>Ga0172380_10001784_pt1 | contig 36367 bp, 53 predicted proteins | sample Leawe162metaG_FD_119747 | JGI IMG/M metagenome (GOLD analysis project Ga0172380, IMG submission 119747) | Leachate microbial communities from a municipal landfill in Southern Ontario, Canada - Leachate well 162 metaG | ecosystem: Engineered > Solid waste > Landfill > Unclassified | place...
ATTACCAATGCGGAACGTATTGGTCTGCCAGTGGAGGCATTAACCACTGTATACGAGGGCTATGATTTCAACCGAGATCGTAGTGGCCAAGTATATAAGTTAGCGCCATTGAAACTGGATGCCCAGCTGCTTGCGGCGGGGTAGTTCACTCATATATTATTAGTAGTGGCTGTGGTGGTTTTCCTTGTAAGGATAATTCAAGGAAGGAGGCTATAAAGCTTAGGCAGTGCTGGGGTTGGACCAGCCAGAATTTGCATTCTGTTAAACTGCCGCTCATGTTCAGAGAGCAAAAAGGCTGGTTTTATGTGGAAAGCCCTTGCGGGCTTTATGTGCTTTGTAGAAGGAAGCCTTTTAATAGCCGAACAAGACAACAGTACTATATGTACTGTCAACTGTCAAGTTTTATTGCAGTTGTTCCGGTGCTGGGTCTGGTACTTCCTTGGTTATTTCTTCTATTGGAACTACTTTGGCTGGCTCCTCTGTTGGTACTACATCGTTTGGTAAGGTTAGATCCGGCTTATACTCCGGTAACTCAGGTATTGATGTGTAATTTTCTCTTGGTGGTATTTTTTCAGCCTTGGGTGGTGGTGGCGCATTAACCAAGAGTGTTGAATCTACCCAGCCGGTTTTCCCATCAATGGTTCTTACAATGCTGTACCCGGAATCGATGCTTACTTCTGTCACAATTTGCCCCTTTGGGAGAATATCTGGCTGGCCGCCCTGTGCTGGTCCATACCTGTACAGCGGTGTGCTGGTTACGGTGATTTTGTCTGCTTGGCTAACTTTGCTGGTGACGCAACCTGCTAGGAGAATGCATAGTGCTGCAATTTGGATTCTATAAAACATGAAATTTTGTTTTATTGAACATCTTGTGTGCTACTATGGGGTATGTGGTTACACGAAGCAAAAACTAAGGATGGGTGTTTAGAAATTTTAACCCGTGTCGAGGTGTCTATTAGGGAAGTGTTAAAAACCTGTGGACAGGTTATTCTAACGCATAAGCAGGAAGTCGAGGAACTAGTTCCACGCATCCAGGAGGCAAGCGACGAGTTAGAGACGGCTGAGATAACGAAAGTAGCAAATCAGGAAACTATATCTAAGAATATAGCGACCCTTAAAGAGTCTTATAAGGTGGCGCGCAGGGCTTGGTCGGAGAAGGAAGGCGAGCTTCGTGAGGCCTATATGGTCGCTGAAAGGTCTATTGCTGGTGTATCTTCTGATTTAGAGCACATAAAGCTTGAAGCTGATAGGGAGATAGTGCAGACAAAAATAGAGTTGTTGCGGGCGCTTATGAATTTACAACATTTTACTGTAAGCGGCTCAGCCAAGGAAATCGGTGAGATGGATAATCTTGTCTTTGGGGCTTAGAAAATATCGAGTTCTGCTGGCGCTTCTGAATTTGTGAGTTGCGCTTTACCTTTTATAGTCTCGTTGTTTCTTTCCCACCATTCTTCGCCGACAATATCTTTATATTTTTCTGGGATCGGTATCCCAGTTATTGTATCGAGTGTTTTATTCTTGGAGAGTATTTGCAGCGTCGACACTCCGTCATTATCTTGGATTAATAGCATATCAAGTGTAATTTTATCGAACACTATGTCTAGATGTTTCCAAGCAGCAAGTATGTGTAATGGCGTTCTACCTACGCTGTTTTGTGTGGTTAAAACATTTCGAGTGATTTGTTCTTTTGGAATAAGTCCTAACTGCCAAGTGCTGGCTGCTATGGCCATATTGTGCATGACTGTGTTCCCTTTACTATCTGATAGTATGAGGTTTTGTTCTGTTAGAAACGACGAATCGCTACTTTTTAACCTATTTTGATTGGCTAAAAGATGTAAGGCAGATATTCCTGAATGGCATTGGTGTATTAGATGCTTCTCGGTTCTGAAGTTTTTGAGCGCGTCCATACAGTTTCCCCTTGCAGCGTTGTGTATTACTGTTTCTCCAGCTTCGTTTGCTTGGCAGACGTTATGCTCGGTTAAGTACCTCTCTGGTACATTATTTAGGTCTCTTCCTAGTGCTGCCCAGTGTAATACTGAGCTGCCGTGCAGGTTTTGGGTGGTTATGTTTTTCTCTGTAAAAATGCTTTTGTCGACAAGGTGGAGTGTTGAATATCTTGCTAGATAGTGAAGGACTGTGGTGCCAAGCCTATCCGGCGACATAAGCAATTCCTCTGTAAAAAGCTGGTTTGGAATTTGATTGCCTTTGCCAGACTGGGCATATATGTGCATCTTATTACGACCTAGATGTCCTATTGTCGTCCATTCTTCTATTAGCGCTTTTGGTAGCATTCTAGCTCCAATTGTAGAGTAAGATACCTGCCCCAATCAAGACCGTGCATCCAAGAACAGCTATTGTGTGGATTTTAAGCTTTTGACTGCCAAAAACGGCAGTGAAGCCTGCCTTCAACAGCGTGTTGGCTATAAGCGCAATTATTATTCCTTTTGATGCTATTGTAATGTCCAGTTGGGAATTCTTCGTCAAGTTAGAAATTGATAGTGATATCGCATCCAAGTCGGTTAATCCGGAAATAAAGCTGGCGGCTAGCAATCCTGCATCCCCGAATCCTGTTGTGGCAAACTTAACCACTAAGACGACTGCTGCATAGAGAAGTCCAAATTGTATGGCTATCTTGAGACTTAATGGATTCTGATAGGTTGTAGGGTTTGGGTTTGGTTGTCTTTTCTTAGCGACATGAAAACCTACAAATAGGATACCTGGAATGCTTAGTAGTAGGAAATTCGGCAAAAGCGCTATTGCCAGAGGATAGCTAATTGCTGCAATCAGTGCAGCAACCCTCCAGATCATGATGGTGCAGGCAATTATTATTGCTCCTGCGCAATCTGTAGAAAGTTCTGGTCTGCTCCTACTCATTTTGCTCATGCCAAGTGTAGTTGCTGTACTGGATGCGAGGCCTCCTGCTAAGCCTGTTAGGGCTAACCCTTTTGTTGTGCCGAACTTTCGGGCGGCAATATATCCGACGAACCCTAGCCCAGAAACTATTACTACCATCAGCCAGATTGAGTGTAGATTTAAGGCGTTGTAGGGCCCAAAATTAGTATTTGGAACCAACGGTAAAATCGCTCCTGTTACTGCTAAAAACTGGAGGGCCATTCTAGCGTCTTCGGGGGTGAAATTTTTGGAGAGACTGTGCAAGGATGGTTTGCAGGCCAGTAACAATATAGTGCCGACAGTTAACACAAGCGCCGTGGTTGATTCGCCGGCTACAACCAGACCGCCTAATAGGTAGGTGAGCATGCCAGTGGCTGCTGTGGTAAGCCCTGCTCCTCCTTTCGCGTTCTGATGGTGAAAATATAGGAAGATTCCGAACCATGCTGCGATTGCCAGAAGTCCTGCCACGTAGAGGTTTGTATGCCCTAGTTTAGATAGTTCTGAGCATGTGGCGCCTAGGATGGCCAGTATTGTAAATGTTCTGACTCCGGCTGGAATCTGTTGATCTGGGTGCCCGGTCTGCCTCTCCCATTGGCGCTCTAGCCCTATTAGTGCGCCGAATGATCCGCTAACCAGCAGGTTAATTAGAATGTTATTCACTATTATCTTTGTTTGAAGCAATATGGCGCAAATGGTCGGGCAAAGCCTGCAAAGCCTGCACCTTTGGGATCAAAGCTTTCGTAATTGTCGCCATAGTGCGTAAGATACATTTTTTCCTTGATGCTGTCCGGCAAGGTTGCTAGCTCTTCAAACGGTGCGTGAACATTGCCTGGCGTAAATAGCTGACAATCATGGAAGATTGACTCTATTTGTGATAGGTCTAGGTCCGTGAAAAGGGTTTTGTCAAACCTTGTGTCTCCGCTAAATAAGACCTGTCCGTCAATTATAAGTCCGGTAGACCAAAAGGCCTCTTCCCATTGTCCAACGTCACCTGGCGTGTGAATGGTTCGGAATATCGTGAGGTGGATGCCGTCGACATTTATCTGGTAAGTCTCTCTTGGCTGGTTTTTAACCCAATCGGGTACTATTGGGTCGATTAAGTCTCGGAATTTCAGCATTCCGTATTCGTTAATCTGGCACCCGCCCTTTAACGTGTGCTCCCATAGTACGCTTTCAAACTGCGGGCTGATAATGATTTTTGCTTTGCGCTTTAAGACATAGTGGTTTTTGAGCAGTAGTTCTTCGACTCCGCCTGTGTGGTCACAGTGCGCGTGCGTTAGATGGTAGTAGTCAAAGTCCGTGGCATCCATACCATTGCGGAATAGTGCCTGATTTATGGTCTGGCCTAGATCTACCAATATCGTCTTCCTGTTCTTGGCGATAATTAGGCTGGTTTGGTCATTCTTTTTGGCGAATGCTGATCCTACTCCCACAAAGCATATAACGGTATTCGTCTCGCTCAGTTTCAGGAGCTCAGCAAGGAATAATCCCTTCTGTACTTCCTGTATAGGTATTGGGGCTGGAGCCACAGAAAAGTTCCTAATGCATGGTCCGGTATTACAGATATTACCTACTTTCTGCGGTATACAAGGCACTATAAAGTCGCATGGCTGAAGAGGTATGCCTTTACTCTTGGCCAGAGCCAAAATCTTGCCCTGCCATTTGCTAGGTAGGCTTCCTGTTGACAGCCAATATCCAACTGTGCTAGTTGGTAATTCCAACTGTCTGGCTAGGGCTGACTGGCCTCCTAGTAGATTTACGACTGTTTCGGCTGTTGATTCCTTACCTTGTGTTTTCATACCTATATTTTATATGTTTTCAGCAACTAAATCCATATGGGTTTCTTGTAGTCTCAAATTTGTTGGCGGTTTTTCCGTCAATGTAGTTTCAAGACCTGGCTTGGTGATTGTTGTCTTGGCTGGTTCCTTGCCGGTGGGCGCTTGACTTACACTGATCCCTTCTTCTATTATTGGGTATGAAGAAACTATTTTTTGCGGTGGCGGAGGATTTTGGGAATTACGAGGCACTACTTATAAGTAAGGGCAGACAGGGCTTGAAGGTTGATTCTGGCTACTTGCCTGGTTATAGGAGCGGTGATAAAGATGATGCTTCTGCGTACGCCTACAAAAAGGGTTCGCTTGAATATAGCGGAGTAATAGCCGATGAGCCTGGATTACTGGTTCGTATATTGACTGAACTGAAGGATGAACCTGGAGTTTCCGAGTTGTTTCATGAGACTGTTAAGGGGTGTGTTACCACACTAGCTTCCTACAAAGCTGCGCAGCCAGAAGAAAATACTGTAGACAATGCCTACATCGCGGCGACTGTTTTAAAGACTGTTTCTAATATGCCTAGGTTTATACATTCTAGGATACAAGCGGCTTTTGATGCTGCTGTTGATGTATCTGACGATTTGTTTGTACAGGTTCCTGGGTTGGTGTATTTGGATAGTGTATTGCGTACTCTACCGCCTGACGGTGTGCTTGAGGTAAAAGAGCTTGACGATGGTGATATGATGCTGAATGCGGTTTCTGTTCAGAAGAAGTATGGGAAGGAGTTTAAAAAGGATATATCCGAGTTTGCGTTCTATGGGGATCCAGAGGACTTTGACAATGTTATGTCTAAGGCACGCGAATTTATGGATGCTGGTCTCTACCCTCCTAATGATTGGGTATTAGAGAACGTTCCTGCAGGTCCTGATGTTTGATTACTGCTCTGGAAACTCCTCCGAGTTCTTGTTAAGGCTTTCCACGAGGAACTCCAAGAATTTGGGCGTGTTTAGATCTATGGCATGTTCCCATGTATTTATAGTGCCGCCTCCCAAATTCCATGGGTGCCCTTCGTTTGAGGTAAGGCTGTCGGCGAAGGTTGGTTCTTTGATTTGGTCTTTGAGTTCTTTGAAAACTTTTGGGTCAATTATTTCCTGCCGTTTAAAAAGGCACCACGTGGGTTTAGCTCCTGCGTGCTCGTGTATCTCAATAAAGTATCTTTTTCCTGTGATATCCTCTGGTATTGTTTTCATAATCTAATTTATATTGCCATGGCTACAGGTAAAGAGCCAAGCTTTTCTGGCGGTTTAGTGACAATGGCATGCTCGTCGATTTGAATTGTATTGACGTCATGAAGTTTAGCCCAGAATCTTGCACGCTTCCATGTGTGTCGCGGTGTGGAGAGTAGGTTGAATGTAACTGAGTTATACTCTGCTGAACCTTGTCGTATGAATATTCGGTTTACACTTAATACTGCTCCTGGAGGGAGTACAACCTTGGCGACTGGATTATTATTTCCATAGTACACATCATCTAATGTTTTTGGGCTTTTGCTGCTTGCATATGAGGATGAGAATCCTTTGACGGCATCTGCTTCGGATAGGACCCCTTGCGCTACCAGATTTTTTAAGAGCCCGAGATTTCTTTCTTCACCATAAACTGTAAATTCCCATGGTGCTAAAAGGGTAATACGTTCGGCTAGTTGAGGGATGTAAAGTTGCACCTTTTTATGTTTGCAAAAACACTTGAGTAGCTATTGGGCGTCGTTATTCTGGTTTCTTAACCGAAATGTCCGTCACCTTTAATACATTTCCAGCTAAGTCACCCGTTACGGTAAACGGGTTATACAGTCCTAATGTCCCGTCGTATTGTACACTTGAGGCGGATTTGGCCCTAGCTACTAGTTCTTGGGTATCCAAGACTAGTTGGATTGTTTTAACCCTTCCTGGTGCGATGGAGCTCACAAGGGAGAATCCAGCATTTGTCTCCTCGATGCTACCGTCCACTGCTGCTACTTCGGCGTAGCAACCTCCTGCTGTTAGAAGAAATATTGCTATCCAGTTCATTTGCCTATGTTTTCTATAGCCATGGAGTTTATAACGACTATTGCCTCGGCATATTCCTTTTCGTAGGTTTGATCAATAACTACCACTTTCCATTGATCGTCGGTTTTCCTCCATATAATCTTGCCAGTTCTAAACCCATCAATGGCCTCTACGATATCTTTGTTTGCTAGTGCTTTTTCTGCAAAGTCCTTATAGACTTTATTGTCGGGGCCAAACTTTAAAACGCTATTAAATGGCTTAGCATATGCTGGTGACCTCTCCAAGAGGTGAAAGAAGAGTGCTGCGTCTTCGTCAAATGCGGAGTCACTTGGTTTAAGCTGGGCATTTGCTGTAACGAGCGATGCCAGTGTGGCGGTAATTGCTAGTAGGGTTTTCATGTTAGTATACTAACATACCATTTCAGATTTGGAAATGTTATTCCTTCTTCCTAAAAACTGCATTTAGGAACTTTTCGCCGTCGGAGTCCACATGATCAACGTCAACAATGGAAATTGACCCGTCAAAGGTAGGGAATTTCTTTCTATATGCCTTGGTGAACTTTTTACACAGTGCAACGTCGACATCCTTATGCCCCAGGTCACAAATAAAGCTCATGCTCGGATTCTGTGCGGTTCCCAATACCGCGCCTCCTCCGGTAAGCCCGAAGCTTTCTATTAACTCTAGCCGTGCCAGCATTAGTTCGGTAACTTCCTCTTCGCTTACACCTAGGGCAGCAAAATCTTTGCCTTCCAACTCTATACCGTATCTCATTGGAAATTATGTTTTTTGGTGATGTTAAAATATAAGCAGCGTTCCGTCCTGCGCGCGCTTAACGCTTTTGCTTTTGGAGACGATATCGTTCAACTGGCTCACAAATAGCTCTATTATTTCAGTCTTTAGAGTTTCCTTAATGCTCTGTATATACTGCGGGTCGTCGGACCCGATATATCGGGCATATTTATCTACAATAACCTGTAGTTCTTCTTTCATTAGGGGTGATTTTTAAAGGCGTGTGCTAGGGCTTCTTCCAGTGTAACTTCATCTTCCTGTACCCAATTAAATAACGGTAGAGCTGTAGAAACAGGTAGCTCCTGCCCTTGTTGTATTGTACTTACCGTTATTGCAGTGATCCGCAGTTCTGAGGGTTTACTTAGTTTTCCGATGGTTTGCTCAATAGCGGTTACCAGCTCGTTTATATTCTTGTCCTTTAAAACTGCGTGCTTGGTATGTTCCTTTCCTGCCGCCTTGATGTGTACTTGGTATATAGTTTGAACTTCCATTTGTTTCTTGTTTTGGCGTATTGTGATGTTGCTTATTTATTGTCCGGTATGTTATATTTGTTCTATGAGTTATGACAAGTATGTTGATGTAGCACTTAATCCTAAATCCAGTGTGGTTGAGGTTTCAAATGCTTTGAAAGAACTTAAGAAGTCTCCTACTGCTTTGGCATCGGTTGTTTCAGCTGGGTTAAACATCCTTGGGGCTCCTAATGATGTGCGGTTGGCTGCCTTTAAAGCGGCAGATTTAGTTACTAAATCTTCAGCTGTGGGCACTCCTGCATATCATAATTTGGGGCACATGGTGGATGTTGCAGTTGGCTATATCCGTTTGGCCAATTCGGAGCCTGGTGTACATATTTCCTTCAATCCTTCGGCAGTTGCGCGGTATAAGTCTCTTGGGTTAGTTGCAGCAATAGGGCATGATTTGGGGCATCCAGGTGGGTCCAATGCACCCAAGCAGGTTTCGCAAATCGAAAAACTTTCAGTAACCTTGTTGGCTCCTGCGTTAGAGAGGTTAAAACCAGAGTTTAGCACATTTGTGTGCAACTCAATTGAGCAGACCGATCATATGGCCTTTATGCAGAAGTCAAGGGAAGACTATTTAATTGCAACGACTCGCTTGGATAATCCTCAGGCTATTGTAAACGCTTTGTTAAGGCAGGCAGATCTGTATAGATCCACGTCCTTAACGCCTGAGGATGCTCTTGAGTCTGGCGCGCTTCTTAAAAAGGAATTATTAGGTGCCGGTGACTCAAATTGTCCGCACTTAAAGGGTTTGGGTTTTGTTGATGGGCTTGATACGCCAGCTGCTCAGAAATTTTTCACGCAGTCCAACCCATGTGTTTTATCATCCATTGAAGGGAATCGCTGCCGTCAACAAATGGCTGCAAATGTTCGTGGCTGGTCAACTCCAGAAGTGGCTGTAGAGTTAGCTTGACAAGTGTTGGTGTGTTATATTACTCTTGGTAATGAGTGTTCCTAAATTACCAAATCCTGCTGAGACTGATGTGCCTTACCGGTCTAGTTTTGAATTAAAGTGTTCCGAGTCCATGGAGCTTCCAATTGCTTTGAAAAGGTTTGCTTCTGCTGCTAGGGTGCAATTGGATAAGTTTGACATTACTACTGAAAATAAGGGTGCAATAGCAGCCTTTTTTTCGCCACGAAGGCAATTTATTACTTTTGATGCGGTTGGGCGTAAAGAAAATGTGGATATCTTTTCCAAAGCTGTCAATGAAAGCATAGCTGATTATAACTACAGGCATGCTTTAGTCTCAGGGGAACGTACTGAACTTGTTGGAAAGTCGGGTAAAAAGATCTTAAATGCAGTGGAAGCTGAAGCGGCTTTACGTAATATCCAAATTGTTGGCGTTACGAAAGACAGAGAGAAACTTAGTTTCTTTAAACACCTTGACCATGTTTTATTTACGCCAATGGGATCTAGAGCTAATTTGGAGAGATTTTCGGCAGCTTTAGCTGCGCCAGATGGTGTTATTCAAAAATTACTTGTTCCATCTAAAGATGTCCAAGCACCAGAGGCTGAGCAGCTTGCTGATGTTTCTAGGTAATATGCTGTCCGCACATCAAGGTAGTAGAACGGAAGGTCTAATACGGGCTGCTTCATTTGGGCAGTTTGATACTATAAGCGATCTATCTGCAGAAGATTTGGCATGGAAGGGTACCGGAGAACGCGTTATTACTATTGCTGCCCGCCACGGTCATTTGCGTGAGATTTCACATTTGATAACCAGAGATCTGCTATTACTTGATGACGCTTTGCCACTGCGTGTGTTGGTTAAAAATGGGTATACTCAACAGATAACCCCGTTATTGTCTAATGAGTTTCTTAGTATGAAATATTCGGCTGGTAGCACGATGTATCATTTTGCGGCTAGAAATGGCAGGCTGAAAGATGTGACAGATTATCTCTCTAACGAGAGTGTGATTTTACGGGATGTGTCTGGGAATACACCCTTACACGTGGCAGCGGAAGCTGGCACGCTTAAGGATATTCCATCCCGATTCATAACAGATGGGTATTTAAATATAAAGAACAACTGGGGTAGTTCCGTGTACCAATCTGCAGCCGCCACGGTCATTTGCGGCAAATACCGGACGTCCTGGTTCTGAAGCGGTTAACTGAGTCTAATGACATGTTTGAGTCTGTTCTTGTTACGGCTGTGCTTAATGATAAGGAACAGTTAGTTGGTCTGGATCTGCCGGAATTCACAAAGCCTTCTGTAGGCGTTGAGTGGTGGGAAGCTAACAAGGCATTAATTAGCGATAGACTGGCGCTCTCCTCAGAGTCTGGCCAATCTGAAATAGAAATATTTTAAGCGCTGCCACCAGTTACAAGGAAACTGGTGACTTCTCTCCTGGCACCATCTTATTGTCGGCGTACTTAATAAGTTCATCTCCAGCGTGTGGTGTGTGGAATGAGTCTACTATTGCTATTACGCCTGGTGCTCTGCGTGCAATTCCTTTCCGGTCCTTGCGATCTATAACTACCATCTTTGGAGTGAAATTAACGACGGTTCCGATAATTAATGTTTGGTATTTTGTGTGACATGTGACCGCAGTATCACCAATATATATTTCTTTGCCAAGCGCGTCTTTCACTAATTTATGTTTTCTTGTAGCCTATGCTCTAGGATTATCTTGTATAATTTCCGGCAGGATACCACCCTGGCTCGTCGTTAGAATTATTACCGCTAAAGTAGATAGTATGTACTTTTCCTGTATAGTCTCTTGACGCAGCATCGGGAGAAATCCACCCTACAACAAGCCCTGACGCTGGAGTTGGATGATACCACACCTGCCCGTTTGGTCTGATTTCAATTGAAGCTCCATTCAAGTAATACCATTCTCCACCTCGATACTGGTCGATAGTTAGCGGCCCAACATATGGTGTTGGTGCTGGAGTAGGAGTAGCGGTTGGTGCAGCTGTTGGGGCAGGAGTAGGTGTTGGTGTAGCTGTTGGTTCAGGTGTAGGTGTTGGTGTAGCTGTTGGTTCAGGTGTAGGTGTTGGAGCGGGTGTTGGTGTAGCTGTTGGTTCAGGTGTAGGTGTAGGTGCAGGAGTAGGAGTAGCTGTTGGTGCAGGAGTAGGAGTAGCTGTTGGTGCAGGAGTAGGAGTAGCTGTTGGTGCGGGTGTTGGTGTTAGGTCAGGTGTAGGAGTTGGTATTATTGGCGGGTCAGATAAATTATACGTTGCCGATGCTGTATTGGTGTTATTTGGGCTTGTTGCTGTAACGCTTAGGCTACCTACAGATTCTGTATCAGTAGGTCTATAGGTAGCGGAAAACCCGGCGCTTTCGCCTGTTGCTATGGTTCCGAAGAAAGATTCTGAGCCTCCTACTAGCGTTAAGGCTGTTGGGTTCGTATTCACTATCGCTGCACTAATTGGAGCTGTTCCTCCAGAATTACTTAGTCCTATCGTAGCCACTACGACATAATCTATTCCAACTATTCCCCTTCTAAAATAAGCGTGGAGGTGATATGTGCTGGGTTTGGAGTGGGTGCTGGGTTTAGAACTGTTGGGACGCCAATTATAGTGCCTGCACCGACTATGGCGCCATCTGTTGTGGAAGATGCAGTTGTTACTTCCGCTGTGGGAATGTAGTAGAATCCAGGTGTTGGCTCATAGACTAGTGTATTCTATCCCATTTATGATCCGTTGGAACTCAGGGCCTTTAACGAGCATCCTGTTGAGTTGCTGGTCCCCTACAAATTGAAGTGGTTCAGATAATTTGGTAACTGCTTCTGTTGCTGCTACTGATGGGCTGAACTGTGCTACCTTTGGTAGCACTCCGCCTGCGGCCAAATAGGCTTGTGATGTGCCATTTAGGTGTTGAAGTTCCCTTTGCATACTTGTCATTTGTGCCGCTTGTAGGGTTCCCCTTGCAGAAATTGCCGCAATGCCTGTTAGCACAAGTACTACGGAAGTTACTGCCAGTAGTTCTACTAACGAAAACCCGCTAGAATTAGTATTTCTTATCATAAACAGATAATAGCACCTCCATTGGTGGTGTCAATGTTTATAATTAGGCTAGCTAATTTTAAGGTACACTGCTAGAAGTGTGTAACATGCTCTAGTTTAATACGTTGTCCTAAATACTAAATAATTGGTTGAACTTTCACCGATACAATCTTACAACTTTATGATGTGAGTCATAAACACCTTGTTGGGTTTATTGCTTTTGCGCTACGGTAGTTCATATGTCTACGGTTGCTTCCTGCTCTCTTTGTAGTTTTATGGCATCCAACTGGTCAACAAACTTCTGCGGGACATTCAGGTTACCTCTTCCGACTCCAAGATTGATACCTGGCTTAATGGTTCCGTGCCAGTCACTGCCTCCAGTTTCTATGAGGTTATATTTGGAGGCTAGGGCTTTGTACTGGGATGTCATTTCCTCTGTATGTTCCGAATACACAGTTTCTATTCCTTTTAGGCCGAATGGGACTAAACTAGCAATAAACATATCTAGCTGCTTATCGTCAAGTTTTGTTTGATAAGGATGTGCCAGCACTGGTATACCCCCTGATGCTGTTATTAGTTCTACACATTCCTTTGGGGAGAGTTTTTTGTGTTTAATGTCGGCGATTCCCCCGTCGGCTAATACCCCAGTTGACATTGCTGACTTAATGGATGTCTCATAGCCTTTTTCGACTAATGCAGCAGCAACGTGCGGTCTGCCAATAGTGCCGGTGGCGAACTTTTTAACTTCATCTACTGTGATATTTATACCAGCCTTTTGCAGCGCTTCTACTATCTTTGGTACACGCTGCCTGCGACCTTCGTTTAATTTTTCTAGTGTGTTGATAAGGTTCTCGTCGTTATAATCTATGTGATATCCGAGTACGTGCACCCTCCCGTGTTCAACTTCTGCTGATAGTTCGATTCCTGGGATAACGCGTACACCCCTTTTTGCTCCTTCATTCAGGGCTTCAACTATTCCGTCTACCGTATCATGATCGGTAATTGCGACAGTTGTGACGTTGGCGTTGGCGGCTTCTTCTATAAATTCTTTTGGTGTTTTGTCGCTATCTGAAGCGGTTGTATGGCAGTGCAGGTCAATCATACTGGATTCTACCATTTTCTCTATAATGCTGGCAACTGGTTAGAGTAACTTTGTTATTAGCTTCTCCAGATTTGGATTAGTGAATTTTGGTTGTAGCTTTATACTGTCATCCATCTTACAATGTATATTGACTTTTTGGCTTCTGTTTGTAAGGTAACAAGTAACCTTTTCGTGCTGATGCATATATGGCTTGAAATAGGCCCTATATGCCTTTTTAACGTTTTCAACATCTGCCGTGGGGACGTGAACAATAAGTTCTACGGTTTGGCTTCCACTGCTTATTCGCTTCATCGTATATGCTGCCAAAACAGCAGTATTTGGTGTTGGGCCTACAGTTAGAGCATGGTGTTGGTCGACTTCTTGGTCAGTGAGTAGCATGCTTTTGTGTTTGGGGCCAAAGTACGACTATAGTATTTTTCTACAAGGGGTATTAGTACAGCTCTATTTCAGGCTCCTGCGAATTTGTTTCTAATTCTTTCCGAGCCTGGACTACTTTCTGATTTCTTTGAAACCAAGCGGCACCTACTATTTCTTTGGAGCTTTCCGATAGTTGGATGCCTAATATTTTATCCAGTTCGTTATTTTCTCTTAGGATTTCCAAGCAGGTTCTGCCAGTTTTTGACGGTACTAGGAGATTTTCTTCTGTTAGGAGGTTGAGCGGTAGGGTATCAATGTGCCCGTGCCTTGCCAAAGAGTGTAGCGGAGTCCAGTGATGGTCGTCTGGTGTGAGTAGGTTTTCCTTGGTTATCAGTTCGGCTGGCAATAAGTCCAAAAAGCCTAATTGTGCTGCCCAGTGCATGGGTGTATAGCCTCGTACTGGATCTTTCACCAGCATGTTTTCTTTGGTGATCAGCTCCCTTGGTATGTTATGTAGCTGTCCGTATGCTATTGCATTTACCAAGGCGCTCATGCCTGCTTCGTCTCTTTCGTGAAGCATCTCGCGAATATGCTCTGGTTCAAATCTGTCCAATTCGCCTGATTTAGAAGCTACCAGTAAGCTATCTTTTCTTGTCATTAGGCTGGTTTAATTTGCCCTGTAATGTGATACTTGACCGTAATTGTTTCTGGTATGTCCAACTTGACAGCTGGTAGCTTCTTCTTGGAGTAAACGTGTATATCATCTTGTCCGACTCCTACAGAGACGCTTGGATCGTATTGTTTGAGTTGGGTATTGACTATTTTGGCTGCTTCGGGTAAGTCCATATTTTATGTTTGGGTTAAAACATGTCAATTTCGCAGTTGCCTGAACTGTGTACAAGCTTTTCCTTGTCGCCTATGCATTGCTTTGCAGTTTGTAACTTGTTTGCTATTCGATTTAATGGGGTTTTTGCATTTGAATCAAAGGGAAGGTTACAGATTGCCATGGCGATTGGTTGCCATTCCTCGGCAGCTTCTATTGCCTGAATGGTTGTGGCGAGTGGAAATATGGCATTGTTATCAAATGCCATCATAGTATATGCTGTTATATATTTTGGGTTGCAAAAATCCAGAACTCCAAGTTCGGCAAATTTGTGTAAGAATGTGCTGTTATCCGGAAGCGGTTGCAGTGCATCTATCTCGTAGGTAACGTGCTTGCTTGCGCGCTCAAACAATTTTCGCGTTTCTTGGTAGTTGTCGTAGCATTCAATGCTCTCGGTTCTCAAGACTTTCTCCATTGCCGATTTGGAGAATAGGTTGTCTGGCAGTGCTTTTAGCGACTCTTGCGGTAACTGAGCAATTTCTGTATAACGTTTAAGGGTGGTTGTAATTGTAGATTTTGGTATTTTGTTAAGGTTTGTTAGATTTCCTTCACGCAATGTTCTGTAAACTGTGTTTCTCTTGTAATTGTATGCACATATTGCGGTATCAATGGTAAATGGTATAAGTAATAGATATGCCTGTATTTTAATTGTTATTACTTGTGTATAAATCTCAAGTATGACAACTCCTGCGAGTGTTGTCATAGCCAGTCTAATAAGCAAGTTGGCAATTTTGTGAGCTCGTGCCCGTATCCGGAATGGGCCGTTGTCTAAATCAACCAGCGTACTTATCAAAAGGCCCACAAATGCTGACATTACGATTGCTGCAAATGCTGTAGCAGAATAGGAATCCGGGCTTTGATAGCTAACCCCTAATGCCATCAAGATGCAAAGTTGGGTAAGTAGAAAAGGAGGGATCTTGTGTAGGATCATCTTGTTTTGTACTTTAGACCTGCGTGTTCTAGGTACTCATCAAACCCTATTTCATCTTCAGAGTTAAAGATATAGTCGAACAGTCGGTCTTTCAATGTGGGGTGTAGGCGTAGATCCGCACATAGTTTGTCAAAGTACTTGTCTTGGACTACAGTTAGTTCCTTGATAAAGGACTTAGCCTTATATATTTTATCTTCTGGGTGTGCTTTTGGCTTTTTGACTGTCTTTGGTTTGTTTTTCATAAGACTTGATCCTTCCCGCCTTCTTGGTTACTAGAGTAATTAAGCGCAGCTACGTTTTACATCTTACGATTTTATTGTTACCTTTTAATGGACTACGTTTTCTGATTTGGTTGGGCTCTCGTGATTGGTATCGAAACCAACTTAACGCTGAGACCCCCTTTATCGGTTGCGTATCCAGATGGTAGCGCTTTTCCTTTTTCTCCAAGAAGACAGGTCGGAAATTACTCGACCCAATCTACCTGCGTCTTTGCATTATATTCGTCAACTTCGTCCTGAAGGGTTTCGACTTTCTTTTGCTCAGTGCCTAGCAGGTCGTCCAAGGCCTGACGTGTAAAATGTGCTTTCCAAGTGTAGGTTTCCACCTCTTTGGTGCCATGCGCTACTTTCTCATCTCCGTCCCTAGTTGGCAGTGTTGCGAGCCAGTTAATAAACGACTTGGTTTCGCTGAGGTTGGCTAGCTTTACGCTAACGGGTGCAGATGCCGTGGCGATGGCGGCTTTTAGTTGAATGAGCTTCTCGCGCGTGGTGTTAAGTGTCTCTACTGTTTTGGCAACATCAACTTTTGATGTGTTGTCATTTCGCCTAGAGTTTTCTCTGCGGACAATTTCTTGTAGCTTTGCTACTTCTCCGACCAGTCTGTTTTTAACTTTGAGTGCTTTTGCGATGTTCATATTGAGTTTATTAAAATAATTGCTCGGAGAGCAAGACAGCTGGGTTTTTTCATGGTAAAGTCCCGAAGGACTTCGGTTTAGAAGGAAGCTGCCTTATAGCCGAACATTTTCTTGTTTTGGAGTAATTAGGCTAAAATAGCTCGATGTGCTGAGAATCTGAGTCTTTCCCTAGTGCTTCTTTTTGCCTTCTTGCTGCTAAGATGTCGTCCAATTTATCTCCAAGTATTTCTCTGCAGCTTTCGTCGACTGGCAAGTAGTAAAGGTCGTCTTCGTTAACATCCCGTACATACTCAAGTGGGGTGACCTTTTCCTCATCTGGTATTAGGAGTAATTCTGGCGTCAGGCAATCTATCGGTATCTGTCTAATGAAGCCATTGAGAGCCGCAAAATGGTAACAATTTGCACCGATATCGTTAGGGATGCAAAGGTTTTTTATCGTAAGCATTCCTTGGTCTAATTGTGGTAGTTTACCATAGGCTGCTGCAAGATGAAGCCCTGTCCATCCTCCCGCTTGCCCTTTCAGTAATACCTGCTTGTTTCTAAGTTTGTCCGGCAACAAATGATATTGGTCTGCCCTAATAGCGCAGTCCAAGGTTGACCATGTTGTATCTGCGCCTTCTTCTTCTGGTTTGGAGGCCGTAAATAGCAATTGTTCAGTAAGCAGTTCTTGCGGGACAAATTCCAAGCCCTTCTTTATAATGATCTTTGATATGGCTGTTTGCCCATTTGAGTCCAGAGATGCCAATAGATCTTCGCTTAGTTCTATTGTTTTTAGAATGTCGAGCTGGTAAGTTTCTACAAGCTTATGTAATGCTGCTGCGGTCATTGGCTTATATGTCTAACATTTCAGCTTGGACTTTGGAGAATCTTTCTGCTCTATCCATGGCTGCTGCGGCTGCGTCTTCCTTTTTTGCCTTCCTTATCATTTCAGAGATTTCTTGGTATGATTGGCCCGTATCTGTAAACCCTAGGTTATCATAGCTAAATGCCTCTTGCTCATCATTAATCTTATATTCGCGACATGGATTTTGCGATTCCATAAGATTTTTGTTTTGCCTATCAGGCAATCCGCGCTATTACAACTAGGACTTTTCTTTAAGCCTGTCTATGGCCTTTTGGACGGTGGCGGCATGTTTTGTTGCTAGCTGGTCGGTTGGTACTTTGATTGATTCAATCCACTTTTGGGCCTCTTCTAGCTCGGCAATGAAGTCAGTGGTTTCCTTATTCAGCTTTTCGTAATCTGATGCCCAAGTAGCTAGCTCAGTTGGAGTGAATGTTAGGTCGAAATATCTTTCCTTTAACTCTTCCAACAAGGATTCTAGCTCTGATGCTAGGTCTCCGTCATTGGAGAAGAACCTGAATAAATTGGTGCCGCGAACGTCATATGCGTCGACATCAAAGGCTTTTTCGATTGCAGGTTTATCTTTTCCAAGAATAAAGAATTCTGTTATTCGAGTTCCTTCATCGCAGTCGTATTGTTTGGCGTGGATGCTAATGGTTGGATCCAGGAGACTTAGGACTTTAATAGCATTATTCATGTTACTTTTTTTTCGGCAGCGGCTTATGCTTGACAAGGTCAGTAGACCTTCTACCAGGCTTTAGGAAGTGGTCCCACTCCCTGATACCGTGCACGTTGAATATTTTATCGGTCACCATAGTCTCTGTTTTGGGAGTGTATGGTTTGCGAATTAGCTTCAAACCTGCCTGCTCTGGAGTTCGGTTCTTCTTGCGGGAGTTGGTCTCCACGGCTGTCCACACGATGTTTTCCCAGTCCTTTTCGCCACCCTTGCTCTTTGGGTAGACGTGGTCTAGGTTACCGTCCTCGTATGGCACGTACTCACCAGTGTACTGGTCGACGCCGTTGTCACGCTCATAGATGGCACGCCTGGAGAACTTGAGCTTCTTTTTTGGAACTTTGTCAAACTTGCTCAGGATGATTACAACTGGCACGCGGATTTTGCCGTGTGGTGTGCCGATGCTCCAGTCCTTTTCGCGTACTGGCATTTCCATCCAGTCCTTGAACCTTACTGGTCCGATAACGTCGTCTTCGTCTACGTGCAGCGCCGTAGCCGCACCAACGCACAGCTGGTTGAATGCCTGTACGGGTGTAACAATGTTGATTGCCTGCCAGTTCTTGTTAAGAACCAGCACAATTTGCTTGTGTAGTACGCTCACGGTAAAATTATGTTTTTCTCTTGCTCTTTTGTTGTTATTTGTAGTTGGCGTAGCCAGTGTATGCTGGTCAGAATATTTCGATGTCGGTCGCATCTGTTTCTAAAGTTAGCGTATCCTTTTTATGCTTAGTAATCTTGAGGTTCTTCTCGTACCATTCATTGCCAACAACATCTCTACATTTTTCCGAAAGCTCCACTCCTAATAAATCGTCTAGAAATCCATGCAGAGTAGCGCATGCAAGTGGTGTGATTTGGTCCTTGTCTTCTACTAGGAGGTTATCTTCTGTTAATATATTCTTTGGAACCAGTTCTAATGCGCCATGCGTTGCCATTATGTGCATTGGTGTCCACCCCCTGGTATCCGCTGCCATGATGGTTTTAAAAGTAAGACTAGTTTTTGGTATGAATTCTAATAATGTTTGTTGTGCTGCCCAATGCATTGCAGTCCAGTTTTTTGGCCCTGTAACGAGGAGGTTTTTCTCGGTAAGTAAGCTTGGATGTATGCTGGCTATCATATCGTGTGCTAGTGCTGTATCCAGAACACTCATTCCCATATTGTCGCGAATGTGTAAATATTTGGCTAATTCCTCCGGTGAAAAGCGGGAGAGCTCTCCGGTTTTAGCTAGTCGAATAAGTTCGGCTGTGGTATAGCTCATTTGTGGTAGTATAACGTTCTATTCCTAGCTATTACAATCTACAAATGCAACTGTTACCTAGTATTTTACTTCTGACATGCCCGAAGCGGATACTTTGATAGTGGTGCAATCAATTGGCAGCTTGGCCTTTGACATTCCACTTACTGATCCTATAACTTGTGCTGCAGTACCTTTGAGGGTAATTTTTGACATGCCGCTCCCAGTTATTTCAATTGATTGAAATGTGCCTGTAAGTTTGGCAGAGCTTTGACCTGAAACTTGGATTTCGGTTGTATTGCTGACTGTTCCTTTCACGTCGCTCTGACCAGAGACACCGATACTGTTAATGGTGGACTGAGAAATGATTGCTGTTGACTGTCCTGAGACCTCGAGTTTTTTCAGGTTTATGTGCCCAGTTATATTTGCTTCTGATTGTCCTTTGATGACAATCTTTGGGATGGATGTCACGATTGTTGCCATTAGTGGGCCGGTATTGAACGTTGTTCCTTTGCGCCCTATAACGAGCCCAATGCCGTCCGTAACTTCTAGGCTTGGTTTAAGCGCTTCGATGCCCTCTATGGTAACGTGCGTTTGGATGCCTGCCTTGTAGATAATTTCGGCATTGATCTGACCTCTAATTTCAAGCCATTCGTTTCCGTTGTAGGTCTTGTCGAGGAGGATCATTATACTTTTTAAAAAAAAAGTTCGGAGAGCAAACTAGCTGGGTTTCTTGTAATGTTTTTTAGAAGGAAGCTAATTAATAGCCGAACATTTTTATGTTTTTGGGAGCTCCTGTTTTGGGGGATTTGTTCCGGTTGTTCTCCATGTTCGGGATGGATGGGAAGCCCAATAGGTGGTGTCTTCCACGGGTGGCTCCCCTTTGATTATGCGTTTTGCCGCCGTGATGTGGCGCAATCCTTCACAGTGCTCATAGTACCTCTCAAGAAACCCCTCTTTTTCTCTGCAGAGTCCCTGTTCGCTTTCTAATATTCTGGCAAACAGCGCCGTTAGTTCCTCCATGGAGAGTCTGTTAATGTCCTCTCGAGTTGGTATTGTGGTGAGGACGTTTTCTGCATCTTTTGTTTCTTTTGGGGCCCTTGGTTTTCTTGGAACTTTTGGCTTGTTTGCAGTAGGGGCAATCTTTTTCTTGGTAATCTTTTTCCAAGACTTTTTGGTCGGTTTTGCTTTCTTGTGGTTGCTGGAGATGTAGTTATTCAAAGTAGTGTGGTCTTATTTTTGTGTTTGGTACAGAATGCTGGACGGCATTGACTATGTGAACGGAACGATGTAGAATGTTCTATGGCTTCTACCAAACCTTTTAATGCCACTGGTATATTACAGCTTGAAAAACTAATAGAGCAAAATAAGGATGGTTGGACTGCGCTACATTATGCTGCTGAAGCAGGCACGTTGCACTTAATGCCTGCAGAATATCTTACAGTGGAGAATCTTTTGGTCGGTAGTACTAAGGAGGTACGTTTAAGTGATTCTACTGCTGCAGGTACTATGGCTGGTGATATTGTCAGGCCTATCGGAACAACGCCGATGCATAATGCGGCCTCACGTGGTTATTTAGCGCAAGTTCCAGTAGGTGTTCTAACCGAGGAGTCCCTTCTCACTCAGGATTCGGTTGGGTCAACGCCAGTACATTGCGCCGCTAGGTGTGGCATGCTGGATAAGTTCCCCAAATCAAAACTAAACGAGCGTAACATGTTAGTAGAGGATGATGCAGGCTACTCCCCCTTGCATAGGGCCGCGTACGCTGGTCAACTTAATCATGTTCCGGCTAGTCTATTGACGCTTAGCAATATGTCGCGATCTAATGTGAGTGGGTTAAACTCTTTGCATTTTGCTGCAGTCAGCCTGGTCGGTATGGAGCATGTGCCAAACGAGCTTGTGACTTTAGACAACTTACTTATTAGAGGAAATGTTGGACAAACGGTTCTGCACATGCTAACACGTTGTCATAATTTGGGGACTATACCCAGTGGGTTTTTGACACAGTCTACAATAATGGAGCGGGATATTGCAGGTGAAACAGTACTACATTTTGCTGCTGGCTGCCTTGATGCAATACCAGCAGAGTTGCTTAGTGTCGAAAACCTGCTGGTTAAGAATAATGATGGGGTAACGCCATTGCACAAGGTAGTTGCGGAGGGAACTCTGGACGCTTTATTGGCTGTTGACTTGGGCGATAGCTCAACAATACGCGAGATTGTAGGCGATGACTGGTGGAATCGATACTTGTCAATCCGGGCTGGCAAGGCTGGATTGGAAGAACTAGCTGATCCGGCTGATATTGATATCTTTTAACTAGAATATATCTAGATCTGGAATTTGTTCTGCGTTATACCCAATTTGTTTGGCTTCTAGTACGGCTCTATTCCTCTCGAACCAGTCATCCCCTACTATGCTTCTTATTTCATCTGTGTCCTCTAGGCTGATCCCTAGTAGTTGGTCTAGATGTCCGTATATATTTGCGAAGTGGAGAGGGGAAAGCCCTGCCGAGTCTTCTACTAGTAGATCGCTTTGTGTTATAATTGTTGTAGATAGGTGGTCTAGTTGCCCACAGCGTGCTGCCCAGTGTAGTGGTGTTTTGCCGTATCTATCTCTGATGGACATGTTTTCTTTAGTTAACAATTCCTTGGGCACCTTGGGTAGTTGACCGTTTTTTGTGGCTGTATGCATTGGAGTCTGTCCATCCATGTCGGCTATTGACCAGTTTAAGCTTATTAGTATTTTTGTTGGTATGTTATCTTTGCCTTGTCCGGCTAAGATGTGGAGAGGGGTAATGCCATAACAGTTTGGGATGAGCAATGTCTCTGGAGTGATAGAACTGGATGGTATTGTACTTAGCTTGTGAGCTAGAGCCGCATTGTGCATTGGTGTTACGCCTTCTTGGTTCTGTACTAGTAGGCTTCTGGTTGTGATTGCTGTTTTTGGTAGTTTTTGTAGCTGCCCATTGCTGGCTACGTAGTGCATTGCTGTATTGCCGCTGTGATCCTTAATCATTAAATTGTCTTCGGTAAGAACCTCCCTAGGTAGCTGGCTAATGTGTCCGCGTTGCGCGATTATTTGAAGTGCGGTTTCAACATTTATATTGTGGGTCAGCAAGTTTTCTATGGTTAGAAGCTGTTTCGGTATTTGCTGTAGGTCGCCTTCCATTGCCGCGTAGTGTAGGTAACTCTGTCCATGCCTGTCTAGCCGTAAAACCAACTCTTTGGTTAATTGTGCCTTTGGCACCATATGAAGTTTGCCGGCTTTGTTGGCGTTGTTAGGCATATAGTAATAAACCACTATAGTGCATTGCTTGATTGTGCTGCAATGCTGGCCGTTTATGCTGTACTATTTAGGCTTTGTTGTCGTAAATATGCCCGATGACTTTTATTTCGTACTTAGATTCGCCAAGGAGTATTTTCCCAGAGTCTAGACAAAATGATCCCTTATAGAATATGATGCTGGTAGTCCAATTGTCTCCATATTCCACCTTGTCGCCTTCGTAAATTTCTTTGCCGGTTATATCGTAAATTCCTGTGGCTTGTTGGACTACGACCCTTTTGCTTTCACATTTGCTCCAGATTTTTCTCAGTCTGAGTGGATCGTAATTTTTGCAGAAGATAACGCCATCGCCGTTGATGGTAAATTCGGTTGATAGCCTGAATCTATTTTCGAGTTTGTCCCATGCTCTCGTTCTCATTTTTCTTGCGTAACAATCATCCCGAATGACTGTCTATCGGACTCTGGTTGTTTGGGTTTTTCAATGATAAACCCAGTTTCTGGCCACCCGTTGTTCAATGTGTACTCGGTTTCTGTGGAATCCTCCTCAAATATAGGCTGCTCTGGTATAGCCGGTGGTTTCACACCGTTGCTGATATAGAAGGCCTCGACAAATCCTTTGTCGTCCGCATGCCTTATCATGACATTGTGAAATGACATGAGTGTCTCGTCTCTTAGTCTTATGAGAAAGATATCGGAACAAAAGTCACCCACGCCTTTGCGTACCTGCACTAGCCTTCCAGTGCGTTTCTCATCTGGCACCCCCATGAGCATTTCTACACAGACATGATCGTTGAAATAGAACTTTTTGCCTCTTGATTCGTAAAACATGTCTTTTTGTTTTTTTAAATGCCTGTAGTTGGGCCTTGTTTTTCTTCTACGTAGTCGCATGGTACAAACGTTTGCCTTACTCCTGCTTTCCGTGCTGTTTTGTCCCAGTTATATACTCTCCATTCCTTTGGGATGCTTAGCCATGGATCTGGGTTGCTGGCAAGTTCCGGAGTATCAGGCCCGTTAAAGTGCCCTACGCAATACAACAAATGCCTTTTGAGCTTGGTCAGGCCTTCAAACTTCTTTGAATATATGTAGAGTTTCTTGCTCTTTTCATCCGCTGCATCAAATTTGTCTGGGTCAGTAACTATAATAAAGGTTTCTTTTGGTGGTATAGGAACTTCTGCCTTGTTTGTCTTTGGACTCTTTTCTGGAAGCTCCGTCCATAACTCGTCGCTTAGGTACAATTGATTTCCCCTTACATTAATTTTGTCGAGTGTGTCCCAGTGTTCGCCCTGCTTTAACGCTCTTACTATTATATTTTTATTGTCGGGATCAACAAGTGCTATTCTAGCCTCACCTTTTCCTGCATATACTACCAGTACAAAATCCTCCAGCCATCTTAGATCCCTGCAGAATCTGCCATCGGGCATGCTTACCTCTGCCACACTTGCAAGTGACTTAGAGTTCATTATGGTGACTACTTTGCTTGAGCGGTTTGCGGTTGCAATTCTTTCGTGATCTGGGGAAGTTCGCATATCTGCGATTTTAATCTTCCTCATATTTTTAAGCTTACAATCTTGGCTGTAGACCATTACGCCCGAGTTATTAGCTATTAGGATATCGTTGTCTGCGTTATAGCTAAGTGTTTCTGGTGCTATACTTCCCTTTAGCTTACAACTAGTGCCCTGGCACTCAAGGGTGTATACGCGTATATAGGTTGGTAGTTCTGTTTTGATAGTAACATCAAATCCATTTGGTAGCTTCATATTAGAAATCTAACAGTTCCCCCTGTTGTCTTGCAATCCTATTTGTCGGGTTCTTAGCTTGGTCAAGTGCTTCGTAAAGATTGCATTTCCTCCACGATCCTAAGATTGTTTCCTCATATTTAGCTCCTAGAACTTTTTCTAGCTTGTACGTTTCGTATGTCATGCTTTTGTGTTTTACGGTTGTAATAAGTTACGCCTGTATGCTAAAGTGGCATATGCCCAGACTTCATCCAAATTTAACTGGAAACAAAGCTAGGTCCATGATGATTGAGAAAAGAGTATTGCTTCAGAGAACGTTTAATGCACTTAGACGGGACGAGCCTCTTTCTCCTGAAATGTTAACGCTGGAGAATGTTATGGCCAGGACGGGGAAACACGCCATTACATTTTGCTGTGGAGCGTGGGCACTTGGGGTTTTTCCCTCCACATCTGTTGACTGGTGAAACTATGCTGGTAAAGAACAGAGACGGTAGTTCTCCATTGCACGCTGCAGCTAATTACGGGGTATTAAACGAGGTTCCACCAGATGTATTGACGCTGGAAAATATGTTCGCGGAAGATAACGATAAAATGACCGTACTACGGTTAGCTATTTTATCTGAACACTTAGATCAGGTGCCAAAAGAACTTTTCACTGCTGAGGTGCTCCTGCGCAGAGCTCCTAATGATGATACTCTGCTGCATGAGTTGGTACTACGGCGCAGGTTGGATATGGTTCCACAAGATGTCCTTATCAGTAATTTGTTGGTAGTCGGACGTGCGCATACTGTGCTTGAGTCGGCTATTATGTCTAATTGTCTTGAACAGGTGCCCAAGGAGGTATTAACTCCCGAGCTATTATCCAAACAAGATGATAAAGGAGAGAATATTCTTGTCCTAATCGCGTTATTTCAGCAGTTAGATCGTGTTCCAAGCCATCTTTTGACTGCTGACAATCTTTTCTGGCCGGTTAGTCGTGCTGTAGCTTGCCCTTTGGGTGTGGTCGCAAAGTTTGGGCAGTTGGATTGCATCCCGCTTGGATTGGACTTTCCAGAGGAGGCGCGTGCACTTACCGGAGAAGTCTGGTGGACAAAAAATCAGACCGCGCTATCTGATAAACTTGGGTTGTCAGATGCGGCGGCTGATAATTTTATCGATATTTTTTAGCTATTGATAAGGTTAGCCTCTAGTGTGCGCCTATGTAGCAGTTGCTTTGCAATTACCTTGTTATACTTGGAATAGCTGTTCATGCTAACTATGGCCTTTTTGATGCCGTTTAGGTTACCTTTGGCGACCTGATTCTAAGGTTCATCATATCGGGTCTCTTGCTGTCGGGTATTCCACGGTTGTAGATGACCGAAGCCGTAGCGATCTTTGCATTATCTGGGAGACTTTCCCAGCCTGGTAATGCTGTTGTGGTGGTTGCTATAAGAGTATTGACGTCGGCTTTGCTGACTGCTGTTCCTTCAATTTGTGATATAAGCGGCGACTTGGTTAGTGGCTGTCTAGGTTTCCTTCAGCTTCGCTCTGCGGACGTACTTCTAATACCTCGGTAACGTTTTCCTGTCCGGCTGCCTCATATGCGTAGCTTAGGATTCTGGCTTTGATTTCTGGCCTGCTTACCCTGCCAGCCAGCATTACCTTGCCATTTTTTGTGGTTACGCTTATGTTCTTGCCGTAATGCCCTATCGAGGAGTCCTTGGTGATACTTCGTCTGATACTAAGTGTGATATCCTTGTCGCTTTGTTTATCGCCTTGGGCGCTTATGTTTCGGGGCTCGCCAGGTCGTTGTGGCGCTTCTTCGACATAAAACCCGCTCCGGTCCATTTTGAAGTTTGCGCTATCTCTGAACTCCTGCTCATGGTTGTTTATGCGAAACCTGGTGTGTGCCATGTTAAATCTCAAGTCTTGTGGTTGGATTAGCTTCATGGTGTAATTGCTATTTCCGCCAAACCGCTTTACTACTACGCCTTTGATGTTTCCTGTGAGCCTGTTTAGTTCTCTTAGACCTGTGACGTACCCAACTTCTTTGCCCTGTAGATTTTCTACAGGCATATAGAATGTCTGAGATCCCTTGAGAACATACCCCAGGTGGTTTGTCGTATCTGCATCGTTTGTAGAGAAATTGGGAATCTGGTTATAGTACTTGTATACATCTAGTACCCTAGTTGTTTGTGGTGGTCCAACTTTCTTAGAGAGCTCAAATGTTGGTGCATTTAGGAATTGTTCTTTTGTCATGTTAAGGTATAGAGTTCTTGGCTTGCTTTTCTCCGTAAGTGCCATCAATGGGACTATTTTTGATGGTCCGAAGAGTCCCGTACTTACCACCATTCCTAAGAATCTACCGTGCTCTATATCGACTACTGTGTCCTTTACAGTGCCAACCTTTTTACCCTGTGAATCGATTACGGTTTTCCCTACTAGTTCGTCCCACCGACCAGTGTTATCCTGTGCAGGGGCAGTATGTGCTAGTAATACAGACATTATTACTAATAGTGTATATTTCATGTTTTTATGTTTGGGGGTTTTCTAGTTAAGTTGCGTAATTTATGGTATATGTGGTATACTTCAGAATGACTGATGAGGTTATACAGGTTAGAACTGCTGCAACTCTTGGATATTTGGATGAGCTGCCTAAGTCTTATCTTACAGAGAAGAATTTTCTACTTCAGGATGAGGACGGTTGGAGTGCTGTTCACTATGCTTGTGAGTCCGGTAATCTTCATATGGTACCTAAAAGGTTTATAACGGAGGCTGCGTTGCTTACTCCTACCAAGGATGGCAAGACTGCTTTGCATTTAGTTAGCGAGTTTTCATTGGTACCTGCTGAGGTTTTGACTCCTACAAATATTGTGATAAAAGATAAAGATGGTAGAACTCCGTTACATAGGGCCGCCTGCTTTGGCACGTTATCGCAGCTGACTCCGGAATTGCTAACTTGTGCGCAGTTGTCTGCTGCTGACAACTGTGGGTGTACTGTTTTCCACGAGGCTGCCAAACATTGCTATTTGGATCAGCTACCTGTATTACCTTTGCATGCCTTGCTATTACAAGACAACGAGGGTGAGACCCCACTGCATTTATTGATGCAGCGGGACTCGTTGCCAGAGGTGGTTGTAACGTTATTGAGTGGCTTAACTGCCGACAGTATTCTTGTCCAAAATAATCTAGGCTACACTCCTTTGCACTACGCTCGTGTGGTACTTGAGCAATTACCTAAGACATTCCTAACTGCCAAGGCAGTTATGCAGCCGAATAGCTTTGGAGCAACTCCATTAGACAATTGGCTGGAATGGAACTGTGTTGGCAGCTTGCTTGGCGTTGATTTCGGAGACGCTCAGGAAGTTCGCAAGAAAGTTGGTGATGGTTGGTGGCAGAAGAATCATGAATTGTTGTGTCAAAGGACGTCTTTAGAGGGTGTGGATGCACAGCACGAAATATATATTTTTTAGCATAAGTTTCATTATTCGTTGTCGTGACGCTTGTCCAGCATTTGTTACTTGGGCTATCAGTATCAAATATTCGCGACCATGTGCTTGGTGCCTCTCTTTCTTTGTATTTTGCCTGAGAGTGTGATTTCGGTGCCGAATCCGCTTAGTGTTGTTGTGATTACTGCGATTGCTATTAAAGTCTTCATTATTTTCTTGTTTGTGAGCTTTGAATTAAGCTCAAAATAGGTCTAGTCCTACAGCTTCCTTTGCTACAGTCAAGGTGTCTAGATGATTGCTAGCTCCAAGGAGTTCTGCCTGGTTCTGGTCCCACCATGTTGGATCCTCCGCATCGATTAACGGCTTTGCAGCTTCTGGCATGTTAATTCCAACTGGTAATCCTCTGTATACTGCATTGCTATTCGATCCGTGTATTGGGTATATTCCAGTGCCTAAATCACTTCTTCCCCTTAGTGTAGCTAGTGCTCCTTCTGAATACCAGTGACTCGCTGGTATTGCGCGTAGAATAGTCCTATCTATTGTTTTGAGCCAATCCATGCCGTATCCTCCCTCGTTAGCTATGTAATTTAAATTTGATATGCCATAGGTCGGTCCGCTGCCACGATCGGTCAACATGGTTAAGGTGATACTTGATACTGGTATATGCTCCAGAGTCCATATGCCTGCCCAACATGCATGCCGAAATACAGTATTTCCCTTGGCATCTTTCAGTGACAGGGCTTCCTGGGTAAGGAACTGTTCGGGTATGTATTTTAACCATTTACCAGTGGCTTCGTGAAGAGGGGTTTCCCCCTCTTCATTTGGCGTGGCCAAGCATTCTTCCATAACTTTTTCGGGAACTTTTGCTGTTAGGCCGTTTTTGACTAACGAGCGTATCACGGGGCAAGCACCAAATGTATATTTGCTGTCGCCCGTAGCAAATAATTGTTCAGAAAATTGGGACCTTTCAAAAAGCAGGATGTCCTTGGTAAACACCTTTGGGGTTAACTTGTGTAGGCACTCCTTTTCGAGTACTGCATGAAGCAATGTGCCTCTGTCTTGTGTGAGTTCTTCTGCTGTGAGATTTGCGAGTATCCTTGCTGGTAGTTTGTGAATTATGCCGGCGGATGCAGCATACTGCAATGGAGTTTTGCCACTCGGTGATTTTGTTAACCAAAGCTTGTCTAAACTGTGAAGTAAGCCCATAACTAAATGTATCACATGCTTACGTCTGTTGGCAAGTGTAACTGTGTTTTTGGCTTATTGTGAAATTAATCTATTCAGAAGATGTCTATATCGGTAGCTTCTGGTTGGTGGTGTAACGATTCTTTTATTTGGAGTAATTCTTGGTTCCTATCAAACCATTCCTGACCTACTATTTTTATAACTGCTGGAGAGAGTTTGGTTCCTAATAGTTGGTTAAGGTGTTCGATTATGTACTCTTCTGTATACACATTGAACTTTACTTCTGTTAGTTGATCGAGCTTTTTGCGAAAGATAACCATCGAAAGCGGTGAATCTCCGTAATCATTTTCGTTGAGCCAGATGCAATCGTTTAAGATAGAAATTGGTATTTGAGCTATGTTGTCCCTGAGTGCCACCAAGTGAAGTGGTGTGATTCCGACTCGGTCGGCTATGTCTAGATCCTTAGCTGTTATAACATCCCATGGTACCTGATCCAAGTGTCCGTATTCCGCAGCGTCATGCAGGGCAATATCCCCGTTTTTGTTCTTAACCAGTAAGCCACCGTCTGATAAAACTGCTTTTGGTATTTGGTCCAAACAGCCTCTTTTTGCAGCTATTTGTAAGGGGGTAATTCCTTTTGCATTTTCAATTAGTAAATTGGCGGAGGTTAACAAATCAGCTGGTAACTGATCTATACAGTTGTCTAGAGCGGCTAGATGGAATGCAGTGTTCCCTTCAACATTTGAGGTGATTGGATAAGTTCTTTTTTCTGCCATAAACTAATATAGCATAACGGTTATTGAGCTTCAAGCTATTTGGTCTAGTTGTGAATCTATCATACACCTACAGTAAGTGATACATGGTAGCTCTAACGACTTATTTGGTTTGACGCTGCTCGTCTGCCCAAAAGGTATTTCTACAGCAGACTAAAGCTCTCGATGTCGGGAAGAGTGGTGGGCGAAGAATCAGGATTTGTTAGACCTGTTTTAGCTGGGCAGCGTATAACCTCTAGACGTGTTTCACGAATATTTCGTAGGCAAATAAGACTATCTCCACCAAAATTAGCAGGATTACATACCATTCTAATCTATGGCTGTGCTTAGCCTGCATTAGGTCTATGGAAGTTCGAATTGCTGCACCTAACATTTCCAATTTTGCATCCAGGGCCTCGTACCGCTCGATTATTTCGTATTCGTCAGTGAGCTTTGCGTATACTCTCTCAAGCTCAGCATGCTCCCACAGTGCATCTGGTTTGTCGGCAATTGCCATTCTTCCAATCATTTGTTGCTGGTCTAGTAGCACACTGCCTAAATGCTGTTGCAACTTTTTGTGGTTGCCGTATTTGAGCTTTCCCTCGCCTAGGCTTTTTACTATGGGCTGGACTGCCTCGAATGCTGCGGTAACCTGCCTTTCGAATCTCTCTAGTACCACACTTCTGGCTAAAACTTCGGCGATTACTTGGAGTGTTGGTATTCCGGTATTTTGAACGAATATTTCTCCGTTTTCTGTAATTTTACCGTAGTCTTTAACTACCCTTAAGGTAGTCTCTTCCGTGGTTTCTTGTGTCAAGTATTGCGTGTGAGTTTTAACTTGCTGGAGCAACTTTTCGGCATCTTCTCCGTTTGTGTTGAATAGGACTACTGCGCCGTAACGAAATACTATGGCATACGCTCCCTTCCCTGCTTCCAATACTAGGGGTGCTGTAGATATGGCTCCCTTCTTTAACTCTTTGGTGTCAATGTCGCCACCTATACAAATAGATTGAACTTTGATTTCCTGTAAATTTAAAAAATCTAGGGTTTTCATTGGTATGGTATTATCTTTATGTTTTGTTCAGATGCCCTGTTAGTAATCTGTGCTTGCCATTGCATGGATGCTTCCTGTTTGGGTATTTATAATGCATAGCATGAAGTCATTTAGTTTCTTACCATTTTCCTCTACGTGGGCTAATTTCGCATGCATCAGATTATCTCCTGCGCTTTTACATGCAAAGTAGCCTTTGGAGCTGCTACCAAGCTGAGCTATAAAGTCACCATAGTTTTGGTTTGTAATCCGTTTTATGATTCCGGCTGGTATTGGTAGTTGGCCCCATTCATTGGAGCTTTCGAGTTTTTGCACAAAGCCTTCTAGGTTGCCTGTTGGTAGCTGGAATTCCATATGTATCTTTAGGCCTTCTCTACCAAATGTGCCTGCGGTTTTTGGGTTTGAGCTATAACTGACTTTGATTGCCCCTTGTGGTATGTTAAATGCATTTCTAATAGCTGACTCGTCAGATTCTTCCACGGTTTGCCTTTGGCATCCCGTTAGGTATGACATGACTAGCAGTATAAGTAGGCTTTTCACTGGCTTAGCCTATCTTTTTTGCTGTGATTTCGAAAGTGCCATCGGCGGTTGTAACTACCAACTTATCTAATGGTTTGGGCTTAAGATATCTACATGCAGGCTTTACTTCACTTATCGATGTTTCGCCTCTGTCAATCTCGTATTCTAACAGCGATCCTAATTCATTTAGCAGTAGACCTGTAAGGTTTCTCATTTGTTAAAGAGTTGGATTGCAACAGAGAGGTTGAGTGCGCTGGCAGCGATAAGCCCGACGGTGGCGATGGCAAAGCATGTAATCGAGATCCCGTAGAGTGTATCCATAGCCCAGTCTGATATTCTGTGGTTGCAACAATTGCATTGCATGTATGATGTGTGTTCGGTTTGCATTTTTGGTTGTAGGTTCTATTTTTGTGTTGCCTGGGTTATTAGCAGCGTCAAAAAATGTGGTGAGTTATTGCTATTATACACTATACTCTCCGAAAATAATAGCCACAATAGCCGCTGGAAACCACAGAAGTCCGATTATTCCGGAGATGGTGCTCCAACCCGCGTAGCTTTTTAGGAATGCATGGTATTTGACCATCTACGAACTTATCATATAACCTGCAATACCGTAAGTTGATCTATAAGCAAATAAGGCGGCATTTCTGCCGCCTTATTATTTTACTTAATTGGCTTGTGCTTGACAAGGTCCGTGGACCTTCTACCAGGCTTCAGGAAGTGATCCCACTCCCTGATACCGTGGACGTTGAATATCTTGTCGGTGACAAGAGTCTCGGTCTTTGGGATTACAGGGTTACGGATCAACTTCAAGCCTGCCTGCTCTGGCGTACGGTTCTTCTTCCTGCTGTTGGTCTCCACAGCCGTCCACACGATGTTGCCCCAGTCCTTTTCACCACCCTTGCTCTTTGGGTAAACGTGGTCTAGGTTACCATCCTCGTATGGCACGTACTCACCAGTGTACTGGTCAACACCGTTGTCACGCTCGTATACAGCACGCCTGGAGAACTTGAGCTTCTTCTTTGGTACCTTGTCGTACTTGCTCAGGATGATGACTACAGGCACGCGGATCTGGCCGTGTGGTGTTCCCACGCTCCAGTCCTTTTCGCGCACAGGCATCTCCATCCAGTCCTTGAACCTTACAGGTCCCAAGATATCATCTTCATCTACGTGCAGTGCTGTAGCAGCACCAACGCACAGCTGGTTGAATGCCTGTACGGGCGTGACTATGTTGATTGCCTGCCAGTTCTTGTTAAGAACTAGTACGATCTGCTTATGTAGTATGCTCATGTTATTATTTTGGGTTGTTGGTTGTGAAAAGACACACCTCGGGTGTTGTGGTGTGAGAAACTTTTTGAAGTCTTACGACTTTTATTGAGTTATTTGACCAGCATTACTGCTGATTGCTCCACCGCCTCAGTGCTAGGTATACTAACTGCTGATGGTTTGGATTTCCGCATCTTTGACATTCTAACCTGTTTTAACACAAGTCGTCTGAATGCCTCAAGTTCCTCCAGAGTCAATGGCGAATAACTAAGCTCGGAAGTCTCGCAGTTTCCTGCTGGACTTGCCTTACCGGTGTTACCGTTTGGCTGTTCGATCGGAACCTCTTTGTTACTTAACAAAGAACGGACAAAAAGGGAGCTTCTCTCCCCTTGTTTATCTATACCTAATAGAATCTCACCTACGAGTTTACAAATCAAACTAGCATTGACATCTCTGTCATGCGTGGTGTTACAATGAGTGCATTTCCACTTTCTATCACTTAACTCCAAATCTTTGTGCTTATGAAAGCAACAACTGCAAAGTTTGCTGGTTGCTATCCACTGGTCAATTTCGAGTACTGGTACTCCATGTGACTTGGCTTTGGATTTGAGTTTTGGATAGGTAGTATCCCATGCCTGCATCAGATATTGATTTGGCAAGGTGACGATTCCTCTTCATGTTCTTTACATTTATTACTTGGATTGCAACCGCGTGGTTATTGCTGGTTGCGTTTATTACTATGTTGGTTGTTGTTCTATCGATGTGAAATTTTCTGATGGCTGCTGTCTTTTCATGCAGCTTGGCAACTTTAAGCCTTTGCTTTTCTCTACGTTTTGAACCTTTCTTCCGCCTTGCTAGCGTGCGCTGTTCTTTGCGTAGTTTCTTTTGGGCTTTCCTATAGGATTTCTTGTTCTCTACTTTCTTCCTGTAGCTGGTCACACTCAAGTCTTTTAAGCCTTGGTCTATGCCTACTACACCAGTTGGTATGTATTCTAAAACTTCTTTAACATGATATGTGACAGACGCATAATACTTACCAGATGGTACTCGGGTTATCGTCACACGAACTGGATTGGTGGGCAGCGCTTTCTTTTTATACCGTTTGTCTAGGCAAACTGGGATATCTTTGAGGTATTCTACCGTAAGTTTGTTATTTATAAGTTTACAACCTTGACTATACGTAATGCTACCTCGATTGTTTTTCTTATGCCACTTTGGGCGACTGCTTGTACCCTCAAAGAACCTTTTATATGCTAGATCGAAGGCATCTACAACTTTTTCTGATGAATTGTTCGAGTTACATTTTAGAAATGGGTGGGAGTTTTTAAGAACGGAGAGATACTTGTAAAGTGAGTATTTGCCCCAGTATGGTTCACCTGCTGCATACAACTCGCTATTTATCTCGCAGAGCTTATTCCAGACGAATCGCGTATTTCCTGTTAATTGCGTAAGTATTTTTTCTTGCACCTTGTTAGGATATAGGCGAAATTTGATAACTTCTACTGATTTGAATTTGCTTTGTGACACCTAATTTTTTGTTATTATTCTTTATTGGGCGAGGCATGAGTTGCACATGCGACCTTCCATTTATCAAACGGGTGCTCTAACTAACTGAGCTACACGCCCTTGGCATACCGGACAGGATTCGCACCTGCATTTAGCGGTTTTGGAGACCGCTGCATCCTCATCTAGCCACCGGTATATTGGTTCTTATTAACTTCCGCTAGTTTCTAACATTTTGGCAAACGCCTTACTCTCCTGTTCTTTTCGAGCGGCAATGTCATCTGCGATATCCTCAAACTCTAATTTTTGCCTCGACCGTTGTAAAGTATACCCTTTCCGTGCCATATACCACAAGAAAATATCAATGACGTAACAATGACCCTTCGCCCAATTAATGTCTTTACAATATTCGTGCCCTTCTACATTAACGGCATTATGGATTGTTTTAAAAACGTCCTTTTGATCGTGAAAGTCGCGAAGGAATTGAGGGAGATAGTTGCCTGATTCGCGCCATTGTTTGAGTTTTTCGTTCATCACAGTTTTTTTGTTGTAACTCGTGAAATTGTATTGGAATGAAAAGTGGTGGAAGGGGTAGGGTTTGCACCTACAGTTGTCTGGCCTCAACGCCAGCGCGGCAGTATAAATAATGTCGACAGCTCATTTTCAAAGCTCCTGCTGCACTAATACTTGGTTATCGTATTTGTTATGCTTACCCTTCCGTGGTGGAGCCGGAGGGACTTGCACCCTCAACCTTGTCACTGCCAGCGACCTGCGCTACTGTTGCGCCACAGCCCCACTTGTTACTAAACTAAAAGAATTCGCCCGCTAGCTGCCATCCCCTCGGGGTTTTCTAGGCTACTTCTGCGTTTTTATCGGGTATTCTCCGGGCGGTGATGTAGGGCTTGGACTCGCACCAAGTCTTCCGGCTTTTATGGCGGCGTGCCTACTCTTACACTAGTCCTACTTGATTGATATGGTACCGGCGGCGGGTGCTGCCCCCGCTTGTGTCCTACTCGAGAGGTAGGTGAATTTGCTGTTATTCATCGTCGGCATTTTGTAATTCGGCAGATGGGTCTGTTCTCTGTTGCTAAACAACCATCCTTGGTTAGCAGCAGGTAGCCTTATTACAAATTATTTAACTTTCTGTGGGTTCAGGATATCCACAAATGATTTTGGAAGGTACACATTCGGCAATTTAGCTACATATACAAAGAACGGAGCTATCTGCTTTGGCTTAAACCCAGCCAGCCCACATCCGAGTTGGGTCACGTGGAATGTCAGCTGTGGATTTGCCTCTGCGAATCGGGTAAACCGTTGTACCTGTACGTTGATTTGATCCAGCGTTAGTACCTCGAGTTTTCTGCCTTTAGTAGCAATGCCGTAGCTCTGTCCCATTAATCCAACGCCTTGGCCGTATTTAGCGCCAAACTTTTGCACTGCTGTTTTTGCTGCTCCCCTACCGTGCCTTCCGGCGTAGTTGCTGCCAAACACAAATATGTGATTGGGCGGCAGGCTTTTCAAATTTTCTTGGGTGATTCTTGGTTCCATCTTAATAGATTTCGTATGGCTCTACCCCGAATTTTGCTAAGAGTTTTACCCCTAGTTCGGAACATGGGGATTCTGTAAGTGCTATTTCGCGCTCAAGAGCCGTGTATATCCCATAGAGTTGTTTTATAACGCTGGTTCCGATTCCCTGCTTCTGAAATTCAGGTAAGATTTCGATTACATTAAGGTATCCATCGTACGTTAGCTGCATCCAGCCTACAGGCTTTTTGCCTAGCTTAATTATATGTGGATCCCCGTGTTCTTTAAAGTCTCCGAACGCGTTGTCTTGAAATTCCGTTACAACGTTTGCTTTTTCAAGTTCCTTCTCTGTACAAATTCTATATGAAACTTTCGGCTTTGCTGGTTTCTTCAAGGTTTTCATTGTATGCTTTTGTTTTGGTGGAGCCGAGGGGATTCGCACCCCCATAAAACTACTTGCGAAGCAGTTGCATCCTCGTCTGGCCACGACCCCAAATAACTGGTAAGCAAATTAGCTGGTTTTTGCATAATTTTTAGAAGGAAGCTAATTAATAGCCAGTTGGAGCAGGTAGGGGGATTTGCACCCTCTCGAAGTCATTGGGAATGACTTATGCTACTATTACATCACACCTGCTTGATGTTTCATCTATATTATATGTCGAATCGCACTTGGTGCATATCAGATAGTTATCATACCACGGCTCGTATGCCTTGACAAGCTCTAATGTGCCTTTCTGGCAGTGCGGACATGTATCGTTTTCTTTCATTGTTAAAAAAAAGGTGCTAGGGGTCTGCGGCAACAGATTGTAAGTTACCGTTGCTTCCTTCCGGACCTGGCGGGGTTGGCTTGAATCTGATCCACAGCCTCTAGCATTTATATGTTTTTGTGTTTTGGTGGGCCATGTCTTTAAGAGAGGGTTGCAAATTGATTTTGCTTTATTTGTCGCTGGGACGCTAAGCTCCGGCGGGTCGGTCGATATGTCTTGTTTGCAGCTTTGGGATTGGCTTTTAGCCATTTCCTCCGCGCCTCCAAGTTTTCGAGTGTTCTTAAACGGATGTTGCCTGCCCCGACACTGTCGGCATCCTCAGTATGTCCACAACGGACACACCTAAACTGCTCTCCCTTCCGATTCAATCGGCTCACACTGCGACACTTACTGCTGGGACACG
>Ga0172380_10001785_pt1 | contig 36356 bp, 46 predicted proteins | sample Leawe162metaG_FD_119747 | JGI IMG/M metagenome (GOLD analysis project Ga0172380, IMG submission 119747) | Leachate microbial communities from a municipal landfill in Southern Ontario, Canada - Leachate well 162 metaG | ecosystem: Engineered > Solid waste > Landfill > Unclassified | place...
CCTAAACCTGGAAGCCCCTAAGAGAGATTCAAAACCCGAGGTTGCCCTGAGGAAGCGGAACGGATGAGCACACGCTGGAAGATCCCAAGGAAACCGTGCCCGGTGAGCGGATGCGTTGAGCCGATCCGGCGCGACAGATTGATGTGCTCCGCGCACTGGCGTTTGGTCCCCAAGGACCTGAAGAGGACAAACCGCCAGACCAACGCAGCCTTCCTCCGCTACCGGAGCGCGGCGACGGCTCGCGCCTTCATCGAAAATAGGGATGCGTGCGTCGCCGCGGTCGAGGACGTGACCAAAGCAGGTCCAAATTCCCAGTAGTTCCGGGCGCGGTCTTCGAGGACGTGACTTGCGGACCTGGCCCAACCCAAACCTAGGTTCGATCTATGCCCCCACCGAGGGAGGGAGCGTAGCCCTCCCGTGTCCACCCCCGCCCGCACGCTGAGCTGCACCTCGTGCGGCCGCGAGTTCGAGCACCCTGTCCAAGGCGGCCGCCCGCCGGCGAGGTGCCCCGACTGTCGGGACCCCATTTCGGTCGAGCGCTCGAAGCTGTCCTACGGACTGCGAAAGAAGCGAGAGAACGAGCTCGCCCGCCAAGCGGCCGCGGCCGAGGAGGCCTCGAGGCTCGTCCGCTTTGCGGCCGCGCTGCGCGTCTTCCCCGCCGACCCCGAGACCGCCGCCAAGTTCGCGGGGCTCCGGGTGCCGAAGGCCAAGCTCCCCGCCCTGGTCGCCGAGGCCCGGAAGGCCTTCGCCTCGATCGCCCACGGGGACATGCGGGAGGCCGGCCGCCTCGCCGACGGCGTGCTGACCATGATCGTCTCCGAGATCGCCGCCCGCCGCGCCGAGCTCCCGGCCAAGGACCTGATCCAGGCCGGCCGCCTCGCCCTGTTCGCGCGGCAGGAGTTCGTCGCTGACGGCCCGGCCCACAGCTACACGGCGATCAACCTGTCGGTGGTGCCTCCGCCGGCGGAGGGCAAGCTGACGCCCGACCAGCGGGCCAAGGTGCACGGTGTCGATCCCGACGCCGAGTGAGGCCGGCGCCGAGATCGGCACGGTCGAGGGCGGGGAGGAGGACTTCGGCTCCTTGCGGCCGCGGCCCGAGGAGTACTCGGACGTCGACGGCGCCGTCCTGAACCTCATCCTGAACGACGGCCTCCCGCTGCTCCCGGTGCAATGGGACATCTACAACGACTGGACGCCGTTGATCGGCTGCTTTGGCTCTTGGCGATCGGGCAAGACGCGGGGCGGGGCGCTGAAGACGCTGCAGGTCGCCACCGAGAACCCGTGGACCCCGCTCTTCCGTGACTCCCACCCGACCAGCCTGGTGATGACCGAGTCCCACCGCGTGATCCGGGACTCGGCCTATCGGGAGATGAAGGCGCTGCTCCCCACCGAGCTGATCCTCAAGGAGTGGACGTCCAGCAATCGCTTCGCGATCCGGTTGGTCAACGGCCACGAGATCGTCTTTCGACCCTGGCTCGGCAAGATGGAGGGCCTCTCGGCCTGCAGCGTCTGGCTGGATGAGGCGCACAAGCTCGACGGCCCCGACGGCCCCGAGCCGATGTGGGCCAACATCAAAATGAGGGCCTCCGATCCGCGGGCGAAGCGCCGGATCACCACGGTGACGGGCCTGCCCGAGTACGGGTGGCTCTCGGAGAAATTCGACCAGCCCAACTCGCAAGACCGAGCAACCTACCTCTGCAGCCTCCGGGACAACTTCTACCTCACCGAGGACGTGATCGCCTCGCTCTACGCGTCGACCACGAAGGAGGAGGCCCAGGTGGTCGTCGAGGGAAAGTGGCGAAAGCCGCCCACCGTCGTCTTCTACGCCTTCACCAACCTCGAGGCGCCCCGGGGCAACCTGGTCAGCTTCCGCGGTCGCCCGAGCCTGCCGGTCGATATCTCGATCGACCTCGGGGACAAGGGGGCGATCCTGGTGCTCCAGCGGATCCGGGTGGCCTGCCGGGGGCCGAACGGCGAGCCGTACGTGAGCAATGGCCTGGTGGTGGTCGACGAGCTCCTCCCCGAGCAGGTCTCGGTGAAGGCCGCCCTCCGCAACCTGTTCCGGGTCACGCCCTGGAAGCTCACCGCTAGCTCGAAGGTCTACGTCGATCCAAAGGCCGACCGGGACGAGCTCGAGGCGATCCGCGAGGAGGTCAAGGCGGGCACCCAGGGCGGGCCCCGGATCATCAAGCGCAAAGCCGAAGAGGACGCATACTACACCGAGTACGGGATCCGCGCCGTCAACTCCGCCTTCTGCGACCTGACGGGCAATCGGCGGCTGTTCGTCTGCGCCCACCTCCCCCGCGGAGCCCGATCGATCATTCCGGCGCTACTCTCGCAAAAGCGCTCGGCCAAGACCGGCCGGGTGGTGCGGGACAACGTGACGGACCACGTCCTCGACTGCCTCCGCTACCCGGTGGCCGACCAGCTCCCCCTCTACTCCATGACGACCCGCGTCCAGAACCGGGCCGCTTGATTCCTTGGGCCCGCTGAGCCCTACGCTGGGACCATCGGAGGTGGACCGATGGAAGGCGAAATTTGGAAAGCGAATCGAAATCGGATGGGGCACACGAGCGCGGCAATGCGGGCCCTGCTCGACTACGTCTCCCGGGAGGGGCCGCTCTTCCCTCGGGACATCGGAGCGAGGTTCGGCGTGAGCCTGCCGGCGGCCCGCTACCGACTGAAGGTGGCGCTCGAGGCGGGCCTGGTCGTGGCGCGGAACCGGGCGGGTGACGTGCTGGAGCCGGGCGAGCGGTGGCGGCCGGAGCTCCTGCTGTCGGGCGAGTACCCGCTCGAGCTGGCCCCGCCCGGGCAGAAGTTCTTGGCGTCGCCGGCGGCGTAAGTCATGCCCTCCCTCTACGCCGAGATCTTCGTCCCGAGCTTCTCGTTCGAGGTCCTCAATAAGGAGCAGGTCCTGCGGGCCATGGCCGAGACCCAGCTCGCCAACGTCAAGGAGCGCTTCAAGCGCGCCCAGGGCGTCCAGGGCGGTCTTCCTCGCGGCAAGAAGGCCGGCGGCCGCCCCCTGGTCGAGAGCGGTCAGCTCGAGCAGTCGATGACCATCCGGTACCGCGAACTCCGGAAGGCGATCTACGCGGAGATCCGGCCCGACGGGGAACGGACCGAGCTGCCCGCCCGGCTCAAGGCAAGGATCCGACGCCTGGCAAGGCGGAAGGGCGCAGCCAGGCGCGCCTTCAAAGCCCAGGACGCCGGCGATCTCGTGAAGCTGAACCCCTTCATCGCCTCTGCTCTCCTCAAGGCCGAGCTCAAGAAGGAGCTCAAGAAGGTGAAGGAGAAGCGGATCCGGGCCCGGGGCAACATGGACGTCGCCGCGATCCTGGCCTACGCCCCGAAGGACAAGCGGGCGAAGGCGGGCGATCGGCAGATCTACGACTTTTGGTGGTACGCCGACGGCGAGCTCGAGGAGATGCGAGACGCGGCGCGGCGGGTTATGCGCGTCGCCTTCGTGGAGGCGGGCGGAGCTCGGCACGAAGGCCGGCCGGAGTAGGGGGCACAATGCCTTGGGTGGACATGAAGGCGCTCCTCGAGCGCGACCAGGCTCTGAAAGGCCCGGCCCTCAACAAGGAGTCGGAGCGACTCTCGGCGATCTACTTCGCTCAGGCCCGGGAGCTGACTCGCCAATGGCTTGAGCAGCTCGGCCAGGGCGACCCGGACCAGGCGAAGCCACTGCAGAGTCGGCTGCTCCGCCAGCTCGTCCGCAGCGTCGCGGTGGTCTGGCGCCGACCGCCCACCCGGATCGTCACCCTCGACGGCGCCGACCTCCCCGATCGGCAAAAGCTGGCCGTCGCCGTCGACAAGCTCTACATGGACTGCAAGACCGACGCGTACCTCAAGAGCCTCGACCGCTGTCGAACGCTGCTCGGTACCTCGCTGGGCTACGTGTCGCCCCACCCGCGGGGGGGCGGGGCCCCGCTGATCCGAGTCTTCCAGCCGCACAACGTCCTCCGAGATCCCGAGGACTCGGTGCAGGACGATCCGGCCTTCGACAGCGCGATCGCGTTTCGCGTGAAACAGGGCCGCGACGCGGAGGACTCGATCTACCACTACTTTCGGCGGGAGGACGAGGACACCCTCCGGGGCTGGAGGATCAAGGGCAACGGCGAGCTGACCTCGGGCGAGGACGAGCTCTTCGAGGGGGGCCTCGTCCCCTATCGGACCCCGCCCTGGTTCGTGCTCTACGACGAGCTCTCCGAGGGTGCAGCCTGGTTGCCGATCGACGAGTCTCGGTCCGCCTTCGCCCTCACCACCAACGTGGTCCTGTCGGAGCTCATCTACCTGGTGAAGCAGGAGGCCCACTCGATCCTCGCCGCGTCGAACCTGTCCCCGGGCGACCAGCTCCCCCAGCGGTTCGGGCCGGGCATGCTGTTCGGCTTCGAGGGCGAGGTCGACCTTCGGGCGGTGTCGCTGAACCCCAAGCTCGAGCAGGTGATCGACGTCCACAAGCATTTGCTCGAGGTGATGTCCGCCGGCGAGGGCCTGCCCCCGGACTACTTCCTGTCGACCCGGCGCTACGAGACGGGCGCCGCGGGCCGGCTCCGGCTCCAGGATCTGGAGGAGCGCCGGCAAGAGCAGATGCAGGATGCCATCCGGACGGAGGCTTCCCTGTTCCGGATCCTCCTCGAGGTCCACAACGCCACGGAGGGGCGGGACACCATCAGCGAGGACCTAGAGCTGCGGGTCGAGCTCGCTCGGCCCTGGTTCCCCACCGACGTCTCGGACCTGCAGCGGGCGGCCGCCTTCGACATCTCCCTCGGTGCGATGTCGATGGTGGACTACGTGATGGACCGCCACCAGCTCACCCGCGGCCAGGCGATCGCGTACCTCGAGCGGGTTAACGTCGACCGCGAGCGCTACCCCGTGCGAGAGAACCCGGCCGCGCTCCTGACGGGCCCGCGTCCCGCCAACGGCCCAGGCTCGGCGACGCCGGCGCTGGACGACGACGCTCAGAACGTGCAGCGCGACGGATCCAGCATCAACCCCAACCGAGCCGCCTCGAACGAGCAGGGCTCGGTAGTGGGCGCCGCCCGGCGCGCCGTGAAGGCCGTCTAGCCTCCCCCCATTGACAAGTGGGGGCGGGCTCGTGGCTCTCCTCGTGGTCGAGACGCCCCCATGTCGATCCTCTCTTTCCTACTTCGCATCCAACCTCGCCTAGCACCGGAGGGCGACGCGTCCTCCGGTGCTGGGTCCACCAGCGGTAGCGGCAGCCAGTCCGGCGGCTCGAGCGGGAGCTCGGGCGAGGACCGGAAGGCCGACGCCGGCGGTGGCGATGATGACCGGCCGCTTTCTCGGAAGGACCTGCAGGAGCTGCTCGGCGGCCTCAAGTCCGAGAACGAGAAGCGGTTCAAGTCCATCAACGACGAGTTGAAGGACCGCCGCCATGCCCGCCGGGAGGCGGAGCCGAAGGGCGCCGAAGGGAAGGGCGACGACGGGGGCAAGAACCCCGACAGCGGTTACAGCCGCGAGGATGCGCGAGCCGATCGGCGCCTCGAAGGGGTGATCGCGGAGCTCGAGGACGCGGGCGTGAGCCGAGACGTCCTCGAGGACCTGGAGGCCGGGGCAGAAGAGATGCCGGCAAAGAATCGGCTGTCCTATGCTGCAGCGATCAAGCAAGCCTACACCCTGGGCCGGGAGGCCGGGTCGAAGGGCGGCGGTGATCGCGAGGACAACGGCGACGACACGCGATCGGGAGATCGGCGCGCTGGCGGCGGAACCAAAGGGACGCGCGGTGGACGCGGGGGTGAGCCCCCGCCGAAGCCCCGCGGAACGGCGGGCTCCGACATCACTTGGGACGAGTACGTCGAGGCCAAGAAGGACCCGAAGCGAAAGGCCGAGCTGGACCGACAGGTCGAAGCCGGTGAGCTGGACCTCCAGGCCATGCGGGCGCGGGCGATCGATGATCGCAACCGGGCTCAACGACGCGCGACTCAACGGTGATGCCTGGGGTTCGCCTCAAACAAGAGGTGACGACCCATGGCCGACGGCCGAGAAATTCGAGTCCTCAACCGACTCGTCGACATTCACTCACTAGCTAACCCCGCGTCGAATCGCTTCGACGACGTCGGCGAAGCGCTCGGGAAGGGCCAGATCTTTCGGGTCCCCTCGATCGCTGCGCTGACGGTCTACTCCGATGGCTCCGTGCCTCGACAGGCCGGTGCCCGGAACGATCCCAACGTCGCCGAGATCGAGGTGACCGTCGACGACGAGCCTTGGATCCCGATCCAGGTTCCGCGGTCCGACAGCCTCCAGAACCTCGCCGGCAACTGGGACGCGTCCCTGGCCGAGCAGGCGCTGACGATGCTGGGCAACCACATCGACGCGATGATCATCGACGAGTACTTGACCGGGGTCCTGACCTGGTCGAACGCCGACGTCCCGCCCTACCGGGTCAATGTCGAGGCGGACTCGGTCGCGCTGTCCGACTTCATCCTGGTCCGTGGTCGGTTGCTTCGCCAGCGGGGCACTCAGCTGGCGTCGCTGATCCTCTTCATGGATCCGCTAGCCGCCTCGGTGGTGCTGAGCTTCTCCCAAGCGCAGCAGCTGCCCCCGCGGGACGGGGAATTCGGGTCGCCGTCGGTGGCCCGCATCTTCGGCATGACCGTTGTCGAGACCCAGGCGTGTCGGACGTTGCGGACCCACACGGTGACCGTGGCCGCCGCCGCGGGCGGCATCCTCACCCTGACCCTGAGCGCGGCCTCGGGCATCGTGGTGGGTGAGCCGATCACCGCGCCGGCCGGGTCCCTGCAGGCCAACTATGGGCCCAACCGGGCGCCGGTCCTGAGCGTCAACGCGGGCGGCACGGTGATCACCGTCGCGACCGCGCAGGGCGACGACGTGGACGTGCTGGGTGGCACCAACACGATCTTCCAGGACTCGGCCCAGAACGTGGTCGGTGACCGTCGCCACCTGCACATCGCGATGCAGAAGATCCCGGGCGTGCGGATCGTGGCCGATCCGGACACCACTGGGTCGATCATGCAGGTCTCGGCCTTCCTCGGGTTCATCGGTCGGGCGGGTCGCTTCCAGGCGATGGGCTCGCCCGGCGACAACATCTGAGGGGCACCCATGAGCGCGCCCCACCTCATGCTGCCCGTCGATCTCGACGGCGCCTTTTGGGCAGAGCACCTGCCCACCGGCGCCCGCCTGCCCATCCGAGAGGACCTGGTCCTCGACTACGTCCGCTGGGGGTGGTCGGTCTCCCCCCGGACCGTAGCGCCTCCCGCCCCGGTGCTGCCGCTGAGGCCGCCCCCGGGGCCCATTCACCGGGCTGAGGCTCGATCCCAGCTCGAGGGCGGGGAGGGGCCTGCGACCGACGCTGGCCGGACGGTGGGGCGGCTCGGCCCTGCGCCGACCGCAGGCCCACCCCCGCCCCCCGAGACGGTCGACGAGGGCAGCCTCGAGGCGGCCACCGAGGCCGCCCTCAAGAAGGCCCCCGATCCGACCCCGCCCGAGTGGGACGGCGCCTACGTCAAGGCGACCCACCTGGCGAATCGGGGCAAGCAGGGGCGGCTGATGCGCTGCCAGCAGTGCAAGACCCCGTTCACCGCCATCTCGCAGGGGCAGGTCTACTGCCTCGAGTGCCGCGCCGCGGTCCGGGGCTGAGGCCGTGAGCTACCTCGCCGAGCTCGACGACTATCCCCAGGAAGTCCGCCAGGGCTTCGCGGCGAACGTCCTCCGCTTCTGGCCGAAGGTCTTGGGCACCGGAAACGTCGCCGCCGACTTCGTGCCCCTGCCGAGTGCGGTGGTCTACGGCCCGAAGGGCGAGGCCCTGGGCGCCGCCGCGGTGCTCCCCCAGCAGGTGGGCAACCCGCTGGTGAGCCGGTTCGACATCACGATCAACGCGAGCGCCGTCGCCTCGTGGCCCCTTGGATCCAACTACCGGGCGGACGTGAGCTGGAGCTTCGGCGCGGAGGCCCGCGTCGACAGCCTACGCTTCGACGTGGTGCGGGTCCCCTTCCTGCCCCACATCTCGCTGAACGACTTCCTTGAGGAGATCGCCGACGCGGGCGAGTACTTGGAGGGCCAGGCCGAGGCCATTCTCGACGGGCGGACGCCGGAGCAGCACGCTTCGATCTTGGGGGTGAAGGCCTGGGGCGATGTTCGTCGCAAGCTCGAGGCCAAGCTCAAGACTGCCGACGGCGAACGGGTCTACGCCCGGCTGATCGTTGACCCGACGGTCCTGCGCCGGATCACCATCGCTCAGTCGATCTACCGGATGTTCCGGGCCGAGGGCGAGTCTGAGCCCAACGTCGCCGGCGGCCGGCTCCAGGAGTGGAAGGACGAGGTCGAGCTCCGGATGGCCGAGCTTGGGGAGCTGGACTACGACGCCGACGACGACGGCGTGGCGGACGAGGTCCTGCGCCCGCCGGTGGAGCGGCAGCTCCTGCGCCGGTGGCCGGGCCGCAGAGGCCAGAACCCCGACACGAGCGGAGGTAGCTGGTGAGCCTCCTCGACTTCACCAATGCCCTCACCACCGCCTGGGAGGCCGTCGTCCCGACGACCGATCCTCGGCGGCGCTTCCGCCGGATCGAGAAGCCCGGGCGCGGCGGCGCGTCGAGGCACCGCGGCTTCTGGTTCGATCCTGCCAGCTACTCGGTGGGGGAGATTGAGCAGCAGGGCGCCGGGCACATCCTGCGGCACTACGACTTCGAGGCCCGGGTCGGCTTCTACATCCCCGATCGGATGAGCGCGGAGTTCGAGGGGCTCTACCTCGACGAGCTCGCCCTCACCCTCGCGGCCGTGGCGATGCCCCGGCCCAACAACGTGATCGCACCCCGCGTACTCTCGGCCGGCGTCCGCGCCACGCCCGGGGCTGGGGACGGCGACTTCGACCTGGTGATCAAGTGCGATTGCCGGGTCAGAGAGGCGGTGGTCTAAATGCCCGGAGACATCTCACGCATCAAGGCGTGGTACGCCCTTCCCGAGGTGGCCTACGGCGTGGTCGCCGATCCGACCGGCGCCGCGGCGCTGTGGATCCCTGCGATGATCGAGCCCGGGACGTTCCCTTCGAACGAGCGGTCCGTGATCCAGCGGAACTTCGCCTCGGGCCGAAACCGGCGCTCACCCATCCGCCTCGGGCCAGGCAAGAGCTCGGTCCGCCTGAAGGGCTGGTTTGGCGGCTACACCGACGCTGTCGAAGCCGGGGCTCCTCCAGCCGAGGACGCGATCGGCACCCTCCTCCAGTCGATGCTCGGCGCGCCCCTCACCAACAACGGCGGCACTGCCACCGCCGGCGCGGCCGCGAGCATCACCACGGCCTTGGCGCTGACCCAGGGCCAGCTCGTGTGCACGCGGGGCCCGGTGACCAACGGCGCCCGGGCCCAGTGGCGGAGAGTCACGGGCGCGGCCTCGCCCTACGCGATCGCGCCCGACTGGACGGACAACCCGGTCAACGCGGACATCATCTTCGGGGGGCGAACCTACTACCCGAAGGTCATGCCGAACACGCTGTTTACGGGGCTGAGCTTCAGCCTGATCGGCGACATGGACGGCCGGGCCTACGTGATGCCGGGGTGCCGCTGCCACTCGTTCTCGATCAAGGCCTCGGCCGGTGGCGGCGTCGAGTGGGAGGCGGAGATCCAGGGCAACGAGCGGCTACGACAGGCCTTCGCCGCGCTCCCGGCGCCGCCGGCGAGCGATCCGGAGCCGACGCTCTACACCCTGTCGCCCCTGCTCGTGAACGGCGCGTCCTTGGACGTGGCGTCGATCGAGATCGACCTCGCGCCAGAGGTGACCGACGTCCGCGGCCAGGCCACGGCCCAGGGCCGTAGCAACAAGCGGGTGGTCGCGCTCCGACCCACCGTGAAGATCGATCCGCTCAACGACACCGTTTGGGAGGACGTCTTCGACGCGGCCACGGTCTTCGACCTGGTCGCCCAGTTCGGCGCCGGCGAGATCTCTGGCACGCGCGTCCAGGCCACGGCCTTTGCCGCAGGCGCTATGCAGCTGATGCAGCCCGTGAACCAGAAGGACGACAGCGGCGTGACCCGGCAGGACCTGGTCCTCGGACCGGTCGACGCCGGCATCACCGGCGCGGCCGTCTACGACTTTTTGATCGGCCGGGTCTAAGCCCCGGCGGAAGGAGCCCCGAATGGAACCCAAGCCCCACCCGGTCCGCGGCCTCGCGACCGGCACCGAGATCACCGTCCCACTCGTTCGTCCACCCAAGCAGGGCAAGGATGAGACGGCGGAGGAGTTTGAGCGGCGGCGCCGGCGCATTGCCCGCTACCTCGCCGCCGAGCTCGTCGTGCGCCGCCTCGACCACAAGGTGGTGCGGCGTCTCGCCCACGAGCTGGACCGCCTCGAGTCCGCGGTGCGGGCCCTCCAGAGCAACCCCGAAACCACGCCCGAGCAGCTCGAGGCGGGGCAGGAGGCGGTCCTCGACCACCACCGCAAGATGCTGCTCCTGGGCGTCCAGACCTGGGCGGGTCAAGACGTAGGCCCGGCCCTTGTCCGGGTCTTGGGGGTGGAGCTCGAGTTCCAGGGGGGGACCATCGAGAGGAGCGAGGAGAAGCCGGCGCTCGAGGTGGTCCGCTGGCTTGAGCAGCTCGACCTCCTCGAGCTCGCCGGCGGCGCCCTCCTCCTGGCCCAGGAGCCAACCAAGGACCTGGGAAACTGATCAGGGCGCTCGCCAGCTACGAGCCCGCCCGCTGGCCTCGCCTCACGGGGAACGAGGACGGCGAGGCCCTGATCAAACTTGGGTGGGCTCACAACACCGACGGACCGCTGCGCTACGTCGACCCGCTGCCGGATAGCTACCGACCGAAGGCTGAGGGCCCTCGGGGCATCGAGGTCCGTCGGAACCCCCTTGCTTGGCTTCGCGACTCGCCCGAGCTCTACGATCTGGTCACGGAGCTGGAGGACAGCTGCCTCGGGGAGCCGGACCAGCCCCTCGAGGTCGAGGAGCTCAGCCGCCGCAGCCACGCGGAGCTGAGCCTGATCAAGGTCTATCGGGCCGCCATCGCGCGCCGGCGGGCGCGAGAGGAGAAGCGGGCGATGGAGGCGGCCTTGCGCAAGGCGAAGGGAAGGGGGTCGAGCGATGGCGACCAGGGGTAGCGGCAAGGGCGTCCGGATCCCGGTGGGCTTCGATACCGAGGAGGCGGAGCGGGGCGCCAAAGAGCTCGAGTCCGCGCTGAAGGGCCACCTGACCCCAGTGGTCGACGTCGTGAACCTAGGCCGCCAGGCCTACGACGCCCTCTACAAGACGATCGGCGCCGGCGTCGGGATCCTGAAGGAGGCCATCGAGGCCGCCTCTGAGGGCGAGCGGATCGAGCGTCGGACGATCACCGCCCTCCAGCTCCGCAACCAGTACGAGGAGGGCGCCTTCGAGCGGCTCAAGGCCGCCAACCTGGCGCGCCAGCAGCAGCTCGGAATCGAGGATGATCTCCAGCTGCAGATCCAGGGGACTGCGGCAGCGCTCGGCGTGCAGGCCCGGCACCTCGACCTTGTGACCCGCGCCTCCCTGAGCCTCTCGGAGATCACTGGCCAGACCCTCGACACCTCGCTCCTGACGGTGGTGAAGGCCTACGAAGGCAACGTCACCTCCCTCCAGCGGATGGGGATCCAGGCCCGCTCGGCGGACGAGGCTCTCTCCTTTCTGGCCGGAAAGATGGGCCTCGTCGAGCAGTCGGCGGACACCTTCAGCGGCCGCGTGAAGGTGCTCGAATCGAACTGGGGCGACCTGCTCGAAGAGCTCGGCAACGCCGTCATCAAGAACGAGGACGTGAAGAAGCTCCTCGAGGACGTGAACAGCGAGATCCGCGACCTCACCGACAAGCTCGCCGAGAACGGGCCCGAGGTCCGCGCCTTCTTTTCGAGCATGGTCGAGGGCGTCCGGGAGACGGCGGCCTTTATCCGGGACAACCGCACCGAGCTGACCATGCTCCTCGAGCTCGCGGTGGCCATGAAAGGGATCCAGGCCGGGGGAGGGCTCGTCGGAGCGGCCAAGCAGCTCGGCGCCGGCGGCCTCCTGTCGGCGGGGGGCGGCCTCCTCACGAAGGGCGTGGGCGCCCTCGGCGGAGCGGTGGGGGTGGGCGGCTCCCTCCTCGCCGGCAGCGCCTTCTTGGGCCCGATCGCGCAGCTCCTCTTCCTCAAGGACCTGGCCCTCGATCCCACCACCCTGAAGGCGGGCATTCAGAGCGGGATCCCGCTCGCGCCCGGGAACCGCTTCCAGGACATCACGGCCTCCTACGCCGGACCGACCGTCGACCAGCTCGGCGCGGATCCCAACGACTACCGGGTGCGGGGCGCGGTCGAGGACGTCGACTTCCTCGAGGGCGCGGACATCAAAGCCAAGCCGGGTGAGAGGGCGGCGAAGGCCCAGAAGGCTCGGGAGGAGCTCCACAAGGAGGCCCAGAAGCGCTTGAAGGACGTGCTGTCCGCCTCAGCCAAGGAGCTCGAGGCGGCCTTCGACGAAGAGGAGAAGCGGGAGAAGGAGCACAAGACGATCATGACCAGGCTCCGGGTCGAGGAGATCGAGGCCCGGTCCGCCAACAACCAGGCGGTCGCCGACCTCGACCTCGAGCGCCTGGTGGCCGACCGGGAGACGAAGGACGCGCAGATCGCCCAGCTCCAGGACTTCACCGACAACCTCACGCAGATCGGCGTGACGGGCCTGGGCTCGTTCTTCTCCAACACCACTCAGGTGATCTTGGCGGGGAAGGGCGGCTTCGAGGGCGCCATGAAGAGCGTCTTCGGAATGATGCTTTCGATGGCCGGCCAGTCAATCATCGCGCTCGGCGCGGCTGCGCTGGCGGCGGCCTCGAGCTCCACAGCGATCCCCTTCCTCTGGCCCATCTTCGGCGGGCCCATCGGCGTGGGCGGCTCCCTCGGAATCATCGCCGCCGGCGGCATCCTCACCGGCGCTGGAGCCGCGCTCTCCGCCTCTGCGACGTCTGCGACCAGTGCCGCCCGGGCGGGAACGGCGAGGGCGCCCACGCCCGCGGCCCCGCGCGCGAGGGGGGAGACCTTCGCCGACACCGCCGGCGCCGGCGTCAACGACCGGCTCTCCCAACGAGGCCGAGGGGTCGTCAACGTGATCAACGTGAACCTCGACAAGGGGGTCGTGATGGGGACCGACTACGAGCTAGCCCGATGGCTGGCGGATCTGCTGGGCCAAAACGCGCAGCTCCAAGTCACGTGAGGAGAGAGCCATGCCTGCGCCCGCTTTTGTCGCCGGAATCCTCGGCTCCGAGCTCTGCACTACCGGCCTCACCGCCGGCGTGATCCGGCTGACCGCGAACGGCGTGACCGAGAGCCTGCCCTATCCCGCGGCGGGGGCCTTCACCCTGGCCGAACACTACTACTTCGGCGGCGACGCGAGCGCGACCGACCTCCTCGAGATCCTGCGCCAGGCCTGCCTGGCCCACTCCCAGGTCGCGGTCTGCACCGTGACCCAAAACGGCGATGGCCGGATCACCGTCTCGATGGACCAGGCCTTCACCTTCCTGCAGACCGATCTGCTCCACACGGCGGATCTGACGCTGTTTGGCCTGCTGGACGGGATCGATCTCCCGCTCATCCCGAACACCCCCTACAACTTCCCAAACCGCCACGACGGCGGCTGGTTCCCGCTCGAGGACCCGGCCGAGGACACCTTCGACGAGCTGCCCCAGGTCGCCGGCGAGGCCCTTCCCGTCGACGGCCCGCCCTTCGTGGTGGAGATCGCCACCACCACCAGAGAGAGGCGCCTGGCCTGGGACCTGGTCCCTGGCGTCCGCGTCCGCCAGGATCTGGCCACCAGCGACGTTGCGCCCAACACGTTCGAGGAGGCCTGGACGGCGTATTTCCGCACCGGGCGGCACGTCCGCCTCTACCCGGACACCACCGACCGGGCGACCTTCCGGACCTACGTCTTTCGGCCCATGACCGACGGGTACCCCTGGAAGCCCGGGGACGGCCGCAATGTCTGGTGGAACGTGGGCCCGCTTGATTTGCACCGCGTCGATTGATCTAGGGTCCAGGGCATGAAGCGACTCCTCTTGCTCCTCGCGATCCTCGCCGTGCCCGCCGTCGCCTACGCGGTGGGGCTGACCGACCTCGACGCTTCGCTCCGGGTGCGGGAGGTGAACTACCGCTACTCGGACTTCACGCCCGGCACCGACACCGACCCGGGGAGCAACGGCCTCTTGGCCTATCGATCGGTCGACACGGGCGGCACCAACAACCTCGCCGGCACCGACCTGGTGCAGCCACTCTACCCAACCCGCCTGGCCTACATCCTGGTCGACAACACCGCCAACGATACCCTGACGTGCACCGGGATCAGCTTCCGGGGCCTGGACCAGTTCGGTGCGCAGGCCAGTGAGACCGCGGCCGTGGCCCCGAGCGAGACGGTGGCCTTCACGCGGACGGTCTTCGCCCGGGTCGACAGCTACTACGCCACCGGCTGCAGCGATGGCACCAACGCGGCCGACTCCCTGGCCGTCTACGAGAGCCGCTACATGGGCCTGGGCCATCGGATCCAGGCGACGTCCGACGTCGAGGCCGCCTGCAGCTCCGACATCTCGGGGACCCACGTCATGAACTGCGGCACGAAGAGCCAGATCCAGGCCGCGGTGAGTGCTTCTGGGGCCTGGATCGACCTCCTCAACACCGGCCTCTTCGACGGCCAGGCGGGCGACGACGAGGACCAGATCTACCTGCGGATCCGGTCCACCGTCGCGAAGTAGCCCTTGACCACGATCGCGACATGGATGGCTCGGCGGAGTGGCCGGGCGGTCGCGTTCGTCCGGATCGCCGGCCTCGGGACCGTGATCAACGGCGTCGCCGTCCCCTACTTCTTCTGCACCAGCCTGCCCCGGTGGGCGACCTCGGCCCAGTGGCAGCCCCTCCTGCGCTCCCTCCCGAAGACCGTCACCCAGCGCATCGATCCGCTCGGCGGCGTGCGGGAGGCGGGGGCCTTCTCCTTCGAGCTCGTCGACCGGGCCAACTTCCTCACCGAGATCCTACGCTGGGAGACCGATCCGGTGGCCCAGATCGCGGCCGATGTGGACGTGGGGGACGTCTCGATCAACGTCACCGACACCACCCACCTGCCCGTCGACGAGCCCCTTTGGGTCAACGGCGAGGCGATGCTGGTGACCGGGGGGGTGTCGCCGGCCAGGACCGTCCAGCGCGGCCGCTTCTGGACGGAGATCTCCGCGCACCAGGTGGGGGACCCCATCTACAACTTCACCCGCCGGCTGGAGGGGAGGACCTGCACGCTCTTCGTCTGTCCCCATGACGCGGACGTGTTCACCTCCGACGACGTCGACAGCAGCCCCGCGGTTCACCGGGTGGGCGACTTCACGATCCAGCGGGTGGACTACGGCGATGGGTTCGCCTCCTACAAGTTCGCCTGCGCCTCGAGCATCCTCCAGCTCAAGCGGCTGATCGGCAGAGCGGCCCGGGGCGAGCTCGAGGTGGTGAACGAGACCAGCACCGCCGCGGGCACCCACTTTCTCCACGTGCGCTCGGTGATCGGACCTACGCCCCCAACGGCGTCGGTCTGGCCAGAAGCCGGCACCGGCTACCCCTACGCCCGAGCTCGGCGCTACTTCCTCGTGAACGGGGCGGAGATCATCTCTGCCTACGGGACGGCCAGCTACTCGTGGGGCGGGCAGCTGAACGAGATCTTGCGGGGCCAGCTCGGCACCGCCCCGGTCGAGTCCCTCGAGGGCGCCCGGATCCGGCCGATCCTGCTGGCCTACGCCACCGACGGCGTGGGGGACTTCAAGTGGCATCCCACGGGAGACACGGTTCGGAGCGCGGCCGGCTGGGAGACCTCCGAGCACGTGGTCGACATCGCCCTCTGCCTGCTCACCAGCTCTGCTCGGGAAGGCGATGGACTCGAGCTCACCAACTGCCCGGGCGGCGGCCCCAACTGGAGCTCGCTTCCCGCCGGCTGGGGCGCGGGGATCCGGCATACTCGCCTCAACCTCGACACGTTCCGCCAGGTGAAGGACCGCTTCCCTGAGTGGAAGTTCCCTCGATTCATGGTGTCGGAGCCGGCCCGCCTCGGAAAGCTCCTCGCCGACCAGTTCCTGAAGGTCCTCGGCGCCTTCATCACGGTGGGGAACGACGGCCGCCTCGAGCTCAGGGTGCCGAGGCTGCCCTACGAGGGAGAGGTCGGCCCGGTCTTCGACCCCTCGAACGTGCTCGCCCTTCGGGCCGGGGACCGAGGGCTCCGCCGACCGACGCTGGAGGGTGGCTTCGAGCCGAGCGGGCAGATCCGAGGCGTGCTCTTCACCCTCAGGAACGCGGCCGGCGGCGAGGTCAAGACGCTGGTGGGCATCGATGCCTTCGGGGGTGCGGCCGCCCGGGACGCCCAGGAGGCTGGGGCCGCCGACGACGTGCTCGAGCTCGACGTGCCCGGCGCCATGGCAGATCAGGAGGGGATCGAGTCCTTCCTCGAAGAGCTCGCCGTGCGGAAGGCCTTCCGGCACCGGTTCCCGCCCAGGGTGCTCACCGCCCTGACCGACCTCACGACCTACGCCCGGGGCCTCGGCGAGCTCGTCTCCCTCACCTGGCCCGTGCTGCCCGACCACCGGAGAGGCGTCCGAGGCGTGGAGCTTGCGCCGCACATCATCATCGAGAAGGCGCTCGAACTCGACCTCGAGAGCTCGACGCCACCCGGCTACCGCTACGCCCTTTGGGGGCGGCCAGGAGACCGGATCGGCCGCATTGGGCCTGCGGCCATCATCACCGCCTGGGATAGCTTCTTGGGCCGGGCCACGGTGACCGAGATCCGCCACACCGACGCCGATGCTGGGCGCCTGGGACTGCCGGTCGAGGACGTCCTAGGCTTCCGTACTGGGGCGATCGTGCGGCTGCGCAACCTCAATGGCACCGCGGCCGCCGGCGGAGTCACCGCCGCTGTCGGCACCCTTTACCCCGCCACCAACCAGGTGCGGCTCTCGGCCGACTTTGGGGTGGGCGCGGGCATGATCGGACTGATCCTGACCCTTGCTACCTACGACGAGTCGGCGGCCGAGGAGCGAGATAGCTACGTGGCCGATGCGGACACCGCCACCCAGATGATCGGCGCCTCGGCCACACCGCCCTGGCGCTACGGGGAGGTCTGAATGGCCCTCGATGATATCGAGCGGTTCGACCGGTTCCGCACCCTGGACTCTGGCGCCTTCGTGGACGGCTGGTTCCGGGATGCCTACGTCTGTCGGTCGGTCTCGCAGGCGATGAACACCCTGGCTCGCAAGGGCCACCCGTTGCTCCACCTGCTCTTCTCGGCCCGGTCGGTGGTGGGGGAGGGCAACGTCCGCGCTCTCTACGCCCCGGCCTCCCTGGTCTACCAACGGCTGACCCCCGGCGGAGCGTGGCTGCGGCCCAAGAAGAGCGGCTTTGACCGGGGCACTTTGCGGGTCCTGTTGCAGGTGCCTACGGATCAAGTGGTCCAGATCCAGGTCGAGACGCTGCGGAACCCGCTCCAGCCCGACGCGCGCCTCGACTCCGGGCGGGTCCTCGAGGTGGTGGGCACGGGCGCGCGATCGACCCACGAGCTCGCCGGCATCCCGCTCGACCCGGGACCGATGGAGCGGATCATCTTCTGGATCCGCGCCATCCCCACGACCCTGACGCCGGGCAGCGTAGCCGCCCACACCGTCGGCGGCGCCGGCGCGAACGTCGGGCGGGTCGGATCGATCACGCTCACCGGCAACCTCGACGCCGTGACGCCCCCGGCCAACAGCTGGCGGGCGAGCTCGGCGGGCGACTCGTGGGCCACCGACCACTTCCTCTTGATCCACGACGGCCCCAACGCCGCGACCATCGGCAACACGCTCTTCCAGGGGCAGATCATCCTCGTCGACGGCCCCGATTCGCTGTGGGCCTGGCCGCCCCAGAACAACCCGATCAACGCCCGACGGCTGCTCAACCGCTACTTCGGGATCTTCGAACTCCCTGTGGTGCGGATCTTCGGGCTCGACCTCGAAGTCGACGACCGGCCCTGAGGAGACCCCATGCCCTTTGACGGCCGCGACTACATCAGCTTCCAGCCAGTCCGGAAGGTCCTCTACCTGGTCGGGCAGGTGATGAGCGGGAGCCTCTGGGGCCAGAACCTCCGCAACGCCTACGCCTACAGCCGGCGCCACGCTCAGGGCATGGAGTGCTTCGCTTGGCCGAGGCCCGCCCAGCTGATCAACTACTTCGACGACCCTGACACCATCGTCGGCGCTGCCGGCACGCCCCAGCGGATCTACCCGTGGCGTCGCTACGTCGCTGCCCATTGGACCCACGTGGTGGTCCACTTCGTCTTCACCCTCGCCGCCGACGTCGAGACCGAGGTGGAGCTGCAGCTGACGGGTGGCACCGACGCCAGCCCGGCCCTCGACACGGCCACGATCACCGTCCCGGTGGGGTCCGGCATCGCCCAGATCGACCCCGTGGCCCTCGCCGATCCGTTCCTCGACACGACGGGGACCCGCTACGAGGCGATCATCGAGCTCCCCCTGGTCAACGCCGTGGGCCCAGGCCGGCGCTTCTTCCAGCTCTTCGCGCGCTCCGTGCCCATCGGTACGCTCGTGGGAAGCTTCTACCTGGCGCTCCGGCCCGACGCGGTGTCCGCCTGGCTGGAATCGAGGGGGTAGGCCGTGGCCAAGGAATCGATCGCTCAGACCATCAACCCCCTGGCGTTTCAGCCGGCCAAGCTGGTGCTGGTCGAGGACGGGCTCGCCGTGCTCCGCCAGATCAACTACGCGGCCGCCGAAAACCCGACCGAGCACGGGGGCGCCCACTGCGGCAACGTGGGCTGGAGCGACGGCGCCGCCGACGGCCGCAAGGGCCTCGGCATCGTCGTCGACCACGTGGGGCTGAACGCCTGGGAGGAGGTCCTGGCCTGGCCCTTCCGCGTCGACGCCGACGTGGCCACGCTGTCCTTCGTGGCCGCCTGCTGGGTCAACTCCGGGACCACCATCCGGGTCCGCTTCCGGGTCGACACCGTCCAGATTGGCGCCGACATGAGCTTCGGGGTGGCCCAGAACGGGCAGGGTCAGGTGCTGACCGTCCCCGTCCAGGGCGGTGGCGGCATCCTGGGGGGCTGGCACGTGGCCACGGTCGAGGTCGCTCGGTCGGCGGGCGCCCTCGGCACGGACCAGCTCGTGGCGGCCCACCTCGAGGACAACGTGATCCCGGTGGCCGGCTTCCCGGATCCGAGCGGTTGATTCCTCGAGGGTCCCTCGTTCTAGGGTCCCCCAATGCGGCAACGGTGGCCTTGGCTCCTCTTCGCGCTCCTCATCCTGCTCGGCGCCGGCGAGCCCCTCGAGCTGGGGCGCGACCCCGCGGGCTATGCGCGCGCGATGGGGCAGGGCAAGGCGATCACCATCTCGGCGAGCACCACGCCGGCGTGCGTGACCACCACCCCCGGGGGCGCGACCTGTGCGCTCTTCCCCGCCCGGGCCGTCTTCACCGCCGAGGTCGACGGGCCGGCCATGGCCTGCTGGGCCCAGCGGCCGATCACCGCGGTTGGGACCTGGGCCTCGACGAGCCGGACCCAGGTGACCACGGCGCTCGGCACCGACGCCTGCACCGGCCACGTCTTCGCGGCCGCCGGCGGGAAGCATGATCTCGGCTGGCAGGCCTCGACGCTGCTGCTGTCGCCCAACGCCTCCCGGCCCGCATACTGCTCGACCGCGAGCCGCGCAGGCTTCGCGGGCATCTTCCCGGTCTACCGGCCCTGCAGCGTCGACGCCGACTGCTCCGGAGTCAGCGAGGGGACCTGCACCCGCACCGCCCCAGACAACGGCGGAGCGTTCCTCTACTGGGCCGCGCCCTCGGGCACCTACGTCCACACCCACTGGGAGCAGTGATCCGATGCGCTGGGCCTTCCTGCTCCTGCTTGGGTTGTGGGGCTGCCTCGACGCGGAAGCCGGTCCACGTGGTCATGACCGACGATCGGCCAGGGCGCCGGCCGTCGACGGTGGCTCCATCGACGCGACCCCGGACACCGGCATTCCGCCGGACTCAGGCGGACAGGAAGACGCGACCTTCCCGGATGCAGACCCGCCCGACACTGGGGGCGAGGAGGACGCGACCTTCCCCGATGCCGATCCGCCGGACTCAGGTGGGCAAGAGGACGCCGCGCCTGACGCCGGCTTTCCCGACGGCGGCGAGTTCCTCGTGGTCCTGGCTACCGGAGCGTCCTACCGCGACCCCGGCTCGACGCAAGGCCCAGCGTACTACACCACGCCCTACCGCTGCGCTGGAGATGCTGGGTGCGCCTTTCGCGTGGTCGCCGGCGCGGTCGCCGAGGCGGTCGAAACCGAGACCAACATTCGGCCCCAGGTAGGCTCGATCCAGCAGGCCGCCCGCGAGACCCAGCAATCCCTGATCATGATCGACCGGGGGTTCGCGGGGACCGCCGTCGGTGACTACGACCTGACGGGCATGCTCTCCGACCTTGACGTCGCCGCAGCATGGGCGGCCGCGCGGGACGGCACGATCTGCCCGGTGCTGCTCTCGGACCTCTCGGCCTGCTATGCCGACGCCGTCGCCGGCAACCCTTGGTCGACGTGCCAGAGCGCGCTTGAGGCGGTCCAGGGCACCTTCGAGACCCGGATGGCGCTCCGTACGAGTGGGCCCACTGCCGGGTGGTCGGCCGGGTGCTCGTCCCTCCAGCTCATGATCAACCAGGGGACTGCGCAGGGCTGGGGTCCGTCGGGGCTCGCTCGGCACCCCTACACGGCGTCGATCGTGAGCTACGCGGCCGCGGCCGACGTGCACCTCGGCTACCAGCTCTACACGATGACCACGGGCGCCGACGACCTGCACCCTGACCAGGCCGGCGGCCAAGTGATCGCCGACCTCGAGGGCGCGGCCTGGGCCAAGGTCCTCGAAGGGGAGAGCGCCGACGGACCCATGCTGGTCGGTGTGACGGTGACGGGCGCGAGCTCGCTGGCGCTGTCCTTCGCGGTGCCCTGCCTGGCCCGGAGCTCGTGCGCCAACGACCCGCCTATCACCATCGATACCACGACGATCGTTCCTCAAGAGTCGGCCCTGGTCGACACCTACGGGCTCCACTTCTATTCGAGCGGGGCGCTTCAGACGCCGCCGGCGATCGCTTCGGCGACGCCGGCGGCGTGCTCCACCTCGCCCTGCACGGTCGACGTCACCTTCGCATCGCCCCTGCCCTCCGCCTTCGACTCGGTGAGCTACGCCGACACCGCGGTCGTGAACACCGCGGTCGACCCATCCAACCCCGGCGCCGGCGGCGGCAACTTCACCATCGAGCTCAACCCGCTGGTGGCGACCTGCGGCGTGAGCACCCCGTGCGCCGAGTGGACGATCGGCAACGTGGTCACCGGTCTCGCGCCCTACGATTCGGGCGTACCTCCGGACTCGGGCGCCGACGCCGGCCTCGACTCGGGCGCCGACAGCGGGGCGGACTCGGGCGTCTCGGACACGGGCGCGGACGCCGGCTCCATCGCCAACACCCAGTTCGTAGACCTCGCTCCCAGCGCCAACTACTCGGTCGCCGCCTCCGACACCACCCTCACGAACCTCCAGTCGATCTGCGTCGGAGGTTGGTTCCGGCGGGGAAACGTCGACGCGAGCTCCTTCGTGTCCCAGTGGCGGGTCGGTGGGGGCAACCTCCGCCTTTGGCTGGGCGTCCTCGACACCGGCACCCCGAGCTTCGGCGTTGCCTTCGGCGTGGGGCGCGACTTCAGCGGAACGCTCGCCAACGGCTCCCGAGCCCACCTGGTTGCCTGTTTCCAGCAAGGCACCGGGGCTGGGGGCGCGATCAACCTCTGGCAAGACGGCGCCGCTGCCAACGGCACGATCAATGGCCCGATCCCGGACAACCTCGACACCACGACCCTCGACGACCTGTGGATCTCCGAGGAGGCCGTCAATGACAGCGAGCAGGACGACGTCTTCTTCCTCACCTCGACCGGCTCCGACATGCTCCTCACCACCACGCAGGTGGAGCGGATCTTCTGCCTTACGCGCCAGGCGACCGATCCCGACCTCGCGGCGACGTGCGCGACGGCGCACCCGACCGTCAACCTCTCGGACGTCTGCTTCCTCGCCGGGCTCTGGGGATACTTCCCCTTCGAGGGTAGCAACACGGCCCAGTGCGGCTCGATGTCCCTCTCCACGACGGGCACGCCCGTCTTCACGTCCTACTGAAAGGAGGCGCTCTTGACCCAGGACACCCCACCCAAAGGAACTGACTCGAGCGACTTGGTGGTCCAGATCCCGAGGCGGCCGCGTATCGGCCTCGCCGCCTTGATCACGATCGGGCTCACCGTCCTCGGCGCGGTGGCGAAGGCCGCCTTTCACGTCGCCGGCGTCGATACCCGGCTCGGGGTGGTGGAGGTCCAGGTGATCGAACTCCGCAAGGACAGCGACGCGCGAGAGATCCGCGACCGAGACACGGACGCCCGCGGCCGCCGGATGGAGCTCATCCTTTGCCGGCTCTGCGCGAAAGACCCGGAGTGCCGAGGCGCCTGTGGCGACTAGCGACCTGCCCAGCGAGGCTCGGGAGCGGATCATCGCTGAGCGGCTGGACCTGATCCGGCGGCTGCCCTCGCTCAAGCCCACGGAGGCCTGGGCCATCGTCGTGGAGTTCGTGCGCAAGGCCCCGGGCGACATGGTCTACCTGCTGGAGCGGGTGCGGGCGCTCGAGCAGAGCCTCGAGCTCGTCAGGCTCTCCCAGCCGGCGCTTCCGCCCCCGCGCCTTCCGCCGCCGCTTAAGTCACCGACGGCCTTGCGAGGGGAGCCGGTCACTCAGGACGTCGATCCACTCCGGGAGATATCCCAGGCGCTCCTCGAGCTCGGGGATCAGCTCCAGGCCCTGACAAAGAAGAGGGGACCATGACCAAGCGACGACGAGCGCAGATCCGAGTCTTCCTCGCCCTGATCACCCCAGCGGTCACCGCCTACTGCACCTTCCTCACCGAAGCCGCGACGGTGGAGGGGGCCATGGCGAGCGCCATCCTCAACACCCTGGCGGCGGTCGGCCTCCTCGTCGAGGAGTCGCCGATGCCCAGCCGGAGGCCCGGGCCGTGACCGCTGTCCTGGCGTTCCTTCGGCGCCGGTGGCGGTGGCTGGCCGGCTCCTTTGTTGTCGCGGGCCTTCTGCAGGCGATCCGGAGCGTCCTCGCGGCGCGAAAACAGCGCCTTGAGGCCGAAGCCCGGGCGGCGCTCGGTGCCGCTCTGGGCAAAGCCGAGGCCCAACGACAGGCCACGCACGACGCGAAGATCGACGGGCTGGTCGATGAGGCCAAGGCCCCCCTCCAGGTGGAGGCGGCGTCTATCCAGGGCGAGAGCGACCACGAGGCCACAGCCAAGGCCAAGGCGCGGATCGCCGAGGCACGGAAAGAGAGACAGCGATGATCGCCGCCTTGCTCCTGAGCATCCTTACGGTCACCCCGATTCCTGAGCCCCCGGCCCGGACCGTGCTTATGCCCCTCGCCGAGCACGAGGCGATCGCCGGCGAGCTCTCCCGCGAGCTCGGGCTGACCACGGTCCGGCTCAAGGAAGTGAAGCTCGACCTCCAGGGCTGCGAGACCAAGCTGGCCTCCCGGTCGCTCACTCCGCCGACGGTCGTGACGGTGGAGCCCCCGGCCGGACCCGGCGGCTGGACAGGCCTCGAGGTCCTCGGCGTCTCTGCGGTGGTCGCGGCGGTCGCCGGCGCGGTGGGCTTTGCGGTTGGGGCCCTGGTGGCGCAGTGAAGGGCAGGGCCTACGCGCGCGGCAAGGCGCTGGGCCTCGTGGACCTCGAGCAGGTGGACGGCGTCCTAATGACCGCCGAGCTGAAGGCTGCCTGGGTGCCGATGCGAGAGGCGGCCGCCCTCAGCGGGCTCGAGCTCATCCCCACCTTCGGCTTTCGCACGATGACCGAGCAGACCCGGCTCTTCGAGGACCGGATGGACCGAGACACCGACCCACCCAACGAGCGCGAGCGGAAGGCTCAGATCCGCAAGGTGAAGGGGATTGCGGCCCGCCCCGGCTACTCGCTGCACCAAAGCGGCCGCGCCCTCGACGTGCGGACGGGCCTGACCGCCGCGGCATTCGCGCGAGGGGAGCGGACGCCGGCGTTTCTCTGGCTCGAGGCGAACGCCGCCCGTTTCGGCTGGGCCGTCCTCCGAGTGCGGAGCGAGCCCTGGCACCTCGAACTCGCAGGACCCGACTAGATCGTCCCTGGCACCATCGGGCCCGCGGCGGCTCCCTCGTCCTCCGGCGCGTCGTAAGACCAGCCCCGAACCACGTCGTTGCCCGTCTTGATCAGCACGCCCCCGACGATGCAGGAGACGGCCACCCCAACACCGGTCGCCGCCAGGACCGGCGTGACGTCGACGTTCGCGTCCGCCACCGCCAGCGTGGTGAGGACGCCGCCGAATCCGGTGGCCACGCAGGTCCCGACGAAGATGCCCCCCATCGTTTGGTAGTAGCGGGCCTCCGAGACTCGGGCCTGCTCTGCTGGCGTGTCGGGGTAGGGGAGGTGGGCGCAGGCGGAGCAGGCGATGACCAGGGCGGCGGCGAGGCGTCTCACGTGGGGAAGGGTGGCCACGGCAAGGGGAAGGGTCAATGCCACATGGCCCAAAATGGGGCTCACCGCCGCTTTCGTGCTTCGGGGGTGTTGACAGCCGTTTCGGTGTCCGATAACTCAGTCAGCCATGGCCCGCCCCAAGAAGCTCGAAGGCGCTCTCGTTTCGATCACCGTCAAGGTGACCAAGCAAGTGAAGGAGGAGATCGAGCGGATCGCCGCGCAAGATGCCCGGGCAGCCGGGCAGGTGGCCCGCTTCGCGGTGGAGGACGGCCTCGAGGTGATCAAGGCAAAGGGCCTGCGCACCAACGGCCGCCGGCGCCGCGGCACCGTGGGTGCGGACGTCGTCGTTCGGGCTGCGTCGAGTCGGAGGGCCGCGCTGGAGCGCTTCAACGCTGCGCGCCTACCTGGGAACAAACGGAGAGAGAGGGACTCTGGCGCGGCCAATTCCGAGCTGGCGCCGGACGACGCACTGGACCCGCGGCCCGCGGCCTAGTCCCTACCTGAACCTTTGCCTCCTGTCCTCGAGGACAGTCTTACATCTCACTGGAGCCGAAAAGTTGGTCATGCCTGGGATAGTCCGCACCCTCAGCTCGATGGCACCGAAATCAGTGTCTGAGGGGTGGCGCGCCTTCCTGCCGGAGCGGCGGACGGCGGCCTCGACGATCGGCGAGCTGCTCGACGCCTGGCGGGCCCACCTGGAGCGCACCGCGGACCGGTCGCTGCGGGACAAGCGCTCCGCCATCGAGCAGAAGCTCCGGCCCTCCTTTGGGCGCCTGACGGCCGAGGAGTTCGCCGAGCTCGGCCCCGGTTGCGTCGAGGCTTACGCGGCCTGGTTAAGCAGCACCGGGCGCGCGCCGAAGACCGTCCGGAAGGAGGTGAGTTTCCTCTCTTCCTTCTGTGAGTTCGCCGTAGGAACCCGGGCCCTCCCCGAGAACCCAGTCCGCAAAGTTCGCCGCGGAGCTCTCCCTGCCAATGCGCCAACCGACCCCGGGCGCGCCGCTGCCGAGGTCCTGACGCCCGAGGAGCTGGAGCTGGTCCTCTTCTGCCCGTCGATCCCGTGGGTGCGCCGCCGTCTTTGGTCGCTGATGGCCCTCACGGGGGCTCGTCTTGGGGAGGCCTCGGCCCTGACGTGGGGGGCCTACAACGCTCGCCGGAGGCCGCTCGGCGAGCTGATCATCGATCGGAGCTGGGACTGCCGGGACGGCCGGCTGATCCTCGAGACCAAGACTCACCTGGTCCGACGGGTCCCGGTCCACCCGCTCCTCGCTCGCGTGCTGAGGGCCGCCCGCCGCTGGGATGAGGACGAGCTCGGCCGGGAACTGCGCCCCGACGAGCTGCTTGCTCCCTACGTCGACGAGCACGGGGCGCGCAGCCACTGGCACGAGTCCACCGCGCTACGGCACTGGCACGCCGACCTGGAGGCCGCGGGAGTCTCGCCCACCAGCCGACCGCGGAGGATCCATGCTCTTCGCCACACCTTCGCCTCACTCCTGAGGCGGGCCGGTGGCGACCGAGAAGCGGTCCGCCAGATCACACACATCGGCGAGGCGCCGAACGACGCCTTCGCCACTTACGAGCACCTCGACTGGCAGACGCTCTGCCGGGCGATCGGAGCACTGGAGCTCGGGAATGAGCGAGGCAGAGGGCGCAAGGGACGCGATCCCGGCGCCGACGGAGGAGCAGCTCCTGCAGCTTGCTGAGGGGCTACCAGAGACCGGGCGGGCCGCGGTGGGCGCGGCGCTGATCTTGCGGTCTCTGCTGACCGCCGCGGAGCGCGAGCTCGGGCGGCTGAGAGGAGAGAAGCATTGAACCCGACTGTCCAAGAGAGACTGATGCAGCTCGCACGGTCCTTCCCTGCGCTGTCCGAGTGCCCCGAGGTGCAACAGCCGAAGGGGCTCATGTTCAACCTCGCGTTGCTCGACCAGTGGATCATCGGCGGCGCCGAGACCGAGGCGGCGCGCCACGCCGGCCGCTTCCTCCTCTTCGTCGCGATGGGGCCTATTCGGGGGGGCATCCTGGCTGGTGCCTTCGACCTGCGCGCGGCCCTTCTCTCCTGGACCAGCGAAGACCGCGCCGCTTTCTCGGACTGGGCGGCGGACCCCGTCTTCCTCTAACCCCGAAACGGAGCCCCACCCCGTGAACAACCCCAACGTAGCCAAGCCCCCGCCTCTTGGAGAGCTCGCCACGCGCGCCCTCGAGGCACTCCTCGCCAACCCCAGCATTCGGACCTTCAACAACAAGGTGCTGGTCGCCATCTCCGTCGACCTCGCCGCTGAGATGCATCGAGCCTTCCGACGCCCCGTTCTGTGGACCGACGGCGAAGAGATCGCCATCTCGGTTCTCGACCAGGACGGGCAGTTCTGGGCCGACATGCTGTGCAGCTCGAGCACGGTCGGTCCCGCGCTCTCCTGGCGCGAGCTCGAGGAGGCCTGCCGGCTGCACCATGAGCGGGTCACGGGGAAGAGCCGACCCGATCCCGACAAAGCGGTGCGGGCCGTGCGCGCCGAGCGGGGCGTGGCGCCATGACGCCGCTCCAAGCTGTCGAGGCCTTCGAGGACGCGAAGTTCCGGCTCCTGAAGGCGGCCCTCTGCTTTGTGACGGTGCTCGAGGCGTCGGTCCACGACCCCAAGAGCATCAAAGTCGCCGTCGACTTCGCCCGCGAGCTGATCAAGGCCGCGGCCGAACTGCGCGCCGCTGAGAACGCGATGCGGAGCGCGGTGGGGAGGCTGGTCCTTTGAACCCGCGCCCGCCCCACCTGCGCCCCCTTCCTCCGCCTCGACTCGCGCCCCCGGCGCTCTACCGGGAGCCAGCTCAGCCTGACCTGGCCCGAGACCTGGTCGTCTTCCTGGTCGGCGTCCTCACCGGAATGGCCGCGCTGGTCGCGGTCTGGAGGTTCTTCTCATGAGCACCCAAGCCATGACCTCGTTCACGCTGCTGCGGGTCGCCGACCTGCACCCGTCCCCCACCAATCCCAGGAAGCGGATCGGCAGCCTCGACGACCTGGTCGAGTCGATCCGGGCCCAGGGCGTCCTTCAGCCGATCGTGGCCCGGCCGCGGTCGAAGGGCTACGAGATCGTCTGCGGCCACCGCCGCACGGAGGCGGCCCGCGTCGCCGGCGTCGCCGAGATCCCCGCGGTGGTCCGCGAGCTCTCCGACGACCAGGTGCTCGAGGCGCAGCTCGTCGAGAACCTGGAGCGAGCGGACATGCACCCGCTTGAGGAGGCCGAGGCCCTCGCCCGCATGCTCGCCCGGCCGGGCTGGAGTCAGCAGCGGGTCGCCGAGAAGATCGGCCGCTCGGTCGTCTTCGTCGCCCAGCGGGTGCAGCTTCTCACGCTGAGCCCGAGGTGCCAGAAGGCCCTCGACGCCGAGCGCGTCTCCGTGGGCGTGGCCCTCGAGCTCGCCCGCATCGGCAACCCGAAGACTCAGGACGAGGCGCTCACCGCGATCCGGCCGGAGTGGGAGGACGCGAACCCCACGGTCGAGCGTGCTCGACGCGTCATCCAAGAGCGCTTCCGTCTCCAGCTGGGCAAAGCGACCTTCGACACGTCCGATCCAACCCTGGTCCCTGCGGCTGGGACCTGCTCCAGCTGCCCGAAGCGTACCGGGAACCAGGCCTCCCTGTTCCCCGACATCAAGAGCCCCGACCTCTGCACCGACCCGGTCTGTTTCCGCTCCAAGCTGGACGCGACCTTCAAGGCTCGGAGCGCCGTAGCGAAGAAGGAGGGTCTGAAGGTCGTCACCAAGGACGTCGGCGCGGCGGTGCGGGGGTGGAACAAGGAGTGGGTCAGCCTCGACCATAAGGAGTACGTGGGCAGCGGCGCCCCGAAGACGGTGCAGCAGATTGTTGGAAAGGGCGTCGCGCCGGCGGCGATCGCCCAAGACCCCGACAGCGGGCAGATCGTGGAGCTCGTTCCGAAGGCTGTGCTCGAGAAGGCCTTGCGGTCTGAGCGGAAGGCCGCCCCCGGGCAGAAGATCCGGAAGTCCTCCGAGGTCGAGGCCGAGAAGAAGCGGAAGCTTGAAGAGAAGGTCAAAGAGCACGCCCTTGAGACGGCTGCTGGGATGGTCCGGGGCGTCAAGAACCCGGACGACGTGGTGATAGAGGCCGCGGTCTTCGCTCTCGCGATTGGTGATCCGTACTTTGCGTCCGAGGGCATGCATCGAACCTACTGCGCCGAGAGGGGGTCCCTCGAGAACAAGGTCCTGCAGCTCTCGTCGAAGGATCGCCCGGCTTTCATCGCCGAGTGGGCCCTGCGGTCGCTTTGGGCTGATACGACCAGCGAGGGGAAGCAGGCCTTCAATCGAGTCACCGGAGGCCTCGGGCTGGACTGGCCCGCGTTGGTGGCCCACGCCCGCAAAGAGCTGACCCCGGAGATTAAAGCGAAGGCCCCGGCCAAAGCCAAGAAGGCCCCGAAGAAGAAGCGAGGTGCGGCGTGAGCCACCCGGTGTACCTGAACGGCTGGGGAAAGTTGGCGGAGGAGGTCGACGAGGAGCTTCACCGAGCCCGGGCAAAGTTCCCCAGCTCCGAGTTCTCGACGACGGCCCTCACAGAGGAGCAGGGCGAGGCCGTTCGAGCAGTCCTTGAACACCTCTTTGTCGTTCGGGCGGTGGCGGATCCGGAAAGGGATAGGTTGCGCCCACCACCACCGCTCAAAACTCTTCGGAGTCAGGTCCGGAAGGAGCTGATCCAGACCATCGCCATGGCGATTCGTCTCGAGCTCGAGGGCGATGCCGTCCACCTCCTTCCCGGGTCCGGCGAATAGAGGGGTATAATGAAGGTTCCTCTCCCTCCCGGCCCGTTCACGTGCGTCGCTGCTGATCCGCCCTGGCGCTACAAGGCGGGGCAATCGACGCGGATCAAGCCCCGCTACGACACGATGACCATCGAGGAGATCTGCCTCCTCCCGGTCGCGGCGATCGCGGCGGAGCAGTCGATGCTGTTCCTCTGGGCCACCAGCCCTTTCCTCCTTGAGGCCTTCAGGGTGATGCGGTCGTGGGGCTTCGTCTACAAGACCACCCTGGCCTGGGCGAAGGGCCGGATCGCCGACGGCGACCTAGTGCTCCACGGGGGTATGGGGAGCTACGTGAGCAACGCCCACGAGCTCGTCCTGGTCGGCACCCGGGGCGGCTGCACGGCCAGGGTGAAGATGCTGCCCTCGGTGATCCTCGCACCGGCCCGAGGCGGCCAGCTCGAGCACTCCGTCAAACCTCAGGAGCTCTACAACCGCGCTGCTCAGATCGCCCCAGTCGGGCGGCGCCTCGAAATGTTCGCGCGGGACTACCGCACGGGCTGGAACGGCTGGGGCCTTGAGGCTCCCGCCAAGGAGACGACGACAGCATGAGCAACCCACTTGGCATCGAGTTCGAAGAGCAGCCCGGCCAGGCCCCAGGCCCCGAGAAGAAGAAGAGTCGCCCTCGCGATCCGGAGAAGGCGCGGGACGAAGAGGTGGTGACCCGCACTCGGGCCGCACGAGACGAAAGCGCCGGCGCCGGCGCCGAGGAGGAAGGTGCCCCCCCCACCAAGCCCTCGGCGCCGACGTCGGAGCTGCCGCGGCCCGCGGTGAGTTCGCCCACCGACCCCCGGGTGGCCACCCTGTCCGGAGAGCAGCGCCGGCTCGTGGCCGACCTGATGCTGGCGGCCTGGCCCTACCAGCGCGAGCGCGTCGGCAACGACCAGCTCCTCGAGGGCGCCATCAGCCTGGTCCGCCATCTTGAGCGAGTGGGCCTGATGAGCAGGAGGAGCTAGGGACCCATGCACGCCCCCACCGACCAAGGTTCCCGCATCGGCACGCGCTGGCGCGCCCAATTCTCGTTCCCTCTGGCCACCGCGAGCGGAGGCAATCGCCGCGAGCTGTTCCCCGGGGAGCGGGCGGCGCGCGTCACCAAAGAGCGAAGCGCGATGCTGGGAGCCTGGTCGGCGGCGGGGCGGCCGCGGCCCCCCTCCTTCCCGGCGCTGGTCCTCTTCGAGCGGCGCTCTGGCGGGAAGCTCGACAGCGACAGCCTCCCCACCGCGTTCAAGGCACTGCGGGACGAACTCGCCGAGCTTTGGGGTCTTCGGAGCGACGCAGCCAAACACCCTATCCTCTGGCGCTACACCCAGGTCCGGGCCCCAGGCGCCGGCCTGGTCATGGTGAAGCTCGCCGGCCCCATCAACGTGCGGGTCTGCGGCCATTGCGGCGATCGGCTCGTCGCCGGCGTCGAGACCTGCCCCTCGGAGCTCTACTGGCTATGATCGATCTCGACCTCACCCGCGGGGGGTGTTCGGACCTGGGCGCCCTCGCCGGCGTCGACAAGTATCGCGGCCCCTTCGCCCTCTACAACCGCATTGCCCACGGCATCCAGCCCGCCGCCTCTGACTGGCTGCAGGAGCTCGGCGACCTTGGGCAGGAGGGGGAGCTGGCCACGGCTCGCGTCGCCTGCCGCCGACACCTCCGGAAGGACCCCTCCCTGCTGTTCAAGCCGGAAAGCCGGCTGATTGGAAAACACCTCCGGTACAGCCTCGACTTCGTGACGGGGCTCGACCTCGAGGGCGAGGTGCGGTCACCCGAGCAACTGATCCTCGAGGTGAAGCGGCGCGCCGAGTACGAGATCGACCGCAACTGGGGTCCACCGGGCTCGGGCGAGGTGGACCGGGCGATCTGGTGCCAGGTCCAGGGCCAGATGGAGGCCGTGCGGCGCGACCGCGACTACTGGGTGGGCACCAACGTCCCCGAGCTCGAGGAGGTGACCGTCACCGTCGAGGTCTGGCCCCGGGGCGTGCTCCTCTACCCCGTTCGGCGGCAAGCCGAGGTCGGGGCGCGCCTTCTCGACGAGCTCGAGGCCTTCGTCGCCAACTCCCGCCAAGGCATCGTCCCCGCGGCCGCGGCCGCCGACCGCGATACCGCCGTTGCGCTCGCCGCCAAGAGCAAGGTCTCTGGAGCCCGAGAGGCCACCGAGGCCGAGGAGAAGCTCTTCGGCGAGAGGGAGGCCATTCGGGCCCAGCTGAAGGCCCTAGAGCAACGCAACGACGAACTCGAGGCGCTCCTCGCCCAGTCGATCGCCGCCTCGGGCCTCGACACGCTCAAGGTCGGCGGCGGCCGCATGAAGGCCTACGAGCGCCGCGGCCGCCCTGGGTGGAAAGAGGCCGCCCTCGAGCTCGGCAAGGAGCTCGGGAAGAGCGAGCCCGACGTGTTGGTCCTCGCCGAGAGCCATCGCGGCCCATCCTTCCCGGTCCTTTCCTGGTGGGCCAACCGGAAGAAGGGCGTCCAGCCGTGAGCAGGTGCAAGAGCTGCGGAGCCCAGATCGATTGGGTCAAAACCAAGTCGGGGCGGATGATGCCGCTCGACCCAGGAGAGCAAGAGATCGTCCTGGAAGCGCAGGGTGGGGTGCTGCTCGTCAGCGACGATGGCAGGCTCATTCGCGGGTTCTTCGCCAACGCCGTTCGACCAAACGAGGAAGTCGGGCGCGGGCGCACATCGCATTTCGCCACCTGCCCTGGGGCAGCGCAGCACAGGAAGGCCCGATGACCTGGTCTCTGGCTCCCTGTCCGGAGTGCTCCGAGCACGTCCTCCTGTCGACCCGCGGGCTCTTGGACCTCGGGACCGTGACGATCGTTCCCCACCCCGACGGGCCCTACACGGCGATCCTGGACGACGATCGCGAGGTCTTCGGCCGCATCGCACCGAATCCCCTTCCTCCGAACATCACGGCCTGGACGGGCCAAGCCGTGCACCGACACCAATCGGCGAACCCGACGCCTACGAAAGCACCCATGAGCAGCAATCCAACGATCACCATGAAACTCCCTTGCCGGCTCTCCGAGACCGAGGAGGTTCAGCGCGCCCGGCGCCTGGCCCAGCTCTCCCAGCAGCTGGAGACGCATGATGAAGAGGTCCGTCAATACAAGGCCTCGAAGCATCGCGAGCGGAAACCTATCTACTCAGCCTGGCTCGAGGTCCTGACGGTCTGCCGCACGGGGATGGAGCAGCGGAACGTGGAGGTGATCCACAAGAAGGACTTCCAGAAGCGCGTGATCAACGTGATCCGCGCGGACACCCACGAGGTCGTCGACTCCCACCCCATGGAGGAGGGGGACCTCCAGGAGGCGCTTCCGCTGAACGGGGCCATGCGCAAGATCGAGGAGCCCTTCGAGTCAGAGGAGCCCGCTCCGACCAACGAGCCGGCCGAGCTCGGTGAGGATGACCGCCCCCGCAATCCCCGGAAGCCGCGGAGCCCCAAGCTCTCGGTCCCGAGCTGAGGTGACCCATGCAGAGCGAGAAACAACAGGCGGCGCCGGCGCGGAGTGACGGAGAGCAGGCGCTCCTCGACCAGCTCCTCGACCAGGCCAAGAGGGTGGCCGATCCGAGCTCGGACGGCTGGCGGTACGGGTTGGAGCCCAGAACGAACGAAGAGCTGGAGCGTTTCGCGAAGTGGGTAGCCGAGTCGGGCTTCAGGAAGGACCTCAAGAGCCCCGGCGCGGCGGCCATTTTGATCGCCGCGGGCCGTGTCCAGGGGCTCGGGGTCTTCGCGGCCCTCGAGTGCTTCGATGTGGTCTATGGGCGACCCTTCCTGAGAGGCAAGGCGGCGCGCGCCTTCCTTCTACGGTCGCCCCTGGTGGACTTGTTCGAGATCGCCGAGGACCCGGACGACCAAGATCCACCGACCAAGGCGGTGATCGAGGTGACGCGCAAGGGGTGGAAGGCGCCCAAACGGGTCACCTTCACCATAGACGAGGCCAGGCGTCTCGGGCTCCTCGACCGCAAGAAGGACGACGGCAGCACCGCGCAGACCGGGTGGCACACCCAGCCGGGGGTGATGCTGATCGAGCGCTGCACCACCAAGTGCATTCGCCGGCACTTCCCGGACCTCCTCCTCGGTCTTGGCCTGGAGGACGAAGAGGACCTCGAGCCGAAGGCGAGTTCGGCTGTCGAGATCGTCGCCGAGGCCAAGGGCGGCTCTCTCAAGGAGATGGTCGAGAAGACGGCCCCCAAGAAGGGGGGCTCTTCCGCGGGCGGCGAACGTGCGGGATCCCGGCGAACGTTTTCCGCCGAAACGCCTGAGGGTTCCAGGGCGGCGGTGGCGCCGGCACCGAAACCCGGCGGCGGGACCGGGGACCACCCGAACATCGCCCTCAAGGGGCGGCTACAGGCCGCCTGGGACGAAGTGAAGGCCAAGCTGGGGGAGGACGTCGGGCAAGCGGTTTGGACGAACCAGATCCCAGAGGACGAGCTGGCGTGCATCTCGAAGAGCCGAGAGGCCTCGGTCCCCGAGCTCGCCAAGCTCGTCGAGAGCGCTGAGCTGCTCGCGCGCAGGGTGCGCCTGGCGGAGGCGGTGAACGCGGCCCGGAAGGCGCTGCAGGACGCTGGCGGGCCCCAGGCCACGCCGGTCTCAGTGCCGGGCAAGTGGGGCGCTGAGGACCTCGAGAAGATGCTCGCCGGCGACCGTAAGCAGCTCGAGGCGCTGCAGGCCAACAAGGGGGACTAGATGGGCTGGGAATCGAAGGAGCTGCCTTGGGTCAAGCTTTGGTCGTCCTGGTACGACTCGCCGAGCCACGCGACCTTCGGCGCCGACGAGCATGCGCTGGGGCCGTACCTGATGCTGCTGGCCAACAGGTACGGCCGCCAGCCCGATGGGTCGGGGGAGATTTGCACCGCGGACGGCGTGAAAGTCGGCGTGAATTTCCCCACGGGAAAGGGGTCTGGAGGCGTGACAGAGGGCGTGAATTTCCTCGCGCGAAAACTCGATATTCCGGTGCCTCGGGTGATGGCAGCGATCGATCGGCTGGTGGCGGTCGGGACGCTCGCCCGTGCACCCGACGGGGCCCTTTCCTTTCCGCATCTCCAGCGATTTCAGGAGGATCGAAGCACCGAGCGGAAGCGAAAGGCCCGATCGGAAGGCAAGAACGATGGGGAAATTCACGCCTCCCCCCCCCCAAAGACGCCACACGAAGGCGTGAATTTCCCCCCCAGAGGGTAAGAGGATCAGAGGATCAGAGATCAGATCCAGATCCCCCCTACCCCCCGCGGGGGGGACGGCCGCCACCGCGGCCGGGGAAGGTGGACGAGGGCGGGTCACCAAAGGAGGAGAGCCCGCCCGAGCTCCCCTTCGTCTCGACGCCCCCACCGACGCTGTCGCTGGTCCCGAAGGAGCACCCGCTCAAGGCCTACGTCGAGGCGTGGAACCGAGGACGAGCAAACACCAAGATCTCCGAGGCAGACCCGCCGGGTCGCAATGCCCTAGAGCGAGATCGACGGTGGCTCAAGCTCCTCGAGCGCTACCCCGACCCCGCCGATTGGGAGTGGTGTGCTCGGGCCTTGGCAACGTCGACGCACCACTGCGGGGCGAACGGCTGGGGGCCGGCCTCGGCCGGGTGGATCGTGGAGAACAAGGCCAAGCTCGAGGAGTGGGTCCGGAAGGGTCGAGGCCTGCGCGCAGGCACGTGGGAGGCACCCAAGCCCCCCACGAGACCCGCGGGCCGCTCCCTCGACGCTGCGATGGCCTGGGACCACGTGCTGGCCCTGGCGCGCCGCGGAGCCTTTGCCCCGGGCAAGGCGTCGCCTGGGGTCGATGCGCGCACCACAGCGGCCCTGAGGGCCTGCAGAGGGGGCCTGGCGGTGGCCAAGGCCGACCTCGAGGAGCTCGGGCGGCTCAAGCGGACCTTCACCGAGGTCTACGACACCTGGAGGAGCACCGGATGAGTGACGCGCGACGACGGGCGCTGGCGATGCGGATCGTCATGCTCAAAACCCAGGTCAAGATCCGCCAGGGGAGCAACCTCTACGACGACGAGCTCCAGGAGCTCTGGGTCGAGGCCAGGACACGCACCCAAGACGAGCTGGAACAGTGGCTCGGCATGCTGGAGGGGCATTTGGCCCGCCTCCCGGCCCGAAGCGGTGCTGGCCAGCTCACCCTCGATATCCCAGGCCTCGAAAGGACAGCAGCATGATCGTCGACTGGAACATGAGCACGGACGTGCTCGGCAAACGGCGTTGGGAGGCTCAAGTGATGAGCGCGCCCAACGTCTACCTCCGCGTGACCCCCGGGCCCGAGGGGGTGGAGGGGCTCATCTATGCGGTCTTCCGCTGGGTCAAGCTCCCTCAGCGCAAGCCGCAACCATGCCCTCTCGATCGCTTCGTGGTCCCCTTGGGCCTCGGCACCGACCTGGTCTCGGTGGCTAAGGCTGAGTGCATCCGCAAGTGGGAGGAGGAGCACGGCGCCGTCGAGAAGAAGCTCCTGAGGCGCATGTGGGCCAAGCGCGTCGCGGCCAACTTCGAGCTGCTCGAGTTCCGCATGGAGGACCGAGCTCAGCGCAACGCGACCCTCGAGAGCGCCCTCGTGCAGGAGCGCCTGGCCGAGCGCAAGCAGGAGCGCGCCCAGCTCGGGGTAGAGGTGGAGGAGGTGGAGAAGCCATCATGACCACGTATGCGCGCAGCCCCGTGGACGGACACGTCCTTTGCTGTCGGAGGCACGACCAACCCGTGCCCTACGTCGAGCGTGACGGAGTGATCATCCCTTGCCCTTGGCCCCAGTGCTCCAACGGCACGAGTCTCTCGGTGCTGGAGCTGGGGGATGTAGTCTTCACGCGCTGTAGGGCCGGCGATCGGTGGCAATGGGGTGAGCTGCCGCGAGATCAACCCGAGCTCGAGGTTGTCTCGGTGATGGACCTCCAGCGTTGGCTCGAGGACCAGGCCAGGCGCCACGAGCTGCATCCGGAACCCTCATCCGGAATCGCGATCGCGGCCCTTCGGTGGGTGGCCAGCGAGCTCGGTCAGGTGGGTGTGAGGTGGGCGGTCCTCGGTGGCCTGCCGCATCGTCGTGCGTTAGGCGACCAGCTCCCACCCCCGCCACTTGGAGGGGATGGTTTTCCACCTACCTAGGCCAAGG
>Ga0172380_10001786_pt1 | contig 36339 bp, 31 predicted proteins | sample Leawe162metaG_FD_119747 | JGI IMG/M metagenome (GOLD analysis project Ga0172380, IMG submission 119747) | Leachate microbial communities from a municipal landfill in Southern Ontario, Canada - Leachate well 162 metaG | ecosystem: Engineered > Solid waste > Landfill > Unclassified | place...
CCAGATTGTAGAATTGTTATTTCTAAAATAAACCTAGAAAAAACAAAATTTTATAGTCCATATATGGGTATGGTAGCGAGAATATATTTTCCAGATGGGCATATTTGGGGTCAAGAAGATAAACCCCCTGTAGATTTTGAGGTTGGTGAGGCAGGGGATCTTGTTGAAACGGAGGAAAATAAAAAATGTGGAGCAGAAGTAATTAAATTTGCTCAATATAATGCTTATTATTATCTTACAGAATCTGATTCATCAGATAAATTTATTGGAGTTCCTGGAATGCAACAGTCAGTCGAAGCTGTATTAAGCTGGGATAAGAATAACGGTTCTATTACTACATGGATGTCTACGGTAAAGTTTGTTAAATAAAAACCTAATTATTAACCACAGAAAAACCAAGCCAGATGGCTTGGTTTTTCTGTGGTTAATAATTTTCAACTCCATAACTTATTTTACTCCTGTACTCGTTCTACATATTCTCCGCTTTCAGTATTGATTCGGATCTTGTCTCCTGTTTCTAGAAAGAAGGGGACAGTCATCTTTACTCCGTTTTCAAGTGTAACCACTTTTCCTCCACCATTGGCAGTATTACCCTTGATATTCGGTGGAGCTTCTTTGATTACAAATTCCATTTTGATAGGTAGACTAATCTTTATGATTTGTTCTTCTCCGTCATTCTCCCAGACAAGAGCTGTGACATTTTCGTTCGCTTTAAGGAATTTACCTGCATCTCCAATAACTTTCTCTTCAATTTTAAAACGGTTTTTTGGGTCTTCTGGATCAGCAAACCAGTATTCGCCACGATTTGCGTAGAGGAATTTTATGTCTTTCTTTGAAATTTCTGCCTCTTCTGCTTTGTCTGATGCATGAAAAACAGTATTCCATGTACGCCCCGAGAGGAGACTCTTGAGCTTTACTTGGTTCTGAGGCTTGCGTTGCTGTGTACGAGCAACGTGATTTTCAAGCACTTCGCACGGCTCGTCTTCAAAAATAATGATTTTTCGTTCTCTAATTTCGCTATATTCAAGCATATATTTTAATTTATTAATTAGTTAATTTTTACCACAAACATTATATTGCTTCGTCTCGCCCCGTAGGAAGTATTTTGTGCATTCGATAAAATACTTTCCTTCTGGGGTCGGTATATTCCAACATAGGTTTGTATTGTTATGTATATGTAGTAATACTAGCCTATTTATAAGGGTTTTTCAATGGTATTGACTTATATACCTATTTATGATATAATACCAACAAATAAGTCAAACCCTTTAACAATTTAAGAAATGAAAAAATTAACCGTACTTTTGTTCGCCTTCGTGGCGTTTTCGCTAACTTCTATTTCGGCAAGTGCTGAAAACACTACTGGAAATGTAAGCTTGTGGGCTTACTCAAACAGCTCAGAAATGACCATTACTGCTGAATTTAATTGGTGGAACAATGATTCCGGTAATTATATTCAGACATTCCTTTATTGGGATACAATTCCCAATATGTACCGTTTTGTTGATTCATCAACATGGGGCTTAAAACATTACGAGAAAGATGGTTCTGTATCATTTGTTATGTACCAGTATGTACCATGCAAAATTTATCGGTACAAGATGGTGGGAGTTGATGGTAAGTCAGGTAAACAATTTATTATTTATCGAAGCACAGAAACAAGTGGCAATACAAAGCCAGCCATTACTTTACTCAACTTTAATCAGATCGGTTTTAATTTTGCTGAAATATCTGTGCAGATTGCAAACTTTTGTAATTGGGCTAGTTATGAAATTAAAGTGAATGAGTTAGGTAAAAGTCCTTTTATTGTAAAAACCGGTGATGCATGGGAACAAGTAATTGAATCCCTTTACGGACTTGAGTCTAATAAAGAGTACACTCTTTCGTTTCGGTTATTCAATTCTCTGGGTGAGACTACTGTTACATATGGTTTTAGGACCATGAGTAACTTACCGCCCGTAGTTCAATCAAACTGGGTTACAAAAATCAGTAATAATTCTTTGGTGATTTCAGCAACACTTGATCCAAAAAATACCTGGTCAGCGTATGCTCATGCAAAAATTGGAGAATCCCTTGATGTGATGAATGAGCAAACTGAACGACAGCTTGTTGATATCAAAGGTATTTATACTTTCCCCGTTGGAAATCGTAAACCTAACACTGTTTACTTTGCTCAGGTGAGCATGGAAAACGATTTTGGTGACCATGCTGGTCATCCGGTTATGTTCAAAACAAATGAGTTTGCCACTGCTGTAACCGAAATAACTTCCGATGATTTGCTTCAGGTTTCGTCTTGTCCGGCTGGTATCAGAATCTATCCTGAAAAGGATGCCGTTGTGGAGATATACTCCATTACTGGTCAGAAAATTCTGACGACCAATGTGCGTGGGGGAGAAGCAAAGATTTTTTCATCTCTTACACCAGGTATGTGTATTGTAAAATCCTTTATTGAGGGATACACAGTTATCAAAAAAGCCATGGTGAATTAGAATCGTACATTTTATTTTCAAAAAAGCACGAACCTTTTAGGTTCGTGCTTTTTCCTTTTCTACTAAGTACTATCTACTTACTACTAGCTTGTCTTATTATTCGCCCGCACTTGCAACCTGAATCTCGCCAAAGCGTGAACGGATTTCTTTTAATATTTCATCAGAGAGTTTTTTATTATCACGGAGGAATGTTCGGGCTGCGTCATATCCTCGGCCAAGTTTGATTTCTTCAACAGGGCCTTTTTCGCGTGCTTTCGTACTGCCGAGATACGAGAATACTGCTCCACTTGATTTTGAAATGATACCAAGTTTCTCACCGAGCGCCATCAATTCACCTTCACGAGAAATACCTTCACCATAAAGAATATCGAATTCAGTTTGTTTGAATGGGGCAGCGACTTTGTTTTTTACAACTTTTACACGTGTGCGTGAGCCGACGACTTCTTCACCTTTTTTGATTTGAGCAATACGGCGGATATCGAGACGAATAGAAGTATAGAATTTGAGCGCCTTTCCTCCTGGAGTTGTTTCTGGGTTACCAAACATGACACCGATTTGCATACGAATCTGGTTGATGAAGATAACAACTGTTTTTGAGCGAGCAACAAGGGCTGTGAGTTTTCGAAGTGCTTGTGACATCAGACGTGCTTGTTTACCGACATGTGATTGACCCATATCTCCTTCGATTTCGTCTTTCGGTGTTAGGGCAGCTACAGAGTCGACAACGATAACATCAATTTTACCTGAACGAATCAAACTCTCAGTAATCTCAAGTCCTTGTTCACCATTGTCTGGTTGGGAGATAAGGAGGTCTTTGATGTTTACCCCAAGTTTCCCTGCATAATCAGGATCCATCGCGTGCTCGGCATCAATATATGCACAGACACCACCTTTCTTTTGAGCTTCTGCAACGATATGAAGTGCCAGAGTTGTTTTACCAGATGATTCTGGTCCAAAGATTTCAATGATACGTCCACGGGGGACACCATTTACTCCGAGCGCCATATCAAGGCCGATTGAGCCAGTTGGAATAACATCAATATCAACTTTCGGAGCATCTCCAAGTTTCATAATTGCACCTTCACCGAATTTTGTTTGGATAGATCTGATTGTGTCCTCAATTGCTCCACCGTTTTCTTTGAGAGCTTTTTTTGCTTTCTTTTGCATAATTGATTTTTAAGGAGGGAACGACTATAAAAATCATTACCCTGTTAAATATGAGCTCTACTCATCCCAAAATCCTTTGGGATTTAACAGGGTTAATAAAATTATATTCCGCTTTGCTCCATTAATTTTTATTAATAATTTCCTAAAACTTGTTTTCTACAACCTTTCCAAATGCAACTGCACCCGTACTTTCTGTATACATAACTTCGAATTTCTTTTCCATTGCTGTTCCAAATTTATCCTGAGCTTCGAGGGTAACAACAGAAAGTCCAGGAAGAAGAGCTACAGATTCAGTGAAGTCACCGTTTTTATCAATAAATATCTCGCGACCATTCAAACTTACGAAAACAGCATTTTTTGCATTGCCTGAGATTTGGGTAACAGGGGAGAATCCTACGTGATTGAGCGTGGCGATTATTTTTACGCCATGCACAAGGAAGTTCATTTTAGAATATGTAAATGTGCCAATACTAATAAAAAGGAGAGAGAATAATCCAATTCGGAGCCACCATTTAATACTTTTGTTTTTAGGATTGTTCATTGATTATTTTAAGATATTACATTTCCATTCCTGCTGTGTTGTCGACAGCTTGTTCGAGGACATCACGAGGCTTTGCACCATTACCAGGTCCGACAACCCCTCGTTCTTCGAGCATGTCTATCAATCGTGCTGCACGTGCATATCCGACACCGAGCTTGCGCTGGAGGAATGAAGTAGATGCTTTTCCAGATTCAATGACTGTTTGTCGTGCGTCCTCATATAAATCATCACCGTCATCGTCTCCCATGCTATCACTGAAAAGAGAGCCACCTTTGCTATCAATTGATCCTGAGAGTTCAATTGTGTCAGGCAATTCATCCATATATTCTTTCTTTAAGTATTCTACCACTTTTTTCACTTCTTCTTCAGAGATAAACGCACTCTGGAGACGTTCTGGCTGGGACATTTCACCTGTCGCATAGAGCATATCTCCAGCACCGAGGAGTTTTTCAGCTCCACCTTGGTCGAGAATAGTACGAGAATCTATCTGTGATGAGACTTGGAGGGCAACACGAGTAGGGACGTTGGCTTTGATGAGACCGGTGATGACATTCACACTTGGGCGTTGTGTTGAGAGGATAAGGTGGATACCGACAGCACGAGACATCTGTGCGAGACGAACAATAGCACTCTCAAGCTCGCGTGGGTATGCCTGCATGATATCTGCGAGCTCATCAATAATGATGACAATGTATGGCATACGTTCTGTCTCTTCTCCCTTTTTCTTTCCTCGGATAGTCGTATGGTATGACTCTATGTCTCGCACTGCTTCACTCTGAAGAATATCGTATCTACGATCCATTTCTTTTGCTGCCCACTTGAGTGCAAGGATTGCTTTCTTTGGATCAGTGATCACTGGGGTGAGGAGGTGTGGAATTTTGTTATAAAGCGTTAGCTCGACACGTTTTGGGTCCACCATGATAAGACGAAGATCTTCTGGTCCATTTCGATAAAGGAGAGAAGTAATAACCGAGTGAATCGTTACAGATTTACCAGATCCTGTCGTACCTGCGATAAGAGCGTGAGGCATTTTTGCAAGATTACCAAATACAGCTTTTCCAGAGAGTCCACGACCAAGTGCAATCGTGAGTGGTTTTGGTGAATTCTGGAATTTTTCATCAGCGAGAAGTGTTGCGAGTCCAACGGTTGATTTTACCTTGTTTGGAATTTCAATACCGACGAGAGATTTGCCAGGGATAGGAGCTTCGATACGAATAGGGTGTGCCGCGAGTGCGAGAGAGAGATCATTCTGAAGTCCAAGAATTCGAGAGAGCTTCACGCCTTGTGCTGGTTTGAGCGCGTATCGTGTGACTGTCGGCCCGATGATAACTTCATCCATTTCGACAGATATTCCGAAGTTGAGCAGTGTGCGCTGGATGATATTCATATTTCCCTTCAAGTCTCCAACATTTGGTTTACCTTTATCTTTCTCAAGAAGTGTCAAAGGAGGGGGAGCGTATGTTGTTTTAAATTTCTTTTTGGCTGTAAATTCTTCCTCTTCTTTTTCGGGGGCGACCTCTTCGTCGTATTCGAGTTGAGGTGCGGTTTCGTTTGGAGTTGCTTCTGCTTGAGTAGGTTCTTCTATGGGTTCATTTTGATAGTTCTCCTCTGTGTAGGGGAGCGAGGTTTTCTTGAATGGATTTTTAATATCTTGTCCTAGGAAGTCGAGAAGTTTTTGCCAGAGTGGCATCAGGTTTGGACGCTTATCGAAAAGTACAATAAGAGCGACAATAAGTATCGCACCCAAGATGAGGATACTTGCATAGATTCCAAAAAGTTTTATGAATGGCCATGCAATCATACTACCAATGTATCCACCATACGTGATGCTTGTCGATACTCCAGCACCATTGTCAGCGATATCAATAATACCGAGCGCGGAGAGCATAACAGCGAGTCCCATGAATGCGTGCAAACGTGCAATGTTAGGCGTGCCTCCTCTCATGAATGAGATGCCCACAATAACAAGTAGTAATGGAAGTAGATAATATCCGAGACCAAAGAGAGAATTGAAAAAACGAAACATATATTCTCCTGCGATTCCCGCCATGTCAAAAAGAGAGAGAAGTGTTAGTAATCCAAATACAAGAAAACCAAGACCCCAAATGCTGTGTCTTGTTTCATCTTTTAGTTCAACTTTCGTACGTTTTTTATCTGACGATTTCTTGTTTCTTTTGCGATCAATTATTTCTTCCTCGTCTTCTTTTTCAATATCTTTTTTTGCCATCCCGTTAGAAGTAGGGAATCTTTAGATTCCCGTACCAAAAAATTAAATAATAAACCAAAATATGTTCTGCAATCTTTCTATGATCTCCGTACATTAGGTGGTGTGTAGGACTTCTAACGGGACCATAAATTATGTGTAAATTATATCACATTTTATGGAGTAAAAATTTTTATAATTTACATTTAAATTCTCTAAATACATACTCCGTATTTTAAAAATTATAAAATTAAAAATACAAAAATTCACCTCAGTTGCCTAAGCCCCCCAGGGTATGTATAATGGACACGTTAAAGACAGATTTACATACCTCACGTAAGTCAAAAAGACTCATGAATGAACAAAAAGACACACAAAAGACAGGAGTAGAATCATACGGACAAACCGACTCTTTTGGCTTTAAAAACGTTACTTCAAATGGTAATTATGACCATGCTCAGAAAAAGACAAATAAGCTAATAACAGCTCTTTATATGGTCACTGATTGTATGGAAGTTGATGATCCAATCAAGAGTAAACTCCGCTCTCTTGGGGTTGAGTTAATGTCCGATACATACGCTCTTTCACTCCTTTCTCCTACCGAAAAACAAACTCAAGTCATTCGGTCTCTTGCACGTATTCATGAGGTTATCTCGCTTATTGAAATAGGTAAAACAATTGGTTTTATTTCAGAAATGAATACAGCGATTTTAAAGAGAGAGTTCCTTGCTCTTTCCGAGGAATGGAAATCATTTCAAAAGATTGATTCACATTTTTCGTTCACACTCGATGAGCAACTACTCTCTGTCCCTGAAGCTCCAGCAGGGAGTGACGCCATGATAAAAGACAGCACTGTCTCAACTTTTAAAAGGACTGAATCATTAATGTCCTTTATCCCAAAAAGTAGCAATCCTGATACAGGGACAAGATTTAAAAAGACACTGCCAAATGGTTTAAGCTTGGCTGAGAAAAATAACCGAACCCAAAAGATACTAGATATGATAAAGGACAGAAAAGACCTGCCTGCCGGCGAGGCAGGGGTTTCCATAAAGGACATCTCAACTCACTTCAATGACTGTTCAGAAAAGACAATTCAACGCGAACTCAATGTCCTTGTTGCCAAAGGGACAATCAAACGCTTGGGCGCAAAACGCTGGAGTAAGTATCAGATACAGTAAGTAGAAAGTAGCTAGTAGTAAGTAAGGGGAAAGGAGTGTCAATTTTTGCATTTTCCTACTAACTACTCCCTACTTACTACTATCTGTATTTCCCTAAGTTATCCACAATTTACCTTGTAACTATTGCTTCGTTTGAGGTTGTTAATATATAATAGTGATGCATCATAGTGCTGGCGTTTTTCGCTCAGATATGCTAAGATGCAATATCCTCTATTGGTGCCTTTTGGGCCTCAACTAGGGGAAGATCATTGAAAACAAAATACCGTGTAGTATTGATTCCGAATAATTACACGGCTCGGTTTTGTTCTTCAATCTGGTCAACCAGATTGTATGTTTATTTCATCTGTACTTGTTTTTTGATAGAGATGAGTATCGATAAAAAATATGCAATTTGACTTTCCGACTTCGGTCGGGGAAAAGGCCTTTTTTCCGAAAATATTCTTCTTTATTATTTTTCATTTTTATTCTTGAGATAGAGCTTGAATACTGACAAGAAATAAAAGAGAAGATGTTCGCGCTCACGCGGATTGTCACAGTGTCCTACCCTTTGATAGAGAGAAGGGCTACGTTGATGAAACATGTGGGCATTATCTGACATTACGTTCATTTTGATCGTAGTGCTGGATGCAGGTATTCATGTCGTGCCAAGTGTTGTCTCCGAACTAATTCGGAACATCGTCGAAGTTGGCGTAACGGCATAAATACTTAAAATTAGAAATTACAAAAATTATGTTAAAAATCAAATCAAATTCTGTGAAGTTTTTCGCAGCAGTTCTTTTGGTTCTTGGTATGTCTTCAGTTGCACACGCAGCAGTAACATTCTCAAGTCCAATCGACACAGCGCAGGAACGCATGGATGTTCAGACAGTTCTCAACATGGCTGGTGCAAATCCAGTTCTTACTGTTGATGGTAAATTCGGTCCTATGACAAATGCAGCTGTTAAAGCTTTCCAGGCTAAGAATGGCCTCGTTGCTGACGCTATCATTGGTATGAAGACTCGTGCTGCTCTTAATGCTGCACAGGGTACTTCAACAACTGGTGGTTCATCAACAGTTCCAGGTTGTACTTCAACAGTTGGCTTCAGTCCAACAACTGGTATGTCATGTGCTACAACAACAGTAGGTTCATCTGGCCTTAATGGTACAGCAGGATCTATTGCAACTATGACTCAGCTCTCACAGTACTCAAGTGAGGAAATCGGTGCTGGTCAGACAGACATCAAAGTTCTCGGTACTGAGGTAAAAGCTTCAAACGATGGCGACATCGCTTTGACATCAATGAAACTCGTATTCGATTCATCAGCAAACGCTTCTGGAGACTCAGATCGTCTTACTGATTACATTTCATCAGTTTCAGTTTGGATGGGTTCAACAAAGGTAGCAACAGTATCTGCTTCTGATTTCAACAAAGAAGACACTGGTATCTACAAGAAAGTTGTTACTCTTTCAAACGCTGTAGTTCGCGCAGACAAGACTGAAAAGTTCTATGTCTCTGTAGACGCAATTTCAAACCTTGACTCAGGCGATATCGACTCTGATTCATGGTCAGTTGCTATTGAGAACGTTCGCGTTCTTGATGGTTCTGGTGTTGTTACAACAGAAACATCTGCTATCCCAGCTGCTATCGATTACGATAACGCAGGTGACGGTGTTGCTATGTTGTTCGTTAGTTATTCTTCAGCAGCTGACACAGAGGTTCAATTCTCTATTGACTCAGCTTCTCCAAAGGAAACTATCGTTACTGTAGATACAACAAACACTACAGACAACGTTGTTCTCGCAAAGGGTAAGATCAAGGTTAAGGGTACATCAGACATTTGGCTTGATGAAGTTCCTTTCTTGTTCACAACTGACGCTACAAACGTAGATGCAGTTGCACCTACAGTTATGTTGACAATCTCTGGAACAGAATTCTCAGAGACTATGACAGCATCAGCTGGTACAACAGAAGTGATCACATTCAACGACCTCGACCTTACTCTTAAGGCAGGAACAACAGTTGATTTCACAATCTCTGCTGATATCGAAGACATCGAAACATCAACATTTGATGAAGGTGATAAGTTGAAGGTAGAACTTGATTCAACACGCCGTGCATCAATCGTTGCTGAAAACTCACAGGGTGATTCATTGGCAGACGGTACAGAACTCACAGGTACATCACTTGGCGAGTACATGCACTTCTACTCAACAGCTCCTGCAGTTGAAGTTGTTTCAGCTTCAATCGTAGCTAACGATAACGGTTCATCAGCTGCAGCTTCTGCAACAGCGAAGATGAAGGTTAAAATTACTGCACAGGGTGGTGATGTATACATCAACGGTGATGATATCACTACTGCTTCATACGAATTCTTTACATTTGCTAAGGATGGTGGTGATGCAAGTACATCAGTAGGTTCTGCTACGTACGCAACTACTGGTACTTACACAACAACAACTGATTCATCTGGTAACGAATACTTCACAATTGCTGAAGGTAACTCAATGTACGTAGAAGCAACACTTCTCGTTACACAGGCTACTGGATCAAGTCCAATCCTCGTTGGTGCGAAGGCGACTGCTCTCTTGTTCGGTACAGCAAGTACATCTGAGGTCACTCGTTCAGCTAACTCAATGAACTGGACAACTTTGACTGATCTTATGAAGACAGGCAAGGTAACACTCGACAGCTAATTAATTAGCTTCTAGAGTTTCCGTTCTTACGCTTTCGAGCGTAACAAAAAACCACCCTTTCGGGTGGTTTTTTGTTTGCCTTATTTGCGGTATACTAGCACTAGTATGAAATCTATAATGAAAAAAATAGTTATTATTTCTGTGTTTCTTTTGCCGTTTGTTTTTCTAACGCGTGCGTTTTATCCGATGGTCTACACTAAGTCTTTGTTCGTGGAAGCAGTAGCTCTTATCCTCGGTACACTATGGATTATTGATAAGATTACACACAGAGAGAATTATCGTATTCCTAAAAATTCAGTTTTTTTGATTTTTGGGATCTACGTCCTCATTCTCGTATTATCTTGTATTAATGGCGTGGTGCCCGTTCTTTCATTCTGGGGAAGCATGGATCAGGGTACGGGGGTGATTTTTATGCTTTGCTTGTTTTTGTTTGCACTGATTACGAGCTCACTTTTTAAAACTTTACAAGAGTGGCGAAAACTTTTCGTTGTATTTGCATGCTCAGGGATACTCTTTACTATAGGGAGTTTATTATCAGAGGCCGGGTTTCAATTTTCAAGTGCGCTCAATCTGAGCGCCATGAGCGGTTTCCTTATTGGTAACTCATCGTGGACGGGTATTTTTATTGCCTTCGTTTTCTTTGTTAGTTTGGCACTTGCATTTTCACCGCAAAACAAAACAGAGCGTGTGATAGGAGTGATAGGAATGATAACTGCCTTTTTTGACCCAACGCTCACTGGATTTATTTTTCAGGCCCCAGGAGCACACTTTGGATTTATTGGACTCGCACGGGCGGGATCGTATTCTCTTTTTGCGGGTATTGGAATTTTTGCACTGTATCTATGGTTTAGAAGTATCGCGTCTTCTGTGTGGCGCAAGATATTTATGCAATCTATGTTGTCTTTGTGTATTATTGGCGTCGTGTCAGTCGCGATTATTGGGCTTAATCCTCTTCGTAACTTAATTTCAGAAAATGCTGGACCAAACAGACTTGTGTTCTGGGATATCGCGGTGAAAGGTTTTAAGGAAAAGCCACTCCTTGGTTGGGGCTCTGAGAGTTATCAGTTTGTATATGGGAAGCACTTTAATCCTATTATCACTACCCCTGGATATGCTCCTGAATATTGGGTAGATCGGTCTCACAATATCTATTTTGATGAAATTGTATCAGGGGGGGCGTTAGGATTCTTGGGGCTAATGTCTTTATACGGAATTATCTTATTTGGTCTTGCTCGCAAGGCGATACGTGAAGTTGATACGAAGGATGGGTTGCTCTATGCGGGATTGTTTGTTGGGGTGGTATCTTTCCTCATTCAAGGAATAATGTTCTTTCAGACGTTGATTGGTTGGTTTGTCATTGCGCTCCTCTCCGCATTTGTTGCGAATCTTTGTTTTATAGATAAAAGTGTAGTAGTTGTTGCTGAAAAAAATAATAAAAAGAAAAATAAAACAGAAGATATTGTTGTTAGAAATTTAGGAGCGGTGGGTGTCGTGGTGCTCTTTTGTGTTTTGTTTAACTATATAATCATCAAACCACACCAGATTAATATGGGGTTGGGGACTTTTACGAAAATGACATATATTGAACGCATGAAATTCTATGAAAAATTAGATACTGCGTATGTAGGGAACACTGTTGATTTAGGTAATGCATTTATTCCATACCACATGCGTATTCGGCAAATTTTGAGTAATGGGTTGAAAGAAGATGAAAAAGAATTAGCTGGGAAAGAATTAGAGCGAATCATTATCGTCGCTGAAAACGGCATCAAGAGAGAGAAATACATGGACGTTAAATTACTCTTAAGTAATGTTGGATTCTACTCACTCCTCACTGCACTTAAAGACGGGGAAGAGCGACAAGCTGTGTATGATAAGGGAATGACGTATGTTGAGAAAATGAAAGCCATTTCTCAACTTAACCCAATTCCAGATTCAGCATCTGCATTGTTAAAATTATCTTTGGATTACGGTGAGGAGGGCTTAGATGCTTTTGAGAAAAAATAAAGAATATGACAGGTATGATAGATATAAATAAAAAACGAGCGCTTATTATCGGTATTACAGGACAAGATGGGTCATATTTGGCTATGTTTCTACTGCAGAAAGGGTATGAAGTTCACGGGATGATTCGTCGGTCGTCGAGCTTTAATACTGGTCGTCTTGAGAATATCTATCAGGATCCCCATGCAGGTAATCGAAACCTAATTCTTCATTATGGTGATTTATCAGATTCACATAGTATTCATAGTGTCCTTCGTAAAAGTATGCCCGATGAAGTATATAACCTTGGCGCACAAAGTCATGTTCGTGTGAGTTTCGATATACCAGAGTACACTGCCGATGTTGATGCACTTGGTACTCTCCGTATCCTCAATGCAATAAAAGAAAGTGAACGACCAATAAAGTTCTATCAGGCAGGTTCGAGTGAGATGTTCGGTAAGGTGCTTGAAACTCCTCAGACAGAAACAACACCGTTTAATCCTGCGAGTCCGTATGCATGCGCTAAAGTATTTTCACATCATATTTGTGTGAACTATCGCGAAGCATATAACATGTTTATTTGTAATGGTATTCTTTTTAATCACGAATCACCTCGTCGGGGAAAAACATTTGTTACTAAAAAAGTCGTTGAAGGTTTGGTTGATATAAAATTCGGCAAAAGAGAAACATTATTTCTTGGCAATCTAGAAGCAAAGCGTGATTGGGGATATGCAAAAGAATACGTAGAAGCAATGTGGCTCATGTTACAACAAGAGACACCAAATGATTATGTTGTTGCCACAGGTGAGACTCATACCGTCCGTGAATTTGTCGAGCATACTGCGAAGCTTCTCGGGATGGAACTTGTATGGGAGGGTGAAGGTTTACAAGAAGTAGGAAAGGATATGCATACAGGAAAAACAATTATCAAAATCGATCCCGCATATTATCGTCCGACCGAAGTTGATTTACTTCTTGGTAATGCAACAAAGGCAGAGAAAATCTTGGGTTGGAAACCGAAAGTAAAATTTATTGAGCTCATCAAAATAATGATTGATGAAGAATTAGCTGAGCGTGCAGTGCATGCTGATACTTCAATACACAATGCAAATACAATCTAAAATTTATGTTGCTGGACACAATGGTCTCGTGGGTTCTGCGCTCGTGCGAATGCTCAAACGAGAGGGATATAAGAATCTCATTACAAGAACACATGGAGAGTTAGACCTTACTGACGCAAAAGCTGTTGCTGATTTTTTCGCCCTAGAAAGACCAGAATATGTTTTTCTTGCTGCCGCTCGGGTCGGTGGTATTGGTGCAAATGCGACAGATCCAGCTCTATTTATACGAGACAATCTATTAATCCAGACAAATGTGGTACATAATGCGTATCTACATGGGGTAAAGAAGCTTCTCTTTCTTGGAAGCTCTTGTATTTACCCTAAAATGGCCTCACAGCCCATTCGTGAGGAATATTTCATGTCAGGGGTACTAGAACCCACAAATGAGGCGTATGCTGTGGCTAAAATAGCAGGAATCGTAATGTGTCAGTCCTATAACAAACAATACGGTACGGATTTTATCAGTGTTATGCCTACAAATCTTTACGGACCGAACGATAATTTTGACATTGAAACATCTCATGTATTACCAGCATTAATTCGGAAGTTCGATGATGCAAAGAATAATGGCTTACTAAGTGTTATGTTATGGGGAACAGGGGAGCCACGGCGGGAATTCCTGCATGTGGATGATTTAGCGCGAGCGTGCGCGTTTCTGATGAGCAACTATTCTGGTTCAGAAATTATCAATATTGGCACAGGGAACGATTTGTCTATTCGAGAATTAGCTGATATTGTAAAGGATATTGTGGGCTATGAGGGAGAAATAGTCTGGGACACTTCTCGTCCAAATGGAACACCGCGAAAAGTTCTCGATGTTTCAAAGATTACTGACCTTGGGTGGAAAGCCACAATAGCTCTTGCGGAGGGGATTACGGATACCTACGTTTGGTATATCGAACATAAAACTAAATGATAATTGTACGACTACAAGGTGGCTTAGGTAATCAGATGTTTCAGTATGCTCTGGGACGTGTTTTGGCATTGAAAAATAATACTGAGCTCGGTATGGATTTAGCGTTTCTTTTAGATCGCACACCTGCACCGGGGATAACTTTTCGTGATTATAATCTGGGTGATTTTAATATTAAGGCAACTATTGTTCCCCAAAAAGATATTCCATTTTTTTACAGAAAACACCGACTTGGATTTTTTATGAGATATTTAGATTTTCTTCGTCGTAAGTTTATTCCATCTCCTGGCAAGGAAAAGAAAGCATATAATTTTGATTCCACAATTCTTTCGCTTGGTTCGAATTCCTATTTAGAAGGGTGGTGGCAAAATCCAAATTATTTTTCAGAATTTCAAGAAATAATTCGTAATGATTTCACCTTGAAACACACTTCTGAAAAAGTAGCACAACGTATCTCTGAAATAAAATCAAAAAATTCCGTATGCGTTCATATTCGGCGAGGAGATTATGTTTCTGGGGATTATCTTGGTAGAAGTTATTATCCGGTGATGGATGAGGTGTATTACAAAAATGCACTTAACTTAATTTCTGAAAAAGATGCCATCGATTGTATTTATGTTTTTGATAGAGATGATATCGAATGGTGTAAAAAAAATGTACAGTTTGATTATCCTGTTGTGTATATCGAAAATGACATCACCGTCGCAGAATGTGTAACACTCATGAGTTCATGTAAACACTTCGTAATGGCAAACAGTAGTCTTTCATGGTGGGCTGCATGGCTAGGTACGTCACCAGAGAAGATTGTAGTTGCTCCAAAGAAATGGCTTACTCGTGATTCTGTAAATAAAAATACAGCCGATTTACTACCAGATGAATGGATAAAGATGTAGTATGGCACAATTCCTAAATACTATAAATGAATACAAGGCAGATGTGGTTATTGTCGGTGCTGGTATTTCAGGATTAACTCTTGCGGAGAAATATGCCCATAATGGTAAAAAAGTTTTAGTTATAGAAAAAAGAAATCATATTGGTGGTAATTGTTATGATTATTATGATTCTGATGGCATTCTTGTTTCTCTTTATGGTCCTCATTACTTTCATACGAATGATGATGGTGTGTGGGAATATATACAAAAATTTTCTACTTGGAAACCATACGAGCATCGTGTAATCGCTCATGTAGGAAATAAAAAAGTGCCGATACCTGTAAATCGCAAGACGCTAAATACTATCTTTGATATAAATCTTACTTCTGAGCAAGAAGTGCAGGCGTGGTATGAAGCTAACCGTGAACCTATTTCTGATCCTCAAAACGCAGAAGATGCGGTGAAGGCACGAATGGGTAGCGAGCTATATAAACTTTTGTTTGAAGGATATACAAAGAAGCAGTGGGGGATTTCTCCAGCATTACTTAGTCCAGAGGTAACGAATCGAATTCCGATCAGGCTAAATAATGACGATCGATATTTTACTGATACGTATCAGGCGTTACCTGTAAATGGGTACACTGCTTTTTTTGAAAAGATGATTGAGAGTGACAACATTTCGATTATTTTAAATACTGATTGGGATGAAGTAAAAAATAAAATAACATGGACAGAAAAACTTTTTTTTACAGGACGTATAGATCAATTTTTTGATGAAAGATATGGTAAGTTGCAGTACCGTTCATTACGTTTTGAATTTGAAACTTTGGATCAAGAATATTTTCAAGAGTATGCACAAGAAAATTACCCCTCACTAGACATACCTTTTACTAGAATTGTTGAATATAAACATGCTACTGGACAAAAAAATCCCAAAACTGTCATTTCTCGGGAATATTCTACTTGGGATGGTGAACCATATTATCCGGTTCCATCCATTGATAATAGGACTATTTATACCAAATATCAGGATGCTTCAGTAAAACTTGAGGGAGATAACATTTTTTTTGTGGGACGATTAGCAAACTATAAATATTTTAATATGGATCAAGCTTTTCGTAACGCCCTTGACCTTTTTAATCGTTTAGAGAACAATAGAAGTTATGAATAATAGAAAGGAAGTTGCTGTTGTTTTGGTGACGTATAATAGAAAAAATCTTCTCTTGGAAGCTATAGATGGTGTATTGAGTCAAACAACAAAAGTTGACCATATTTTCATAGTAGACAATAATTCTACTGATGGTACACGAACGATGTTGCATGAGAAATTTGGAAATAACATAAATTTTACACTCATTTTTTTACAAGAAAATACTGGTAGTGCTGGGGGGTTCCATTATGGTGTGAAGAAGGCTTACGAGGAGGGTTATCAGTGGGTCTGGTTTTTGGATGACGATGTATCACCAGAATCAAGTTGTTTAGATGTTATGTTCTCGTATAAGAATATATCAAAGTGTATCCATCCTAATAAAAAATTTTTAGATGGGAGTCAATTCATGTGGGAAGCGTTATTTAGTCCATCCATGGGCTCGATTAATTTTATGAACAATGTTTCCTTTCAGAATGGGAAGGATTTTACGTTTGTAAATATTGGATGTTTTGAAGGGATGCTTATCAATAGAGATATTATTGCTAAAATTGGTTTTCCTGATAGAAGATTTTTTATAGGAGGGGATGATGTAATTTATGGTTTTGAAAGTTCACTTCATACAAATGTTATTTTTTTAAAAAATGCTTTTCTTAAAAAACTTATTCCAGTTAGTGAAAAACAAAAACCAACAGCACTCTATTACTCAATACGAAATCAATTTTTACTGATTAAACATCTAAAAGAGCTAGGGTTGTTTAGGCCAGCTCGGTTTTACCCTTTTTTATTGATGAATATTATTTTTTCTATGACGAGGCATGTCTTTACTACACGATCATCAAAAACACCTTGGTATGTCGTGCGAGCTGTTTTTGATGGGTTGAGAGGTAAATTCTATAAGATGAAGTAGTAAAACTAGGTAATAATAAGCCCAATTCCGCCCCACTCCTGGTTTTTATTTTCTATGATTTCTTTTGTTTCTTTTCCTTCTTTTATCTCGTTCCACAATTTTTGAACCCCCACAGTTGTAGTTTCTGGTGACTGAACGATATCATGAAAAGCAATAATACCACCTTTACTAACGAGGGGAGAATATAATTCATAGTCTTTTTTTACCCCGTCATAACTATGGTCACCATCAATAAACAATAAATCAATTTGTTTATTGTTTAATATTTTTTTTACTAAATCTAGTGTTTCTTGTTTTTGCGAATCTGTTCTTAGGAGATCTATTTTTTGTGGGGGAATAGCAAATTTTTTATAAAAAGATTCTTTCCATTTTGGGTATGCCCAGTTATTTTCACCCCCAGGAAGGTCTATGCTTATGAGGTGAGCATCTTTTGAGGCAATTCTTGACCATATCAACAATGTTCCACCTGTGGATGTTCCTATTTCGAGTATTACCTCTGGTTTTTTATTTTCTACAATTTTCGTGAGGGCCAATATCTCACTTTTTACCTGATATGGTTTTAAAAAGCTACCAAATTTTTTAAAAACAAAATTAACAACACTATCTGCAGAAAAACTTTTCTTTATTTCACTTGAAATTTTTAGTGTTGCGTACGGATAAAAAACAATTTTTAATGGATCAAAATGTCGAGGTTTAATTTTTTTAAGAAAACCTAGAATTCCTTGTTTTTTTAGAGCTAAAATACATCTGTTAATAAAAGAATTTTTCATATAATTTCTTACCTTCTTTTTCTATAATATATAGAATACACTGAACATATAATTCCAAATATTACAGTATTTGGGGTTTAATTACAATAGATGTTAAACTATGAAATATGTCTGTTTCTATTATTTTACCAACGCTTAATGGGTCAAAACGAATATCTCAGGCTCTTGAAAGTGTCATTTCTCAAACATACACCGACTGGGAATTACTTGTTATCGACGATGGCTCAACTGATGAGACTGGTCACCTTGTAAGCGGATATAGTATCAGGGATCCTCGTATTCATTATATAAAAAATGAAAATAATCTCGGTGTTCAGAAAAGCTTAAACAAAGGATTACGTGAGGCAAAAGGGGAGTATATTGCTCGCATTGACGATGACGATTTATGGATAGATTCAAATAAATTAAAAATACAGGTTGCATATCTGGAACAAAACAAGGACTGTGTACTTGTGGGGACGAATGCAAAAATTTGTGATTCTCTGGGCAGAGAATTAGGAGAGTATTTTTTACCTGAAACTGATACCAAAATACGTGCACGTATGTTGTCAAAAAATTGTTTTATTCACCCAAGTATTGTATCTCGAAAATCTGTAATAATGGAAGCTGGAGCGTATGATGAAAAAGAAGAAACGAAACATATTGAAGATTTTTCTCTTTGGTTACGAATTGGTTTATTGGGTAAGATGATAAACCTAAATAGTATAGCGGTGCAGTTGACAGTTCATTCTCAATCAATGACGTTTACTAATCGCCTCGTTCAAGCTTACAAGATGTATGCCCTTATTCCCCAATATAAAGGTAAGTATCCTCATTTTTTTATTGGCCGATTATTTTTAGGATTACGCATTATCGGTTTTAGTATTCTAAAAATAATTCCCTTGCCGCATAAAGTTTTGTATGGAATTCAAAAAATTTATAAAGAACTATAAATTTTAATTAATAGTTCTTATATCAAAAGCGATTTCTTTTTTGATAGATAATTTTTCTTCTATGGTTTTCTTTATGCCAAAAATATTTCCACCAAAACCTTTTGGCGCGAGTATGGTATCAATCAATAAGATAACATCGTCGTCTAGGGGAACAAGGGATTGTGTGTAATCCTTTTGTTTTTGAGATGTGGTCATTTCATCTTTTACTTCATTGTGAACAGCTTTCAGTAACCCTTTCTCCATCATTACATAGAGATCAAAAGTATCCCCTAATAATAAGGCAAATTTCGCAGCACCGTCCCAATATTCAAATTGAATAAAATTTGTATTATTTTTTATAATATCCAAACCGCCTTGTATAACCCGATAATCCATACCCTCCGCATCAATTTTCAAAAAATCGATTTTGGATATGTTATGTTTCTTAACATATCCATCTAGTATTTCTAAATCATATCTTTCTCCACGGTCTATATTTTCAAAAAATCGATTTTTAATAAAGGACTCACTGTCTTGGTAATAGACACATTCTTTTTCGGTTACGTCTGAGAGGCCCAAATTATTAATTTTTATTCTTGGATTATTTAAGGGAGCAATTTTACTTTTTAATAAGGTAAAGAATTTTTTATTAGGTTCAAAAAGATGATATTCACAATTTGGGTGTATTGTATACATATCTATATCCTCACGTGCTCCTACATCAAAAACTACCTGAAGTTTGTCCCGAATTCTTTTAAAAACTTCAAGTTCTTCTTGGGGAATTTTTGTGGTACCTGGTTGTAAAATTTTTAGAATTTTTCTTCTTAAATATTTTACTTTTCGAGGTGTAAATTGTTTAATTTTTGCTATTATTTTTTTCATTTTATGTAAATAATTTTCTATATTTTTCTTTGTTTAATAATATGTATGGGGGGAGATTTTTTTCTTCTATTTTATATCTGTATTTTCTACCAACGTAATCTGCTTTCCCAAAACGTTTTTCTAAATTTTGTTGCACTTCAGTTGTATTGAAGGTTTCTTTTGTGTAGGAGTCATTCAATTTTCTGCGTATTTCCTCTATTCCTCCCATGTTGTTTAAATGCCATCCACCGTTTTTGACGTATGTATACTTAGTTTTATAGTTAGCCCGTAAATCATTAAGACAATTATTTCTTATGTTTTTATATTTTGTTACGATAGTTCCTGCCCATGGTTCGTCTGATTTATTATTAAGATAGTATGCATAGGCTTCTTGCCTAAGCTTAAATATATCATCTCGCATGTAATTTATTACAGTTTCAGGATTCCAGATTTCATCTACGTCACCAACAAAACACATATCATTATCTTGTAAATGAGTAAGCGCTTTCTTAATGCTTTCTTTTTGATAAAATTCTCTTCTCCAGTGTTCTGGGCCACCCCTAGGAACACTCATGCTTTTGTCGGCTAACACACATAATTCACTGTCGTTTGGATAATCATCTATAACAAAATATTGTATCTTATCTAAGAATTGGGCGAAGCGCTCTTTTTGGTTTTGAAAATATAGTGGCTTACTTTGTCCAGAAAATGTAGTAGGAGCCTCAATTATTATAAATTGGTCTACGGAATCTTTTAAAATATTTAAACGAATTTCTAAAATATCTACTTCTCCGTTGTAGGTAAAGATATCGTAGACTTTTATGTGCTTCCTAAACTCTCTAATTGTAGATATTACTTCCGGCGAAAAATCTTCTTGTTCCTGAGACAAGAATTTATTTTTTTGAATTAGTAGAAGAATTCTAATTTTACGTAGTACTTTAAATATAAACTTTTTTAATTTCATATATGTCCTTGATTTCTATTTACAAAAATCTACTTATTACTTCTTTGATTTTTCTAATATAAAAAACTCCTCTTTGTTTTAGAAATGTGAATTTGTTAGAAGGTTTAAATATGTATCTGTTTAATGATTCTTCTGTTTTAAATAAATCCTTATGTTTTTCTATGTAGTTTGTAAATTCTTTTACACAAGAATCATAATTAAAAATCTTGCCATCTCTGTCGAGATAGTGCCATCCTGACGTAATATTATATCCACAGCTCCAATATCCATCAGAAATATTATGACGACCCCAGTATTTAGGTGCAATACAGTATTTCAGATTGTCAGATAACCAAGCAGGGAACCATGCAAAGCTTGAATTAGAAAGAATTAAATAATAAGCATTTTTTATAATACTATAATCCTTTCCTATGTTAAAATGTAGAACTTCATACTGCGGAAAGAATTTTTTAGCATTTACAATATCATCTGTAATCACTATAAATTTCAAACCTTTTTTTATTTGTTGCATTTGGGCAACTGCATCATTCCAGTATTTTTGTGTTAAATATAATTCTTTGTGTCTTGAAAATTCACCACCACGAAAGTTAATTATACAAATATCTTCAGAAGAGTAGTCAAAGCAATCATACTCATTTTTAATTTTTAGCCATCCACGAATTTCATTTTTTCTGTGAAGTATATATTGTTCATCTTGCATCACGCCATCAATTTTTGTGTCATCGGGTACATTGATGAGATTTTTGTCATATATTCGTATGTCTGCCATTGAAACAGGGTGGACGATTTTGTGTTCCGAATAATAGTATTTCACCCCTTCTGGTAAACTAAAGGGCCGTTCACCCTCTGGGCCGTTTCCACCAATAATAGGTCGCCCAAAATCTAAATCCATAAAATCAAGACCCTTAAAATTTTCTGGATGCATGATTCCAAAATCATAACCCTTATCTTTTGTAATAACGCGTGTTACGACGTAGCACCATATTTGGTTACCAAGTCCTTGGCCTTCGTACAATTCTGTAACTACCATAGATTTCTTAGCTTTTTTAATAATTTTTTATATATGAATTTAAAAATATTTCTTCTATTGTTATGAAATCCAAAAGTAAAAATTTTAGAATCATTACACCAGCGTTCTCGGCTAAAGGTTGAGGCTATTGCTATTGGAGCAAATTTTATCCCATAATCTTCTAATTTTTTTCTATAATGAACACAAAGCAACCCGTCTTCATGGAAAAATCCTGTTCCAAAATCTGAAAAAGGAAAATCCAGCTCATTTATATTTAAAAGTTTCTTACTTCGTAATGAAAATCCACCATTACCCACACGAACATTCACTCCTTCTTTAGTAAAGTGTATATCTGGATCCCAAGGTGCGCCTATATAATCGTATCTTAGGAATTCATCATTCCATTTATTTTGCCGAAGAACATATCCATCGTTTTGTACAATAAGAGCAAAGTCCGTTTTGATGTACTCTTTCAGTCTGTAGAGAATAAAATGATTGTATCCTTTGTAATCTAATTTCTCTATTTTTATTACCTCGATTCCCTCAGCAGTCAGGTTTAAATCTTCGTGAGTAATAAGAATAACGCGAGCGTAGTGTATACCCCGCATGCTTTTTTTGAGAGCATATATCGTATCTGGGATTTTTGTACAAGCGACTGCACAAAGTGTGACATTTTTTAGCTCAAGAGTTTTCATTTCCAAAAGCTGTAGATATTTTTGTCTACTTCATATTCCATTTTCTTAACCTCACGATTTGGTTGAGATTTTGCCCAAATAAACATTTCTCGAATTGTTGCCTCAATATTTGTATCATCTGAAAAGCCAAGCATTGATTTTGCTTTACTGTGGTCACAAAAAGCATCTTTTACTTCGTGTCTTTTTTCAAGATGTTCAATAGGTGAATTGTGTCCAAATTCAGCACCAACCTTTTGTATTATTTCTGCAACTGTATTTAATTCATATTCATGATCTGCTCCAATATTGAACACTTCTCCATCAAATCCTGTCATGAGTTTTTCGAATGGTTCCATATAAAATTTAATATCAGAGAATGCTCGTTTCTGTGTGCCGTCACCAAAAATACAGATTGATTCACCGTTTAGGATTCTTCGGGTCCAGATGCCAATAACATTTCTATATTTATCCCAAATATTTTGATATATACCAACAACATTGTGTGGTCGTGCGATTGTGTATTGTAAGCCAAATTGTTCGTTTGCTAATTTTAAATCCATTTCAATTGCATATTTTGCGATTCCGTACGGGTCTGCTGGATCAGGTCGTTGGTCTTCTTTGAATGGGGGATTGCCGACACCGTATACAGCCATTGAAGACGTAAAAATTATTTTTGTGACGTTATGTTTTATGCAGGCGTTAATGACATTGGCAGAGCAGATAATGTTACTTGTGTAATTAAAATTTCTAATAAAAGGCGAGAGTCCTTCCGCTGCGTATGCGGCAAAATGATACACATACTCTGGCTTTGTGTCTTCAAAAATTTTGTTTAATTTTTCTGTGTCAGTGAGGTTGATTTCAAAAAATTTATTATTTTCAATTATTCTTGAGTCAACAAAATCTTTATATCCGCCAGATAAATCATCTATCCCAATAACATCAAAACCTTTATCAAGTAAATATCTTGATAAGTGTGCTCCCAGTAATCCTGCTACTCCTGTAATTACTATTTTTTTTCCCATTTTATTTATGAATTAGATTTTTAATAAAGGATTTTAAATCATTGAGGAATAAGGAAAATTTAATAAATAGTATCGTGTGTTTATATTTCTTTAAAACATATAGCAACTCATTTTTTTTGGTTAGATTAGTTGCTTTTTTGTCCTTATTTTTATACCCCCCAACACCTTGGTGTTCACCTGTCATATTAACTACATTTACTGTGTTAAGAATCTTAGGATCTCCGAATGTATCATAACATCGTTTATAATAATCACAATCCATTAACCACACAAGTTTTTCGTCAAAAAGTAAAGGGTGATCATTTTTAATAGTCAAAACGGAAGGGGAACTAATTGTGTTGTTTCCAAGATAAATATATTTATTATATTTGGGATAAAATGGTCTGTAAAAAGTTTTACCATCTTTTGAGTGTTCACAGGCAGTAATAAGCCACTTGTCATTTTCTAGATCAAAATTTTGTACAATTTCTTCGAGAGATGTATTTGTGTACAAAAAATCATCTAAAAATAGTATTTTAATTAGTTGTCCAGATGCTTTTGTAATAGCGTTGTTTATATTTGCTGACGAAGATCCAATGTTCTCTGTGTTTCTGTGATAATGCACATTGAGTTTTCCTTTGTATGATTCACAGAGATTTTTAATTTCATCATTTTTTGAATGGTCTGAGACTACAATATCGAAGTTTTTGAAACTTTGATTCATCAAGATGTTGAAACTTTTTGTTAAAAATGTAGCCCCTAAGCCACCCATTTCATGTGTCGGTGTACAAATTGTCATTTTTATTTCTGTGCTCATTTTTGAATTGTGTGTATTATTTTTAATAAAAATTCTTCTTTCATAATGATAAGGATAGAAAAATAAAGAATCACAGATGATGATATTGATGCCCATATATTTACATCGGTAATACGTAAAAAATATAACATTATTGACATTATAATTGAAGCGACAATTAGCTTTAAGCTACCACTAAATAAGTTTACCTTAATAAGTTTTGATAACTCTTTTTGTATTAGTATCATAATAAGTATTTGGCTAATAAGTGTAGCAATTGATGATCCTATGCCCCCGTATTTTGGTATCAATATTATATTCATTAATACATTTAATATAGTTCCTATAAGAAAAATCTTTATAACTGATTTGTGTTTATTGAAGACAAAGATAATGTTGTTAAATATTAAGGCTGGAAATACAAACAAAATACTTATAAGAGCAATTTGAAGCATTCTGGTTGCTGGCCCATATTCTGCGCCAAATAATTTTACAATTAAAGAATCTCCAATAATAAGACCCCCAAGTGTAAGCGGGATGGCAATCATGTAGATTATTTTAATAGATGAACTAACGACACTCTTTATTTTTTCCTTATCGTGGATTTGTTTTGTGAGAGTTGGAAGTAATGAAGACGTGATAAGTCCTGGAAGAATGAATAAGAAAGCGATGATTCTTTGGCTTGTGGCATAGAATCCTACTTCTGTAGTGTCTTTCATAAGTCCAAGCATTACCGTGTCGGTGTTTGCCATAATTGATCCTAAGATTGCAAAAAAGGCAAACGGCCATGCTGTTGTTATGAGTGGCTTGATTAAGTCAGCAGAAAATCCTCGGAATATATTTTTTAGATGTTTTCTGAAAATAAACAACGTGACAATAAATCCAGCCAAACTACCTGCCATGTATCCAAGTGCAAGAGATGTTACTGTGGCTGATTGTATTAAAAATATATACGTGATGATTATAAGGAGTACGTTAGTAACTATTTTCAGCACAGCTTCTGCCTCCATTTTCTCTAGTGACCGATTGATGGCAAAAATAAATTCTCTCATGCCGTCAAAAATCATAATGAGCGCCACGATCGGGATGATATGCGTTGCGATGATGTCTTTAGAAAAAACAGGTGCTGTGAAAATTATGATTATGAATATGAGTATATTGAGTAGGATTTTAATAAGAAATGATGTTGAAATATAGTTCTCTTTATTTGTTTCTGGTTTTGCAAGTTCTCTTGTGAGGATAGAAGAAATTCCAAAATCTGAGAAAATCATAAATAAGCCACAGAGTGATATTGCGTATGAAAAAGTACCCCATCCCGATGCCCCCAGAATTCTGATAGCGTAAAAGATGATTATTGTTTTTAATAATCTACTTGTGATTTCGCCAAAGCCAAGCCAGAATGTGTTTTTCGCGAGGGTTTGGTTGATATTCTGATTACTGAGAAGGAATAGTTTTATTTTTGCAAACATAGTTATAGATTTATTCTTTTTCTACGAATTCCATATAGCGACCTTCTTTTTTTGTAAATGCATCTTCGGATTCATAGAGGTATCTATAGCCACAGAGAGATGTGAGCTTGGAGCCATCCACGGCGATAGGGTATGAATATGATTTCCATCCACCTGGCGATGTTGGGATTTTGCCCCGTGTTAGTTTCCACAGTATAGAAAAAATAATTCGTAAGAACCATGGTGGTAGGAGTAAGGATTTTTTACCAACTAATCGCGCCATGTCTTTACCGGTAACGAGTGTACCTGGAGGGCAGAGATTGAATGCCTCGTATTCTCCTTTTATTTCAGAAAGTGCGAGAAGGAGCACACTGTTTACAACATCGTCTTCGTGTACGAATTGCCGGCACCACTTTTTTGTTATTGGCACGAACGAAAGAATAGACGCTATGACGCGATGAATCCATGTCTTTTTGAATTGACCAGAGAGGGCAGATTGTAAACCAAAGCGAATGTGTGTGTATCTTCCGCGAGGCCCAGTAATTGATGCAGGTCGAACGATAAATACTTGAGGGGTAGTACCTTTTTCTTTTGCCTGTTCGTATTTATCTTTGAGGTGTAATTCTGCAATACGTTTTTCCTCTGCATACAAATAATCACTTTTCCTAAAATTTTCTTTCTCAGTAAAACGATGTTCAAGTGTATTTGTTGGATACGCCCCGTACGATGCGACCGTTGAAAAGTGAATAAACTTTTTTACTGAAGGCGTAGTAAATACAAAATCAAATACGTTGTCTGACCCAACAATATTCCATTTCGTTTGCTTTGCTTTCTCGCCGTATAATTCACGAATTTGCCATGCACAATGAATGACAATATCAGGAGAGAACTGTCGTGCTTCTTCTTGCCACGTGTCATCAGAGATATTTACTTGTCGAAAAGTTACTTTTGGATTGTGTGCGTAGAGGTCAGAGGGAGATTCTTTGTCGATAACAAAGAGTGCGTCAACGTCTTCTTGTTTTGAAAATTCACGAACAAGCATTGCCCCGACATATCCAGAACCACCAGTTATAAGTATTTTATGTGACATAGATAATTATCTACCAACGCGAGATAGTAATGTTTTTATCGTGCGTAGTGCGATTTTTAAATCAAGAACAAACGACCGATTTTTTATATAGTAGAAATCATACGCAAGACGCAGGGTTGTTTCTTCGAGGGACTGTGGGGGTGTTTGTTGTTCAATTTGTGCCCATCCAGAGAGCCCTGGTTTGATGACGTTTCTAATTTTGTAGTAGGGGATTTCTTTTGCTAGTTTTTCTCCAAGGTCATAAATATCAGGTCGAGGGCCAATGAGTGACATGTCTCCTTTGATAACAGAAAAAAGTTGTGGAAGCTCATCGATGCGTGTTGCTCGTAGGAATTTCCCGACAGTGGTGATTCGATTATCATTGTCAGTAATCCAAGCCCCTCCATCGTTCACAATCATGGTACGAAATTTCGGAATAGTAATTGGTTGATTATCTTTACCAATACGTTTTTGGAAAATAAACACAGGTCCCTTGCTTGTTGTTGCAATTAAAAGGATGACGAGAGGGTAGAGGACGAGACTTGCGATTCCAAGAATTCCCGAAAGAATGATATCCATTCCGCGCTTAAGTGCTTCATAGGTCATCTTTGGTTGTGTTGAAATATTTTCTAGGAACCACCCTTCGTTTACGAGCGACAAAGGCACTCTCCCAAAAACATTTTCGTAAACTTCTGTAATATCAATAAACTGTACGTGAGAAAAAATGAGTTGATAGAGGTCTTTGTGTGAATCTTTTGTCTTCGGATCGTGTGCATCAAAAATAACTACAGAGATATTTTGTATTGAATCAATTTTTTGATCATCAGATTGCGTTACTATATTTAGTGCGTATCCCTTTTTTGTTTTAATCTCATGTTTTAAGGCATCAACATCTGGCCCATGTGCGAGCATGAGAGCTGTTTCTTCGTAGTTATACGAAGAAAAGGCACCTCGTGTTCGCCACAAGATAATTAAAATAGATGAGATAAATAAGTAGATGAAGAGATTTGTTTTTGGGGCAACTTTTGCGAATGTCGCAAAGTAAAAGAATGCGACCGCAATAACAGCATTTACTGCCTGTGCTTTCAGGAGGATAGATAGTAGTTCTCTTCGGAATATGACACTTCTTTTTTCATATAATCCTGCAATAAGAAACACGAGAACCCAGAGCACAAAAAGAACCGCGAAGGGGATAACGTGATCCCGCACAATCTCTGGTGAGACTTTAAATCCATAACGGATTATGAGTGTGAGAAACAAAGAAAAAGTAAAAGAGAAAATATCTCCAAGTGCGAGAAGAAAAGATATTTTACTGTTCAATATTCGCATAAATAATGAGAGGTTTCTGGGTCCCCGTTGGCGAGTCCAAGTAAGTTGAATTTACCATAGAAAAACCGATATAGCAAAAGAGAATTTAGCTTCCTGGAGTATCTATATATAGTGTAAATAAAAAATCCGCATCCATTGTGGGGAGTGCGAGATTTCTTATTGGTTACATTTACTCATCCCGTGTGTCGTGCGAGGGTAGAATCTTTTGTTTCTGGATACAAGGGCAGAGAAAGGTTCGGGTGGGGAGTTCAAAGAAAAGGGCTTTATTGCCTGAACACAAAATAATCTGTGTGTTTGTGATCTTTACAATTTCCCATTTCCCTTTGTGTTCAATGCAATAACAGGCAAAGGTTCCGTCTTTGTACCAGACACACATCTTTCGATATTGTCTGTGTGTGTAGATTGCAACTTTCGAAACAATCGAATCTTTACCCCGGTATGCGTTCCAACTCTGTTTGAGTGTATATCCAGAGAGAGAAGAGCAAGTGTCGCACGATTTTTGTGCGTGAGCGGTGGTGAGTATACTCATAAACACCACAAGGAAAAACAATAACTTTTTCATGACCTTTGATTTTTTATCAGTATACTCTTGCTTCGGTGTTTTTCAAGTACACGTTTTATCCAAATAAAAGGGTACCAAGTTATCCACAGATTATTGACGGGGTGTGTATATTTGTTGTGATATTCGATATAATAGGTTCAGCATGGATTCACAGAAATCTACACTTAAAAAAGTTTTGCGCATTATCGCAATAACTAGTATCTCTATTTTTGTTATTTTGTTCGTGATTGGAACTGTTCACACTGATCGTGTTGAGAAAACAAAGAAAGCTGTTGCCAAAATTCATTCTACAAAACTTACACTTGATGACGTGATGGGGAAGAATCTTCCACCTGATCCTGGGTCAGAAGCTGATAAGACGATACAAGGTATTGATGCGAATAAGAATAATATTCGTGATGATGTTGAACTTGCGATTTTTAAAGAATATCCTAATTCTGCAAAAACCCGCGCGGTTCTTTTACAGTATGCACTCGCACTTCAAATGGAGATGACTCAGGATTTGGTGAATGAGGAGACGGTTATTGCTGTGGCGGAACAGACGTCTCGGGGCTATTTGTGTATTGGAAAAATCTTATCAAGGAACAACATGGAAAAGTATACAAGTGAAAGTACTAAATTAAGGGAATTTATAGAAATGAAGCAAATTAATAATCTAGAAAGAGAAAATATTCAAAATGGTTTTTATTCTAATTTAACAAGTGGGACCATACCAAGTGATAATTTGTGTGATATCGAGTTTAAGTTTTTACTGAATTAATTTTTTTGAAAATGTCATTAAATAGTTTTAAATTCTTTAATATCTTTCTATTACTCCTTTTTATTTTGCTGCCACGGCAAACTTTTGCATCTAATGTTTGTAGTGAATATGGATATACTGTCTTAACTATTAATGGAATCTTAAACAAAGAAAATGATGCTGTAAAAAATGCAACAGCGATTGTTGATCAATTGGGTTCTACTTATAAAGATCAAAAACTTACTGTAGATTATTTATATAACCCATCCCACCTCGGAGGTCTCGGTGATGTTGTTGATGTTGTTCAGCAAGGGCTGTTTGATCAAAAGTCTGATTACGATCTTGTCGAGATGCTCACTGATGCTAGTCAGAAAATAAATACACAAAAAGTTCTTCTCGTTGCCCATTCACAGGGCAATTTTTATGCCAATAACTTTTATGAAAAAGTTGCGAATCAAACAGGTGGTATTCCTGCACAATCACTTGGTGTGTATGGTGTAGCTACTCCTGCAAAATCCGTGGCTGGAGGAGGGAAGTATTTAACCTCAGATACTGATTTTGTGATTTCAACGGTAGCAAAGAAAACACTTGGTGGTGTGCTTGTGCCCAATACGCATATTAATCTCGCGGGATCAACAGACCGTCAGGGGCATAGTTTTACAAATGTGTACATGAAATACGCGGGCACAAAAATCATATCTGACATTCAGTCGTCACTTAATAATCTTTCATCTAATACAATTCAAAAAGAAAACGAGCAATGTATTAATACTCCAAAACTTACACTCTCTCATAAGGTGAAAAAATCCGTTCTCGCTGTCGCTGATCCATTAGCTGGCGCAACCAAAACAGTTTTAGTAAAGACATACCAGGGTGCAACATTCGTGATGAATGCCAGTACAAAAACTATCGCATGGCTCTATGGTAAGAGTGTGTTACTCGCGCGTTCATTTGGGAAGCTTTCACTTCTTGCCTCTGCTATTCCACCTGAAGATTTGGTGACAGGAGCGATAGGTGAGATTGCTATTCCAGATGATGAGACTGTCGTGGACGATGCTAATACCAATGATCAGGAACTTAAAGAACAGAATCCCATTGAAACCGAAAATGTTTCTGTGGGTGATCCAACAACCACTCTTCCTGTCCTTCCTGATGAGAAGAATCCTGATGAGCAAATTGATGTTCACGAAAGTGGAGGTAATGGAGGAGGTTCATCTAATTCTCATAGTGATGTTGTTGTATCTTCTGATACTACTCCGCCTGTGATTACTCTTGTTGGGGATTCAGTTATTGAAATCATAAAAGATGATACATATGTTGAACAAGGAGCAACCTCTCTTGATGACATCGATGGTGCGCGTGATGTAGTGATTGAGGGTAATGTTGATATTACAACTCTGGGAGTATATACAATCACCTATACTGCAAGTGACATTTCGAATAACATTGGAACAGCGACACGAACCGTCAATGTAATCGCACGTCCAGATGTTGGTGTTCGCAAAAATTTTAATTTAGAAAATAAAATTATGCATCGCGGGCCGTATGTGGTTTGTTTTCCTGATACGCGCACGCTTGTCACTAGCGGGGATAATATTGGGGTTACCGATTTTATTAGTGTGACAAATTGGGGTACCCCATACATGCAGACGGTGAATACAAACATGCAACCAAATCTCAATATGAATTTTATTTTTGGTGAGTGGCCGGAGGCGACCGCTGATTGTCAGAATGGAACACATTCAAAAGATTATTCGCAGACATTTTATTACGCGACAACTTCGGGTGATTCTGTTGTATTTGATCCGGCATCTTTTAATCGAATCAATAGTTTTAATTTTGAAGGAGTAACACCACAAGCAATAGGGACTATTAATACAACATATGGAATATCTGTCGTTGTTCCCGCAGAAGTATCTCTTACAAATCTTGTTCCAACTATTAGTGTATCTACTGGCGCAACCGTAAGCCCTCTTGGTGGTGTAGCAAATGATTTTACTACACCTGCGATATACACAGTAACAGCACAGGATGGCTCTGTTGTGACATATACCGTGACGGTTCTGCAATCGTCAGGTCACTTAAAAACATTTGATTCGAGTAATAAAATTGCCTATCGAGGAAAATATCTTTTGTGTAATCTTGATGCGCGTACTGTATTTTCGAATGGTGATAATGTTGGCGTGACGACTTTTGTAAGTAGTACGAATTGGGCAACGTCGTTTATGCAGAATGCTAATTCACAAATGTCGCCAAACACAAACTTCCGATTTATATTTGGCAATCCACCTTCAACAACATCTGACTGTACGAATGGAACACACGTGAATGATTATTCAAACACATTTTATTACACAACCACGAGCGGGTCGTCTCTTGTCTATGGCACATATACTCTACCAGTATTGAGTAGTGCAAAAACTATTACTGCGGTTTCATTTGATGAGGCACCTGATGATGTTTCAGTCTCAATAAATGAAAGTGAACATACTATACAAGTGAGTGTTCCATTTGGTACTGATGTGACGACACTCACACCTACGCTCTCGATTTCTTCTGGAGCGACAGTCAGTCCTGCAAGTGAAGCGATACAAGATTTTACAAATCCTGTTACATATACTGTCACTGCCGAAAATGGCACAACGGTGAGCTATGTCATGACGGTCACATCACTACCCGCACCACCACCTGATCCAATAGATACAACCGCACCAACTATTTTGAGTTATACGTTCGGAGGGACTGTGGGGAATATCACTGTTGATCCTGTCGCAGACCCACTTCTGATTTCAATGACGGCAAGTGAGCCCGTTGATTGGGTGTCCGTGAGAATTGAAAAAGAAGGAAGTCCGAATGTGTATAAAATTTTCTATTCTGGTTCAACGTGCGTTGATGGGACAACAACATGCACGAAGACATGGGGGACTATGTCGAAGGGCTTACTTTCTGATGGAACATATAAGATAAAAATTTCAATGAAAGATATGGCGAATAACATTTTTAATGAATACCTTGCGCCATACACTATCACTGTTGATACGATTTAGCCCACAAAACAGAACTCGTTCTGTTTTGTGTGGAGCTCTGGTGTGATACAATATATACATGTTTACCAAGCATTCATTTAAAGTCATATTGGCTTTTACGGGGATGATTGTTCTCGGATTGATTACCCTTATGGTGCTTGACGAAATGAAATAAAGGGTATATAGTATTCTCCGTACGCCGTAGACAGCAGGCATTCATAAGTCCTGCCGAGGTCACTCACTTTACCTTTTTGGTATTGAAGATGATTTTACGCGGCCTTACAAGGTCGATTTTTTTTAATAGGCAGCGAAGGATAAATGAGAATTACTTTTTTCATTTGAACTGAGCGAACCTATTATTAAGTAATAATATTTTAGGTACATCTTAAAATTCATGGCATTAAAAAAAGAAAAGAAAGTAGAAATTGTGGCTGATCTTGATGCATCGCTCAAGGACGCTCAATCTGCTGTGTTCGTGAAGTTTGACAAATTAACAGTAGCGGATGTGAATGCACTTCGCCGATCTCTTCAAAAAGAAGGAGTCGGATATACCGTTGCAAAGAAGACGCTCTTGAAGCGTGCACTTGCAACTCGCGGTATTGACGGTGAACTTCCTGTTCTCGAAGGACAAATCGCAGTAGCGTATGGAACTGATCTTTTGGCTCCAGCACGTGAAGTGTATGCGTTCCAAAAAGGGCACAAGGAAAACATCTCTATCGTTGGTGGAATGTTCGAAGGGAAGTATATGAACAAGCAAGAGATGGAATCAATTGCGACAATTCCTCCACGCGAGGTATTGCTCTCACAGATTGCATACTTGCTCAAGTCTCCACTTCAGCGTCTTGCTATTGCAGTCAATGCAGTTGCGGGGCAGAAAGCATAAATTATTATTTTAAATTTAAATTATTATGTCAAAATTTGATTCATTTCTCTCAGAACTCGAAGGTGCTTCAGTTCTCGAACTCAATGACCTCGTAAAGGCTATTGAAGAAAAATTCGGAGTTTCAGCAGCTGCGGTTGCTGCTGCTCCAGCTGCAGGCGCAGGCGCTGATGCAGGTGCAGAAGTTAAGGATTCATTTACTGTTGAACTAACAGCAGCAGGTGAGCAGAAAATTGCAGTTATGAAAGTTGTTAAGGAAGTTCTCGCGCTTGGTCTTAAGGAAGCGAAGGATCTCGTTGATGGCGCTCCATCTGTTCTCAAGGACGGTATGAAGAAAGCAGAAGCTGAAGATTTCAAAAAGAAAATCGAAGAAGCTGGTGGTACAGTTACTCTCAAGTAATTTACACTCAAGATTCTCAATACAAAAACACCCCGAAAGGGGTGTTTTTGCTATGCTTGATACCACCCGAAACTTGGCGTATACTAGTCCGTACATATGGCTCCCGTTAGAAGCCGCGGTCACGGGTGAATAAGATACGAGAGTCATTTTAATAATAATTTTATTTTAATTATGCAGATGCGGTTTTTACTCTAACGACCGCGACCTGCTTCTAACGGGATGGATACCCTGGCAAAACTATTTGGCGGACCGGCTCGCGTACGAATGATGCGCCTCTTTCTTTTGAATGAGAATGCTTTTGAGCTCGAAGAGATTGTTAGCCGTTCTCGTGTTGCGAAGACAACTGCTCGCAAAGAAATAAATTCATTTATGGGAATGGGTTTTATAAAAAATAAATTCATCACCAAAGAAGGATACCGTGGCACAAAAAAGAAAGTTCAAGCATGGTACCTCGATCCAACTTTTCAATACTTGAATCCCATCCGTGATTTACTCGTAGACCCGCACATTCTTCTTGAAGAAGATATGTTGAAGCGTTTTCGCCCAATCGGAAAGATTAAGCTCATGATTGTTTCAGGAGTCTTTGTAGGGGAGTCAAAGAGCCGAATTGATATTCTTCTTGTGGGTGATAAGTTTCGCAAAAATGTGCTCCAGCAGGTGGTCAAAGGTCTCGAAGCAGAAATTGGTAAAGAGCTTAACTATGTTATTTTTGATACCGAAGAGTTTAAATATCGTATTGAAATGAGGGATAAGCTCGTCTGTGATGTCCTCGATCTGCCACATGAGCGCCTTATAGACTTATTTCAGTTATCCACATACATGATATCCAAATAGTCCCACGGGGCTATTTTTGGTATAATAGGGAAAGTACTTTTAGAAGGTCGAAGCTTTGCAAGTACATATTATTTCTAGATGTTTAAATAAAGAAACATTATGATGTTTATACAAACATGGGGAGGAGTATTTGGTGATTCATTACTCAATCTCTGGTACGGTTTCATGAATTTCATCCCAAGCTTTTTGGGAGCAGTCATTCTTTTTATTATTGGGTGGGTCGTTGCGTCAGTAATCGGCAAGGCAATTGCACAAGTTGTCTCTGCTCTTAAAGTCGACAAAGTTTTCGAAAGTGCTGGTGCGAACACATTGCTTTCTCGCGCTGGTATTTCTCTTAACGTCGGCGGATTCATTGGCGGAATCGTAAAGTGGTTCATCGTTGTCGTCTTCTTGATGGCTTCACTTGAAATCATTGGTCTCACGTATGTGAATGACTTCCTTCGTGAATCAGTCCTCGTCTACCTTCCAAAGGTGATTGTTGCATCACTCGTCCTTCTTATCGCGACAGTGATTTCAGACACAGTGAAGAAGGTTGTAACTGCGAGTGCTAAAGCAGCGAACGTAAGTTCTGCAAACATGCTTGGTTCTATCACTCGTTACGCAATCTGGGCATTCGCATTTATCGTTGCACTTTCTGAACTCGGAATTGCAGCAACATTTATGCAGATCCTTTTCATGGGTCTCATCGCGATGCTCGCTATTGCTGGAGGACTCGCATTTGGTCTCGGTGGCAAAGATGCTGCTGGCCGTGCAATCGACCGCATTTCAAACGATATGTCATCTCGATAATATCGACTCTTCTATATCTATCTATAGAGGTTTCAAAACCCCCATTTTTGCCTAAGCAAAAATGGGGGTTTTGTTATCTGAAATATGCTCATTTCTAGGGGTTAAAAGTAAGTGTTTAATAGTCGCCCCAAACCCTTGACTTCCTTTTCGGCTTCGTATAGAATACGACCACGATGTTAATGAATAAAAACACCTCAAAAACTGCGGAGTAAGTAAACCTCTTCTGGTTTTACTTTGTCCGCCGAAAGGCGGTTTTTGTTTTTTAAAATGAACGAGTAGCATCATGAGTGTGTAATCACAATCATGATGTGCGAGTGAAATTTTAATGAGGCTACTGCCTCCAGGACATCGATATGATATTTGAAAACTGAATGCTGTTCCGACTCACTGTTATCCTAACAATTTTTGTCAGGGTCTTTTCATTAGAGTCGGAAACAGGACGTAACAAAAAATAATAGACATGCATACAGAAGGAAGCGGTTCTGGAGTATGTGTGTCGGTCTCTCACTATGAATAATAGTGAGAGATGGTTTTCAGATTTCCTAATAGGAAATTAAGAGTATATGGTGGATGCCTAGACTAAAAAAGGCGATGAAAGACGCGGCATGGCGGCGATATGTTTCGGGGAGGTGCCTAGCAACCTTTGATCCGGAAGTTTCTGAATGGGGGAACCCCCTTGAGTAATCCTCAAGGACTCATGCACTTGATGTATGAGAGCAAACCCAGGGAAGTAAAACATTTCAGTACCTGGAGGAAAATAGAACAATAGTTATTTCCTAAGTAGCGGCGAGCGAAAAGGAAAAAGCCCAAACCGTAGTTCGCAAGAATTGCGGGGTTGTAAGGTGACAATGTAGATTTATCTAGAGGAGTAAAAAAATATGAGATTAAATGAATCTTCTGGAAAGAAGAGCCATAGACGGTGATAGCCCGGTAGTTGAAAATCTCACATCTCTTTGATTGTCATTCTTGAGTAGCTCAAGACACGAATAGCTTGAGCGAATCCGCCAGAACTAACTGGCAAGGCTAAATACTTTTTTAGATCGATAGTGAACTAGTACCGTGAGGGAAAGGTGAAAAGAA
>Ga0172380_10001787_pt1 | contig 36336 bp, 46 predicted proteins | sample Leawe162metaG_FD_119747 | JGI IMG/M metagenome (GOLD analysis project Ga0172380, IMG submission 119747) | Leachate microbial communities from a municipal landfill in Southern Ontario, Canada - Leachate well 162 metaG | ecosystem: Engineered > Solid waste > Landfill > Unclassified | place...
CGCATAGAAGAACGCGCGCGCGAGAGCATACGCGCAACAATATTGCGGAGGCGACGCGATGCGCGCAACAAACGCGCAGGCGAGCGAACGCGCAACGCGCGATGGCGTCGCCGTGGGCGTGCGACGTGGCCGTGGCGCTCCTGCCCCACCCGTCGTGCCCCCGCCGCACGCCACCGCACCGAAGCGCCCCACGAGCACCACGCAGCGCAGCGCAGGCGCACGCAGGCGCAGCGTGGGCGCAGGCGCAGCGACGCGATAGCGTAGCCGTGGCGCGCACTTGCGCGCGCGACGCGTGCGCGTGCGACGCGCCAGCGCGCGTGATCGGCGCACCCCCCAGGGCGTACGCTACATGGTGCATTAGCCCCGTCTTGGTCCCGCCCTGCACTCGCGGAACCGCACCCCCCACACGCAGCCCATACCGCACGCCCACGCACCCGCAGCGCGCAGCGCGTCGCAGCGCGCGCTGCTGGGGCGCTTGCGGGGACGCGGCACCGCACTCGCGCGCTTGCTAACATGGGGTGTGTTGGGTTATCTTGTTAGCATGAAAGAACGTACCCGGTGGACGAGTATGCGTATCAGTGAGGCTGCGAAGGCTGGGGTTAAGTCCCGGGCGGATTTGGCTGGGTTGTCTGTGACGGGGTACATGGAGCGTGAGTATGGAAGCCCGTGGGCTGCTGCCCAGACTGTGCCTGCACTTGGCGTGGACGGTGCGGTTGAGCGGCTCATTGACGGGATGCTTTCATCCCCCATCGGCGTCCCCGAGTCCGGCTTCCGCGGCTCGTCGTTGGCGTCGCTCGTGGCGGCGTCTAGGCCCGAGGGTGCGGCACCTGCTCCGGCTGCGCCTGCGGCTGCGCCTACGCCTCCCGCTCTCGCCGCCTTCAACGACGGGTTCGACACCGCGCTACCTGCCGGGCTTGAGGGGCACGCGCTGACGGCTCCGGTTGCCGCGTCGCCTGCGCTGACGGTACCCGAGAAGGTGTGCGGCTGCGGGGGAAGGAACGGTAACCCTGCGCCGTACCGCACGTCGAGTCGGTTGCACTCGATTACGTGTCCGTTCTATGGGGCTGGGGCGTGACGGGAGCCCCGGGGCGGGGTATGGAGGTTTGAAGTGGGACGACAGGCGGATCAGGTGAACATCACGGTGGCTATCCCGACGCGGGACTGGCTGAAAGAGACGGCTGCCCGGGAGGGCGTGAGTATTGTGGCGCTGCTGGAGTCGTGGCGTGAGGCTGGGGACGGGAAGTGGGGGCAGCGCCCGGGCGGTACGGCACCGAGCGAGGAGGGCAAGTGATGGGAATGGGAACCACGAGCGTTATAGCAAAGGTGACGGAGCACATGGAGCAGGCGCTCCGGGAGGAGTTGTCGGCGGTTGGCGACAAGGTCCGCAGTCAGATGCACGCAGATGTTGACCGCGAGGTCGATGCGGCAGTCGCCCGGGTGGGGCTGGCGATTGCCCGGTACTTCTCCGTGGTGACCGACGAGGACCGCATCGTCGTGATGGTCAAGTTCCACGCCGACAGGGAGCCGCGATGAATCACGCAAACGACGAGTGGAGCATCGAGACGCGCGACTCCAGCCGTGCGATTGTCGTACGCAACGAGGGCTATCAGTTGGCCCGCTACGCCCCGACCATCGCGCAGTTGGAGGCGCTTCGCTTCCCGGAGAGTACCGTACTCGAAGTGCTGGCGCGGATGGACAACGAGTGGAAGGTGGGTTGCGCGCAGCACGAGTTGGACCGCTGCGGCAGTACGCTCGTCCCCGATGACATGAGGGCGGCCATCCAGTCCTTCACCGAGGACTTCAAGAATGCCCCGCTTCGGCGCTTCCCTGACCCCGAATTCATCTACGACGACCACTACCGCATCGTCGGCATCAGGGTGGCGCGATGAGTGCAGTCCGCGCGTGAGTCGCACCTTGTATTTCGACATGGGCAGAGCAACGGCTGCTCCGGGTTGGTCTGAGCCGTACGGATTCATCTGGTGGCCATTGCGAGGAAAGAATGGGGTCTTGGAGACTACGATGCCGGAAAAACCAAAGATGAAGCGCCTCGTCTACGACCTACGCTGGATCAAGGCGACGGGCTCATGGGGGCTGTTCCTCGGGGGCGGGGAGCCCATCTTCGCCTTCCACTGCACGATGGGCGGCAAGGCGCGGGCGCTCAAGCGCGCTCGCCAGCATGCCCGGACGAACGAGCCGAGCCAACTGCGCGTCTACGGCAAGAACGGGCGCATCCAGTTCGAGCACACCTACCCCCGCTCCAGCGACCCGCGCCCGAAGGCTGGGAGCAAGAGGAACCGCGGATGATGCGGACCCACACGACGGTAACGAGCGCGTACTTCAAGCGACTGGAGCACGCGGCGCGGATGCGGTGGGAGACGGCTCCGTGGTGGAAGCGCGCGTGGTGGACGTTCGTGCGCGTGACGGCGGGCTGGGCGGGTAGGCGATTGTGAATGCCCCGGACGTTCACGTCTATCTTGTCGGAGAACACGGCTTGGAGATTGAGTTCATTGACGTTGAGGACGCCCCGGTCTTCTACTTCGATGGGCTGGAGGATATGCAGGTCTGGTGCGCCAAGATGCTTGAGGCGGCGACGCTATCCGCCTACGGCGTAAAGGGCGGAACGGCCTGATGACGTGTGCCCCTGTAGCTCAGTTGGTAGAGCGGCTGTTTCGTAAACAGCGGGTCGGGCGTTCGATTCGTCCCGGGGGCTCTACGCATGAATAAGCCGTGGTTTATCCTAACCAACGATGACCTACCACATGGTCCTTCTAAGGCCGCCATGGACAAGGCAGTTGCCGCAATGGAGAAAGCCACCGCATTAGCCGATATTGCTGAACGCGCAAAGCGGAGTATCTGCCTTCAGAAGATTGCTCGTGAAAGATGCAACCGCGACATCGTACGAGGTAGGGAAAAGCAAATTGGCTAACGACCCCGTCAAGGACCGCGTCAACCAGCTAGCGGCACTGGAGCGCGAACTGGAGCAGCGCAAGATCCGCGAGGCGATTCGGTACTACCGCCCGCATCCGAAGCAGGAGGCGTTCCACGGCGCGCTGGCGCGCGTGCGGGTATTCTCGGCCGGCAACCAGACCGGCAAGACGACGGCAGGCGTAGCCGAGGACGTAGCGTGGTCGCTGGGCTACCGCCCGTGGCTGGCGGCGAACCACCCCGACTACATCGTGAAGAAGGCGGGCGCGACGCAGGCGTGGGAGCCGGTGCGCGTCCCGACCATCGGCATCATCATCGGGCAGACGAACGACACGCTACGGCGCGTCCAGTTGGCGTCTCTCTTGGGCGACCCTGCGAAGGGGACTCCGGGGATGCTGCCGATGGACGAGGTCGCGGAGACGCGGAAGAATCAGGTCGGCATCATTACTTGGATCAAGCTCAAGAACGGGAGCGAGATTCACCTGATGACGTACGAGCAAGACCCGATGGTGTTCGAGGGCTGGAGGGTGAACTGGGTCCACGCGGACGAACCCCCGCCCCGGGGCATCTACATCGCGGTCTGGCGCGGCTTGGCTGCCAAGCTGGGGTCGCTGTGGCTGACGATGACGCCTATCGCTGAACCCTGGGTGTTCGACGAGTTGATGAGCAAGCCCGAGACGGCGGTTATCTACGCGACCACTGCGGACAACGTCGGCTACGGGATGAGCGAGAAGGGCTTGCGCGACTGGGAGAGCGCTCTGAGCGAGGACGAGCGCGAGGCGCGTTTGCTGGGTCGCCCGATTCACTTGCGCGGGCTGGTCTACAAGGAGTTCGACAAGCGCGTCCACGGCGTCAAGCGCGACCGCATCGACACGAGTGGGTCCGACGTGGAGAAGTGGATGCACGTTGACCCGCATCGCCAGAAGCGCCACCGCGCCGTGTGGGTCGCCAAGTACCGCGACGGCAGGTACGTGGTGTGCGGCGAGTTGGACGCGCGGCAGGAGACGAACCTCATCAGCGACTTCGCGGACGACATCCGGGCGTATGAGAAGAACGTGCTCAAGTGGCGTCACGACGACGTGAACCGGCTCATTGATCCATACGCGAAGGAACCCGGCGTGACGGACACGGGCGCGAGCGTGAAGGACGAGTTCCAAGCGCGCGGGATGTACTTCAACGTGGGGTCCAAGGACAGGACGAGCGCGATTCACCTGATGCACGAGTTGCTGCGCCACTTCCCCGAGCGCGGGCTGTATCCGAACCTGTACGTGATGGACGACCTCAACAAGACGATGTTCGAGTTCGAGCACTACATCTTCGATGACGGGCCGCGTGGGCAGGACTTGAGCGGGCAGGTAGCCAAGCCGAAGAAGGTCTACGACGATTCACTGGAGGGCATCCACCGTATCGTACTGGCGACGTACGTTCCCGACGAAGCGGAAGAAGATGACGACTACACCCCGGTCGCGCGAGTGGTCGGTGGACGAAGAGGGTACTGATGGACAATCTCATCGAGACGATGAACCTCAAGGACGAGTGGCTCGAAGAACTCGGCCAACGCATTCACACGGAGACGGACAACGACTTGCAAGACCGTCGCGGCTGGGAAGAGAAGGTCGAGGTCTGGACGAAACTCTGGATGTGCGAGCCGCCATCTGACCGCGTTGGCCCGTGGCCGGACAGCGCGAATCTCTGTGTGCCGATCCTCGCGAGCGCAAGCGAACAGCAGCACGACATCGCCTACTCGTCGTTCTTCGAGGTCGATGACCAGGAGTACGTCGGGTGCAAGCCCGTGGAGGAAGCCGACATCGACGCTGCCGAGCGATGCGGGCGCGTGATGAACTGGCAACTCGGCTCGCAGATGTACGAGTACGAGATCGAGCACGACCGGCTCCTGAGCGCGTGGCCCAACGACGGCGTGGCGTTCAAGAAGTGGTGGTGGGACGACAAGAAGAAGCGCGCGGTCTCGATGTTCGCGAGCGCGGTGGACGTGATCGTCCCGTACAAGACGAAACCGATGCAGTTGGAGAACGCGCGGCGCATCACGCACCGCTACCACCTGTTCCCGAGCGAGATCGATGCGGCGATGCGCGACGGATTCTACCGCGTGCTCAAAGACAAGCTCGACAAGGAGTTGGAAGAAGGCGTTGGTGGCAAGCCGAAGCCGCTGACGCGCGACGGCGTGCAGAGCACGGACATCCTCGACATGAGCAGCGCGGAACTCGGCGTCGAGGACGCGATGGGACTTGCGCCGCAGCAGTCGGGCGAGTTGCCGCACACGATCTTCGAGCGCCACGAAGACTTGCTGCTTGGCGAAGGCAAGGAGATGCGGCTGGTGCCGTGCGTCATCTGGTACGACCTGACGGATGAGACGGTGCTTCGCATCACGTCGCGCGAGTTCAAGCGCAAGGGCGAGACGGTGGTTATCCACCAGTTCGTGGACTACCACTACATCTGGAGTCCGTTCGGTTTCTACTCGCTGGGGCTGGGGCACTTCGAAGGACCGCTGAACGAGATCGCGAACACGATCTTCAACCTGTACGTGGATGCTGGTCGCGTGGCGAACACGCCGTTCCTGTTCTACCAGCCGGGTGCCGGGTTCCGTAAGCGCGAGATCGCGCTGGTCCCGGGCGCGGGTGTGCAGGTCAACGACATCACGCAGGTACGCATGGAGAAGGTTGCGGGGCTGGACGGCACGCTCGCGCAGCTGCTCGGCATCATCGACCGCTACGCAAGCGACCTGAGCCACAACACCGAGGAGATGCGCGGGCGTGTGCAGAAGGGCGTGCGCGAGCCGACTGCGCGCGGGCAGCAGGCGCGTCTGGAGCAGTCGCACTCGGGCTTCGGCGTCAAGGTGCGACGCGCCATCAAGGCGCATCAGCGTGAGATGCAGTTGCTCTTCGACCTCAACTCGCTGTTCCTCGACAAGAAGGTCCAGCACCGGGTACTCGGCAGCAGCACGCAGGTCGCGTTCAACAAGAGCGGGAAGGCGGACTTCCAGAAGCGCATGGACGTGACGGTGATGGCGTCTCCGCTCTACTCGTCGCGCAGCACGATGCGGGCGCAGGCGACGGAAATGCTGGACGTTGCGGTCAGGCTGCCGAATGTGGCGATGCCGAAGGCGGATGGGACCATCGCCAACCCGGACTTGCTCGACTACCTGACGCGCAAGTGGCTCAAGAGCTACGGGTTTGGGGAGGCGGCGCGGTTCATCAAGGAGCCGCCGAAGCCGCCGATGGCCCCGGACGTGGAGGAGCACCACTGGACGGAGGGAGTCTACCCCGTGCCGAGCAAGGACGACGACCACGCGGTCCACATGGTCAGCCACGACCTGTTCATTGCCATGACCCCGGAGTTGGACGAGGAGCAGCGCGTCGAGATCAAGAAGCACCTGCTCGTGCATCAGGAGTACATGATGGCTGCGACGCAGACGCCGCGCCCGCAGCCGTTCGCGAATGCCCCGCAGGGGCCGCAGGGAGCCCCACAGGGCGCTCCGATGCAGGCGGGGATGGATGGCGCACCCGTGCCTGAGTTCGGGCCGGAAACGGGGGCTGTGAGCCCCGAGGGAGGAATGATGTGAGCGAGAGGAAGATGGAGGTCGAGGCGTGGCTTTCGCAGCCGCTGACGCAGGAGTTCCTCGCGTTGGTGATGCGGAGCGCCGCGCAGTCGCGGGAGATGGCGGTAGAGACGCTTGCCCCGGCGGCGAAGGGGGCGTGTGACGCCTACCGCTTCGTCATCAACGAGATCATCGGGGTGGCGATGTTCGCGAGTGACGCGGAGCGGCGTGCGTTCATGGCGGAAGCACCGGAAGTGGTCGAGGACGCCCTTGTGGCGATGAGGAGAAGCGATGGTTGAGGAAGACAAGAGGCGGAAACGCTACCCGAAGTTCGTTAAACCGGCGGGCAGGCGGCTGCTGTGCAAGCGTATCCCGGAGGTGGAGTCGAGCATCCTGCATCTGCCGATTGGCTACGTGAAGAACAGCTTGCTGTTCAAGGTGCTGGAAGCCGGTGACATCTGCATCTGGGATCACGTCATCAGCAAGGGCAGCTACGTCCTTACTGGGGTGCATGGATACGTCATGCTCCCGCTCTACAAGAACCCGGAAATCTACATCATCAACGAAGAAGACGTGCTGGCGGTCGTAAGCCAGTTCGCGGAGGACGAATCCGATGGGGAGTGACGCCAATCTGCTTGCCGGTGAAGGCGCGGGGGCACCGCCGCCCCCGGAGTCCGACTTCGAGGACGACGGGGACTTCCCGTTCGAGGAAACCCTCGCCCAATTCCGCGCCGAGGCGGCGCAGGCGGCTGCCCCAGAGGACGCGGACGACGACCACGACGAAGACACGCTGGAGGAGCGCCATCCCCCGCCCGAGAAGCCCGTCGTAGAGGTCAAGGGCGCGGACGGCGACCTGCCAAAGGGGGTGCGCGAGCGTCTGAACAAGGTCGCAAAGGCCCGGGACGACGCCAAGGAGGAAGCCGCCGAGGCGCGCCGCCTCATGGACGAGGAGCGCCGGACACGCGAGGAACTGGAAGCGCGTATCGCGGACATGGAGGCGCGCATCGCGGACCCGGAGCCGGACTTCGACAGTGACCCCGACAAGTGGCGGGACTGGTCGAAGCGGGACAAGGCCCGGGAGGTCGAGCGCGCCAAGAAGGACCGCGAGAAGGCGGCTGCCAAGCCTGCTGCACCATCTGCGGCAGCGGAAATGGATCCGGACGTAGCCCGAGTCGGAGCCAGCGTCACCGCTGCCCAGCAGCGCTACCGGGACTACGCCCGATTCGTCAATCCGGTTGTCAGGGAGCAAATCAACAAAGACCCCGCCCTGTACGACAGAATCATGCAGAGTGATGACCCCGGGGAAGCCGCCTACCGCTACGGGCGGGAGGTCATCCTCGGGGAGAAGGTGGAAGCCGAACGCGAGGAGCGCGGCGCTGGACGTCTGAGCGGCGCGGGTGGCGGGTATGTCCCGGCCCCGGGCGGCAACAAGCGCGGGCCTGCCACCCGGGAAGAGAAGTACGTGAGCAAGTTCACTTCGTCGTGGGGTATCCCCGGACGTAACGGAGGTCGATGATGAGCACCGAAAACGAGGCAATGGCGGCGGAGACTGCCGCCCCCGAGCCTACCCCTACCCCTGCCCGCCAGAGGCCCGCAGCGCCCGCTACAACGCGTCAGGACGCCCGTTCCGTGCGGGGGCTGCTGGAGTCGGACTTCCCGAAGGGGAAGCATCAGGAGCAGGTGGACAAGCTCCGGGACGAGGCGCTGCGAATCCAAGGCGAGCGGATCAAGGAGGCGAAGGCCACCAAGCCGTGGGACAAGCGCCGGTCGCTCGTGCGGCGGGACATGTTCGCCGTGGGATCCGAGGAGGCGCGGGCGCAACTGACGCAGCGCGGGCTGGAAGTCTGCTGGATCAACGAGAAGGAGGAGTTGGACGACTACCTCGACCAGGGCTACCGGGTGGCCACCAAGACGGACGTGGGCGGGCTGCGGGACAACACGGCGCAGGATTCGCAGGGCGCGGACACGGTGCTGCGGCGCAGGGAGATGATCGCCGTTCTCGGGCCGGTGACGTACCGGCAGGACCGGATGCTCGTGGAGGAGGCGCAGGCGCTCGACCAACTCGGCGCGCAGGACTCCGAGGACAAACTCCTCGGCCTGACCGGAATCACGCAGCGGATGCCGGGGCGCTTCGGGAAGCAGAAGAAGGCGCTCGGCCTCGGGTTGCAGGTGCCGATGCGCGACGACGACGACTGACGCAGCGCGGCGCGGGCGTGGCATTGGCTGCGCTCGCGCCTACCAATTCCGGGCATTTGGCGACTGTGCAATGGGAGGAAACGATGGCCAAGAAACCCGACCCGAAAGTCCTGTGGCTCACTGTCTGCTACCGATGCGGATGCCTCGCCTGCGCCACCGACCGGGCGATGAAAAGCACCCGTCCGGTCAAGTGCAAGTCGTGCAAGACTGCAAGACATTGACGCACCGCGCTATTGGTGGGAATGCACGATTCCTGCGGAGAAGTGCAGACATACTTCTATACGCGCGTACGCACGCGCGCTTGAACTAGCGGTAGCCGTAGCAGGAGGGCGACAACGGAGCCCGGATGCGGAGGCTACCCACGCTTACGAGCGGGGCAGCGCCCCGCGAGAACTACCTCGACATCACGGCCTTCAACAGGTCTGGCCCAAGGGAAGACCTCTCGGCAAGGCAGGTATTGAAGGCTGCCAAGACAACTACCCCGGGTCGTAGAACCGAGAGGGTCGGCATCCACGAGAACGTTGCATGCGCGCGAGGCTTGACACGCGCCGCCATGCGGGCGTATACCCGCACCATCGCTTCGCCCCACGATACGGGGTCGTCCGGGACCCGACCTCCCTTCCACGGTCGCGACAACTAAGAACGCAGTCGCAACCCGCGCCACCCCGGCGCGGCAGGAAAGGAGCCAACATGGCCAATCGAGACAACGCGCTGGGCTTCATCCCCCATCTGGAGGGATCGAGCGCCAAGCCGCGTATCGCGCGCCGCACGCTTGCGGCCACCACCAAATGCTACCCCGGGCAGCCGCTCAAGCTGTCCTCGGGGCTGCTCACGCCCATCACGGGAGCCGACGATGTCTGGGCGGCCGTTTCCATCGGCTACGCCGACTCGGCCTCTACCTCTCCGGTGGACCAGAAAGCCCTCGTCATCGAAAACCTCGATGAAGTCGTCTTCCGCGTCCAGTGTGACGGTGCCGTGGCGGAGTCGCACATCGGCCAGTACATGAAGCCGAGCATCGTCGCCGCGGACACGAGCCTCAAGGTCGCCCGCAACGAAGCTGCGTACAGCACCCTGAGCGCCACGGTCGGCAAAACCGGCACGGACGCGGGTCGCGTGCTCCAGCTTCTCGGCAAGGTCGAGGAGCCCGACAATGCGTGGGGCGCGGACTGTGACGTTCTCGTCGCCTACCGTCGCAACCTGGACGCGGCGTAAGGAGGGATGACGATGAACAGGCAGACTCTTCGCAAGGCTCTGGAGGTTGACCTCCGGCAGTACCTCATGTTCCAGCTCAAGCAGGTTCCCGAGACGTGGACCCAGGTCTTCCGCACGGACAGCACCAACCGCGCGTCGTTCGATGACGTGACCGCGGCTGGCGTCGGCCCGCTTTCGGAGATCGGGGAGCACGGCGGCCTTCCCTACGAGGACGGAGCGGAGGGGTACACCACCACCTACGCGCCGATCAAGTACGGCAAGGGCGTGCGCTTCTCGGAGGAGATGATTCTCCAGGACCAGAACCGCGCTGTGCGCCGTCAGATGGACGGGCTCAAGCGGTCGCTCATCCACACCCGGGAGAGCACCCACTGGAGCATCTTCAACCTCGGGTTCAACTCCTCGTACGCTGGCGGCGACGGGAAGGAACTGTTCGCCACCGACCACCCGCTCATCAAGGGCGGGACTCAGGCGAACGAGCTTTCCACGGCTGCCAACCTGTCTCAGACCTCTCTGGAGCAGGCCATGATTGACCTCATGACCACGCTCACGGACGAGGGGATGCAGGCGATGCTGCGCCCGAAGCGCCTCATCGTGCCGCCCGCCCTCTGGGCGACCGCGGACCGACTCGGCATGAGCGCGCAGGAGCCGGACACGGCCAACAACGCGATCAACCCGGTCAAGGGTGCTGGCTTCTTCTCGCAGGCCCCGCTGATCGTGCCGTACCTCACGAGCACGAAGGCGTGGTACGTCCTGTGTGACGATGCCGAACTCTGGCACATCGACGGCATGAAGCCGAAGTTCGGGTCGGAGAATGACTTCGACACCGACGACTTCCGCTACAAGCTCAAGGCAATGTGGACGAGCGGATGGACGGCCCCGTGGGGCCTGTTCGCGAGCCCCGGCGTCTGACAACCAAGGGGCGGGGGTGGCTCGCGCTGCCTCCGCCCCGCAGACCTCCCGTCGCCGCTTGATGCGGCGCTGTGCCGACAACGACGGGAAAAAGGAAAACGGCAATGCCAAATCCGAGCAGACTTACTTCTGGTATTTCTACCGCGGCGAGTTCCTCGACTCTCGGGATGTACCCGGCCCCGGACCCCACGAAGGTCATCACCTACTTCAACGACTTCTTCGTCTACGCGGCTGGCGACTGGACCATCACTGGTTCCCCGACCGTCGCGCAGATCGCAAACACGGCGGGTGGTGCCATCAGCATCACGGCGGCGAACGCCACCGACAACACCGTCTCCAGCTTCCAGTCGGTCGCGGAGAACTTCCTCATCGCGCCCGGCAAGAAGGCGTGGTTCAAGACCCGGCTTAAACAGGCGACTGCGGTCGAAGGCGACTTCGTCGTCGGCCTCTGCATCATCGACACGAGCCCCATCGCGTCGGCCCCGAGCGACGGCATCTTCTTCCGCAAGGACGACGACGACGCGCTCATCGACATCCAGGTCAACGACGGCTCCGCGGCTGTTTCGAGCACGAGCCTCGCGACGCTGGTGGACGACACCTATGTGACGCTGGGCTGGTACTACGACGGCGTGACCACGGTCAAGGCGTACATCAACGACGTGGAGACCGCGACGCTGACGCTGACGGCGGCGCATCTCGCCAACCTCGATGACGAGCCGCTGGCGGTGACGTTCGCGTTCCAGAACGGCACGACCGCCGCCCATGTCGGGTCGGTGGACTACGTCATGGCGTCCGTGGAGCGTTGACGAGTCATGGCTGACAACGCGACTGTGAAATACGTCTGGCCTCCCGACTGGGATGTCAGCGAACCGTCCGCGTTCGTCGCCAAGGTCACGATCCTGCTCCAGAACCTCTCGGACGGGACGGGTGAATCCCTCGCGCGCAAGATCGCGGCGAGTGGGTTCACCCTTCCCACCGGGGAGCCCGTCACCCGCATCGGCATCCTTGGCGTCGAGTACATCGCCGCCGGGATGAACGTTGAAATCCTGTGGGACCGTACCCCGCGTGAACGCGCGCTGCTCCTGCCTGCTGGGCAGGGGGCGCTGTGTTTTGAGCGCGAGGGCGGGCTTTGGGACAATGGCGGCGAAGGCGGGACTGGTGACTTGCTCGTGACGACGACGGCGCACACGGCGAACGACGCCTACTCCATCAACCTGAGACTGGCGCTGGCGTAGCGCGATGGCGCGGTACGTCCCACGCTACCGCCCCGGGGTCCATCTGGTCGTTGACGTATGGGGTGACACCATGCACAGTGACCAAGTGACCATTGGGCGCTACGGGAAGCAGAAGGGGGTGGTAGTGGCCAAGGACGAATTGCAGGGGCCTACGCAGGCGGACTTGCGGCGTCTGCACCCGCTACCGCCGCCCCGCCCGCGTAGCCCCGGACCTTGGACTGGACCGGATACGGGAGCGGTCGAGGACGACCTGCCGGACCCGATAACGAGCACGTTCTAGCCCGGGGGCACCATGAGCCTGATTGCACCTACAGCCGACGACATCTGCGGGGAGGGCTTCCAGCGCGTTGCCGGTCGTCCCGCGACGCCCCAGGAACTCGCCCGCGCCAACCGCTTCTGGCTCGAAGAAACCTTCGCGGAGGTCTGGGCGCGCGGGACTCAGGAAGACCGCTTCCGCCTCCGGGCGCTAGAGAACACGGCGGTACAGGTGCTCGACGCGGGCATCCGCCGCTACGACTGGCCTTCCGACTTCTACCGCCCCATCAGCGCGGTGCTCCTCAAGGGGGACATCGCCGGTACATTCGTCTCGGAACCCGGGACGAGCGTCACGGCTACGTCCGGGGCGAGTGTGGCGTGGGCGAGCGAGGCGAGCGCGGACCTGCTCGCGAAACTCGCGGAAACGGCGGGTGCCAACACGACGCTGTCCGGGCTGTGGCTTATTGTCACGTCCGGGGACGCGGAGGGTGCGCTGCGCGAGATCGCGAGCGTAACCATCTCGTCGTCCGGTGGGACGACCTACTACCGCTTCAACCTCGACCGGGCGTGGTCTGACGACGAACTGCCCGTGACCGCGGACACGTTCGTCGTGGTGTCACAGGCGGGCGACTTGCTGCCCGAGGACTTGGCGCGGGTGATGGACAACGGCGGGAGCATGGCGGGCACCGGGGTTCCCGGGGTCATGTCTAACTTTGACCGGATGCTGGAACTCGACGTGGCTCCCGACGACGAGGAGACATACGTGCTGGTCATGCGGTACTTCGTGGACTTGATGAAGGTGCAGAAGGACTCGACGGTCATGCAGGAGATCCTGCGTCAGTGGCGCGCTCCGCTGACGCGCGGCATCGCAAAGATCGCAGCGCAGGACTTGGACGACTCGCGGTACGCGACGTTCCGCAAGGAGTGGGAGGACGCGCTGGTGGGCCTGCTAGCGCAGGACTCTGGGTACTGGCCCGATTTTGCAGGACTTAGACCGGGGTGAGGAGAGACACATGAAGAAGATCGCATTCGTACTGACCATCATCGCCACGCTTACGAGCGCGACCGCTTGCGGCGCGGCGTGGCGTGACAGCAACACGAACCAGGGCCGCCCGTCCGACACCATCGACGGCGGCACGGGCGCTGCGCCGCTCAAGCGCATCCAGCTTCGTCGGGACACGAACGCCAACCGCTTGTTGATGACTCCACGAAGCGGCGAGTGCGTGTGGACGACGGATACCGACCGCCTCTACTGCGGCGATGGTACGACCGCAGGTGGGATCAGGGTGGGGCTTTCCGGGGCAGAACTCGATGTGGACACGGCGCTCGACAATCTCTCCGACGTGGATGCTCCAGCGCCAACGAATGCGTACCTGCTCGTCTGGTCTTCTGCTGATAACGAGTGGAGAGCGGGACAGGTCGCTGCTGGTGGAATCGCGGAAGAGGCTGTGACGACGGGGAAGATGAACGACGACGGTGATACTCCGGTTGAGGATTACTGCTGGAAGGTTGCCGCAGATACGACAGCCGTGAAGTACGAGACGTGTGGCGGCAGCGGGTACGACACCATCTACGAAGAGAACAGCGCAGTCACGCAACGAACGGGACTCAAGTTTGCTGGAACCATAGCGACGTGCGCCGACAACGGGGCGTCTACGGTCTGTACGTTCGCAATTCCTGCCGCCTACGTGACTTCGACTATGCTGGACGATGGAGCCGGTAGCGGGATTGATGCGGATTTTCTCCATGGGCTGAGCGCGTCCGGGTTCCTCAGGGCGGATGGTACTACGACGATGACGGGCAGCCTCAACTTCAACAGCCTCTATGCGCTGGGACTTGGGGTAGGAGCGGTAGCCTCGCCAGCGGTTTCCTTCAACTCTGATTCAAACACGGGGATTTATTCCCCCGCGACCGATGCCGTTGCGTTTGCGGCTGGTGGTGTGCAGGCGTTCAAGGCTACGCCGAGCGTTACTTACTTCCCGCTCCTGTCTGACTGCCCGTTTATCTACACAGAGGCCGATGGTGCAATGGGATGCGGAGCAGTCACCTCCGATCTTGCCTATGCCGGGGGCACGATTTCACTACGAAACGATTGCGCCAATGGGCAACGTCTCCAGTTCAACACGGGGACGAATGTGTGGGACTGCGTGGATCTGAGCGGGACATTCACTTACGACCCCGCGAGTCTTGTGGACGGGGCGGGTGAGACGAAGTCGTTTTCCTGTACGGGGGCTGCGCTCGGAGACATCGTGACGGTAGGACCGGCGGTTGACATACAGGACATGGTATTCTCGGCCTACGTCCAAGCTGCCAATACGTGCGAGGTCAGACTCCAGAACGAAAGCACGAATACCGTAGACCTCGCATCCTCGGTATGGGCTTACCGGATCATCGAGTGAACAAAGTAGTCCTCATCGCTGAGCGCCCGGGGCAGGCCGCCACGACGACGTGGGCGTCCTTCGCGGAACTCGCGGAGTACCTCGCGGTACGGCCTCGCCAGCGCCCGGAAACGCCCCCAGAAGGCGACGCAGCGCCCGAGACGGAGGAACGCCCGTGACGCCGGTATGGCTCAACCACGCGCTGTCCCACGACGGGCTCCGGGAGGTGAAGGGACCGCAGCACAACATGACCATCATGTGCTGGGTCACGGAACTCGGGGCGAAGGTGCTCGGGGTGGAGGTGCTGGACGACGAGACGCCGTGGTGCGGCATCTTCGCCGCGCACTGCATCCGGCACAAAATGCCCGCCGAACCACTGCCCCCAATCGCCATCAGGGCGAAGTCGTGGGTAGGCTTCGGCGTGGCGCTCGGCGTCCCGGCGCTGGGGGCAGTGCTGGTGTTTGGGCGGAGCGGGGGTGGTGGGCACGTCGGGTTCTACCTCGGGGAGGACGCGGAGTGCTATCACGTCTTCGGCGGGAACCAGGGTGACAGCGTCTGCCGGACGCGCATCAAGAAAGACCGCTTGCTGGCGACGCGCTGGCCGGCGGGCGTGGCGCTGCCGACGACGGGGCGCGTGTACCTGACTGCCGCTGGTGTGGCGGTATCCAAGAACGAAGCGTAAAGAGGAGGTGGTTCGCATGGCGGGGAAAGGCAAGAAGGGCGCGAAGCCCGGTGGCAAGAAGCCCGGCGGCAAGAAGAGCGGCGGCAGCATGAAGAAAGGTTGGAAGTGCTGACATGATGGAGCCTCAGCACTCGGCCATTCTCGGCTTCGGGGGCATGGTGACGCGTGCCGGCGACGATGGGCTCCGATTCGCGAAGGCGAATTGGCAAATCCTCGCGGTGTGCGCCGCCGTCCTCGTGGCCGGGGGCAGGCTCAGCGAGCAGATGGAGGCGATGCAGAAGACCCTCTCGTCCGACTCCCTTCGCATCACGAACCTCGAAGGTGGCGTCATCCGGCTGGAGACGATGGTGGGGGACATCCGCAAGGACCAGCGGGCGGGGAAGGTGGGGAGGGTTGAGCGATGAGCAACGAGGAACGCGACCCCTTCGAAGTCCGCATGGAGCTGTACGAAAAGCGCGGCAGACGCCTGTTCGCGGCGCTGGCCAGCCTCGCCGCCGCCTTCTTCGCGACCGTGCTCGTCATCGTCGCGGGGTGGTCGCAGATCCAACAGGCGATGCACGAGGTCCGCACGGACGCGCAGGTCGCGGGCATCAAGGCCGAGATCGCGGCGCAGGATGCGGACGCGGTGGCCGAGAAGGTGGAGGCGGTGGAAGATCACACAGAAGCGAACGACAAACGGCTGGACGCCATCGGCGCACCGGCACCACAGGAGAACCCATGAAACGATTCATCCCATTCATCATGCTCGCGCTCGTCGCGGGCTGCGCCGCGGGTCAGCCCTTCGGGCCGACGCTCCGTAGCGGCTGCCAAGCGGAAGAGGTCGCCTACGTCGGCACGAAGCAGGACATCATCGAAGCGGTACTCGCCGCTGACGTGACGCCCGAGCGCAAGGCGGACCTCAAGGCGTGCAACAAGCGCATGACCGCGGCGCAGGACGCCTGCGAAGCCGCGCCGAGCGAGGCGGCTGCGAAGGCGATGCAGGCGGCGCGTAGCGCCTGCGAGACGCTGCTCGAAGGAGGCATCCAGTGAACGACATCCCCGGGAAAATCACCCAGTACACCGAACTCATCCAGGCCATCCTGACGGCAGCCGGTCCCGCCATCGTGTCCATCAAGGACTCGCTGGGTGGGCTGATGGACCAGCTCAAGAGCGACGACCTGCTGGACCCGGCAGCGCACGCTGCGCTCCTCGCGCAACTGGACGCGCTGGACGCGGCTATCGAGAGAGCCTGACGCCAAGACTCGGCGTGGCCGACATGGTCACGCCGAGTTGTCGGGGGATGAGCCATGGCACTACAATTCTACGGCTTCAACGGGTGGGATACTACGACGCTCCAGCGTAAGTGCGTGTATACAACGTCGTTAACGTACCCCGAGATTGCGGCAACGAGCGGGCCACGTTCCGGGCCGTGTCTACGCCAGAATATGCAGGCATCGACGTCGTTCACTTGTTCGACGGCGACGCAGGTAGCAGTTGGGTTCTGGCTCTGGGTCGAGAGTTTCAGTTCTGGAGCGGCTACGCTCGTGTCCTTTACGGACAGCGGAGTGAATCAGGATACGGTGCAGTTGAATACGGACGGAACGATGTCATGGCACCGCAGGAATGCAGGCAGCACCGTGCTGCTCGGGACATCGTCCTCGGGCGTGACTGTTGGTGTATGGTACCACATCGGTCTGACGCTCAAGGTCGATGCGGCAGCGGGAACGTGTTCGATCTTCTTCAACGGGGTTGAGGATTCCAACTTCCCCTTCGCTGGCGTTACGCGCGGCGTAACGGGATCTGACAACATTACCAGTATCAAGTTCGGAGGGTCCAGTGGTAGCGCCGGGGTCGTACGTATTGCGGACTGGTACTACAAGACCGGGACTACGACATTTCAAGGCGTTGCGAAGGTAACGGGCTACCTACCCACTGGGGCTGGTACGTACACGGGCCTGACGGCGAGCGCCGGGAGCAACTACCAATGCGTTGACGACGCGACTCCAGATGACGACACGACTACGGTGTACGGGACTAGTGGGAAGGATACGTATACGCACGGCGCGCTCGACCACGTGCCCAACTCCATCCTCGGGATCAAGGTGGAGTGCATCGCCAAGGACGAGGATGCATCCGGTCACGTTCTCGCTCCGTATATCGCATCAAGCGGGACTGAGGATGCAGGTACGGGGACGGGACTTGGAGTGAGCTACGCGGTAATCGACGACGTATGGGAGACGGACCCAGACACGGGCGTTGCGTGGACGGAAAGCGGATTCAATGCCGCCGAGTTCGGGATGGAGATTACGTGATGTATGGCGAACCCGACCGTAACACGGGCGCTATCAGAGGTTCTGTCCCTAGCGGGCGAACCAGCACACGCGACGCGGGTTATCGCCGAGGTACTGTCTCGCTACGGCGAGCCGACGGTTACACGATCAATAGTCGAAGTCCTTTCGACGTTCACGATTCCTCCGCACGACTCCTACGTCACGCGGGCGATTGCAGAGGTTCTTTCGACTGCTGGTTCCGGATCGGCAGTTACGACCAGAGTACAGGCAGAAGTCCTGACGGTCTTGGAAGACAACGACAGGGAAAGGTTTGAGGACGATCCTATGGCCGATCACGCGAAAATCTGGACTCAGCAATTCATCGATGAGGACGGGGTTCCTTACGGCCTGTGTTACGCGCAGTGCTACGAGGTCACCGGGAGCACGCGCCTCGCGGTGTGGACCGACAGGGACAAGACGGAGCCTACGACTTCCGGAACGGTAGGCGACATCGACGCGGACACGTCTGGGCGACTGACGCTGTACGGGGACGGCGTCTACCGCATCCTCATTCGCGCGGCAGGGGACGACGGGTCGGGCGCTCCCATCGCGACGTTCGAGGGCGTGCAGCTCGTGGACGCGGAGGAGGCGTACGACGGCACGGACTCCACGTTTACGCTGGAGGCGTTCGAGGAAAGTGTGCTTTCGGGGCAGGGGAGGCAGGCTGCGCCTGCAAGCGCGCAGAGCGGAACGACACTGGACCTGTCCCTGTTCGACGTGGCGGGCGGCACGTACATGGTGGCAGGGACCGCATCACTGCTGACGTTCCAATACATAACGACCGAAGACTACGAGAACGGAGCGCGCGTTACGCTGCGCTGCACGACCAACCCATTCAAGTTACTGGCTCGCAGGAGCACGAACTCCAGTGCGACGTACAACCTCGAAATCGGGCGCGACTTCCTTATGACGGTCGGGTCCAGCATCGACCTCGAACTGCGCTCCGGGCTCTGGTACGAGTGCGCGCGCTTCGTCTACGACGCAGCGTACGACAAGGCGGAAGGCACGGGCGTAGCGTCCGCTGCCGACCTCATCGTCCCGGGCGGGTCGATGGTCAAGGTCACGGGCACGACCAACATCACGAACGTCTACTGGGTGCAGACGAGCGTCGCCGCTCCTCCCGGGACGGACTTGGAACTCTACTTTACTGGCATCCTGACGGTGAGCGACGGCGGCGGGAACGTCGCGCTGAACGGCGACCTCACCACGGCGGCAGGGACCGTCCTGGGTCTGCGCTCGCTGGGCGTGGCGGGATGGGTGGAGCGATACCGCAGCCCCTCCGGGGAACTCACAAGCAGTCTCGTTGGAGGCACGCCAAGCGGCAAGGGCGCTCCGGTCGTCTACACGACAGGGACGGACCACACGACGGTCACGCGCATCATCGATCCAGTGCTCGGCAAGCGCATCACCATCGTCAACAACGACACGACGAGCCAGACGGCGGCGGACACGTACACGAGCGCGCGCCGCCAGTTCAGCCACGAGGCGAGCGCAAGCGAGGGGTATCTCAGTCTCCAGTACGGCGACAACTACCAGATGATCGCGGGAGACACGCTGACGCTTGTCTGCCTGCTCAATGGGTCGGGAGTGAAATACTGGAAGGAGGAGGGCCGCACCGAGACTTCCGCCATCTGGCCGATGATTGAACTGACGAGCGCGAGCACGAACATCGGGCTCTGGCGTCCGTACCACACGGTTAACGTGGCTGGCGGGGCTTGCACGATTGACACGATGAACGTGACCGGGCTTGGCGTCGGCAGCAGTCGCGTGTTCTCGATTCGTGGCAAGACGGGGACTTCTGCGTGTGGGTTCAACCATCAAGCAACACCCACCGCGGGCACGGTGATGATTGCTTCGGGAAACAACATCGGAACGGAACACGAGGTCTTGGCTTTCGTCCTCCAGTCCAACTATGCCGGAACGGAGTTCTGGGTGAGCGTCAACTACCAGCAGGGCGGGTGAGATGGCACTCAAGGGCGTACGTATCCCGCTTCTCGGGCAGCCGCCGACTACGGCAGGTGGTGAGAACTCGTTCGAGTTGTTCATGCCGGTCCAGCAGCGGTTGTTCAACGGCTACCTCACGCCGCTGGGGTCGTGGGAATGCCGCCCGGGTTTCGAGCAAGTTGCGGATACGGGGCTGGACTGCCCCATCATCTCCATCATCCCGCACGCCGAGGGCATCGCCATCGCACAGAACGGTGCGGTGTTCCGCGGCACGGGACGTGGGTTCAAGGCGGTACGTCAATTGGACGGTGGCATGGAGGGCCACACGCGCCCAAATTACTGCACCCACGACAGCGCGGTACTCGTCGCGGACAGTGGGCCTCCGCAAGTGATAGAGTCGCATCGCACGCGCAGGCTCGGAACGCAGCGTAAGGTTGTCGGAGCGCCTACCGTCACGTCGCTGGGGAGCGGGGACATCCGCACCGGCACCTACTACTACACGATTACGCTCACAACGGCTGCGGGCGAGGGCCTCCCCGGGACGGAGTCCAGCGTCGCGACGGTGTCGGCAGACGGCGGTAAGTTCCGGGTGGAGTTGCCGTCGCTGGATGATGACCTGCGCCTTGGCGCTACAGCATGGTCGGCGTACCGCCGGTTCGATGGAGACTGGGGCTTGGTCGGGACCGCAAGTCTGGATAAGCCTTACATCGACGATGGGGCCGATGACGTTGGAGCCGCGCCTCCGACGTACGATCTGACGGAGAGTCTGCCGCCTCACTTCCGCTGGATTACGACGGTGGGAGACTACGTGGTTGGTGGCGGTCACGACGGGGTCGAGTGGCGTTGGTGCCGCGAGGGGAACCACGACATCTGGCCCGAGGCGAACTACACGTCATCGGCGCTGGACGACCGGGTGATGATGGGCGTGGGGATCGACAAAGACCTCGTGCTGTTCAAGACCCGTACCATCGAGGTCAACGCTCTTGTTGGCGGGACGACGGTATTCGCCCGTCGCGGGACGATCCAGCGCGGGTGCTGGGCACCGGATAGCGTCGTCATGGTGAACGGGACTACGCCGCACTGGCTAGGCGAGGACGGGAACTTCTACCGGCTAAGAGGGATGACGGCCGAGCCTATCGGGATACTGGAGCGTAGGCGCGTTGCCGCCCTTCGTCGGCCAGATGGGATGCGCGGCGACCTGTTCCCCGAGGAGGGCGTCATCCGGTGGTCGTGCGAGGGGGTGACCTGGGTCTACGACTACCGGAACAATACGTTCCGGGAAGACGCAGCGTGGAACGGCAGGGAGTGGAAGCCGCTTGGGGTTTTCGGTAGCGCGATGCTCTACGGGAAGACATACGTGGGCATGGCGCTCGGGCGTATCGGGCACTGGGACAAGGCGTACAAGACCGACGACAGGAAGCGTATCCGTCTCGTCAGGCGCTTCAACGTGCCGACGACCAAGGACGGGCGCATGGCTCGTGTGAATGCGCTCGGAGTGCGTATGGAGCTTGGCACGGCTGACCTACAAGACACTCGCGTCGGGGACTACACGTGGACGGTGAATCTTTCCGTGGCCCGCGGGGACGAGGTGCTCATCACGGAGAGCGACTCGCAGCAAGGCGGCGTCTACCGGGCGCGCAAGAGCCACACGTCAACCATCCTGAACGGCCCGGGTATCTACGGCACTGAGTGGGGCTTGTTCTGGGAACGCCTACCGCTGGACACGGACCCGGGAGTAACGGTGCGCTGGGGTTTCGACGGCGGAAGCGCCACGGGGTCGCACCGCATCGAACTGACGGACCTCGGAGACGTGGACAGTTACCGCGTCTGGGGACCGCTGGGGTACGGACGGGAAATCTGGATTGAGTTCGAGCGGGGGGCGAGCTTCCCATTCTCGCTGAGCGCGGCGTTCATCGTAGCCAATCCGCAAGGAGACGGCGGCAAGTGACGACACTCGGCACACGCTCGCTCTACGCTGCCCCGCCCGACGAAGTCGCGGCGCTTGGCGAAGACGTTCAGCGGTACTTCGCGCATCTGCACGAGACGGTCTTCGGCGTGGGCGTTGGTGCGCTCGGGAACCTTAACGCGAACCACTTCGCCATCGAGGGGCGCGAGACGCTGACGGCTACGGGGCGGAACCCGCTCCTTACGGCAGACGCCGAAAGCGGGGTTCTGAGCGCCCGGGAAGGCGTGGCGCTGGGTGAGGTCGAGACGGACTCTGACGGGCTGCTGGTGGGCGCTGACGGGGCCGTAGCGGTCGCTTCCACGGCGCTAGCTAGCGGGTACGTGACGCACTCGCTGACGGCGGGGTACGAGGCGCTGGAGCACGTCCCGCTGGACGACACTGCGACGGACGCGGACCACGTCTGGAGTGCGGCGCAGATCACGGCAGCGATTGGCGCGGCGTCTACGGGCGGGACGGTCACGAGCGTGGACGTGGACGGCGCTTCCACGGGACTGACGTTCACGGGCGGGCCGATCACGGTCAGCGGCACCATCACACTTGGCGGGACGCTGGCGCAGGCGAACGGCGGTACCGGAGCGACCAGCGCGGCAGCAGCAGTCACGGCGCTCGGTGGAGCGGCTGCGACCGGGACGGCGGGGACAGGGCTGGTCTACGCGACGGCCCCGACGCTGAGCGCACCGGTACTTGGGAACGCAACGGCCACGTCGCTCAAGGTCGTCAAGGGCGGCAGCGCCCCGGCGATGGCGTCCAGCACGGTCGCGCAGTTCGTCTACAACGCGGGCGGAAGCGACTCGGCGTTCTTGCAGGTGGATAGCGGCGGTGGGGTAGGCGGGCTCAGCGGGCTCATCTTCTCGACCGCCGGGACGCAGCACGGGCTGTTGACGGTTTCCCCGAATCTCCAAGCCGCGGGGTTCTTCTACGGCGCGGGAGCCCCTACGCTCGGCATCACGCTGCTCGGCGGCACGGATGAAATCATCCTCAAGGACACGGCAGGCGACGCGCTATTGACGCTGAGCGGGGGGACGAACAGCGCCGTGTTCGTCGGCGCGGTGTCCGGCAGCAATCTCTCGGGGACAAACACCGGCGACCAAGACCTCTCGTCCTACCTGACGACGGCTGCGGCTGCGCTCGCGTACCAGCCCCTCGCCGCAGACCTGACCTCGTGGGCGGGCGTGACGCGCGCCGCGGGCTTCGACACGTTCGCGGCGACGCCGACGAGCGCGAACCTCGCGGCGTTGGTAACGGAGGGGCGCACGGGCACGGGCGCTTTGGTGTGCGCGACGAGTCCGACGCTGGTCACGCCGAACATCGGCGCGGCGACGGGGACGAGCCTTAGCCTTGGCACGGGGACTTCTGGAGCACCGCTCGAAGTGACCGGAGCGACGGCGGCTGCGGTAACGGACATCCTCGGAGTTTCGCGCACGCTCTTCTCTCGTGTTACGTGGAACTTGACGGGGACACCCGCCGCACAGAACGTTAGCTTTCTTGCCGAACTAGAGGCGGACTCCACGGGAGCAACATCGGGCGTATTCAATACGCTGGTAGTGTTAGCGTCCATCAAGACCGGGAACGCGCAGAACTATACAGGCACGTTGCGTGGGATTAACCTCGCAGCGCGACACAACGGCACAGGCACATTGACGACTGGCATGGGGGCCATCTTCCCCGTTCAGCTTGGCTCGACGGGCACTGTCACGTCGGCGGTGGGCGCACAGGCAACGCTGTCAAACGTCAGCGGCGGCACAATTACGACGGCGAAGGGTTTTGAGGTTGCGCGCCCGACAGGGGGCAGCGGCGCAGCGGGCACATGGGGGAGCACGTTCGGGCTCTACGTCAACGACCAGAACCCGACAGGCTCAACCAATGTCCTGACCAATCCGCCCGTTGGCCTCTACCTCGCGAGTCAGACTGCATCGAACGCCTACGCCATTCAGAGCGCAGGCGGGCAGAGCTACCACGTCGGCAACCTTCGCCTTGGCAGCACGACCGCGCCGACCGTTGCGCTGGACGTGACGGGCGCGGCACTCATCAGCACGACGCTCGGCGTCACGGGCACGACAACGCTCGCGGGCTGCGACGCCACGAGCATCGGCGCGACGACGCCGGGCACGCTTGTTGCCACGTCGTCGAAGGCCAACTCCACGAGCATGCCGGTGGCGGGGTTGTCCTTGTCGAATGGCGCTAACAGCAATGTCGCCCTGCCTGCAACTGGTCACATCTACATCACTGGTCCGACCGCTGCTTTCAATATCACCGGCATCGTCGCCCCAGCCGCGGGTATCGCGGACGGCTACATGCTCTACGTCTATAACTCTACCGCCTACAACCTGACGTGGACACACAACGCGACTTCGACTGCTGCCAACCAGATTTTCAGCACAACGGGCGCAGACGTTGCGGGCACCGGAGCGTCAGCCACGATTCTCGTTTACAGTGCCACGCTTTCACGATGGATCATCTTTTCCCACATCGGCTAAGGAGACGACATTGAAAACACTCGCCACTCTACTCCTATTCTTCGCCACCAACGCGCACGCCGGTCACGTCCTCTACTACTCGGACAGCATCGGATCGGCGCTCAACGGAACGCCGACAATCATGGACCTCCTGCTCGCGCAGCGTCCAGACCTCACGGGATGCAACGACAGCTACCCCGGGCGCGACACCGACGACGGCGTGACGGGCGTACAGACAGCGATGGCCCCCGGATGCGTAGGCCTGGAAACGGATGTGATCGTCGTGCTCGGCATCAACGACCCGCTCAGCGTGGACAGCGACCCGAAGGAAGCAGCGAAGCGGCTGCGGCAGATTGGCGCGAAGATTCGGGCGAAGGGCGCGCGCGAATGGCTTGTCCCTCCGCTCCCGTGCCTATCGAATCGCGGGCTGCCACTCGACTTCCAAGAATACCGCCGACAGATCCGCTACTGGTTGGCGCACATGAACGGCGCGGGCGTGTCGTACAACGTCATCGACGCCGCCGACGAGTTCACAGAGACGCCGTGGGATGTGTGCGCCGCGGACGGCGTGCATCCGGCGGGCGCTGCGGGCCTGCCGTGCAGGCAGAAGGTCGCGGACTACCTCGCGACGGTAATCCCGTGATGGGCTACGCGAAGTTCGCCGCCGCGATGGGCGCGTTCTGCGCGGGGTACGTGGCGCTTATCAACGCGGTGGAAGCCGCACTGAAGTAGGGGAGACGACATGGCAACGAAGAAGCAGCAGCCGATAGACAAGAAGATGGAGCAGCAGGCGCAGATGCCACCCGCCCCGCCGACGACGGACAACGCGACGCGCGAGCAACTCGTCGCGGAGATTCACCGTCTGCGCGCGGTCATCGAAGCGGGGCGCAAGAGCGCGACCGCCATGAGCGCGGCGTTCGACAGGTCGCTCGGGTGACGACGTGAATGTCCGCCCGCTAACCGTTGACGAGATACACCTCGTCTTCCTCCTCGCGAGCGATACGCTAGCCGAGAATCCGCGAATGGGGACAGCGGTATTCAACCCATCCGTGTTCGTTCTTTCGATTGCGCCTTCGATGGCGAACGGAAGCGGCGTCCTATTGGGTGCGTTCGGGCCGCACGGTAGTCTGGTCGGGGCGCTTTTCGCCACCAGTTATCGTGATCCACTGACCGGCGTGACGACGGCTTCGGAACATCTCGTTGCGGTGTTCAAGGAGTTCCGCGGCACGGGGGCAGCGGAAGCGTTGAGTGATGCGTTCGAGGCATGGGCAGAGAGCATCGGGGCAACGTTCCTACAGCAACACGTCTGCCACGGTGGAGACGAGCGTGGAAGTCTACTAGAGGCCAAGGGGTACGTGGTCTGGGACAGGCATTACGCCAAGGTGAAATGAAATGAGCAGCAACATGATTAGCGGTGGCTTCCAGATGGCCGGGAACATCATGGGCGCTAAGGCGCAGACTGGGGCCATCGGGGAAGCCATAGAGACGATTTCGCGAGGGCTGTCCAACGACGAAGAGTTCCGCAAGGAACTCGATAGTTGGACACAGGCGTACCGAGACTCGATGGATGAAGTCCGGATACGTCTTGCCAGCGGACAACCGCGCCACGTCGAAGAGTCGCAGCAGTACAGAGACGCAAGCCAGTTGATGGCACGTTCGCTTGCTGGCAGCGGCAACACGCGCAGCGGAGTAGCGGTTCAGGGCGCTCGCGACTTGGCAGCCGAAGAGGCGTCTCGCGCTTTCGGGCAGGATACGGACTTGTACCGCCTGTTCGGAAACACGGTTAGCAATGGGAACGCGAACATCTCGTCGCTGCTGGGGCTGGAGGACTCGGCTCGTGCAAAGATCGGCGGACTTCAAGTTGATAAGGGCGCGGTCAAAGGCGCGATGTGGCAAGGCATCGGGGACACGCTCGCGACGGTAAACGACAAGGAAGCCGCAGACGTGAAGAAGATGATGACGATGCTGTTCTCGAAGGGGATGGCTGGTGGGAATATGCCGGGAGCGGAGGGGACGCAGGCGACACGCAGCCAACCATTTCCTCAGTCTGGCTACTCGCAGACGGGAGGGGGTGGACTGAGTGGCGCAGGCGTTTCGAGCGGTGAAATCGGCGCGGGCGGCATCGGGGCGCAGCAGCAGGGTGGCGGCGTGTTCGGCGGGCAGGGTGGCGGTGGAGCACAGTGGATGAATATGCTCGGCGGGATGTTCGGCGGGGGCTCTGGCGGCGGCGGCGGCGGGTTTGGAGGCTGATATGGCTGGGAATGCACTTGGCGGTTCACTCTATCTTCCGTTCCAGCAGTCTGCGGTGCTCGACCGTGCGCTTCAAGAACGTCGGCTCGCCATTGCGGAAGAGGAATCTGCGCGTAACGACCGTGCGGTGCAGGTACACAAGCGTGGGCAAGACCTGAGCGCAATGAAGATGGCGTGGGAGCAGTCCCCGCCCGGATCGCGTCAGCGCATGGATATTGCGTCGCGTTTGAACGCCTCGCTCGGACTCCCGGAGAGTACCCCCGGGGTATCGTGGCAGGAGCAGGAGAAGCTGATCGACGGACTTCGCGCTGCCGTGATGAAAGACGACCTTGAGCATCGCAGCGGGAAGATTTCCGACCGCGACGCGCTCATGCGTTCCGCGCAACGCGCGGCGACGTACGCGGGGGCTATCTGGAAGGCTGGCGGGATGTCTGGAGCAGAACGCGAGAGCGCGCTCCGGGACGCGCGTAGCAGTTACGAGGGGCTCCAGCAGGGGCAGGACATCCAGGGCGACATCTACTCGCACGGCGTACAAGCGGGACAGACGGCGGGCGCGCAGATCCGCGTGAACGACGCGCGCCACGACAACAGCGTGGCGCTGGAGAACCTAGAAGCGGGCAACCAGCGCCGGGAGAACCGGCAAAAGGCGAACCTCGGACTCGGCACGGGCGGGTCAGCGCCGAGCTTCTCGTCGTTTGCGAGCGTGTACGGCGACATCATCAGGGCGAAGGAAAAAGCGGGCGAGGGCGCGGGTACGAAGGAGAGAGTCATTAAGCCCGCCGAGGAGGGGTGGCTATGGGACAGTCCCGCCGAAACCATGCCCGAGGTCGTGGACATCCCCGTCTCTGATGCTGACCGCAAGAAGGCCGCCGACGAGACGATGGCGCTGATGGAGCAGTTCACGACACGCTTCGCACCCAAGCGCGGTGGGGAATCGGCAGACGACAAGCGCGCCCGCGGCAGGGCCAAGCGCGCCGCCGAGGAGCGCGTGAAGGCGGGACAGAGCCCGACGCAGGCGGCGGTTGGCGCGGCGACGGACGAGTACGGCCCGGGGCTGGTGTACGGGCTGCCCGCGGCAGGCGAGACGGACCCGAACGCGGCGGCTGCCGCGCTGGACGACTCGTTGGCGCTGTGGACGAAGGCGAACCCGGGGGCGTCCCCCGAGGAAGCGGACGCCATGATGACTGGCATCCTCAAGGACTCGGGATACCTCGACACGCAGGGCAGGCCGGTGCCGACGCACGCGGCTGCGCTCGCGGCTGTGCTCCGCAAGTACGGGCTGGTTGACTGATGGGCCTGAGGGACGCCTTCGCGACGGTAGCGCCAGCCGAGGATGCCCCTGTAGCGCCCGTAAGCGGGCTCAGGGCGGCGTTCGCGGCTACCCCTGTCCCTTCGGCTCAAACCGCTCCCGCAGCGCCTCAGACGGCGTTTGGCGACGCGCGTCCGGCGTACCCCGGGGAAGACGACTTCTTCAAGAAAAACCCCAACGTGGCTGGGATGGCGTCGTTCGATGACGGGCGGGTCGTGCTGAACCCCTACGCGCCTCCCGGGGTGAACAAGGACGCAGTGCTCAAGAACGAGCGGGCGCGGTTGGTCATGCGCGAGACGGGCATCCCGGATTTTGCCTTGACCCCGGAGCAGGAGGCACAGTTCAAAGGTTACAGCGACAATCCCCGGGACATCCGGGAGACGGTGCTCGCGCGGCTCTACTCGGGCGACCCTTCGGCGGGGCAGCCCACCCCCGAGCAGCAGGCCATCCTCGCCAAGATTGCGCCGAGCGTGGACAAGCGTTTCGCGGACAATGGCGTGGACTTCGGGAACCCGATGTACGCCCGCACTGCGCTCGGCACGGTCGCGGGCATCGCCCGGGATGCGTCGGCGTTCGGGGAACGGATGGGCTTGCCCACGGGCGGGCTACGCAAGGCGTTCGCTTCGGCGGCGCAGGGCTTCGAGCCCACGCCCGACCCGAGCTTCGCCGCCAACGTCGTGCGCGGCGGTGCGTCAATGGCGGTCGCCCCCCTCGCCTTCGCATCGGAAGCGGAGCAGGGCGCGCAGACTGCGGAGAAGTACGGCGCGACACCGGGGGAGGCGCTTGCCGTTGGCGCAGGCGTTGGCCTCGTAAACGGCGCGCTGGAGATGCTGCCGCTCATCCGGGCGGGCAGGCGGCTGACGGGGCCGGTAGCGGACGCGGTGAAGGACAGCGTCGTCCGCAAGGTGACGGAGTTCGCGACCCGGGCGGGAACACAGGCGGCTGCCGAGGGCGGGACGGAAGCGCTGCAACAGGTCGTCCAGAATGCGGTCGGGGCGGCGTACGACCCGGAGACGGAGGCGTTCAACGAGGCGACCTTCGACAAGCTGACCGAGGGCGCGGGGATGGGCGCGGCAGTCGGCGCGGTCGTAGGCGGTGGCGTCGGTGGCATCACGCCGCAGGGCGCGCTCGCGCAAGCGCCGACCGAGGCGGGCGTGCAGGCGGGGCCGGTTACGCCCGCGCCAGAGGCGATGGTGCCGGTGCAGCCCGAGGCGGCAGCGCCGCCCGTGGAGGCGGTGCCCGCGCAGCCGCAGCCGGAAGCGCCCGTAGCCGCGCCACAAGCCCCGCAGGCGGCACCGGAGAGCGCGGCGCAGGCCGAGGTAGCCGCGCCGCAAGCGGCGGCTCCAGAGGCGGATACGGGGCGCGCGTCAGTTGCCGATACGCCCAAGCCCGGCGTCTTCTACCACGGGAGCGGGACTCAGGGACTCACTGCCGATGGATTGGATTCAAGCCGAACGAAGGTGGACAACCTCTTCGGAGAGGGGGTGTACCTAACCGACTCTCGCTCTACCGCCGAAGGCTATGCGCGGGCTCGCGGGAAGAGAACGGGGACGCCCGTGGTGTACCGTGCCGAGTTGGGGGACGTGAATCTCCTTGACCTCGATACCGCGGGGGCAGGCGAAGTGCGGGGGATCTTCACCAACTCCGCCTCACTCTTGGACGAACAGTTCGGGGGTGGCGCAATGGACGAGATAGCGCGCGTGGTGCAGCGTCCCGGCGCGACCTTGCAGGATATCTACAGCGCATTGAGCGAAGAGATCAGCACGATCTCGCAAAACGACCAGATCCCAGACTACGAGATGGGGGAGTTCCTCAACGAGACGTTGATCGACCCACTCCGTCGTGCAGGATTCGATGGGTTCACCCATATCGGCGGGAAGCGCACGGGCAACGCTCCCCACAAGGTTGCCATCATCTTCGACCCCCAAGACTTGGGTAACGTCGGCAGGAAACCGACCTTCAAGGCTTTCGGAGAAGCACCGCCGCGAGTCACGCAGGTAGCGCCGGAAGCGCCCGCCGCGGGCGCACCGCCGAGCGAGCCGCCCGCGCCGCCGCCTCCTGCGTTGGTAAGCGCGCCAATCGAAGCGGGCGCGCTGGTACCAAGCGGAGACGGGGGTGCGCCAACCGATCCGCTGCGCTACCCGCGTGGCGAGGAGCCTTTGCCGGGGCGCGGGATGCCGGGACCGCCGCGCAAGCCGTCGTTCCGCGGGTGGGCGACGAGCGCAGACTCACTCTGGTCGGAGTACCAGAAGCCGCTCACGGACTACGTCGAGAAGCTCGGCACCCCCGAAGCCAAGGACGTGTCCGCCCGCCTGCGGAAGGCGGCGGACGGCGCTCGACGCCGTGTCGGGGAACTGGACGCGCCCGTGACGCAGTTCCTCCGCAAGGTATCCGGGCGCGGGAGCGCCAACCGAAAGGCGACGCAGGCGCTCGCAGACCTGACGGACGTGACGTTTGACGCGGACGGCAACCGGCGCGGGGCGACCGACCGCTACCGTTACCACGTCGAGCACCTGTTCCCCGGGGCCATCGACGCGGACCTGACACCGGCGGAACTCCGCATCATCTCCGCCCGCCGGGATTTGACCAGGATCACCGGCAAGATGACCGAGGAGACGCGGGGACCGAACGGCGAGGTCGTGATGATCGAGCTTTCGGACGGGTCCACCGTTCCCTTCTCTGCGCGCGAGAACGGCGACCGCTTGCCCCGCGTATTCGCGGAGGAAGGGCAGCAGGTCATCCACCAAGGGGCGGGGACTGAGGCGTGGCAGCGGCTCATGGAGGACATCGCGCAGCGCAACGGCTGGACCGAGGAGGTCGCGTTCAAGCGCCTGTCCGGACTCACTGAGCGGGTGCGCGAGGGCACGAACGCCGTCGAAGTCGCCCGCGTGATTCCGAAGATGCCAAGCGTCATCTTCCTCAAGCCGACGACCGCGTTCCCGCAGGGGCAGCGCGTCAACATCATGCACACGACGCCGTTCACGGAAGCGCAGGCGATGACCCGGCGCTTCGCCCAGCGCCTCGCCTACATCGAGCAGTTCGGGCAGACGCTCCCGCCGCGCTGGAAGGTTCGTGGGGAGCGGGAGGGCGTACCCGTGGGGCAGCAGATCGCCCCGGACGTGCGGACCCCCGAGTTGCTGGACGAGAACGGGAACCCCGTTGGCCCGCCCAAAGGCGCGGGGCAATCCCTCGGGGAGCAGTTGCGCGAGCGCATCCTGACCGACATCCCGAACGCCAAAGAACGGATCGACATGGCGATGCGCGCCGCCAATGGCATCCCGACCTATGACCCGAAGCGGTATATGCCCATCGGGTCGTGGCAGCACGAGGCGTACAAGACCGCGCAGACCGCAGCCGCCGTGCTGTGGCAGGGCAAGCTTGGAACGGCGTGGGTCGGCAACGCAGTGGAGTCGGTCGGCAAGGTTCCTGCCGGGGCCGGGTGGGGTCGGTGGAGCAAGGGCGTGGGTGACGTGCTGGCGGCGAGCAAGCCGGGGCGCGTGGTCTCCGCTACGCTGCGCCTCGCCAGCGGCATTGATGGTCCCACCGAGTACAAGCAGCGCCTCGTGGCGGCATGGGCCAACCCGAACGTGATCCGTGAGGAACTCATCCGCCGCGCCTCCGCTACCCGCGAGATGACCAACTGGATGAGCAACCCAGGGGACAAGCGGGAGTACGTCCGCCGCCTTGCCCGCGAGACGCTGGGGATGCCCCGCACGTTCGCGGACGAGTTCACCGAGACGGGAGCTGGAGCGGCTGGTCTGCGGATGGTGCAGGACTTGAAGGAGCACCGCGCCACCGTCGCGGACGGTGTACGCATCCGTTACCTGTACAAGTTCTCAGACGCCGAGACGCAGGCGCTCATGGACGGTAACGCCCCCGCGGAACTCTACGACCAAGTCGGGCGCAAGGTGGTGCAGTGGACGCAGAACACCACGAGCCAGCCGGTGGAACTGTCACGGGCGGGGAACTCGCGGATGTTCAACGCGCTGGTCAAGGGCGACCACTACGGGCAATTCACCATCGCCCGTAACATCGACGTGGCCAACGCCGTACGCGAGACGCGAGCGCGGTACGGTACGGCGAGCAAGGAACACCGCGCTGCGCTGGGCATCGCCGCGAGCATGGCCTTCGGGCAGACGCTCTCGGGCGCATCGCGCGGGCTAGGGCTGGCGCTCATCGGCGGCGGGTTGGCGGGCGGTATCGGGTGGCTCAACGAGGCAGCCGAAGACAAGAAGGCTGCGCTCGCGGAGTGGTTCAGCAGCGCCATCTTCGGCCCGGTGGTGGAGTCGGGGTTGCTTGCCGCGACCGAGGACACGGAGGAAGGCGGTAGCAGGCTTGCTCGGGTGCTGTTCCCCGTCAGCATCTATCAGGACGTGAGGGACGCGCTGCTCGGGAAGCGGCAGTACAAGGACATGGATACCGGGGACGCAATCGCGACGTTCCTCGGGAAGAACTTCACGGCGAGCAAGGCGCTCAAGACTGCCGCCGCGTCGGTCGGGCTCATCAAGATGGACCAGGAGATGCGGCAGGCGAAGACGGCGTTCTGGCGCTACTACCGCAAGAACATCGCGGACAGGAACGTGTCCGGCGGGGACATCGACCCGCCCGCCTATCGCGTGCCCATGCGTCGCGCGAGCGAGGCGCTCGTCAACGGGGACACCGCCAAGGCGTTCCGCTACGTTGGCGAGGCGCTGCAACTGGCGGGCGGGGACACGAAGGCGATTTCCGCGTCACTGCGCGGGCGCTCCTTCTGGGGCAAACTGAACGACGTGGACGAGATGAAGGCGCGTGCGGCACTGCCCGCGAAGTACGTCGCGAAACTGGACGCACACGACTACCTGCTCGACATCATCAACCAGTCCGTCACCGGGGCCAAGGTCAGGGACAACCCCGCCAACCGCAGGTTCACCGGGCGGTAGGTCGTTCGTATCGTCCAGCGGCAGTGCCTCCCCCGCGCTGCTGGACGCCAGCCCCTCCGGGTCGCGCGACTCTCCTTCCGCGCCCGGAGGGGCGACAACTACCAGCGGGAGGCAGGGGAAGGACATGGAAGACAACTACACGGGAGATAGCGACCTCCGGTTCGTGAAACGCAAGGACAAGAAGATCCATACCAAGTACGCGCTGGAGATCCGCTACGCGCGCATCCACATCCTGCTGGAGCAGGGCATGGCCCCGGGGCCTATCGCCAACTTCCTCGGGGTGGACCGCCTCGACGTGCTCAAGGTCAAGAAGCACGGCCTCGCCTGCTTCACGCACGTCCCGCAGAACGTCATCACGATGCTGCGCCAAGAGGAGACGGCGAAGGCGGTTATCGCCAAGAGCATGATCCTGGACGCGCTGGCCGACCCCGAGTTTATGAAGGAGAAGCTCCAGAAGGCGAACCTGCTCCAGATCGTCAGCGCCTACGACCACCTCAACAAGAACGACCGGCTGGAGCGCGGGGAAGCCACGTCCATCTACCAGACCCTCAACGACGCCGAGATTGACGAGCGCATCCAACGCCTACGCCGAGAGATTGCGATGGAAGCGGGGCTGCGTCTGGATGGTGCGACGGAAGGGGAGATTGTGGAAGCGGAAGCGGATGACGACGAGGCGGGCTGCGCCATGTCCGAGTAGCGCGCGGGCAGCCTCCCCCACTGCCGCGCTCGCGAGCGCCCGCCGACGCATTCACGCGCGGCGGGCGTTGTCGTATGAGGCGATGTAGGCGAGCAGCGCGGGGGCGTGTACCTGCCAATACTCTTGGACACGAGCATGACAGGAGTTGCAGAGCGTCACGCCTATGCTCGGGTCGGTCAGTAGATGCAGGTCGCCGCTCTTGCGAATCTCACCCCTCGTGACCGCATGATGGACAGTGAGTCGGCGGCTAGTGTCGCACGGCCACCCTAGCCGCGCCCGTGTAGCGACGCACCTCCAGCCGTCCCTCTCCAGTACGTCCAGCCGGAACAGCGCCTCGCGCTGCGCCTCATCGGGCAGCCTGTCGATGCGCCTACGCCACTCCTCCATGAGCGCCTGCTTCTCCTGCGCGTAGACGGTGGCGATGGCTTCGACCGCCTCCACGCGGCTGCTCGCGTCCCCAGTGGCGACGGCTAGGAACAGGGCGCGCTCGAAGGCGATGCGTACCGGCTCGACTAGGTCAAGCGTGACGCGCCGCCACGTCTCGTTCGGCAACGCTTTACCCACGCACCGCCTCCTTCCCGTTGTCGTACAGCACGCGCGTCCCGAACAGCGCCCGCACGAGCGCGAGCGTGTCCTGCTCCCGCGCGAGCGCCGCAGCGCGCCAGCGCGACTCCTCGCGCCCGATGCAGCACTCCTCGCGGATGACGCCAACGGGCGTCGGGCGCAGCGTGACGCGCGCTATCTCGTAGATGCGCGGGGTCATAGATCCGCCGCCCGGAAGCGCGTCAGCTTCCCGTCTTCGCACAGCAGGTGCGGCACGCCGCAGTGCCACGCGCACAGCACCCATCCGCGGCGCGTCTCGCGGGCGCGGCACTGCACCATACGGTGCCCTGCGTAGTACAGATTGCCCTTCCGTTCCAGATACGCCTTCGCGAGTCCCTCGCTGTCCATGACGAGGATTCCGCGCCACAAGCGCACGTCAACGGGCGGCAGCGTGGGCGCGGCGAACGCGAGCTGCGCGGGCGCGGCGTCGCCCACTTCGAGCCCAGCACGCCTCACGCCTCGCACCCCTGCGGCAGCGTCGTCACCGCCGCGGGCGAGTGCGGCCACGCCTTCTTCGCGAAGTACGGCCACAGCGCGCGGTCGCCTCCGCGCAGCAGGTACGCGCGCATCGCGGCGAGCGCCTCCCGGGTCTCGTAGTCGTCGCCCACGATGGCGTCCACGGCGACGTAGGCGTCTGCCTCCGTGGTGGACAGCGTCTCCCCCTTGCGGCGGCGCAGGAACTCCCGGAGCGTGTGCTCGTTCTTGCGGGCGGCGACGTAGACGTTGCTGTGGTCCCGGTCGAAGACGGCGGCGATGGACGCTAGGGTGACGCCCCCGCGCTTGTACGCGCGCAGCCACACGAGGTGGCGCGCGGTGGAGACGCGGGGACCGCCGCGCCCCTTGGCGAAGATGAGCGCGAAGGGGACGCCGTAGACGGCTTCGACTTCGCGGGCGATGCGGCGGCAGACGCGGGCGGCGACTGCCACGTCCTCGGGCGGTACGCGCTCCACGGCGCGGGGCTTGGGGGCGCTCACTTGCTCGCCCCCCGCGTCATCAGGTACAACGCGTTGCCGACTCCCACGAGACAGACCCCCACGGGAATGCGCCAATCGACGCTCCACAGGAATCCGTAGCCGACCGCCACGATAACGAACTGCGACGCTGTCATTTCCCGCCCCCGTGCTTCGCGAGGAGAGCCATCGCGCGCTTCTCAACCGGCGTGTTCTCGCGCTCATACTGGTTGAGCAAGTCGCGCACGAGCGCCACCGCCTCCGCGACCTCGCCCGCCGCGTACTCCTCGCAGGCGGCGCGGGTGTAGAGAGGCTCCTCTTCCCAATTGCCCTTGTACTTCTTCGCTACGCGCGAGAGGTTCCACTTGCTCCGTGCGTCCTTACGTGCCCGGTAGGCGAAGGCATTGGTCTCGTCCAGCGACGGATGCGCGCCGGCTGGCGCTGACTGCTCAGTCCACAGACCATATCTCTGGTCTCGGTTAACTGTCCGTTCGTGCTCGGCGCGGCACTCGGGCGAGTGCGACTTTCCATCCGTAGCCGTGCATTTCTCGCCGCGACAACGCATATCTTCGCGCGCGTCAGCGGGGGCTGTCACGCCACGCCCCCGTGCTTCGCGAGCGCGGCGCGCATCTGCCGCGTCGCGTACCGCATCCCGCCCGCATACCCCGCCGGTCCTTCCCTGAGCAGAGGGGTGTCGTAGATTCGCTGCGCTTCCGCGTCTACCGCGTCCAGCGCCCCCCGCAGCGCCGCGACCTCGCCCGCCGCGTACTCCTCGCAGGCGGCGCGGACCAAGCGCGGCAGAACCACGCAGTGCCCGTTCTCGTCCAAGCACGTTTCGGGGTCTTCCCCCTCCTCGGGCAGGCGTGCCGTCGCCTTGTCGTGCTCGAAGTAGAGACGCCGCGTGTCGTCCGCGATGCTGTCCAGCGTCCGGCGCGGGGCGGTCACGAGGATGCCCCTGCGAGCGCCGTAGCCGCCTCCTGCGCCCTCGCAGCGAGCGACGCGACCTTCGGCGCGCGGCGGCGCTTGCGCGAGCCCAGCGGGCGCGTATGGCGGGCGGCGCTCACGGCTGCAACTCCGTTGCGAGCGCGAACATTGCTTCCGTACCGATGACGAGCGCCTTGAACCCGTCGCCGACTGATGTGTCTCCGAACTCGTACTGCTTGAAGCGGCATTGCTCCGCCCACACTAGGCAGGCAACCTGCCAGCGCCACTCCGTCGCCCATGCTGCGACCCATGCGGCTGGGTCAGGGTTACACAGCGGACACTGCTCTGGTATCCAGCACTCCGTCTCCACGGCAGAATCACAGCATTCCCATTCGGTGCGATAGGTAGTCATTTGCTTGCCGTCCTGTCGTCGGAAGCGAGCGCGACTTCTACGCCGCCGCGCGCTTCCTCCAGTGTCCGCGCCTTGCGGACCTCGCTAACCAACGCACGGAGTTTCGTGATGCGTGCATCCATCGATACAGGCCCACGCGCCTCGGCGCACATGGCGCGAATGCACTCGCTGACGAACTTGCGCGCCTTCGCCTCTTGGGCGTCGGTGTAGTTGAAGTCGCCGTCTTCGTCAGGCTTGCCGAGGTTCACG
>Ga0172380_10001788_pt1 | contig 36323 bp, 31 predicted proteins | sample Leawe162metaG_FD_119747 | JGI IMG/M metagenome (GOLD analysis project Ga0172380, IMG submission 119747) | Leachate microbial communities from a municipal landfill in Southern Ontario, Canada - Leachate well 162 metaG | ecosystem: Engineered > Solid waste > Landfill > Unclassified | place...
AGGCACGTTATCCGGGAAGGGGAAGAGTGCTGTGAATGAAAACAGGAGTAAGGTTGCAAGAACACTCCAGATATACAACCAAAAGCTCCTGAGAAGTAACTTTTTCGCGATATCCTTGAATGGCATATTGCGCGCCTTGTAGCCGCGAATATAGCCGACGAGCAAGCCCGCCGTGATGATGAATCCATCCGAGGCGTTCGACCAAAGTAGCCCCTTTCCAGTAAAGACCGAAAGCAAACTCGGCCACCGTTCGAGGTGGTCGATGATGATGACAACAATGAAGTAGCCACGCAGGTAGTCAAGCGCTTCGATACGCTTTTTTTGTGCCGGTGAACTCACTTCTTCTATTGTAACAAATGACTAGACTTGATGTCGCTAGTCAATTGATCGATAAGCACGATAAGGGAGGTGGCGGTGATTGCCCCGGCGTCTTGAAGTGCTGCAGTCTTCGCTTTGGCTGACTCATCAGCGCTGCCTAGTATCGCTCCGGCATGGCCAAGCTGCACACCAGTCGGTGCGTGGTGTCCGGTAACGTAGGCATACACAGGTTTTTTGACGGACGCGGCAATGTAATCAGCTGCTGTTTGCTCATCGGAGCCTCCTATCTCACCGATCATAACAATGTGTGACACCGTTGGGTCTTTTTCAAATAACTCTAAACACTCCACAAAGTTCGTTCCACGCACTGGATCGCCGCCAATACCTATCACATATCGCTGACCAATACCGCGCTCGGTTAGGCTGGCGACGGCCTCGTAGGTGAGGGTGCCGCTGCGACTGACGACGCCCACCGAGCCTGGCGCGCCCATCGCCGCAGGGATGATGCCGAGTTTAGAGCGACCGGGAAGGAGAATGCCGGGACAGTTCGGCCCGATAAGTGTCGATGACTTCCCTTGCATATGTTGTTTTATTATCAACATATCGTGTACGGGAATACTTTCAGTGATACATACGATAAGCGGCACTTCGGCATCGACCGCTTCGATAATTGCCATTTTAGCAAATGGTGCTGGGACAAAAATCACGCTGGCGTCGACCGAAAAATCGTTTTTTATATCGGCTATCGTCCCATAGACCGGAATATCATCAAGTTTTTGGCCGGCTTTATTTGGCGATGTGCCGGCAACGATGTGCGTACCAGCCGCTACCATAGCTCTAGCGTGGAACGCGCCGTGGGTTCCGGTGATACCCTGGACGATGACATTTTTTAGATTAGTAAACAGCTCGTGGTTCATCGTGAGTTCTCCTGAATTGCCACTAAGCAGTCGGCTAGTGACGGTAGAAGTGGGATGCCGGCACGCGTTAAGAGATCATCGGCTGCCTCGTAATTTGTTCCAGCGAGACGGATATAGAGCTTTGGAAGGTCATGTATTTGATTTTTAGCCGAGATAATGGCTTTCGCCACCTCGTCACATCGAGTGATTCCGGCAAAGATATTGATGACGATAGCCGATACATTCGGGTACTCCATGATCTTTTCGAACGCTGCGAGTACGCTTGCTTCATTTGCGCCACCACCTACATCGAGAAAATTAGCTGGAGTGAAGCAAGCGTCGGCAACTGCATCGACGGTTGCCATGGCGAGTCCTGCGCCATTAGCAATTGTTGCTACGCTACCTTTGGGGTCAAGAGTTACGAAGTTAGCGTTTGCGGGGGCGTCCTCAAAATCCCATTCCGAGTGACGAAAGCGAGCGGCATCGTCGAGCGTCATTTTGCAGTCACCGGCGATGAGTTTACTATCTACTGTTAAGATAAGTGGGTTGATTTCAAGGAGCGTAGCATCGCTCTCGGTGAAGCAGCGGTAAAGGTTTGTGAGCAGTATAGATAGATTCTCTACATCGGTTAGGTCGTAATAATCAGCCAGCTCAGCGGCTACGTTGGCGGCGTTTTTTTCGTCGATTGGCCATCTCTTGAAATCAGACTGCTCTTCGATTTCAACTCCCCCGTCTTTGTGGGCCATAAGTTCGATGATGCCGGCGGACTTATTAATAATAAGTGACAAGTAATATTCATGCCTGATCGAAAGTGGCTCCTCGGCAAGGAGTACCTTTGGTGTGTGCCCCTTGATTGCGAGCGACAAGATTTCCCTAGCCGCAGTAGATACCTCCTCAGACTTTTCTACCAAGCGAACACCGCCGGCTTTGCCGCGCCCGCCGACCGGAACTTGGGATTTTAGGACAGTAGGCACCTCGATAGGATTATCCAAATTAGTGATGATCGAAGACCGTGGTATCGGGATGTCGAACGAGGTGAGGATCGCTTTCGCTTCATATTCAAGTAGCTTCATCTGTACTTAATTCTAACAAAAAAGGTATAATAGGCTCCAGTTTATGAAAAAGAAATTGCTTGCAAGGTACCGTTATTCGCTGATTTTATTGCGCGAACTTGTCATTACGGATTTTAAGCTACGCTACCAAGGATCAGCACTCGGGTACTTATGGGCTCTACTTCGACCTCTATTTTTGTTTGCTATTCTGTACGTTTTCTTCGTCGAGATTCTACATATCGGTAAAGAGATTGAACACTGGGGCGTTGCGCTACTACTTGGAATTGTTCTTTGGAACTTTTTCTCTGAAGTCGTTAAGCAGGGTTTAAAATCAGTCGTTTCTTCGGGAGGCATTATCCGGAAGATCAATTTCCCGAAGTATATCGTCGTTGTTTCGACTAGCCTTTCGGCTATCATAAACCTCCTCATTAACCTTGTTGTTGTGGGTATTTTTGCTGCTATCGATCAAGTAACCCTTAGCTGGTCAATGCTATTGCTGCCGCTCTTCATCGTAGAAATATATATATTTGCTCTGGGCTTAGCCTTTCTACTGGGTACCATAAATGTTAAATTCCGTGACATTGGCTATATATGGGAAGTTGTGAGTCAGGCTCTATTCTACGGGTCGGCGATTATGTTCCCGTTGAATCGAGTAGTTCACGTGAGTCATGACATTGCTCAAATGCTTGCTCTTAGTCCACTATCACAAGCAATACAAGATGCTCGTTACTATACGATTACGCACGATGTTGATACGTTACACACACTTACAAATAACGCTTTGTTTATAGCAACTCCGTTTATTATTGCCATCGCAACCTTTATGTTTGGGGCTTGGTATTTTAGGCGGCGATCACCATATTTTGCGGAGGATGTGTAATGTCGAATATAGCCGTGGACGTAAAGAATATTAAGAAGAGTTTTTATTTACCTCATCACAGCAATGACTCTCTCAAGACAGCGATAACCCAAGTGTTCAAGCCGAAGCAAAGTGGCGGTGAAGTGTTCAACGCACTTGATGGTATATCGTTTACGGTACAAAAAGGTGATTTTTTCGGCATTTTAGGACGAAACGGATCAGGGAAGAGCACTCTACTGAAAATTATTTCTGAGATATACCAACCTACGAGCGGTAGTGTAACTCATTCAGGAAAAGTAGTATCTTTTATTGAACTTGGCGTCGGATTCAAAAAAGAGCTGACAGGTAAAGAAAATGTATTTCTTAATGGTGCATTGCTCGGCTTTTCTAAGTCTGAGATTGAGGAGATGTACGACGATATCGTTGAATTCGCCGAACTTGATAAATTCATGGATCAAAAGCTCAAGAACTATTCATCCGGCATGAAAGTGCGATTGGCGTTCTCTGTAGCAATTCGTGCAAAGGCAGATATATTGATTCTCGACGAAGTTCTAGCAGTAGGTGACGCGGCGTTTAAGAAGAAGTGTAATGATTACTTCAGGTCGCTTAAAGATGACGATAAGACGGTGATACTGGTCACGCACGGGATGGGTGCAGTGCGTGAATTTTGCAACAGAGGTATAGTGATTGAGAACGGAAAAGTGGTTTTTGAAGGGAGCGGTGAAGATGCTGCTGACAGGTACTTGGAACTCTTTGGTGATACCAAAAAAGCAAAAGCTGCCAATAAAAGCTAGTGTTCTTTCTTTAGTGACTGAATAAACCTCGCGATTGATTGTGTGCTCCCGCCATGTGCATCGAAGAAAGAAGTCGCTTTTGATTGATCCCATAGGTTATGATCAATGCCTTTGGCTATTGCCTTCTCGATGATGTCGGTAGTGTCACTGACATGCTCTATCGATATATGCTGCGAGAATCTTTCGACCTCTATTAACTGATTGTGCGGATCAACGTTAGCGTGTGAGTCAGGCTCGGCGAATACGAGCGGTTTATCAAGTAGGAGTGCCTCAAGCATCACGCTGCTTGCGTCACCGATTATGACTGAGCTACTCGCATATATGTCAAGTAATGATGGCTTATCACTACCTCTCTCGGGTACGTAGAATACGTTTTTCCTAGTGAGTAAGCTGGAGTACTTATTGAGAATTTTTTGAGGTGTCTGTGGATGAGGACGAAAGATGATGCTATAGTCGTCAGAAATGTTCTCAAGGATTTTTGGACCTAGTTTCTCAACGGAACTATCGCCCCAGAAGGTCGGTAAGTAACTGACTACGGGTTTGTCGGACGGTACGCCAAGAGCTGTCAACTTATCTGTAATTGTTACTTTTCTTGCCAGCGCTAGGACGTCGTCTGTACGTGCGACTCCGATGTCGATAAGCTTGTTTTTGTCTATGCCGCTTCGTATAAACTCCCGCTTCATGAAAGGCCCGAGAGCCGCCATATAGTCGTACTGTTTAATATTCTCCAGTCTCTGGGGGTGCATTTTAAAGTAGTTTTTAAGCATATTGCCGTGAGTGAGAAAAATCTTTTTTGGTTTTTCGAAATCCAACTCATCCGCAAAATTGAATAGTTCGTAAAACACGACTACCGTAGAGTGCATATTAAGTAAGCTGACTGTTTTATCGAAGCGGTGGTCAATATCTAGGTACTCGGTGATTCGACGAGGACGTCTACCTTGCCACTTCCACACATAAGGGACATTATCGACGCAAACCACAGGAACGCCGTACTCTTTGAGCGATGCTTGGGCCCTCTTTGAAGTTACGATGAATGTACCCCCCAGCTCTTTATAAAGCGGAAGAGCATGAAGGACATGGCTCGTTATGTTGCCGAGAAAGTAATAGATACCATTGCTAGAATCAGTCATACTCTAGGCAGTCTTATGCTCGACCTCTTCTAGCTCGGCGATGATTTTCTTGATGGCCGTAGAGGAGATACTTGGGGTACGTTCAAGATATACCACTTCACAAAGCTCTTTAAGCTCATCGAATTTTCCTTCCCAGTCATTTCCCATAACGAAAAGATCGACATCATGGTCGGTAATATCGTTGCGCTTTTGTTCCCAATTTTCCTCAGGAATAACTTCATCGACATAGCGAATCGCTTCCACGAGTTCTTTGCGTTTTTCGTAAGGCATGTGTGACTTCTTGCCTTTTATTGCGTTGAATTCGTCTGAGGATATCCCAACGATTAGTTTGCCGCCTTCGCTCAGCTCTTTCGCACGTCGCAGTATTTCGATGTGTCCATAGTGCAGTAAGTCAAATGTTCCATAAGTAATAACTGTCTTCATCCTTCTAGTATAACGCAAGGAGTCGCTTGGAAGGGTAGCTCACTGACATTTCAGATGATTAGAGGCGTATTGGCTCGAGAGAACTGGTATATAATAGGTACCAGTTACTATGCTAAAATCACAACTTTTATCTCTTGCGAGAAAATATCCTATTTTTGCATTTGCAAAGAACGCATACCAGTCATCACGGGACTGGTACTACAGAGTTCAGCCGATCGACGACAAGCTAATTGTATTTGAAGCATTCCGCAGTACGAAATATGCTGATTCCCCGAAAGCAATCTATGAGTATCTTTTGAATCACGATGGCTACAGAGACTTTAGGTTTATTTGGGTATTTGAGAACCCTGAGGAATATGAGTTTCTAAAAAACGATCGCACTACCTTGGCGAAGCACGAATCGAATGCTTACTACACGGCATTCGCACGAGCAAAGTATTGGGTAGTGAACGGCTGGATACCCCTGCGTGTTCAAAAAAAGCCAGGGCAGGTTGCTTTACAGTGTTGGCACGGAACGCCCCTTAAGCGCCTCCGTCACGATATCGTGACGAATCAAACGACAAATCATCAGGAAAATGCGCTTCGCGAGAATGACGAGGATATGAAGCGGTATGACTACCTAATATCTCCGTCAAAATTTACTACGCGTGTCTTTACTTCAGCGTTTAACCTTAAGGCGCTAAAAAAAGATAATATTGTCATTGAGACGGGGTACCCTCGCAACGATGCACTTATTAACGCAACGAGCAAAGAACAAGAGACCTATCGTAAGAAATACGGAGTGCCTAAAGACAAAAAAGTATTGCTCTACGCGCCGACATGGCGTGACGACCAGCACGTCCCTGGTAAAGGATACGAATACAAAATGCCAGTCGATTTTGATTTGCTCGAAGAGAAGCTGTCGGAGGAATATTTCATTCTGTTTAGAGCCCATAATCTTGTAGCGAATAAATTTGATTTTACGAAGTACGACGGCTTTATAAAAGATGTATCATCCGTTAACGATATTAATGAGTTATATATAGCAAGTGACATATTGGTAACGGATTATTCCAGCGTCTTTTTCGATTACGCTAATCTTGGTCGGCCGATTATCTTCTACATGTATGACCGCGCTCATTATGAGAATAACCTCAGGGGTTTCTATCTGAGCGTGAGCGATTTACCAGGTGAGATCGTGGAGACAGAAACGCAACTAATCAAAGCTATTGAAGGCGCAGATAGCAAATCTGGCCAGGGTAAAATGTACAAAAAGTTTAGCGACACGTATAATTACCTTGATGACGGTGGGGCAACTAAGCGAGTTGTCGTAAAACTACTTGGGGAGAAGGAAGACTGATTAATCGTGAATAAAAGACAAGAGCTAGAACAATTTAAAGAACAGCTACGACGATCACTGAAGACACCTTATGTATGGATTCGCGAGTGGTCCGAAGGGGCTGACGGAGCATCACGTAAGCTCATTAACAGGAGTCTATCGGCAGTAGCGTATAAAGTCCTCGGCCGAGTATCAGCCAGTCAGAAAGGCTGGACTGGTGCGCTATGGGCTATCGATGCAGCGTTACAATTTGATCCGGATAATGTCTCGTCACACCTCCATCGTGCGCGGTACGAAAAGGAGCTTAAGAGGTACTCTGATTCCATAGTGACACTTGAGAAAGCGTTAAGAATTAATCCAAACCGTCATGATATAGAGCTATTGATAGCCACAACACTTTACGATCAGCAGAAATGGGGAGATGTTGTTGCTTCGTTAGAATCGATTCAGACGTACGATAACGATCCAATGTATTGGTATATGTTGGCCAGGAGTTATGCGGAAATTGGTGAGCCTGAGAAGTCGGTTAAATCATTTGAAAGAGGCCTTGAAGTCCTTCACGGGAGTAAAAAAAAGCTTCTTCGTTCTCAGTACCTCTATCAACTGGGAAGGGTATATCGCCTACTCGGAAATAATAAAAAATCTCAGGACTACTTTCGGCAAGCAGTTGCGGAGCATCCGGATTCGGATGTAAAGAGATACGGCTTATTCTGGTTACACTACAGCGAGGGATACATCCGTGACGCACTTAAGGCAAGCAAGCAAGATTATCAGACTATCCCAGATGATCACAAGCTCTTATTTACATTAGCTAATGCTTATCGGCGATCGCATGAGTGGGAAGACGCTCTTTCTTACGGAACCAGGGCGGCCAGTCTTCGTCCCTCCAACGCAAGCTACCATTTCGAAGTCGGATACATCCAGGAGCAATTGGGCCGATACAGTGAAGCAGTTACCTCTTACACTCAGGCCTATGCGGGAAAAGGTCTCCATGCAGACGCTCTCTATAGGCAGGCGATAACATGCCTGAAGCAAGGGGATGAGAAAAAATCACGAGCATATTTTCGAGATTTGGATTTATTAAAAAAGAAGCAAGGTAAGCGTTTTTCGATAAGCTATAGTGGCGCGACACGATACACAGAGTATTATGATCTGCTGAAGGTGAGCGACAAGATCATAGTTTATGAAAGTAATTTGGGAAGAGCGATCTCTTGCAACCCTTACGCAATATTCAAGCAACTGATCGCTGATAAAAAGTTTGAAGACTATATTCATGTCTGGGTGATTGATAATCGTGAGAAGATTCCTACTGAGTATAGGGCCCAAAAAAATATAGTATTTATTGAGAAGCACAGCGACCGTTATCTGCGTTATCTTGCAAGCGCAAAATACCTCATTAATAACTCCACCTTCCCTGCTTACTTTATACGCAAAGAAGAGCAGCTATACCTAAATACATGGCACGGAACACCCTGGAAGACTCTTGGGGAGGATATTAAGGGAAAGATCTTTGAGCATGCAAACACCGCTAGAAATTTCCTACAGGCGACCCATATTGTCAGCCCGAATGCTCATACGACGGATGTACTGCTTAAGTCGAATGACGTTGACGGTATTTACACGGCAGAGGTATATGAGATGGGCTATCCTCGCATCGATAATACAATTAATTTGTCTGAAAGCCGCAAAACAAAGCTACGTGAGCGCCTCGGCGTAAACGATGGTAAGCAGGTAGTTCTGTACGCACCAACATGGCGTGGAGCATTGGGCCGAGAGAAAGTTGATGCTAGAAGGCTCCGCTCCGACTTGTCGAAGTTGGCAAGGAATAACCCGGACAAGCATATCGTGTTTCGCGGGCATCATTACGTAGAGAAACTCCTCAACAAGACGAACACGTACTCAATAAAGGTCGTGCCATCGGATATCGATACTAATGAACTGCTAAGTGTCACCGATATTCTCATTACCGATTACTCAAGTATATTCTTCGATTTCATGGTCACTGGCAGACCAATATTGCTGTATGTTTATGACTTCGCTGAGTATAAAGAACAAAGAGGACTGTACTTTACCGTGGACGAATTGCAGCTCGATACATACAGTACCCTCGACGAGGTATCGGCGGCATTAGTAGGCATATCAGAAAGTGCCAAGGTGAAATGTACGTATGAAGATGCAAGAAAGAGGTTTTGTTCATACGATGACGGGAAAGTCACTGAAAGGACTGTATCGTGGTTTTTTAAAGGCAAAAAGCCAGCCAAGGGCAAGTTAATAAAGAAGAGCGATAGGCCTGCCGCAATAATGTTTGGCGGCGGGTATCGAGCAAATGGAATTTCCCTATCGTTCCTTAACCTTCTCAATCGAGTCGATACTTCAATGTGTAATTATGCGACAATTGTCGTGCCTCACGAACTGCGCGAAGATCCGGAGAAGTACGAGAGATTTCTTCGCCAGCCAAAAGAAATCATAAAGCTAGGCCAGGTGGGGCGGATAAATCTTACGCCGCTCGAAGCGGATCTTTTAGCAGATTTTGAACAAACATACAGCTTCGGCTCTGAAAAAGCAAAAGAAATATATGAGAATATATACACTAGGGAAGCAAGGAGAGTGTTTGGCGCGACGCACTTTCAGGCTGCTGTTAATTACGAAGGCTACCGTCCGTACTGGTCATCGCTATTTGCTAGGGTTGATGCAGATAACAAATCGATATATATGCACAATGACCTCTACAGTGAGTGGAATCATCGTTTCCCTCGCCTTGGTGCAACATTTCTTCAGTTCCACAATTACGATAAATTAATCGGTGTATCCCAAGCCACGAGAGATACTAATCTGGAAAAGCTTTCTGGTTCGTTCAGTATCTCGAAAGAGAAGTTTGACTACTGCGATAATATACAGAATAGCCAGCAAACGATTGAGCGCGCCAAAGAAGAGCTACCAAAGAGTATTGAAAAGATTGTTAAATCGGCAAAAGGTAGCGCCTTTGTAGCGGTTGGAAGACTTTCCCCCGAGAAAGATCATCAAAAGCTGATCAAAGCTTTTGGTAAAATCGTTCAGGATACTCCACAAGCACAGTTGATTATATGTGGTGATGGGCCTTTAAGGACGACGCTCGACAAGCTAGTGAAGAAGCTTGACCTTCAATCGAACGTACATTTACTTGGGTTTACGAAAAATCCGTATCCTATCGTTGCCGCATCTGATTGTTTTGTTCTGTCTTCAAACTATGAGGGTCAGCCGGTTGTATTCTATGAGGCATTCGCGCTGGGTAGACCTGTTATCGCTACGGATATTCCTGCGAACAGAGATGTGCTTGAAGATGGCTATGGGCTGCTTGTCGATAATTCGGAAGATGGATTATACAGAGGTATGCATGACTTTACGAAAGGTAGCCTCAAGACGAAGCAGTTCGATAGTCAAAAGCATGAGCAACAAGCGCTCAATATGTTCTATGAAAAAGTCTTAGAAATACGACGAAACTAGGAAGTATACAGTGAACTTTTTTTCTTATAGTCGAAAGGTTGAGAATCTGCTGGATGGTACGCAAAATACGAAAGAGAACTATCAGGCTCGACGAATATTCATAAAGGATCCAGAGAAGAGAAAAGCCACATTTGCTAAATACTACAACCGTATAACACTCAATGAAAAGTGGATTTTCTATGAGAGTATGGGTGGCATGCGGATGATGGACAATCCGTATGCAATATTTAAGCAAGTCTATGAGGACAAGAGGTTTAAGGACTACATACATGTGTGGTCGATCGCTACTCACGGTACGATACCCGAAGAGTATCGGGATAAGAGCAATATTCTCTTCGTTACCCGCAATACGGATATGTACATGCGGGCAATAGCAACAGCGAAATATATAGTTTGCAACTCCGTATTACCAGAATATTTCGTACCAAAGCCAGAGCAAAAGTATCTCAATACATGGCATGGTATAGCATATAAGGGTATTGGGAGGAGCGAGCTGTCACCACTCGGTCCTATGGGGACGATTTACAATATGTTAGAAGCGACCCATGTTCTAACTCCATGCGACTTCATGACTCAGAAGCAACTCGAAGGCTTCTCGATGCACGGGGTCTATTCGGGTGAGATAGCCGAAATTGGGTATCCACGTATTGATACGACGATTAATGCTTCGGAGCAAGAGAAGAAGCAAATTCGCCATATTTTACGTATCGATCCCAGAAAGAAAGTTGTTCTGTACGCGCCAACTTGGCGCGGCGATATGCGGACCAGAAAATTCGACACAGATACGCTTACGAAAGATCTAAAGGCGCTTGCGGGGGTGGACGCGAATATCATTTTCATGGGCCATCATCTCATGCTGAAGCATACTAAGGGGCTCGATTTCGGCAATCTTATCATTCCGCCTTCTAGTATAAATACTAACGCATTACTTAGTGTCGTGGATGTACTTATTACAGATTATTCAAGTATTTTTTTCGATTTTCTAGTCACTGGTCGGCCAATTATCCATTACCTATATGACTACAAGGAGTATAAGACTGAACGTGGTCTTAATCTGGACAAGAGCGAACTTCCGGGAATAGTTACTCAGACCACAAGCGGACTGATAGCATTAGTCGAGGAGTATCTAGCTACATCTTATAGCCCTACAAAAAAGTATCTTGCTGCTCGTAAGCGCTTTTGCTCGCATGAGGATGGCAGAGCTTCGGAGAGAGCAGTAAACTGGTTCCTCAAAGATAATACAGCGGGTATCAACATCATTCCGAAAGATGCGAAGAAGTCGATTGTATTTTGGGGTGGGGCCTTGAATAAGACCGAGAATGCCACGGAGTACCTACAGCAAGTGCAGGAGCAGGTGAATAAGGGCGATAAGGTTGTGGTGCTTATTATCGCGCGCTCTGTCGTGAAAAGACCTGAGATTATGAGCACTATACGAAGTTTTGGTTTTGACGTTACGATCATAGCTAGAGGTGATGATACGATGGTTGCAACGAAAACCGAGAAAATGGCGAGACAGTTAATAGAACATGGGATACGCGGTTGGGGTCGGGTCCCTTTCGTGCGAGGAGCATACGTACGTATATATAAGCGAGAATATAGAAGAATATTAGGAAACGCACGCTTCGATGAGATAGTTGTGTATCCAAAGTGTAGCCGGTTCTGGAAAGAACTCGTGAAATACGCGTCGTAGCGACTACGGCGAATGGTATAATCGTAGTAAATGGGTAAAGAATATACAGTTGCGGTCATAACTCGCACTAAAGATAGGCCTAAGCTACTCGAGCGTGCCGTGAAATCTATTCATGCTCAAAGCTTCTCAGATTACATACATGTCATTATTAATGACGGAGGTGATAAGGGCGCCGTAGAGCGGCTGACAGCTCCATACGGCGAGCGCATTGTAGTGATCCATAATGAGGTGTCAAATGGCATGGAGGCGGCATCGAATAAAGCTATCAAAAGTGTCGGTAGTCGTTACGTGGCGATTCATGACGATGACGACACGTGGCATGCAGAATTCCTGGAACGCACGGTAAGGCATCTTGAAGAGACGAAAGCGATGGGCGTTGTCGTTCGGACCGATAAGGTAACAGAGGAACTGCAGGCCGATGGAAGCGCTGCACATATCAAAATCGAGCAATGGCTACCTGATGTAAAAGCGGTTAATCTCTATAGGCAATGCATCGATAACCAAATGACGCCAATTACGTTTATCTATCGACGGGAAGTATTCGATGAAATTGGCTACTACGACGAATCTTTACCTGTATGTGGTGACTGGGACTTCGGAATTCGCTTTTTACAAAAGTGGGATGTTGATTTTATCGATCCTGGTTTTGCGCTGGCAAACTACCATCATCGTACTTTCAAGCCAGGGGTGGAGGGGAATACGAGTTACGCAGGTAATGATAAAGCTCGATACTATACAAACTTCTTAATGAACAAGTATCTCAGACAAGAGCTATCCGAAGGTAAGCTCGGCGTAGGATACATTATGAGCAAGCTTCGCTATGACCAGCATGAGAAAGCCGAGATGGTACGACGTATACTTCCGGGATTTGTAACGAAACGACTAAAAAAACGCATACAGAACTGATGCAAGCATGACGTCAAAACAGCATACAGCTAACTTTGCTCAAAGAATGAGTAATAAATTAATCATATTTCTGGGCAGCAGTTCTTTCTTCTGGCTGACGGTGGCTCTTTTTGTGCTTCAAGCACTATGGCTTGTCTTTAGCTTTCGATATGCGATGCTTTACGACGAGAGCTATCACTACGGTGCGATAAACTTCTTTTCGCAGACATGGAATCCATCTCCGAGTGAGCAGCCGACATCTTTTGATACCTCTGGGTTGCTCATATATAGCAATGCATCACTCTATCACTACATCATGGCGATCCCTTTCAGGATTATTAGCTTCGTTACCACAGATTTTACAGCTCAAATCATAGCGCTCCGGCTACTAAACGTTTTACTCGCCGTTTCAACATTATTTATATTTCGCAGCCTTCTGCTGCGGATGGATGTCAAGAAGAGCATCATCAATATTTCTCTGTTTGTTTACACCTTGCTACCAATAACATCTCTATTGTCCGCGACTGTTTCTTACGACAATGCAGTTATACCGCTAACCGGCCTATTCTTACTGTTTGGCGTGAGGGTGCTAGTTGCCGACAAGAAGGATATTTTACGGAGTAGCTACCTGTTCTTATTGGTTGGCATACTTGCGGCACTCATGAAGTTTACATTTTTGCCAGTATTCGTAGCGGGCGTGGTATTCATATTATTTAAGTCTTTCATTCCTCAGAATAAGAAGTATTTGGCGTCGTTTAAGCAGCTGCTTCGAAAGAAAGGCCTCATTTACGTCTCGCTACTGGTGCTTCCTATAATCTTGTTAGGTTATGTAGGGATTGCACGATATGGAGTAGGTGTCTTACGGTACGGCTCGGTACTCCCCGATTGCAAGGTTGTAATCGGCAAAGAGAGATGTGATAAGCTCAACTATTACCGCGAGACTGAAGAACTTAAGGCAACGAAAGATGAAAGAAAGTCTATGTCCGTGGACGACTATCTATTTAATTGGGCTAATAAAATGACAACAAGATTCGACACGACGGGTATACAGATACCAGATGGTCCAGGAAAGTACGATGATCAATTTGCTCGGAAACTCCCTTTGCTATCGTTACTTATTACTGCGGGAGTGATTACGACCTTCTTTTGTTCGGTATTTATGTTGCATAGATTTATTAGCGATAAGCGATGGCAGCTGATAGTTTTCAGTGGGCTGTTTTTGGCCGTAACGCTATTTGTATTCAACATCCTTAGTTATTATTCGGCTAATGAAAATCTTAATGTTCAGGTGCGATATTTACTTGGATTTGTCCCCGTTATTATTGCTTTTGGTCTAATGTCGATGGATATCATGATTAAGCGACGTGCGGTTAAAACGGTGGGCTTCGTGGTACTTCTCCTTATAGCAAGCCAAGGGGCAGGCGTGATGAAGCATATCGCCTCAGCGAAAGACTCATGGTATTGGCAAAATGGTACAGTAGTAAAAGTAAATCAAAATACTAAGCAGGCAGTGCGGCTATGGCTACACGAGGCTGACGGCAAGTAGCGGATAAAAGAGGAAGTTGGACATATGCTAAACATAAGAACTCTTAGGAGCTTTCTGGTAAAACATTATGGGTTTGTGATAGGAGTTACTAGTTCATTTATCCTATCAATGACACCGCTGTACGCTACAGGGTACATCCTATTTATACTTATCGCTGCGTTGAAGATAAACGTCTTAAAGGCATTTGGTACTTATTTTGCTAGGTTGGTTTTAGCTTTTCTCATTTTGCTTATAGCTATCATGGTCACTGGTGTATTTACGAGCTTTCTTGATATTACCAATTTTGCAATAATAAACTTGACTATAGCTTGCATGTTTTGGGTCATCCTATTGCTGCTGCAGTCAAAGCCTGAGGATGGTAGAGCCAAGAAATTTGATGTTTCGGATGGCATCTCATTGATCATTGCTGTAGCGGTTCCAGTCATACTTTTTATTGTTCATTTCTCGCAAGGTGTTCCAGTTAGCGAAAGCTTATTTAAACTGGTGAATGCAGACGGTTGGGATAGTGTTTCTCATCTGAATTTTCTTCAAGTGACCGCTGAAAATAATAATTATTTCTATTCTACTTCACCAATGCAGGAAGGGAACGGCTTGGCGGCAATAAATTACCCTCAGGGTTGGCACTTGGCATCGAGTAGCTTTGTGAATGGACTACTACCGAATGTCTTCAACCCGGTGAGCTATGGTGTTAACGCTACCTTCATTGCATATATCGCAGTTGTATTATTTTGGTACATTCTTACTGTCTATATATTTGCAAAGACAGGATGGCACCTGCTTAAAAGAGTTCCCCGTAGTACGTACAAATTAAACAGATACGTAGTATTTTCGTTAGCAATGTCGGTGCCTATACTTACAGTCTTCACGGCTAGTATTTATCCGGGCTATATGAACTATCTCGGTGTGTTCCCCTTTATTATGGTCGCAGTCATAGCATCTTACGAAGTACTAAATTCCAGAAAAAAGTCGGAGATTTGGGGCTACTTGGCCCTTACTCTACTGATGAGTGCTGGTGTGTGCTTGGAATGGGTGCTTCCCGTGCCCTTCGTTCTGTTTCTTATGTTTGTAGTTACCATGACGGTAGGGATGTCGGTTCGTGAATTCTTCAGGAGAATACCACTAGTAATACTAGGGGCTGTCATAGCTGCGTCATTATTAGGCTACCTTTACATCCTTACAAGAGACGTTGGTGTGGGGCATTTCTATGCTAGTAATTCTTGGGCGACCAGTCTTCCAAGCATCTCCCTGGCCGTAACTAGCCTTGCCGTAATCATGCTGGGGGCAATTTGGCGCAGGCCAAAGAAAGAGATAGATAGTTTTGTCATCATAATCTCACCGTTCCTGCTATATATCTTTATCCTTTGGATCTTCGCATACCTATTTAGCGGGAGCATAGGATATTATCACGCAAAACTTTTTGGAATTATGTTTAGTGTCATATCTTTGTTTGCTACTGTCGGCTTGGTGAGGCTTATAGAATCTATAGATAGTCCTACTGACCGTATAAGAAGTGCGATTTTCGCTGTAGTTTTTTCGATAAGCGCTGTTGCTGGTGTTATCATATTCTCCAGTCAGACCATCGACTTAAGATTATTCCAAAGATCTCAGTACCATCTCACGCCTGAGGAACGTAGTTATGTCGTGGAATGGATGACAGGAGAAGACTCCCTAAAAAACGAAGGACAGCTTCTACTATTGAGAAAAAATTTCCTGCAGAATAATAACAGATCTATGCTATACAATAGGTTGACGGTAGATTCGGCAAAGCGCTACCTTGCTAGTCAGTCGCCAACTACTATGCGCTACGTTGATCTTAGCTACACCTGTCTTATGAATATATACTATGAAAAGAAAGATAACGGGCAAGTGATGGTAATAAGTAGCAGGCATCGAGTTTTAGATAAACTTGCAATATGCGTTCAGCAGAGAGATAGTGCGGGACTTCCGACTACCATTAGATTGCCCTATTCACTTAAGCCCCTGATGGAGGAAGTGGGGATTAGTAAAGCAAAATTTGTGTATTATGGCGAAGAACGTATTGAAGATAATAAAAATGCGGACTAACCATCAAAGACATGTAAAACCTGAGGTCGATGATCTAAAGGTCGTAATATTCTCAGGATTTTATCAGCCCTTTTTAGGCGGAATCGAGAGATATACCGAAAAACTAACGCATGAGCTGAGGCGACTTGGATATCGTATTGTCATCGTAACGACAAATCACACAAGCCTACCCGAAACTGAAAAAGGGGATGTGACTGTCTATAGATTGCCATCGTACGGTTTATTTAAAAATAGATATCCGCTTCCACGACTAGGGAGAAGATACCGAACACTAATGAATAAAATCGAGCAGGAGAATGCCGATTTAGTTATTTGTAATACCAGGTTTCAACTTACGACACTCATAGGACTGCGATACGCGAAAAGAAATAATCTAAAATCATTAATTATCGAACATGGGAGTAGCCACTTCTCTATAGGAGTAAGGTCTCTCGACTTTCTTGGTGGAATTTATGAGCACATATTAACTAGAGTCATTAAGCATTATAAGTCAACGGCTTATTATGGAGTTTCGTTAAAATGTAACGAATGGCTAAAACACTTCGGAATCGCTGCAAGAGGTGTTTTCTATAATTCAATTGACAGTAGCGTGGAGGTGCGGCTCCCACCCGATAATCCGTACATGGATAAATTCCAAAATAAAGTGGTTATTACATACGCAGGAAGAATACTAAAAGAGAAAGGCATCGGTCTCCTCCTAGGTGCGTTTCAAGATATATGTAATAAGTACGAGAACGTTGTGCTTGTGGTTGCGGGCGACGGTCCGCAACTGCCTCAGTTGGAGGCCAAATATAAACAGAATCCACGCATAATTTTTAAAGGGAAATTAGGTTATAAAAACCTGATGCAGCTCTTGGGTAGGACAGATATATTTTGCCACCCATCAATGTACCCCGAAGGACTGCCTACCGCTATTCTTGAAGCTGGCATCATGAAGACGGCTGTCATAGCTACGGATAGAGGTGGCACCAAGGAGGTAATCTCTGATGAGCGCTATGGTATCATAGTGAATGAAAGCGAAGATGATCTTAAGCGTGCGCTTGAGGATTTATTAGCTCATCCGAGCCAAGTAGAGGAATTAAAAGAAAACCTATACATGCGTGTAAAGCAAAGCTTTATTTGGGAAGTGACTGCACGCAAAGTGGATAAAGTTATAAGGGAAGCTGTACGGTAAAGATGACCAAAACGAAGATATGTATAATCGGAGCGGGCAATATATCAAACACAAGACATATACCCGCTTTAAAAACCATCGAGGATGCTGTAATCGAAGGGGTTCTCAGTAATAAGATCGAGCGTGCACGTCAGACTGCTGCAAGACACTCAATAAAAAATTTTGCTGAGATAGATATAGATGCACCCGACGGCGGATTGTCGAATACAAAATGGTTTAAAGACGTTGATGCTGTCGTGATTGGAGCACCACCACACGCGCATTATCCTCTTGTTAAGATGGCCTTAGAGGCAAACAAGCACGTTTTAGTAGAGAAGCCAATGATGATGAATGAAGCGGAGTGTGATGAGCTCATGGCGCTTGCAAAAAAGAAAAAGAAACTACTATATGTAATGCACAATTTTCAGTACGCGCGTAACATGCTGAAGTTAAATGAAATCATTGAATCACGTAAATACGGCGAAATAGAGAACATAACGGAAGTTCAATTTACGAATCATGATAGGAGACTTCCTGAATGGTACAATGATTTGCCTATGGGGCTATTCTATGATGAAGCTGCCCACTTTGTGTACCTTTTGGACAGGCATGCTGGAAAAATAAAAGTCAATAATTCTTACGCGGTGTATAACAAAGATAAATCAGAAATGACTCCGGCCTCCCTTACGGTAAATGCGACAGCGGGAGATACCCCCGTCGTCATGATGCTTAATTTTCACGCGCCGGTTTGCGAGTGGTATTATATGGTGAGTTTCAAAAAAAGGATATTGATTTACGATTTCTTCAAGGATATATTAATTAGTTTACCTACAGATGGTGAGCATCTAGCAGGTGATATACTAAGGAACTCGCTCGCGTACACATGGCAGTACTGGTCGCAGTTTATTGCAAATGGCGTTAGAATGCTCGGTGGAAAATTACTGTACGGACATGAGATTGTCCTACGCAAGTTCGTTGGAGCTATAAACGGAGATCCTATCGATGATAATCTTACCGCTGAGAGCGGGCGCAAGAACGTCGTTATCATTAATTCAATCATAGACAAGGCAAATAAAAGATAAGCGCAGCCAAGTAGGAATATTAGCGGGTAGCATAAGGATTATACATGAGCACAAAAGACGAATTATATAACGTATTTCTCAATAACAACCACACGACGAAACAAGAGAAAATGCTTATAAGCTACAACCTTAACGTGATTAACAGTATTCTGAAGCGTTTGAAAAGTAACAAAAAGAAGATTGACTTGCTTGAACTCGGTGTCGGCAAAGGGTACTTTGCCCAGGCGTGCAGGGAATATAATGAGACGGGCGAGATTGAAATAAAATACAGTGCGTTTGATCGTAACAAGGAAATGCTGAGACAGCTCACGGAATCCGATAAAACGATTAGAACGTATAGCGGTGAGTTGCCAAAACTAACTATAAAAAATAAAAAATTCGATATTATATACTGCGCGTTCGTAGTCGAGCACTTGAAAAACGGGCTTGAGGTTTATGACTTAATCAATAATATGAAAAAGCTGCTTAACGACGGTGGTTTAATGGTACTATTCACCCCAAATGCGTTATCTCAGAGATTCGAGTTCTACAATATCGATTATACCCATCAGTATCCGACGACGGCGCGTAATGTCACAATGGCTTTCAAGGACTGCAATATTGAAGAAGTTAAAGTTACTAAAATTAACGGACTGTGCACATATAAGGGTTTTGAAAACCAGATACTTAGAGTGACACATAAAGTACTCTTTTCTCTTTATAGCTACCGACTCTTCTCTGCAGTGCTGCAGCCATTCTACAGGACGCCGCTGTACGATCTGAACAATTTCTTCTACAGGGTATTCTGCTTCTTCAAGGAAGAAAACTTGATGTTTGTAGCAAGGTATAACAAATAGAGCGGTAAATAGACGGCTTCGTCTATTGCTTTGCCAGTATTAATATAATACCGACGAGTATAAGGCTGCATCCAAGCAGTTTATACGTCGTTATTTCTTCTTTGAAGATTATGAATGCGGTCGCCATAAGAAGGAGGTAGACAAAGGCGATTAACAGTGGCGAGATGAATGACAGGTCGAATCGAGTAAGTAGAATAATGTACGTAAAGAAGCTAACCCCGTAAGCAACAATACCTATCAACGACATAAGTGTAATGTTCATATTAAAAAAAGGTAAAGTGAACAGAGCCCGTCCAACATTATCAAGGCTACCATATTTAATTAAGGTTGAACCTGCAACCGCTGAGAATACGTACGTAATCATAAGGACAATGTTTATCATTTGTTTATTTCCTGGTTAATTTTATTGATATTTCTCGATGCAGGCTTGCGAGTCTTTGTTCGAGAGCATCGGTTTTCGATCGTAGGCGTGTGGCTATGTATACAAGCGCTACGATTGCAGTAATCTGAATCACGTCAAATAGGCTAAGAGAGTCACTTTCGGTGTACCCGCTAGAGGAGAGCCAATTATATACAGGTGCCGCAAGGGCAAGGCCGATGAGAATCACTGTCCATATAGTTAGCTGTACAAGAGTTCTTCTCCCTCCCATATGCCTGAGCTTGTAGCGGGTGATCGTGCTAACGATGGCAATAATCACAAAAGGTAAGTTCAATAAGAACAGTAGTGTATAGCGACTCATCCAAACAGCTCCCCGATGCGTCGCTTGATAAGGCTTTTGACAATATTTATACCGTTCCAGTTGTTCTGGCCCTTTGACTTTGAATAATCGGTATAGACGGCTTTAATAGGATACTCATCGATATTAAGATTCTGCTGATAAGCTCGCCATAGCATCTCGGAGCAAAACTCGTAGCCACTTGTTTTCCAGCGGAGTTTTTGAAGAGCTTTACGTGAGAAAATACGCATGCCCGACTGGGAGTCGGTAGATTTTATGCCGAAAAGAATTCGGGTAATGAAGCTGAGACCCCAGTTGCCTAATACTTTGACGCGTGACATGCCTCGACTATCGATGAGGCGGCTTCCAATAAGTAGGTCGATTTTTGATTTGGCTATAATATCAACACCCCTTAGAACATCTCTGCTCATATGCTGACCATCGGCATCCATGGTCGCTCCGATGTCAAAGCCATTTAATTCCGCATAGCGTAAACCCGTGGCGGTGGCACCACCGGCACCACTGTTCATTATATGGTCGATAACCACTGCTCCGGATTTTCTGGCTATTTCCGAGGTATTGTCTTCAGAGCTGTCGTTTACGACTACAACTGTAGTTTCGTAAGACGTTTTATCAAATTGTTTTATAGCATCCTTAACTACATCGGCGATTACGGTCGCTTCATTGAACGCGGGAATAATAACGCAAACCTTTTTCTTACTCATCCTGATACATGATAGCAGATAAGTGAAGGAGATGCTCTAGGGTGCAATCCAGGATGTGCTAGGTGGTTTATGGAAGATCTTATTGTGCTCATATTGCTGATGATAGGTTCTGGTGGCAGTAGTGTACTGCTCTGGCCCTGTTGGGTATCCCAGTGCGCCATTTTGGTACCCTTGCTGTCCCCAGTGCTTCCGGATAGCTCCCTTAGATTCCCAATAGCCCGTGCTAGACGTGCCGATGATATAACCATTCTGGTACTTTTGGAAAAAGCCACTACCGGTCGGGGTTATAGGCCCTGTCGGGTAGCCCATAGGACCATTTTGATAGCCGAGCTCAGCCCAACGGGTGCGGGTAGGGCCGTAACTTTCCCAGAAGCCCGAGCTGCTCTTACCTATAATGTAACCTTTTTCGTATTTTTGGTAGTAGATGCCTCCGCCCGCATATACTTCTGATCCAGCTGGGTATCCCAGCGCGCCATTTTGATAGCCGAGCTCAGCCCAACGCTCACGGATAGCTCCCTTAGATTCCCAATAGCCTGTGCTAGACGTACCGATGATATAACCATTCTGGTACTTCTGGAAAGATCCAGCACCAGTTTGTGTCACGGGCCCGGTTGGATAGCCCATCGTACCGCTTTGGTAGCCTAGCTGTGCCCAACGGGTTCGTGTGTCGCCTATTGATTCCCAGAAGCCAGTGCCTGCAGTTCCAATGATAGCTCCATTCTGGTACTTTTGACTCCATGATTCAGCTTTAGAATCATAGGTTTCAGGGCCAGTAGGTAGCCCGATTGTGCTGTTTATGTATCCTAGTTTCCCCCATCTATCACGTATTGCACCTTTAGATTCCCAGAATCCAGTTGCAGATGAACCGACTATGCAGCCGTGCTGAAAACATTGGTACCACGTGTCGTTACCAGCGAAGACCTCATTTTGGATAGGTTGCCCGAGTTTCGTTTTACCGCCATAAGAATCGTAGTATCTCTTGATTGCACCCTTGATTGTGTATTTTGTATCGCCGAACCAAGAAGTAAAGTAATTGTAGAAGTTACGATTTCCGTAGGCACCACAGTGTGCTTCACCCCATCCGGCTGCTAGAGCGCCACTGTTTGGCTGATAGGGAGTGTATCGATAGAGAGATGATGTTGCTCGGTTCTTTATATTGACTGTGCTGCCCCCACAGCTTTTATCGGGGTTATATTGAATGTAATTATTTCCTACAGGGTAATTTGACCAACCGCCATTTAGTACTTCACGAAATAGCGCAGCAGCTTTACGCACCTGGGTTTTGAACCCTGCATTTGCATTATTGCAACCGCTTCCGCTGTCTGGACAATCATAACCAGTTGCTGCGGCGTATTGGTAGTTCCTATTGGGCCAAGTATCGGTCACGAGTGCTTGCTCTTTTTGCAGCAAGACTATAAGTACTTGTGGATTAACGTCATAGTCTTGTGCGGCTCTCCAGATGATTCGAGCTGCCGATTCACCATTGAAGCTCTCATCGGCCATACAGACAAAATGACCATCTTTCAGGTTATAGTAGAAAGTTTTGCTACCAGCCTTTATATAGCCTTCTTTGGAGTTGTAACTGGTCAATCGATCAAGATTTCTATCGTTACAGGAATTTTTGCTCTTTAAAAATGATTGAATTTGCGACTCGGACATAGTTGATTTGTTGCCCATGACTTCGTTGGACATAATATTTCCAGCACTAAATCCAGAAAGGGTAGCTTTGGCAGTATGTTGACCAAGCAGAAGACTCGCCGCTAATGAAGTAAGGGCGAAGATGACGATGAGTGCGATAGGTGAGAGCAGGCTATTCTTAGTAGGTGCATAATTTGCACTAATCATATCGCAACATTGCCCTTTATTGTTCCTGTTGAATCATTACTCTTAATTGCAATCTCTATGTTCCAGGTTCCTTTGCCAAGTTCCGATGTTGGAACATCAAAGCCTTTACAAGTCGATGATGAAGGATTTGATAGAATTTTCACTGTCTTTTGCACGCTTTTTCCGTCGGATTTTCTGGTAAGCGTGAGAATGCAGCTACCGGAGTCGAGTTTCTGGTCTATAGTGACGCGCAAGGAGAGGGCGTCGTCTGATACTGTTTTGTAATTAATCACTCCGCTGAGCGTTGAGTTGTCGGCGGCTGGTTTTGACTCTTCTTCAAATTGCTGCGGCGTTTTGTTAGGACCTTTCGACTCTGGGTTCTGCGGGTTTCCCTCTTCTGGCGTGGTGTCTTGATCGGTAGAGCTCGACTTCGAGCGGTTATTCTCGCTGCTTTGCGGTGATGTGGATTGCCGCCAAGGACCCGTGCCGGAAGTGTATGCATAGCCTACATAGCTGGCGCCTAGTAAAAAAATAGCCGCCACGATGATGGCAAGTACTTTATTCTTATTACTGTTTCTTTTAATTCTCATGGTGGTGGTATGTAACTACAAAAAGGCTTATGTATATATAATAAGGGATTAAGGGGTAGAAGTCAAACCGCTGAGCTGTTTATTGTTGTAATTAACCTATCGACGTATTGCCGCGCATTGCTTGACAATAAAAGTTTTTGGCGTCGCTATACACCGGGCACGCTAGTCAATGGTAAACTTGATAGAGTGACTAAACGAGAACAGCAAGTGAGTGCAAATAAGAGTAGTAAAGCGAAACGCTTTATGGAACTGGAGGGTCTTCGCGGACTTGCCGCTATTGTGGTGGTGTTGCACCACATGGTCTATATGTTTTATGCGCCACTGAATACGGGCAAGTTGAGTGCTGATCATTCTCCGTTTCCGTTTGAGCAATATATTTATGGGACGCCGTTTGCTTTGGCGTACGCGGGTACTCTTGCTGTAGCGATCTTTTTCGTATTGAGTGGATTCGTACTTTCGATTGGATATTTTCAGACAAACGACAGGTCAATTATCAAGAAACTAGCCTCGACTAGGTACTTGCGTTTAATGTTGCCAGCGCTCGCTTCGGTGATGATTGCCTATCTTATTATCAAGCTAGGTCTCAATGGACTAGTTGCCAATACCGCGGCTACTGTTGGCGGAGGGTCGGGATATGCTAATGCACTACAGTTTGATGCCAGCTTTTTTGATGCCTTAAAGAACGGAGCAATAGAGATTTTTATTTCGGATAGGCATCCGTACAATACGGTATTGTGGACTATGTTTATAGAGTTTTGGGGGTCATTTATGGTGTTTGCTTTCTTGCTACTATTTGCAAGATTCAAATACCGCTGGCTCGCATACATCGGACTATCAGCCCTTACATTCAATACATGGTTCTTTGCATTTGTTCTGGGTATGATAGTCGCAGATCTCTACGCTAATGGATGGTTTGATAGAATCAGACATCGCAAATACATAGTGCCAGGTCTAGTGACAGGCGCTATTATATTTGGCTCATTTCCAAATCAGCGAATCAAGGGAACTTTCTACGAAAATTTTAATATAGTACAGTCACTGATTCCAGATCTCCATCGCAAGATGTTCTTTGTTACATTGGCTTCGACGATGATTATCGTGGCTATACTCATGAGCAAGACCTTAGCATCTCGACTCGGTAGAGTCAGTCTGCTTGGAAGGTATACGTATTCGCTCTACCTTACTCACAAGTTCGTACTATTTACGTTTACAAGCGCTGTCTTCTTGCTTCTGCTGCCTATTGGCTACAATAAAGCCGTACTATTTACGTTGCTTCTATCGATTCCGGTTATTGCATTGGTTGCGTTTATTTTTGAGAAGTATGTCGATGCACCCTCGATTCGTTTTGCAAAATATATGGCGGCTATGCATAAGAGCGATAGCAGGACCGACCTGAGAGAGCGTATTCGTGTACTTGGTTACAAGCTTGATAGAATTTCTCAGTGGCCCGGTGAACGTCGTTTGGAGCCAGATAATGAAGAAAGGTGAGTCTGTAGTGAGTAGAGTTGTTAAGGCGAGGGAGGCTGATATAAATGATACTCAGGTCATTTCTTCGTTACTTGCCGAATTTCGAGAGGAGGATGTAGATAGTGGAAAAATACGTACGCAGATTTCTGCATTTGTTAATGACCCGAACAGAGCCATTATAGTCGTGGATGATCAAGATGTGAGTGGTATGGCAGTCGTAAACTTAGTATTCAAGCTACCAAAAGTGGAAGCGCGTATCGATGAAGTGTTTGTATCACACGCCGCGCGCGGAAAAGGGTACGGCGATATGTTGGTAGAAGCGTGCGAGCAGTGGGCTTGGAGTCATGATGCCGATAGCATCGAGCTAACGTCACGCCCAGCTCGCGAAGCAGCCAATGCTCTCTATCAAAAGCGGAAATATCAGCTTCGGAATACGAACGTCTATAACAAGAAAAAGGAAGTGTAAATGGCGCGCGTCAAGTTATCAGAGTTTCGAGCTAAGAGCCTACTCGTTCCAGAGTACGATGGCGTGAGCCTAAAGCTCGATAGCCTCAAAGAAGACCTTGCCAAGCTGGGCAGCAAGACTCACTACGTTATCAAGGTGGATCAGGGAATTAAAAAACGGGGTAAGCAAGGGCTTATCAGGCTGGACGTACCTAAGGCAAAAGCCGAGCAAGCTGTAAAAGAACTCGCCGAGCGAGGGTTCTATCGCTTTATTGCTGAACCTATGCTGACGCATAAAGACGACGAGGAGTGTTATGTAAGCTTCGAGCGCGCACGAGCAGGCATGGTGATTCACTTTTCTGAGAAAGGTGGAGTAGATATCGAAGACAATCAAGCGACCGTCCGCCATTACGATGTAGCAAGCGTGCCGCTGCCACAAAAGTTTGTCGAGCGCGTGGTCGAAGTCATGGACCGGGAGCATCTTTCGTTCGTGGAAATAAATCCGTTAATAGTGCGAGACGATGAATGTGCCTTGCTTGATGCGGCCGTACTGGCGGACAGCGCGGGTCAGTATCAGGCTAATTGGAATGAGGATGACGTGGTTGAGGCAGCTATGCCAACAGGCAGTGAAGCTGCTGTGGCTGAAATGAATGATAATTCGCCGGCTGCATTCTCCTTCCGTGTATTGAATCCAAATGGATCGATCTGGCTCTTATTAAGTGGTGGCGGGGCGAGTATTACAATTGCAGACGAAGCTGCCAACAAAGGCAGAGCCGATGCTATCGGGAATTATGGTGAGTATAGCGGTGGGCCTACCGAGGAGGAAACCTACTTATATACCAAAGAACTACTGCGACAGGCATTTATTTCAAAGGCGCCAAAAAAAGCTATAGTGATTGCTGGAGGCGTAGCCAACTTTACGGATGTCAGAAAAACATTTGGCGGAGTGGTTCGTGCGCTTAAAGAGCAAGTAAATGAATTGAGTATGCATCATATGAAGGTATTTGTTCGGCGCGGGGGTCCAAATGAGGTCGAGGGACTAGCATTGATGAAAGATTTTCTAGAAACAAATGGCTTACTCGGTAGCGTGCACGGATCCGATGTTGTGCTGACTGATGTCATTAACGAAGCTTTGGAGTACGTAGATGCGTAGTATTAGTGATATTCGTGAGCACCCAGGGAAAATCCTAGCGATTGGTAGCTATAAGCCAGGCTATCAAGCTATTCTCGACTTTGATTTCTTGTGTGGAAAATCGAATCCGTCTATCGTAGGGATAGTTGGGCCGAATAAGCGATTTGAAAAATATTTTTGGGGCAATGAAGAAATTCTCATTCCTTGCTATAAATCGCTGGAAGCAGCAAAGGATACCATTGGCAATGTTGAATGGTTGCTTAATATCTCTTCGGGTCGTCGGGCATTTCAATCGACGGTTGAATTCTTTGAGTCATTTCCAGACGCCCTTGGCGCGCACCTCTTTGCTGAGGATATACCGGAAAAATTTGCGCTTGAGCTGAGTAGTCGTTATCTCCAGCAGGGCAAAACAATCATAGGCCCTGCTGGCGTTGGGTTGGTAGTACCAGGAGCTCTAAAGCTAGGTGTTATCGGAGGAGTTGACTGGCGCCAAATCGAAAAGACCCAGCTTCAACTACCGGGTTCAGTGGGTATCTTATCAGCATCGGGGGGTATGACGGGTGAAGTGATTAATATGGTGACACGCTCTGGACATAGGGTTAGTTTTGCGCTGTGTTTTGGTGGTGATCGTTTTCCGGTTACTACTCCAAGGGATGCTTTCCTAGCCGCAGAAGCTGATGATGCGACGACTCATATTGTTTACTACGGTGAGCTGGGCGGTCAAGATGAGTATGAGCTTGCAGAACTTATCAAAAAAGGTGAGGTGTCTAAACCGGTCATTGCCTACATTGCCGGAGTGATTGGCGAAACTTTTGAGCAGCCGGTTCAGTTTGGCCACGCCAAGGCACTGGCTGGTACCAAAGCGGAGACGGCATCAGCCAAACGGGAGGCGCTGAAAAAGGCAGGTGCACAAGTAGCCTCATCGATGGCCGAGTTTAATGGTATGATTGGCCGAATTCCAAAAAGGAAAACCGAAGAGCTGCTCGAGACCGACCTTTCACGACGAAAAGAGAGCTTGTTCACATCTACGATAAGCAAAGAATCCCCGGATGGATATCAATTTGTTGGCCGTCCGCTGCAGGACTGGGCGCATACGGGCGATATCGCTTCACAGATTACGGCGGCACTGCTTGGCCGTCTGCCGACTTCTCCGCTGACGAAAGAACTAGTGAATCTAATATTCCTACTTTCGGTTGACCACGGTCCGCAAGTTTCTGGTGCGTTAAATACTATCGTAACCGCGCGAGCCGGCAAAGGACTCGTTGATTCGTTAGCGGCTGGCCTACTTACGATTGGGCCGCGCTTTGGCGGGGCTGTTACTGATGCTGCACGTGAGTGGCACAAGGGGGTCATTCAACAGCTTCAGGCGTCTAAGCATGTCGAAGAATACGCACGGGACAAAAAAATGATCGGCGGGATTGGCCACAAGAAGTATCGTCTCGATTTGCCCGACCCTCGCACGAAGCTGCTCGCTGACTTTGCGGGAAAACTTCCTAAGCACCCACACTTTGACTATGCAAAGCAGATTGAAGCAATCACTACGACAAAGAAGGGAAATCTAATTCTGAATGTTGACGGTCATATAGCGGCTCTCATGCTTGATGTGCTAAAGCAAGAAGAAATGCTATCAGATGCTGAGCTTGATCGACTCATTGAGGCTGATTTCTTCAATGCCCTCTTTGTTATCCCTCGAACCGTAGGTTTTATAGCGCATTATCTTGATCAAAAACGAATTGACGAGGGATTATTTAGACTTCCTGACGAAGACGTCTACAATCTCTCCTAGCCTACGAAGAAAATTCTGATTGCCATTTCCAAGTATCACGACACATATCATCAACCGATAGCTCGGTATGCCAGCCAAGTTCTTTAGCGGCAAGCTTAGGGTTGGCATAGAATTCCGGCAGATCTCCCGCTCGCCTTGGAGCGAATTCGTAGGGAATGTCCTGGCCGGTGGCAGCTATAAATGCGTTGACGAGCTCAAGTACAGAGGTGCCTTTGCCCGAGCCGAGATTGTACGCTTTTGCGCCTGGAGTAATATGTTCGAGCGCAGCGACGTGACCGTGCGCAAGGTCAACGACATGAATATAGTCGCGGATGCAGGTGCCGTCAGGTGTATCGTAGTCGTTGCCAAAAATCGAAAGCTTTTCACGCCGGCCGGCGGCAACTTGAGCAATAAAGGGCATGAGGTTATTTGGAACACCTTGTGGATCCTCACCGATCAAGCCGCTTGGGTGCGCTCCGACCGGGTTGAAGTAGCGAAGTAATGAAACCTCGAGTTTAGGATTAGCCGCTGCGGCGTCCCGTAAGATTTGCTCAATCATGTATTTCGTTTGACCGTAGGGGTTGGTGATTCCTTGGCCTACCGGATTCGCTTCAGAGTATGGGATTGGCGCAGAGCCGTAGACGGTGGCTGACGAACTGAATACTAGCTTATTCACACTATGTTTTTCCATTATCTCAAGTAGAGAAAGCGTCGAATCGATGTTCGTGCGGTAATAAAGCAACGGCTTCTCGGTGGATTCGCCGACGGCCTTTAAGCCTGCAAAGTGGATGACCGCATCAAATCCCTCACTAGTGAATAACTCGTCGAGCATGTCATAGTCGCGGAGATCAAACGTATGAAGCGGTACTTTGACACCAGTAATCTTCTCGAGTCTGTCGATGACCGATGCCTTACTGTTTGATAGATTGTCAACAATGACGACATCATGGTTGTGAGCAAGAAGCTCAACGACGGTATGTGATCCGATGTAACCGGTACCGCCAGTAACGAGTATTTTCATATTCTTAGTATATCAGTCGTTTCATTAGGTACGCTATACTGGTTAGTAGTAAACAAGGAAGATGTATAGATGAAACGAGTAATTGTTAGCGGCTTTTTTAATCCACTTCATGGCGGGCATCTCGACTTGATTGAAGCGGCGAAAAAACTAGGTGACGAGTTGATAGTGCTCGTAAACAATGATGAGCAGCAGATCGAAAAGAAAGGCAAGATTATTCTTGATCAAGAAAATCGTGCACGATTGATGCGCGCTCTGCGAGATGTCGACGAAGTCATTATTGGCATAGACCCGGCAGGCAACCACTGGCCAAGTATTAAAACTATCGAAATGGTGGCAAAAAAGTATCCTGATGATGAATTGATTTTTGCAAATGGCGGGGACCGTGACGGGCCAAGAGCTATTCCGGAAACGGATGTATGCCGACAGTATGGAATTGAAACCGTCTTTGGTGTTGGAACAGAAGTGCGAGGTCAGGTAAAACCTGACTCATCGAGCCGGATCAATCAGGCTCTAGGTCACGAGGACGCTTAGGGTATGTGTGGTATCGTTGGCTATGTAGGCAATCGGCACGCGCAGAATATTTTAGTGACAGGACTGCGTCGACTCGAATATCGCGGCTATGATTCTGCGGGTATCGTGACGATAGGTGACGGGCCTACATTACTCCGAGCAAAAGGGAAGGTTGCTGAACTCAGCAGTCTGGTTATGAAGACAAAGCGTACTGATACGATTGGCATCGGCCATACACGCTGGGCGACGCACGGCGAGCCATCGGAAGCAAATGCCCATCCTCACCAAGCTGGCGACGTCTTTTTAGTCCACAACGGGATTATCGAAAATTATAAAGAACTTCGTGAAGAGCTGGATAATCACACATTTACGAGTGAAACTGACACAGAAGTGCTTGCAGCCCTCATCGACGAGCTATACCAGCGCAAAGATGTGAAGCTCGAGAATGCAGTCACGCAGGCCCTGAAACTCGCGGTCGGAACATACGGCATCGCGGTAGTCTCGCCGAAAGAGCCAGGCAAAATTGTTGTTGCCAGGCAGGGCAGCCCGCTAATTATCGGTGTTGGCGACGGCGAAACGCTTATCGCAAGCGACGCTTCGGTGCTCGTAGGCCATACTGACGAAGCAATCTATTTGAACGATGGCGAACTAGCGATTTGCACGGCCGATGGTGTCGAGCTTATGGATCTTGCATCACAGCCAGTATCGGCAAGAGTAGAAAAAATCGGAGTCGACATGGCAGCGATACAAAAGCAGGGCTACGACCATTTCTTACTGAAAGAAATCATGGAGCAGCCTACGACACTTCGCTCGACATTAAATGGCCGTGTACTCCCTTATGAGCATATTGCGAAACTCGGTGGACTCAACCTTACCGACAAGGAACTGCGCGATATTGAGCATGTAGTCATTATCGGCTGTGGCTCAGCGTACTATGCTGGCATAATGGCATCGTACTACCTGGAGCAACTTGTCGATGGTTTGAGCGTAGAAGTTCATGTAGCTTCTGAATATCGCTATCGATCATTCCATCTGCCCAAAAATAGCGTTGCATTAATCGTCTCTCAGTCGGGTGAGACAGCAGATACATTGGCGTGCCTACGCGAAATTAAACGTCGCGGCGTGAAGACGCTCGGTGTGGTGAATGCGGTAGGTTCGACGATTGCTCGCGAGGTTGACGGTGGTGTGTATGTACACGCCGGTCCTGAAATATCTGTGGCCAGCACTAAAGCCTTTACCTCACAGATTTCAGCAATGACTATATTTGCCGTCCAGCTCGCGCAGGCTAAGGGTGCTGGGCTAAAAGAGCTTGATGAAGTTATCGATGAGCTTGCTGTATTGCCTGAAGAAATCGAATCAGTTCTTACGCTGAAACGTGATGAGATACGTGAGATTGCCCACAAGTACGCCAACTATAATCATGCGCTTTTCTTGGGTCGTGATACGCTTTTCCCGCTTGCTCTTGAAGGAGCTTTGAAGCTCAAAGAGATTAGCTACATCCAGGCTGAAGGGTATGCTACGGGTGAATTAAAGCACGGACCGATTGCGCTGATTGATGATAAATTCTTTGAAGTGATGTTGCTTCAAGACAATTGGTTATTCAACAAATCGATGAGCGGCCTTGAGGAAGTGAAGGCTCGTGGGGGTCACATACTAGCTATCACCAACTCCAAGAAAGATATTCCGGCGGAGAGTATCATACGGGTTGAGACGAAACTTGATATGCTCGCACCGATTGTATTCAATGTTGTACTGCAGTTACTTGCCTACTATATCGCTGTAGAAAAAGGCAACGACGTCGACCAGCCGCGTAATCTGGCGAAAAGCGTCACAGTAGAGTAGCTAAGATAACTGGTCACTGACGATTTTTCGCATCTTCGTAATGAAGAGCGATTTATCGAATCGCTTTGACTTACGTCGCAAAGTACCCGGCAAATAGTGCTTTGTTTCCAACTGCTTAATAGCTGTAACGACGGACCGGACTGTTTGTTCTGGGAAAAGGACCCCACTCTCTGAGTCGACAATATCGAGCGCGCCACCCTTGCTGTAGGCGATGACGGGTGCTCCAGCCGCGAGCGCTTCGACTTGGACTATGCCGAAGTCTTCTTCGGCAGGGAAGATGTAGCCTTTTGCATGATTCAATGCATTATTAACTGCCTCATCTGAAGCATCACCGAAGCGATCGGTGAAGAACTCTACGCTCGGCCCAGCCATAGCGACGAGCTTATCATGCTCTGAGCCGTTACCGTATACCTTTAGCTTGATACCGAGTTTTGTTGCAGCAGCGACTGCCAAGTCGGCCTTCTTATACGGTACTTGGCGTCCGAGTACGACATAATAGTCGTCGCGTTTACGGGCCGGCTCGAAGCGGGCCGTATCGACCGGTGGATGAATAATAGTGCTGTTTCGGTTGTAGTACTTCTTGATCCTTTTCTGTACTTCAGAGGAATTGGCAATAAATACGTCGACTTCCTGCGCGGCTTTGTAGTCAGCCTTCTTAAGGGGCGGGACTATGAGGGGCATAGCGAGACGTACCAGCCAGTTGAGTTTACCGAAACCAGGATCCTTTTTGTATTCCTGGTAGTGACTCCAGTAGTAGCGGATCGGCGTGTGGCAATAACAGATATGTATCTGGTTAGAACGCGCTTTTCGTACCTGTTTGCTCTCAGCGCTTGAACTTGAGATGATGATGTCGAATTCGGAAAGGTCTAATTTTTGAAAAGCACGGACCCGTAACATGGGAAAGAACTTATGAAGTTTTTTGAGCGGCCCCGGAAGATTTTGCAGGTAGGTGGTACGGACATCATAGTTATTGAATGCTGGCATCTTCTCTGGAATATACGTTGATGTGTAAATCGGCGCGCCTGGAAACGCCTCAAGAAGAGCGAGTGCGACATTTTCTGCTCCGCCCATATTTGTGAGCCAATCGTGAACAATAGCGATCTTTGGTTTATGTGCCACTAGCGTGCTCCGACACGTTTGAAGACGACGGTGATTGTCTTAAAGAGAATTTTAATATCGAGCCAGAAACTCCAATTCTGCACGTAATAGAGCTCGAGCTGGATACGTTGGTCGGTAGTGAGGTCATTGCGCCCGGATACCTGCCAAAGACCGGTAACACCAGATTTGACGCTGAGCAGCAGGGCGCCGTGTGTCTCGGTAAACTTTGCATCAAGTTCTGATTTGGGAATTGGCCTGGGGCCGACAAGGCTCAGTTCACCACGCAGAACATTAAATAGTTGCGGCAATTCGTCGAGAGATGAGCTTCGAAGGAATTTACCGAAAGGTGTGATGCGCGGATCATTTTTTACTTTGAAGTCACGCTTATATTCATCGACTAAATCCTGACGGCCCATTTCTTCGAATTCTTCTAATGCGCTCCTCTTGCCGTATTTTCGTCCCATGCTGCGAAATTTGAATACGCCAACAGGCTTCGAATACTGACTGAGGCGATTGCTTACGTAGAAAGGATTGCCCGGATTGAAGATGAGCTGGAAGATAGTAAGGAGTAGGAAGATAGGCGACAAGACGATAATGAGAAGTATCGAAGCGATGAAATCAAATATACGCTTGGCGACCGCACCCCAGCCGATGAGCGGTGTTTGTGATACGGAAATAATCGGATATCCCAAAAAAACGTCGACGGTATTCTTGCCGGAATAAAACTCTGGCTCACCTGGAATAAAGCTGTAAGAAATGTGGCTCATCTGCGAGGCGCCAAGGATTTGCTGGTTGCGCTCGCTCGACTCGTAGAGGTCGGTTTGGATGATGGCCGAAATATTTAGCTTAGCAAGATCTTTCTCAGCTTGGTCAAAGTCTTTATACTGCTTGATCCCAAGATTACCAGGTACAACATTTTTTGGCCCTGCAATGGCTACGACTTTGTACCCACTCTTGCTGGTGTCGGCGAGACTGCGGGCGATATCGTACGTAGCATCAGAATTGCCAACGATCAGTAGCCGGCTTGTACCCCTAGCATGACGAAATAGAAGTCCCCTTAAGAAACGTAACGTCTCTCGCTCAACGAGCAAGAATACGAATGACCCAACGAGCACATACGCAGTCACGAGACGGGCGGGAAAGATCCGCTCATTGGTGACATATTCCCAGCCGATGATGAGGAGGACGCCGATGAACGAACCGATAGCAATCTTTCCCCACTCAACTAGCCGTCGATTGTAGGTGAGGGAATGGTATCCACCGATGATAGCAAGTATGAAGAGCCAGATTGGTATGATCGCAAGTGCGGCAAGAAAATAATAGCTGTCATCGCGCGGCGTCAGTAGATTTCGATCATCAAACGCAACTCGAAGCAGGTAGGCCACCCCAAAAGCGGCGAGTAACGCGACAAAGTCTGCGCCCAGCAGAATCAAGCTATAGAATTTCGTATTTTTACTGAGCATCTGTAGCTTTAGAGTATACACCGTTTGAAGCGTGTCATAAAGAGGTGGAGTCGGAAACCGCTTATAGTACAATAAAGGTATGGACAGGGAGCGAGCGACCAAGAAACAACAGGAATTGTTAGAGTTCGTTGATAGTTTTATTCGTGAGCATGGATATGGGCCAAGCTACCGAGAGGTCATGAAAGGGCTAGGCTATAAGTCGGTTTCAACCGTAGCGACGCATATTGACGGACTGATTTCCAAAGGGTATCTGCATCGACGCGATAATTCTCCCCGCTCTCTTGAGGTGGTTACGCTGGCTCGTGATTCGAAGCCAGAGCCGATAATGTCAGCTGTCGTTGACGAAGTAGAGGCTATGTTTAAAAAAGGTATTGAAAAGTCGGACCGAGATACGTTACTACGTGCACTTGAAGTGCTCGACTATGAGAAAGAAGCAAAGCGACTGAGGGGTCTGTATGAAGTCGATTCTACCAAGTCTGAGTAGAGACCAGCGACGCTGGATTCTTGTGGGTGTGGTCATGACGCTAGCGATCATCAGTATCGGCCAGTTGCTCTACCCACGTGATCGATTGACCCCTTTTATGGTCATCGATTCCGTTGCCGTAGGCGGATGGGCGCAGAAAGACGCTACGTGGGAACTTGACCACAGTCTTACAATGCAACCGATTGCCATTACGATTGAGAAAACAAAACAAACATATCAGGCGCCAAAACCGGCAGATATTGGGCTGACGATTTCAAACAAGTCGCGCGTTGCCAATGCGAGCTATCCATTATGGGCACGGTTAATACCGACATCTTTTTTGTGGTACCACCTTGTTGCGCCAAGAGAGGAGCCCCGCTATGAGCGAAACGACACGAAACTAGTAAAATTTGTTAAAGAGACCCTGGGTGATTGTCGGTTAGCGCCAAAAGATGCAGGAATCAAATTTAAAGATAACGACCTACGGCTTATTCCAGCAAAGTCGGGTGGAGCATGCGATAAGAGCGAAATGGTCGATGCGTTACGCGGAGTAACGCCAACCGTTACGAATCCCGCTAATGTAAGCATCGCCGTGGCGATCAAGGAGCCGAAGGTTACTGATGATACGGCAAAGGAATTGATACGCTCGCTTAAGGAACAATCCAAGGGTGGGATCTCAATCAAGGTTAATGATGAGACGAAAAGTATCGCGCAAAATGAATTGTTATCGTGGCTGGTGGTTACTCCAAAAAATACTACGTTAGAAACGAGTATCGACAAGGCTTTATCCGACAAATACTTCGCAAAGAATATCACTCCGCTCGTAACTGTTCCCGCTGGCATCACGACGGTCTCAACCAGGGACTTCACGGAACTGTCACGAAAGACGGGCAAGTCGGGTAAGACGCTTGATGCTGATGCAACTCGTCAATCGATTGTATCGGTACTTGGCGGCAAGTCAGAAGAGGCGAACGCTATGACAAAGACGGCTAAACCGAAGGTTGTCTATAGCCGAAGCTACACCAAGACAAGTACAGGCATTGCAGCGCTTATAATGCACTATGACCAAGACAACTCGGGCGTGTTCGGCGTGTCGTTTAGTGAACTTTCCGGAGCCGGGCGGAGTGCCGCTTATAATCAAGATCGAACCTTCACGACAGCAAGTACATATAAGCTGTTCGTTGCCTTTAGTACACTCAAGTTAGTGGATAGTGGCAAGTATAAATGGACGGACAAAATCGCTGACGGGCGGAATCTCAATACTTGTTTTGATGACATGATTGTTAAATCGGACAATACCTGTGCGGAAGCATTGCTTGAGAAAGTAGGGCGCGAGAAGCTCGACAACGATCTGCGTTCGATCGGCTTGACACGTTCAACATTCAGAGCGAAAAGCAACCAGACAACCGCGGCCGAACTGGCGAGCTTTCTTACGAAGCTAGAAGATGGAGATTTACCTATTAAGACGTCAAGCCGCGATAGGTTGCTTTCGGCAATGAAACGGCAGCAATATCGCCAGGGAATCCCGGCTGGTGCAAGTGGTACGGTAGCCGATAAAGTTGGGTTCTTGAATGGACTGCTTCACGACGCGGCAATAGTCTACTCGCCAAAAGGCACGTATGTACTAGTGGTACTCAGTGATGGAAGCAGCTGGGCAAATATCGCAGACATCACCAAGAAGATAGAATCGCTTCGCTAGTTTACAGAGGCGAGTAAATACGCTAAAATATCTCA
>Ga0172380_10001789_pt1 | contig 36313 bp, 46 predicted proteins | sample Leawe162metaG_FD_119747 | JGI IMG/M metagenome (GOLD analysis project Ga0172380, IMG submission 119747) | Leachate microbial communities from a municipal landfill in Southern Ontario, Canada - Leachate well 162 metaG | ecosystem: Engineered > Solid waste > Landfill > Unclassified | place...
TATGACATCGAAGTCCACACTAGTAGTGCCGAAGCGATCGCATCGCTTAAGAGGCACATCACAGCCCGTGGAGGCAGGACCACAGCCTTGGATCCCAGAGCCTTACCAGGTGGAGGGCGTGAAGTTCCTATTAGAGCACGCAGCGGCAGGGATCTTCCTGGATCCAGGACTGCGCAAGACAAGCATCACCCTGGCCGCAATCAAAGTGCTGATGAAAGAGAAGCTGTTGAGCCGCGTCTTAATCATAGCCCCTCTCCGTGTGTGCTACTCCGTCTGGCCGAAAGAAGTAAAAAAGTGGAAGGACTTCGCGCATCTGAGAGTGGAGATACTACACGGCAAAGGAAAAGAAGAAGCCCTGCGCCGCGACGCTGACATCTACGTGATCAACCCTGAGGGCCTTGAATGGTTGCTAGGTGTGACGAAGGTCCGACCACCAGGCAAGAAGAAGGCTGTCATCAAATACGATCTGGCCCGCTTCAAGCTGCTAGCTGCCGACACGCTAGTGATCGACGAGATCAGTAAATTCAAGCACGCCACATCTGACCGCTTCCAGATGCTCAAGCCCATCCTGCCAAAGTTCGATCGTAGATGGGGGTTGACAGGCTCGCCAGCGCCTAATGGCTTGCTTGATCTGTTCGGCATCATGTATATGATCGACCTAGGCAGAGCGCTTGGACCATACATCACGCACTATCGCGCGGCCTACTTCACGCCAACAGGATTCGGTGGGTTTAATTGGGTATTGCAGCACAACGCAGAGGAGGCCATCTATGAGCGCATAGCCCCAAGCGTCTTCCGCTTGTCTGAGGATGAGTACCTCAAGCTGCCACGCATCGTGGAGAACATCATCAAGCTTGACCTGCCAGACAAAGTGCGCAAGGACTATGACGAGCTCGAGAAAGAATTCATCATCCAGATCGACGCCGGTACGATCACCGCTGTGAATGCAGGTGCCGCTAGTACAAAGCTTTGCCAGATCGCCAACGGTGGTTTGTTTCTATCCCAGGACGTCGACGATGAAGGGCGCAAAGCAACCAAGCGCGAATGGGTAGACATGCACACCGCGAAGATAGATGCTGTTGAAGATCTGCTAGAGGAGCTTGGCGGATCGCCTGCCATTATCACCTATGACTTTGAGCACGACCTTGCGCGCCTGAAGAAAGCATTAGGGAAAGATACGCCAACGATCGGAGGCGGTGTCAGCGCTAAGAAGTCAGACGAGATCGTCGATGCGTGGAACAGAGGCGAGCTGCCATACCTGCTAGGCCATCCAGCAGCGATGGGCCACGGACTGAACATGCAAGACGGTAATGCGCAGCACGTGATCTGGCACTCACTAACGTGGGACTACGAATTGTATGACCAGCTGATCCGACGACTGCGCCGCTCAGGCAACAAGGCAGAGACGGTGTTCGTGCACCTGCTAGTCATGCGCGACACAGTAGACGAGGCCAAGGTGCTTGCCATGCGCCGTAAGAAGAACACCCAAGGCGGACTATTGACAGCGATGCAGGAATACTCGCGCCAAAGGCTTGGGGAACTATATACATAAGTCCCTGTAAGTCAGCCGAATCCCAATAGCCTTCGAGAATAGAGCATCAATTCTGGTCATGGTTCGCGCTCTGCAATTCCCTTCATTCAGTCTGTAGGCAACCTCATCAACGTAGCGTTGCGTATGCTTCCGGCTGAACTGGTGATACGTTCCGTAAAATCCGCGCTTGAGCAGCGCCCAGACGCTTTCGATGCCATTGGTGTTCGCCATGCCGTTCACGAATTCCTTGGCGCTGTGATTTACAGCGCGATGGTCATAATTCGGAATGTCTGCGAACAAGCCAAGCGTCGGCAAGCTTTGATAGGACGCATGTTCGTCAGTGCAAATGGTTGAGCCGGGACGCACGTTTGCGAAGATGTGTCCGAGTATTTCCGGTGCAGTTGTACCGTTCAGAACCACAGCTTTCACATGGCCGTTGCGCTATCTACCGTCCAGCGCTTGTGCCAATTGAAATGCTTATTCGTCATTATTGACTTCATCCAAAGCGGCTTGTGCTTCTTCTTCGGAATCGTAATAAGAACGCTCTTGATCGTTTGAAATCAACTCGTCGCAAGCCGAATTCAACCATTCAATAGCTTCGGCTTCTGTATCAAATTTGTCGCATTCGTGAAATTTGCCGAAGGCGTTATAACCGACAGCATATTCAGCTAGAGGGACAATTGCATAATTTTGACGTTCACTCTCTTCGTATTCGTAGAACCAATCGTTCGCTTCTTGTTCATCATAAAATCGTTCTTTTTCTTCAATTCCACCCCGGACACTGCCCGCGCCACATGAATACGCCATGCGTTCCGAATATTCATACTTCGGTGCTATACCGCGAGGCATTGGGGTTCCGTTGATACGGTTTAATTGATTGCGTAAATCCTCGATTGAAACGGATTCGATTTTGCTTTCGTTACTTATGTAGTATTTATTCATTTTGAATCTCCTTAGAGAGCCAACTTCCGGCTGGTGTCGGTCGGTTCTTGTGAACCAGTGAGTGCATTATGCCCGAGTCGAAACAGGGAGTCAAGTATATAGCTATATTTCTTTTTCATATAAGAACGCTCGCTTATGCGATATTTTCATAAGGGAGTTAAATATATAGTTCCCAAGGCTTGGTAGATAAGAGCGCGCCTGCGCGTATACTATAAATTTAGGCGTTTGTAAACTAAAAAACTTTACAATTGCCTATTTACAAGCGCCCTGGGTTATGGGATAATCTTCTCACTCCAGCGCGATGCTGGCGACAGAGTGGGAGCTCAAAATGACAAACATCATCACATTAGAAGCAACGATCACACGTATGAAAGCGGAGGTGCTGCGCGACATCGCGATCGGCGTAGTGCCCAACGACGCCAGCAGCTTCGCTGAGCTGCATGACTATGTGGATGCCAACTACTATGGTGGATTCTGCGAAGACGAAGTGGCTGACGCTTTGATAGCTCAGTTCGGTGGTCGCGATGCAGATGAAGGTATGCCGCAAGGTATGCCGCAAGGCATGGTGGACTTCATGAATGCAGCACAAGACGCTGTGCACGAATGGCTGCAGCTTGGCGATCACATAGTGACAGAGTGCGAAGCACTTGTATGGCTCCAAACCCAAGCACCTGCGGGCAATTGGACAGAGTATATGGGCACTAGCTCGCTCACCGACGCGCTGATCAACATGGAGTGCTTAGTGAAACAAGGCCGCGCAGCGCGCATCGAGCACAAGACGATCACCGTGCTTGCGGTCTAAGGAGCCATCATGCCAAATATCACCATTCCAATTGATGAGCTTGTTGTGCGCATGGGCCACAACTCGCACATCAGCATCGAGTACCATCGAGGATCTAAGTGGTCAGAGTATGTCTACCTAGAGCCAAGCGGTCCGAGCAAAGGCAAGATGCTCACCGCCAAGTACCACGCAGAGTTCTACCGTGTTTCTGATATACCCATCAAGCGAGCTGCGCAATCGCTTCTTGGTGCAAGCCACCGCGCATATTCTTTTAACCAAGCAGTCTTTGATACCATCATGGGGGTGTACATTATGAACGCAACAAACGGCAACACAAAAGGTCTTGAGAGTCTTTCTAACGCAGCATTGGTTCCCGTGCACAACGAGCTCGCTGCTGCATTGGGCGCGAAACAGATCGGCGTGTACAAAGGATCCAAGCGGATCATCCTCGCCAAGATCGAGGCCCTCCAGCAGCAGCTCGCCAACCCAACATTGGCGCAGAGCCTCGCAGCTACGGCAGCAGCAGCAAAGGCCGCGAAGCGTCTTGCAGGTCTTCCAAAGAAGTCAGACAAGGAGAATGACATGGCAGCCAAGAAGCCAACTACGGCCAAAGCAGCGAAAGCAGCTAAGCCTACGCCGAAAACCGCCGAGAAGCCCGCGGCTCCAAAGATGCCTTGCTACTTTGGAGCCGCGGGCTTCTCGGCGGCTCCAAAGAAGCAAGGCATCGGTGCCTTCTGTATCGCGTTGATCCGAGAGGGTAAGGACAATGCTGCTGTGCTCGCTGCAGTCGCTAAGAAGTTTCCTGACGCCGCGACCTCTGCTGCGTCGATCGCGTGGTACCGTAACAAAGTCAAGAACGGCGAGGTGTAATCGTGGGATCCAAGCTAAGCATATCCTGCGTAAACGACTTGGTCAATCAGCTGCTGTGCCTTAGCGCGTCAGACGATGAGGCCTACAATGAGGTACTGAGACGGATCGGTGCTGGGTTAGCCGATAAACAACCTCTGACCACCGCGCCTAGCACTGAGCTGCTTGAAGAGCTCAAGCGTCGTGGTGGTCACCCTGGTGCCGTGGCGGAGGCTGTGCTGCTGTGCGTTAAGAAGTCAGCGGACTACAACCAAGGCATGGGCCACCTCGACGTGCACAATGTGGATCGCACGAGTTACTTCCCGTTTGGCGAAGTGTCTTATGCTCAAATGCTGCACACCAAGGCTCAGCGTTTCAACTCACTGGTGCAGAAGCACCTAAGTGGTGAAGCGCCAAATTTCGAGGGCCTGCGTGATACAGCGCTTGACATCATCAACTATGCGGGCTTCTATGTGGCAGACCCGCGAACTAAGAAGGAGAAGTGATCATGGAACAATGGCAAGGTATTCTGAGCAAGGTGCTTAAGCACGGTGAGCAGCGCAGCGATCGCACAGGTGTCGGCACGCTGTCGCTGTTCGGTGAGCAGATCGTCTTCGGCTGTCGTGACTCATTTCCAGCGGTCACCACTAAGAAGCTGTTCTTCAATCAGATGGCTGCAGAGCTTGCGTGCTTTCTCCAAGGCGCTCAGACGCTTGAAGAGTTCCATCACATGGGCTGCACCATTTGGGACGGCAATGGCAAAGCGGGTTATTGGTTGGACAACCCTAACCGGCGTCGTGGTGACGGAGACCTCGGGCGCATCTATGGCGTACAGTGGCGCGACTGGATCTCTGTTTTGAACTACAACATCGTGCAGACCGACCAGCTTGCGAACTTGATCAATGGACTGCGCCATGATCCGTACAGCCGCCGACACGTCGTTACAGCCTTCAATCCAGGCGAGCTCGACCAGATGTGCCTGCCGCCTTGTCACTTGTTCTTTCAATGCTACGTCTCGACAGACGGCCGCTTGGATATGACTGTGTATATGCGATCGGTGGATCTGTTCGTTGGGTTACCATTCGACGTGGCAAGCTATGCGTTGCTGATGCGCTTGATCGTGCAGACAGTACCAGAGCTGCGTGCAGGCTTCTTGACGTTCTTCCTCGGCGATGCGCACATCTATAAGAACCACCTAGACCAAGTAGCAACGGTCTTGGCGCGCGAACCATTCGAGGCACCGCAACTGATGCTGGATCCAAAGGCAGACGTCTTCAACTTTAGACCAGAGCAGGCGCTAATGGTAGGCTACACGTGCCACGACTCAGTTCCAGCCACTCTCAACGTATAAGGAGAACAATATGGGCAACATAACTATCACGGCTAATCGGGAACTTTTGCTTGACGGTGCTCAAGCCTTGCGCAACCAAGGGCGCGATATAGCCGGCATGTCGCAGGCCCCTGAGCTTATCACAGCTGAGGACACCTTAGAATGGGCCCAAGCAAATATGCTTGAAGCTATTATTGCTGAAGCTAGCTTGCCACAAGGCCGCCACTACGGCGAGCGTGCAGATGTCCTAGCGTTCCAACAGAAGTTCAGTGTGCCGATGGCCAAGGAACCGACATGGCTGCCGCCTGAGCTGCAAGCATTCCGCGAGAAGTTTCTACACGAGGAGCTTAATGAGTTCATCACGGCCTACAGCGAGAAAGACATGCATGGCGCCGCTGATGCCCTTGTCGACCTGGCCTACGTGCTGCACGGCACCGCTTTGATGATGGGGCTCCCATGGCCGATGCTGTGGGATGAAGTGCAGCGGAAGAACATGCAGAAGATGCGCGCCAAATCTGCTGAGCAGTCTAAGCGTGGATCCTCGTTCGACGTCATCAAGCCAGAAGGCTGGACGCCGCCGGACCACACCGCGGCACTCGGTGTTGGCCCGTGGAAGACACTAAAAGTGGAGGCATGATGATACGCGTTCAGGTGGCGTGGAGGTACAAAGGGCAGAGCACCATGACCGTGAGGACTATGCGCTCAGAGTCTACTGTCAGAGCGCTACTTGACGCCTCGCAATTATGGGACCTGTCAAAAGGTTGCCCGGAATTTATATCAGCAAAGGAGCTACGCAATGAACTCAAGACCGTCGCTTGACGAGTACCTAATGTCACTAGCCATAGACGCGTCCAAGCGTACCACATGCATCCGCCGAGGCGTCGGCTGCGTACTTGCCAATGAGCGAGGCCACGTACTTGCGATCGGCTACAACGGTGTCGCCTCTGGCCTACCGCACTGTAATGAGAAGCGCGTAAGCCTGACGCGAGGCCCCGCTAGTACGCTAGGCACATTCCCGCATGCCTGTGTCGGCCATGGGTTACCGCCTGGCCAAGACAGCTGCGAGGCGGTGCACGCAGAGCAGAATGCCTTGCTACAGTGTAGGGATCCGTGGGAAGTGCGAACGGCGTACGTGACGCTGAGCCCATGCAAGGCTTGCTTGAAGCTACTGCTCAACACGGGCTGCCAGCGGATCGTGGTGCTAAAAGAGCATGTGGGCCTGATGCCAAAAGAACTGTGGGCTCGCGTAGGACGCGCGTGGGAGGTTTTCGATCGCCGTGCGCTGCCTACTGAGCCTTTATAGTTTGGGATGCTTCCCTGGGCGCATGGCGAACCACCAACCTATCACTACGCCAGCCTGGAACAGAGAGAACTCAACGATCATGCTCCACGTCCTAAGGATGGACGCCGTGTCCTGGACGATGCCTAATGTGACCATCAAGATGCTGATCTCTGCGTAGATGTGGTAGACAAACCAAACCATGAACACCGTAACCAGTGGGCGAACTACCTTAGACGCCTTGTCTACCCAACCGTCTGCTGAGGTGGGCGCTGCAAAGTTATAAGACTCTTTCATGGCAGCGTACCCTGCTTGCTCTACTGCAGCATCACTCTCGACTGTGGTGATCTCGAGCTTGGCCTTTGCTTCTTCTAGCATGTATTCCTTCTCAGCACCGAGCATATTGATCTCGTGGGCTCGCTGGTTGGCCTTGTCTTCGATGTCGAGCTTCTTCGCTTTCAGATCCACGATGCGGTTGACCACACCGCCAGCGAGACCTACGATGGAGCCAACTGTTCCGCTTCCGAGTATTGCCAAGAGAGTGTCAAGCATTTCGTATCTCCAATGTGAATGGTGCCTTGTTAAAGTGTGCTACTAATCTTCTGAGCGCTGGACCTGATGCCAAGCCTGCGTTCTGGCCGTACAGCTTTCCAGTGTAGGTGCATGGAAGCAGACAACCGTGGGAGTGTGTCTTGAAGCCTTTGGTAGAGTCGCCAGCAAAGTTGCCTGGGTGGATGAGTATATTGCCGCGACCAGGGACACCAGTGACGTGGTAGCACCAACCAAAGCGCGGAGATCTGCGCCACACGCATTTGTAGGATCCCGGTGGTATACATGAGAGCTGCTGCGTATTGTCACGCCATGGGAGCTCGAGCAGGCGGCAGAGGAGCTTGTCAGCGAACACCCAACCGAAGGTGCCTCGGTCAGTGGATGGTCCACGCACCATCAAAGCCTTGAGCGTCATAGCTTGATCCAGCCATTCTTCTGAAACCATAGCGCAGTGCCGACGATAATCAGGCCAACCAGCCAATAGAGCTTACCCATGACTGACTTACCCACACCGGCGTAGAAGCCCTGCTTTGCCAATTCCACAGCTTTGACGGCCGCTCGATCGGCAGCCTTATCGGCAGCCCGCGTAGCGATCTCTTCTATCTGAGAGTCAGACAGTTCGTGGCGGCCGAACTTAGGGCACTTGGCAAAGCTGGCCTCTAGATCAGGGTCATTATCGTAGCGGCGGCGATTTTGGGTGTCTGACATAAGCTACTCACTGTGCCAAGTTTGGCAGATTCGCATCCAGCACCGCTTGAGCATCTAGCTTCTGCTGATCTGTAGCCTCTGGGCGGAATTGGATGACCCCACTTGAGTCAACCCCGTCAATAGGAGCCACTGCCGCAACTAAGTTATGCAAGTCAATTAACTTCATGCCATCACCTCCGCTTGTATGCCGTACTGCATTTCGATGAGCGTCCCATAGAATGTCGCTGTTGCTGCATTTGTTCGTTCTAACCATACAACGCTATTATATCCAAGAGCAGGGACAAATTTTGCGTTTGCTTGTACGCTCGTTCCAGCAGTGGTGCTTGGAACTATGCTGTACCCTGTGGTGCCAGTTTTAACAGAGGTCGAATTGACGCCAATCCCTGTGTAGACATAGCTCCCAGATATGCTATGTATGCCCAAGCTAGTGGCGCTTGCCTTCACGCTATCCTCTACAACTCCAACAAAGAAGTTAAGCCTGTTCGACGCACCGCGAACCTCCCGCCAAGTATCAGCAGTCGCGTATGTCCAGCTCGCTGTCGCCTCATACTTTTCCATCGCCCTTACTGCGCGATGGTAGTAGTTCCACAAAAAGCGATTAAGAACACTGTCCTCTGTTGTAGTTGTTGATGTCGGGCAGAAAGACCCTAGATAGCGGCGTGTCGTATCACCGTTCCTAACTAAAACACCATCCTGATAAGCCAATGCCGTTGCTCTCGCGGTAGTAGAAGTCCACGGCAAGAGTTCAAGTGTTGGTGTCCCTGCGTCATCATAGCAGAAAATATCTTGTGGAATAGTTGCAGAGGCCAGCGTGCCAATGGCGATTGAGAATTCAGCAGAAGTTCTGGTAACCCACTTCGTACCATCGTACAAAGATATTCTGTTTCCTTTGTATGGAACTGCATAAACACTTGTTGCGCCTGTAACATCAGAAGTTGTAACTGGAACGGCAGTTGTCAGTGACAGCCTGAACCCTTGTGCATCCCCGATGTGTGAGTCTAGTTCATCTAAGGCGCTTTGCACATTGGTCGAGGCGATGTTCCCAGATGGCACGTTTGTGATGTTGCCAGCTGTCAAGATCTGAGCGGCATTCTGCGCGGTGACGACCAGCACGCCATTCTTGTCGCGGATCGTGATGGAGTAGTTCACGAAGTCGACGTACAGCTGAGCAGGTCGGCCGTTGGCGCTTGGGTAACCGGCGAGCGTCCTGATCGGCCGCGCGACTGGGATCGTGAGGGCAGGATCAAGGTACACGTTGATCGGGTTAACCTCAGGGTTAAGACCTGCAGTGCCGATGTAAACGAAGCCAGCTTCGAGCGGTGTCCCGTCAGCATCGTTGAATACTGTATATGGTGGTGTTATTGCACGAGCAGCCATTATTGTCTCCTATTCGCCGAGCGCTTTTTTCACGCGGGCTTTTGTCTTCGAATCTTTCACGCCTCTTCCAAGCATCTTGATACCGCTCAAGACTGGGAGAGGAATACCCGCCATGCCACTCATTGCCATGTCCATTGCAGCCAGTACCACGCTTGCTGTGTTGCTGGTGTTCACGGATCCAGGTGGCGATGTCAGTACGTCCTTTGCCACGTCATTGATGACGCGCAATTGCTCTGCACCTTTCTTACCGAAGATGAAGTCCAGCTTGCCACTCTTGTCCAGGTTGGTGATCACCTTATCGAGCTGGGATGCGGACACGATTGGGTTGCCAAGCTCATCGCGCGCCACGTTCTTAGTGGCCTCATCCTTCAGATACTTTAGCGTGCCGCCTTGCAGTTCTTTCCAGGCTTGTGCACCTTTCTCGCCTTCAGTCTGAAGCAGTTTGCGCGCATGGCGTACAGAGTCGAGTGACGCGCCGGGATCGATGATCGAGCGCTTGAGCACATCTTCCATCGCGATGGCACGGTCATTGGATCCGCGCTTCTGGCCGATTAGATTCTTCACCAGGCCGACGTTCTCGTAGTCGTTGGCATACTGGGCGCGGGCTGCACGAGCGCGCTTATACGCTTGGCCGCCAAGACCTTCAGTAGAATCATCGATCAAGCCTTTCATGATAGATGCCTGGCGGATATTCGTGGGCTCTGCATTCGTCGATGCGTTGATCGACTTGCGGAATAACTCAGCCGTCTTGAGCGGAACAGGTTGTGCAATAAGATTACCAGAGGCATCCTCTGTGGCGACACCTAGCTGAAGCGCTTTGGCTCTGACTGCTTTGAGCACGTTCGACACCTCAGCCTCTGGAGCATTCTCTACCAGGTGCTGGATGGTGGTATCTAGTGTGACAGGTGCTTCCATCTCGCCGGCCTTCTCAGCATCCTTATATAAGGTGCGGATCTTAGTCTTGTCACGAGCTGCACGGCTGCGCAGTGCCTGGTCGACGGACAACCCGATCGAGCGCAGATCTGGAGCTTGTGCACCAGTCATATCAATGAACGCGTCCATGTTCTGCTGGAGCTGCAAGTTCTGATCAGCAAAGCGCTGGCGGATAGGATCACCAAGAGCAGGATCCTTCGCAGTCTCGCGCTCAAAGCGCTGTTGGTCGAATGATCTAGTCTTCTGGCCTTCAGTCAACTTGATGGGGACTGGCAGCTCACCAGCTTTCGCTTGACGTACGTCAGCAATGTCTACGGCCATCGAGCCTGTGCTGCCTGGTGTTCCAGGTGTCGGCGGCTTAGGCTTACCCTGAACTGCTTGCTTGACTCCTGCCACGACCGGAGCTGCAGCGGTCTCGGTACCTGCACGAGCGACTGGCGCAGCAAGTCTCGTTGCGTTGGCGACTGCTGCCATCTCGCCAGGAGCCACAGTTGCAGGAATGGCCTGCTGCAGGACTTCGCCTGTAGCTTGGGCCATCTCCTGACCAGCTTGCGTGCGTGGTGCATAGGTCAAACTACCAGCACCCTCAATGGCCGCATTCTCAACGGCTCGTGCCGCTTCACGTGTTCCAAAGTTACCAGAGAGGATCTGCTCTGCCAAACCTTTAAGCGTGCCGCCAAGCATGCCAAGCGTACCACCGACTGCGCCAGTGCCTAGTGTCAAAGCAGTCTCACCAGCGCCGACAATGTTCTCGCCGATCGTGGCGTCAGGCGCCTGGACAATAGTCTCAGGGATCTGAACGTCAGGGATCAGGTTGGACTTATCCTGGATAGCACGTTGGATGACGCCTGCCAGATGCTGAGCACCAGCAGTGTCGCCTGCTGCATCAGCGGCAGCGAGAGCTTGCTCCAGTTCAGGAAGTGTGGCCATTACTGCTTGCCTCCGTATTTTGCCAAGAGCGCTTGTGTGGTGCCAGACACGCCAGCTGCTGGTGCTTCCACGACCTTCTCGCCTGGGGCTCCTGCCGGCGCAGCAGGTGTGTTCAATCCTTGTGGTGAGTAGAAGATGTTCTCTGGGTTCAGCTTGTAGTTTTTCGCAATGCGTGTCATGCCACCGCGGATCTCTTCCTCTTGCTTCTGAGCTGCGGCGTACATCTTCTTCGCCTGGGCGCCGAACATCTTGCGTTGCTCAGGGTTCAGGCGCTCGCCACTTAGCAGCTTGTTGTACATGTTGTAGACGCGGTCGCCAACACTGCCAGCGTTCTGAGCTGTTGCGAACTCACCCTCACGAACAACTGAGCCAGGATCTAGCATCTTCATGTAGTTGAAGATCAGGGCGATGTCGCCGGCTGGCGTGTCTTCAGAAGCCAGCACACGCTGGTACGCAGACTGCACATCACGAGTAGATGCCGTGAGGTTGGTATACTCGGTGCGCAGTTTATCTTCCTGCTGAAACGCTTTTTCAGGATCGAGCCCGCCGTTCTTCTTCGCAGCTTCGATCTCCATCAGGATCTTGGTAGTCTCAGCACTGACCTTCTTACCGTCGAGGATGGCTTTCTTGGTCTGCTCTTCTGTCAAGCCCATGTCGATGCCTTGTTTCTTAAGCTCGCCAGGTTGTAGCTCTTTCTTGCGGTTCTCTTCTTCCAGCTTCGTGAACGTCTCGGTGAACTTCTCAGGGCCCATGGCAGAAGCTAGGAACAACCCAGTGGACGTCATGGCACTCGATGGGTTCAGCTTGATGAGCTCTGCAAGATCACGGCGCACCTTGGCGTCTTGCTCGTTGCCTGAGTTCTCAAATGCTGCTGCTTGTTCAGCGAGCAACTTCTGTGCGATGTCAGGAGAGCCAGACTGTAAGGCCGCATAAACACCAGAAGCCTCACGGACTCGGGCGTCTTTCTGCTGCTCGTTCAAGGCACTGTACGTCTCCTTGAAGTGCTCCGCCAGCTGAGGGTACTTGATGATCGCGCGCGTCATGCCAGCGGCTGTCGGGTTATCTGAGAGAGCGCCGAGGTCTAGCTGCATGGCAGCATGCTGCTCATTGGCTTGCTGAGTCTTGATGGCGTCCTGCTCGGCCTTGTTACGCTGTGCCATCATGTTGGCGATGGACACAGCATTCTGAACACCACCCATGACGCCTTGGGTAGGATCAGGCAGGTTCAACATATAGTTAAATGGTTGTGGCATGATTAGATCACCTTAAGAGCGCGCATTGTGAGGACATTCCCGATACCGCTTCCGATCGTGTTGTACATGTTCGCCTGCGATTGACCTTGAGCCAAAGCCTGACCAGCCTGCGCTTGGCCCATCGTGCTGTACATGGTGGCGTTCGCGTTTCCGACGTTCATGGCGTTGTTGGCGATGGCGTTACCACCTTGCATCATCAAGCCAGACACTGTGTTGCCCATGTTCGTGTTGCCTGCTACTTGGCCGACAGCTGCTGCTTGGCCCATGTTCGTAATCCCACCCAGCTTGCTATATTGATCTTGGATCAACTGTTGGAGCAACTGAGGTCGGAACTGAGCAAGGGCTCCTTGAGTATTGCCACCTCGCATGCCGCCAGTTGCCGAAGCGTTCTGGAGCATTGCATCTTCACCCTGCTTTGTCAATGCCTGGAATTGATCGCCACCAGCGATCTCAGCGATGGCTGCTGCCTGGGTGCCTGGAGCTCCGAGGCCTGCTAGGTTCAGCTGCTTGCTCAGTGCTGACGTGCCAGCAGTGACATACGGCATCAGCAACTTCTGTGACGCATCGAACTGTCTGCGAGTCTCTTCGATACTAGACTGCGTGGCACTTGTCTGTGCGTCTGCTGCGATCTGTGCGGCCTTGATCTGTGCATCAGCGCTCAAAGCAGCTGCGTTAGACTGTGAAGCCGCGGCAGTCTGCGATGCTTGGCCCTGTGCCTTGTTGGACATATAGCCGCTGACGACTGCGCTGCCCACGATTGCGGTTGCAATAGAGCTCATGATTTATCTACCTCAATGAATATACCAGACAGCGAAAGTGCTTGCCTGTAGTCAACTGTAACTTCTTCACCATTGCCACCACCCTGGCAGCCAGCGATAGGCTGACTCGCAACAAGATAGATGTCACCGTTGTCCTCTTTGACGAAGACAGCGTTGGGCATTTTGGAGTGGTTCGTATATCGGCCCGCTTGTGTGCGCATGCCATTCAATCGTGCAGGGGCGATGATCTCACCAGGCAGTACTGGTGCACTGACGAATATGCCCTTACCATGGATGGAAGAGTTTCGCACTGCGAGCTTAGGCGCATCGCACTTTGCAAGCAAGATCTGGTCGTCTGTATTCTCAGACTGTTGCTTGACCAACTCAGCCGTGAAGCCGCTCTGCTCTAACACCTGGGCGAAGTCTTCGCGGTCTGCATTGCGTGATGCTGCCTCGATCTGCTCAGCAGCTTCGGCGTATGCCTTCCACGTTTCACTCTTGTCGATGAATGTCGCCTCAAGCGTTTCGATGTCACGCTCTTCTGTGGCATAGATGTTCTGCCAGATGGTGTCTTCCAATGCGTACCCGAACTTACGTCCTGGCGGGCCAGTGAAGAGAAGTGGAGCTCGCAGGATCTTGATCTGGCCGTCTTCGCCGATCATAGAGACTGCGCCCTTGAGCAAGATGTTCAGATGCTCAAAGCGTTGTGTGTGGCCGATGGCCAAAGTACCTGCTGGGATTGTGACTTCGCGAATGTAGATGCCAGGGCCGAAGTGGTGCACGACTGGGCACTCTACTTGTGGAAGCGCAAGCATCTTGGCTTCCAGATCCGGCACTGATAATTGGGTTGCTGCTTCTATGATCTGAGATTCATCAGCTAACATCACAAACTCCTGTCCAGGGTGGTTGTGAGCTGCTGGTTGCTCTATTCGACTCAGCTACCATGACATTGGCGCCATGGATGGGGTGATACTACTGTGGTTCGTGGGACTTGTAAACTAGTTCGGCTTGAGCATAGTCACTGTGAACGTAGCGTGTTGAACCTCAATATCCCTAGCGGCAGTGTGGTTGCGCACATATAAGCTGAGTTGACTATTTGCTGGGGCATCCACGATCAGGCTGCCTGCAATAGTGCTGGCGTCTCCTGCTGCCGGAACTGTCGTATGGGCTGTGCCTCGCGTCAGGTCTATACCGTCAAGCATCACTCCACCCTCGATCTGATCTAAGGGACTGGCAGTATCTATTCCCATGGACCAATTGACCAAGTATTGCGCGGAGATTTCAGGCGCCAGATAATGTGCCCCGCCAAAAGCCATCCAATTCAAAGGCCCGGCAGTTAGCCCTGAAGCCACCTCATAGGGCGTATTAGCAGCTGCAACGGCGATCGTCACCGAGGAGTTGGTCATGTACATCTCGCCAAATGGAGGATTACCCAACAGCTGGATCCATTCGAACAGTTGTTCGATCGCGCGGATCACTCGCTGGCTTGGCAGGAACTTACCAAGCTCCTGGCGTGTAGGTGTTGTTGGAGTTTCCATGCTACTCAGCCAAAGGCTCTAAGCGAGCTTCGAGGCGCAACACTGAGATACGCGCACGACTATCACCTTTGAACCGCTGTATGCGCCAGTTCGACATGAGACCCTGCTGGAACCACACGATACGCTTGTTGCGTTGGCCGATCTTGCCTACATTGACATAGCGCTCTTGGCTCCACACCATACCGTCTGTGGAGTAGGAGGTGCTGATCTGAGGCTCGATGCCTAGTGGCACACGGCCGGTCAAGCAGACGAGCTCAAGCTCATGCACGATGCCGCCTCGGCTTTCATTGTAGATCATCATCGTGCCGAACTCCCAACGCACTATGGCGCCGTAGTGGGTGGACACAGTGTCTGTGATGTAGCCATGGGCGTTGGACGTAGGATCACCGCACAGCCATTTGTCGTAGCAGTACACAAGGTTGCGCGCACGGTAGACACCCTTGTCTTCCAGGCCGCTGATCAGCACGTACCATACTGGCTCTTCGAAGATCTTCGAGCTTCTTAGGTCGTAGACCAGAGTCTGATCAGGCAAGTGGATGAATAGAAGCTCTAGGCCATCATCGATATGCTCTTCCATCACGACAGACACGAGTTCTGCCTCAGTGTATGACTCGAGGATCTGATCTATCTCGCGTGAAGCGATTCGTGTCGACTGTGAATGCGCGCCGATGTAGACAGATGGGCCTTCGTTCCTGCCGCCGCCTATGAAGGCGATCGTCTCTTCAAACACACACGCTGTGTGAGCACCTAGCGATCCCTTCTGGATCTGACCGCCTTCGATGCGCTGGAATGGGAACAGAGAACCGCCGACATTGGTGAACACCTCGATCGTGTTGCGGTTCAGTGCATAGACCTCGTTGCGCAGTTTTAGCAGTCCGACAACAGGATCAGGATCGATCTCAGATGAGCCATACTTGAGTGGGTTCACAACGAACGGATCTGCCAAGTCTGTCACAACCAGGTTGGTGCCGTCAGTCGACATGAAGTAGCCGTCGACCCATACGACGTCCAGGCAAGTGCCGAGGTTGGCATCAGTTACCTGGGCTAGCACTAGCGTCGACTTGTTGTATAACCACAGCTGGCCACTAGACGCAATGGCCAAGTGCGTGAACGAGTAGTCCATGCTGACTTGACCGCTTCCGCCTACGTCGCCGATCGTGGTCGTGGTGCCGTCTGCTGCAATGGTCACGAGCTTTGTACCCATGACACGGTAGCAGATGCCGTCCATGTTGATCCCGCCTCGATCGATGCCAGGACCTGTACCAAGCTGCACGATGCCGTCAGCAGGTCGCAAGTATCCATTGGACACTCCGTTCTGCTTTGGCACTGGCGACATGTTCACAGGGTATGAAGTGCGGACATCGCTTACTCCATCTGTGTAGACACCATTGAGGACAGGGATCTGCACGCTAGACTCCGCCCTCTCCGGTCTGGATATTCAGGGTCGTGCCGACTGCTGAGATATATGCAAGCGTGTCTTCACCTTCTGCTTTGGCGAGTACGACGTCGCTGCCTGTGCGGACCGGCGTATCGGTGGTGGTCGCAGTTTGAGCGCTAGTACCTATACGTACATAGCAGATACTAGCGCCTGAGTTTACCAAGCGGACTGACTTAGCCTTCGCGTCGATGGACACAGAAGCCGAGGCTGCTGCCGGCGTAACGACTTGATTGGCGCCGCGGTGTGGGATGAATGCTGAACGAACTGTCATGATGCTCTCCTAATTAACCTACACGGTACCATGTAGAAGTGGCCGCGTCATACTTCAAGCGGAAGAAGTCATTCGCTGCCAAGCCTGTCGGAGCGCCCGTCACAGCTACTGCGCCATTACCGTCAACGACGAGCGCTGTGACGACCTGCGTGCAGTTCACCAAGATCTCCTGCTTATCTACTGCGTTGGCTACTGCTGGAAGCACGATGGTACCGTCAGCGAAGCCTGCAGTAGGCGTCAAGATCAGGTGAATGTTGTCGCTGCCGTCAGTGATCGCCACTGAGAACAACGTGGCTGATGGTGCTGCATACTGCGTCGTGAACACACCGGAAGTCGGGAATGTCAAGTTGGCCTGGATAAAGGCGAGCAGCGAACTGAGCGACGTCTTGCGTGCATCACCGTTAGACGATGCGTAGATGGCAAGCAGGTCTCCTAGCGCCAAAGTGGATAAGGTCGAAAGCTGGTTTATGGTTGGCACGATGTGCTCCTAGTAAAGGTCGATCGGACCATCTTGGCCAGCCAAGACAGGATCTACTGGTGGTTGGAGGAACGGGCTTCGGGTACCTGAGCGTTTGCTGCCAGCACCTGCAGGCATCGTGCCTGGGAACTGTTGCTCAGGCGGCAAAGTGGCACGAGCCAGAAGCAGATCGTACCCAGACTTCGCAATCGACTTCAGATCTGGCGAGATAGCCTTACCGAACCCAGGACCGAGGCGCACAGCAAGGTTGCTGTAGATCGCTTCGTTGGCAGCATCAGGAACACTAGTCTGGGTGTCCAAATCAGCGTCCTGGGGGCTTCCGGGCAGCGGATAGCCTAACCGTATGCCTTTGCCGTTCCATGCTGCCATCATCGCGTCCAGGCGTCTCATTGCTGCCTGTAGCTGCTCAGGTGTCAGGTCATAGACATAAGCGGCAAGACCGACCTCGCCGAAGGCTTGCTCTACGAATTGTCGCTTAGTCCAGCCCATGATCAGGCAGCCAGTTTGTCAGTGATCAACTGAAGCAGATCTGCATCAGCTGTGTTCTTTGTGAACTTGATGCCGAGCTCTTTGGCCTTGGCTTCCAGTTCAGCACGTGTCGGAGGTGCTTCTTTTGCAGTAGGCGCTGTGGCCTTCGCAGGTTGTGCTTTGGTCTTTGCCAGTGCTTCAGGCACGGATCCGAACCAACCATCTTTGATCAGCGCGTCGTACTGGCCTTGATCTTCAGCGAGAACGTGGTTGTCTGCTGCTTTATAAACGAGGCGAGGGAAATTCATTGTGATCTCCTTGAGTTGTAAGGAGGCGCGACCCGTGAGAGCCGCGCCAGCTTATTACGTGTTGGACAACGAGTAGGTGACGAAGGTGTCTGCCGCAGTCTTGCGAGTGCGGAAGTGCCCTGCTTTACCTGCTGCCACAACCATGTTGCCGACGACTGTATGGCCAGAAGCCGCAGCAGTCACGGTCAGGGCGTTAGCACCTGTGGTAATCACGGACCAGTCGAAGTACTCGTCGACCTCGAACGAGGTAGCTGCATCCAACACAGCGCCCGTTGGGATCGTTGCAGCCACAGCAGCAGCCGTAGTCGATGTCACGATGCCAGACAGCAGCATAGCCGATGTCAGAGCACCTGTGGCGTTCAAGACGCCAGGAGTGCCCTGCAGACGACCTTCTTTCACAACTGCATCAGTGCCTACTTCGTAGATCACATCAGCGCCACCAGACTCGATGACGGCTGTGCCAGCTGCTGCGAAGGCGGCAGTAGTAGCACGACCACTTGAGATGGACGACAAGATGTCAGTTGTGCTTGGTACGTTCGGGTAGCCAACGACCTTAGAGATAGTTACTGGACCATTGCTCAGTACCGCTACCTTGGCACCTGCTGGGACGGCGATTGTTGCTTTGCCATTTGCATATACGATGTTCATGATGTTTCCTTTCAATTGATTGAGATCAGAGCAGAAGAGGGACCGAAGTCCCTCGTTCTACTTAGGTCTGGCTGAACAGCATGATGCCGGACATTTCAGGCTGCTTGTTCACAACACCGAACAATGTGTCAAGACGGTAGAACGTCTTCATTGTTTTGATGTCGTACTGCTTCTGGAATACCAGCTCCAGGCCTTGATCTGTCGTGGCACGCATCACATCAGCACCGGCGTTCGCAGGCACAGCATAACGGCCAGGCAGGATCTCGATAGCATCCTTCTGCCAGAATGGGTTGATCGAAGCTGCCACAGTGTTCAGGAACACGATCGCAGAGTTAGCTGCTGCAGTGTTCACCACGCAGTTCTGATACTTCAGTTCAGCTTCTGTACCGCCCTGGCCAGTGATCATCGGAGGTGTGATGGTCATGGTAGTGGCAGAGTCAACCGACACAACGCGGAAGGTCTTCAGCTGGCCAGTATCACCCTTGGTGATGTGGTGCACAGCATTGACAGCAGCGACCGTGAACGCGTCACCTGCGGCCACGCTTGCAGTGGACGAGATGGTGACAGTCTGGAAGCGGTTGTCAACGTTCGAAGTCTCACCAGTTGTGGCAGTGCTTGTTGCCGCCGGCACATAGGCGTTACCGCCACCAGCCAAGGTGTTGATAGTCAGAGCACCACCGCCAGCAGCTGCTGCCAAACGATTCGCATAGTCCAGCTTGTATGTCTCGAACGATGCGACCTGGCCGACGTATGCTTTCTCATAGGCAGTCACTGGCTTGCCAGTCATTGTCTGACGACCAGCCAAGTTGTTTGCCATGCCGTTGTAGTCACGAGTGGACAGAGCCAGATAACGATCGAAGCTGTTCACGCCTTGCTCGTTCATGATCGCTTCGCACTGTGCTACGTCATCGAAGCCAGTAGCTGCTGCAGTACGCTTAACGACCAGAGAGCCTTGAGCTGCTGCCACGTTCATCACAGCGATGTTGATGTCGCTTGCCAGCTTCTGCTTGGCTGCATTACCCAGACGCTTCTCTTGCAAAGCATCACGCAGCTCTGTTGCACTCATCTGCCAAGGCACAGACTTATTGAAGCCGATGGTAGCAGGCACAGACAATTGAGTGGAGTCGTTGAAGTTGGCAGTCTGATCAGTACCATCGAAGGACTGAGCGATGTAAGGCTGAGGACGCCAGATGGTGTTGTTAGTACGCCCCATCATGGTTTGGTCGGTGTTGTACATCGCCACATTGCGAGACAAGACCAAGGCATCATTGAAACCCTCGAGGATGTCTTCGAACGCGACGCGCTCTTCTTTGCTGAAGGCGTTTGCTGCCAGGATCAAACCTGTGCGATGCATGAAAGAGAACAGTTTGGCGTGAAGGACTTCTGCACACCAGGCGATTGCTGCGAAGATGTAGGCCACGAAACTGACGGACATCAGAAAGAGAGATTTAAGCATTGTAAGCTCCATATAAAATGAGGGAAAGGTTGTGAATCAACTACGTTTCGACTCATCCATATATGGCTGGACGGCTGCCATTCTTTGATGCTCTGCCAATTGGGTTGGCGAATCCTTTGTGACGATGGCCCGATACTACTATGGAACCATCGTCGTTGTACACCCTAATGCCTAGGCTTTACCGAGCTCACGCATCTTCCGCTTGTGGGCTGTGACTTTGGAGTAGTCGCCGGTTCTCTCGGCTTCTGCCCGCAGCTTATCCAAGGTGCTATCAGCCAGGGCTGTCGAACCGCCTTGTGAGCTGCTTACCTTGTTCTCAGGTGGTGGTGGTGCTTTACGAGGTGTGATCTTCAATTGAGTCTCCAGTTTAGCGATAGCGAATGCGAACTTCACATGGTCTCTGATACCGGCCAGCTCCTTCGCCTTCTTAGGGTTTTTGCCCAAGGCATACATCACCAGGGCAGAGTTCTCGGCGCCTTGCAAGATGATCCCTTGCTGTGTGACGTCGAGTGTGTCGAATACTGCTGCTTCTGCGTCGTCATAGTCCTTGGCCTTCAGAGCTTCCTTGGCCTTGGCATGCTCTTGCAGCTTTGCCTGCCATGCCTTCTCTTGCTCGCGCTTGGCATTGTCAGCCTTGAGTGCTTCCTCATCGATCTGACGCTTGCGCTCATGCCACTTCGTCAGCTCTTGCTCGAACTTCTCTGTGTCATAGTCCACGTCTTCAAGTGTGGGCTTCTTACCGAGTACCTTTGATTCTTGCTGCGGGCTCGTAGATGCTTTGAGCTTCTCTTCCAGTTCACGCTTCTCACGCTGGAGTTCGCGGTGATCCTTACGCAACTTGCGTACCCACTCAGGTGCTGGTTCAGTGTCTTCCGGCTCTGCTTCGCCAGCGATCGTGATCACCATCTCGCCGTCGTCAGATCCCTCGCCTTCTGCTTCGCCATCACCTTCTGCTTCGCCTGTGGCACCAGTGTCGCCTTCACCTTCTGCTTCACCCTCAGACTCGCCTTCACCTTCTTCACCACCTTCCAAGCGCTTTGCTTCTAGTTCGTCGGTATCCTGCTCTTGCTTCTGTGCTGCCTCGACTGCCTTCTGGTTGTCGGTTGCCATTGTGGTTCCTTTCTTATCTCACCCGTTGAATACGGCCGGGTGGACGCCGTTTACTGCTGTTGATCCTGATTAGCCATGCCTAGCTTGTCCATGAACTCGAAGGCTTGCTGCTGGCTCTTCGCATCTGTCTCTGTGAGTATCTTCATGGTATCGGCTTCGGTCTTCTTGATGTCTGCTGCTTCACCTTCAGCCTGGGCCAGGGTGAGGATGGTCTTAGCATTCGCCTGCTTGGCGTTCGCGTCTGCCTCAGCTGCTGCGGCCTTCAAGTATTCCTCGTTGGCGTCTGGCTTGGCATTCGCTGCAGCTTCTGCTAGGATCTGCGCTTCTTCTTCCGAAGGCTTGACCACACCCATCTTCAAGAGCTTCTGGCGGAAGTAGTCGCGCACCTCACCGATGCCTTCGCCTTCCATGTTCATCATGGCCATGGCGCCTAGCACTTGGCGTGTCTCAGGGTCGTCTGTGATCGTCATCATACCTGTCAAGGCACGTACCGTCGCTGCTCGCTTGCTGCCAGACGATGGACCAACCTCGACTGCCACGTCGAACTGGGCCTCAGCCAGGTCGTTCTCCATCTCCACCTCACCAGAGTCTTTGTTGACCATAGGCTTCATCAGCTCGATGCTCATCACATCACCCTGGGCATTGACACCTTTCATCTTGCGACCTTCTTCCACGAAGATGTCTTTTGCCATACTCAGCCAGATCTCACCTGAGCGCTTGATGGCCTTGCTCATGTTGCTCATGTAGATGAACGTCTGCATGTCTAGTCTGTTCTGGATCAACTCGACTGCCTTGCCTGACATGTTAGGTTGGAGCTGTTCGCCTGCTTGCTGATTGCCTAGCAGATCTTGAATGTCCTGCTCAGTGATCTGGAGCAGAGCTGCCATGGCAGGAGGTATCTGAGGTGCTCTTGTGTAGGCGATCGGGCCTGATGCTACCTGGTTCCCGTTCTGATCGGTCATTGGATTGAGCAGTAAGTACGGGAAGTTCTTGATGTTATCTTCAGACCACATCATAGTATGTCCCGCGATCTGCTCAGGCGTCACGATGGGTTTCTCAACGGTGCTGATGGCACTGATCTCGCCGAGCTTGCTGAGCTGCATGTTCTTCAGGCGTTGAACGTCCTTCACCAAGCGGACATGACCCATGCAGCGTTCGACGTTATCGATGAACCAGCGCTTACCGTACACGGGCACGATGGGGATGCACTTACCGGCGATCAAGCCACAGTCTTCCAAGATCTTATCGCCGGACATGAGGTACTTATGGACGCGCTTGCGCTTGATCTTACGTTGGCGTACTTCTCTGCTGCCTGTCTTGAGCAGGCGCTCTTCGAACATAGGATCCTCGAAGTCGTCCTCGCTGTAGACCTCATCTTCACCGTCGATCGTGCGCCAGATACGCAGTAGCTCGGTCTTCATCTCCACCTTGTAATACTCGGCGATGTAGACGATGTTCGCGGTGTACCAGTCGAACTCAGTGAGCGTTACGCTCTTGTTCCATGTGGCAGGATCATCGCCCCATTCTTCCATGTAGGCTTCAGGCGTTGTACTGGTCAGCACGAAGCAGTACTTAGCGTCGGCCTTGTCTTGTCGCTTGGCGTCCAGGTCGAAGAACACAGAACTGTCAGCATCGAAGATAGGTTCCATGCGGATCCGCTGCTTCTCGTCCTCACCGTCTTCTTCATTCTCGTACTCAGCGCGAAGGCGCCATGCACCGAAGCCACCACCTACTGCCTCCTCGAAGGCATTGTCGTATGCTTCTTCTGCCACACTGTCTTGCTCGTCTGCGCGGTAGAGGTTGTCACATGTGTCTGCGAGCTTGTCATACTCAGCACCTTCCTTGCTCACGAAGTCCACTGTGATGCGGTTGTTGCGGTACTCATTGATGATGCGGATCACAGCCAGGTGGATCTTGTTGACCTCGAACTTCGGCTTGTTCTCGAACTGGTCGGCGAGATCACCTTCCCACTGGGCGCCAGCGATGGAGTAGAACCGTCGGTCCTCGAGGCATTGCATGCGCTCTTCGTACATTGCTTCCTGGATCCTGTCGAAGTCTGCCACAGCTCTTTGATGGATGGTTGCTAGGCGCTCTGCTTTGGTGGTGGCCATGATATTTAACCTTTCTTGTTGAAGTGGTGGACGGTCGCGACCGGCTCGACCTTGACGTCCTTCTTGTTAGTAATCGGCCATTCATAGTCAACACAGTAGCCGACAGCCGTGGTGATATGCTGGAACTCGCTTTCTTCCTCGATAAACGTGCTGCCCTTCTTGATCTGCACGGTGGACAGGCCTTTATGCACGTACACAGCCTTCTGGACGTTCACATGCAGACTGACCTGGCCTGCTGCGTTCTTGATCTTAGCACGAACGGCATTCTGCCTGTCTTTGATCGCTGGCGCCGCGTTCTTTACCCTACGCTCCACGATCCAGTTGTTGGCTCGCAGCACCTGCTCCATCTCGGTGTAGTCTGATGCGTGTCCGTGCTTCTCGCCTGCTCGGCCTGCTGGGTCGCCGTAGATGATCACGTTCCGGTTCTTATGGCTCTTGTACTTCTCGACGAACTCGATGGCTGACTGCCTGGCCACGGCTGATTGCAACACGATCTCATCCAGGATGTAGAAGTCGTTGCCACGTCGCACACCGATCGCAGACGACATTGGCGTGAAGTTGAAGTCGTGGTGCCACATGAGCTGCTCATTAGGCTTGATCACTTCGGTCGTATAGTTGTCCTCGCCATAGTCCTCGTAGATCCTGCCTGAGGCTGTCTCGAAGCTGGCCTCATACTCTTGGCGGAACTGCTTGAGCGACATACGCTGCTTAGCAGCCTCGATCACATCAGGTGGGAGGATGCGCGATGAGTGCCAGGTGAACAGCTCGTACTCATTGCTCTGTGACGTCTCGGCGTACTGCGCCATCTCATACAAGATACGAAGACCCTCAGGCACACCGATGAACCAGCACCAGGCCCGATAGTCTGGGCGGCGTGGATCCACTGTGTTGAGCGCTGGCATGATGTTCAGCTCGAGCGCCCCGTCCTTCATATCGTCGACCTCATCGAACACGCCGCCTGTCCAGTTCACACCTTCAAAGCGTGATGGTTTGTCCATGCCGATGATGTGGATCTCGGTGCCATTCGGTAGGTAGATGATCAGCTCAGACTCGGATGGGCGGCGCATGTGCGTGTTGGATAGCGTCAAAGCCTTCAGATCATCCCACCAGATCTTCTTGGCTTGCTGGTACGTAGGAGCGCCCGCGAAGTATTTCTCGTTGGAGTGCTTCATGGCTTGCTTAGCGATGAACCGCTTGGCCCGTTCTGTCTTGCCTGATCGACGTCCTGCGGGTACGACGGGGAACCTCACGCCACGTGATACGGCAGACGCCAGCGCAAGCTGCTCAGGAATATCCTTCAGAGCGTACCAGCGATCGACCTGGCGCTGCACCATCAGTGACAGAGGAGCATTCATCCTGGCAGCTTCTCTGCAAGCATACGCAGTGACTCGGACATAGCTGCGTCGCTCTCGCCGTTCTGTGCACGTACAAGCTCAGCACGAGTGCGCTCAAGCGATTCTATGCGCGCTGTGGTCCGCCTGATGATGTCGTTGTAGTCCTTGGCCTTGTAGTGTCGCTCTGCCCAGACTGTGTTCTCTCCGCCTCCGTCGCGATCGACCGCGGTGTCAAGCATTAAGAATGCCTTCTGGCCATCTTGCTTGTCTGATGCCTTGTCTGCATGTTCTTTTGCTGCGTGCTCTTCAGCCAATGTGCGCTGCAGTCTGATACGTAGAAGCCTGAGCTCATCGTCCACCTTACCGAGCTCCATGCTCTTATAGATGTGCTGCTCGTCGTCTGTCATGAATTTGCTATAGATGGATCCTGGTGTCGCAGCTGACTTATTGCCGATCGTCGTGGTCACACCGCCGTGGAGTCTGCATCGTGTCCTGCCTTGCATTGGCTTCTGCCTGCATGGCGTTCCGTCTCGCTTCTTCGCACCGCAGATGGAGAGGTCGCCTGTCTTAGGTTTTGGCTTTGGCATCGTTGGGTCCTATAAAGGGGTTTATTGGTACACTGGGCCTGCAATGGAAGGGATTATGACGGCGCGAAGACAAGGCGCATACCAGTACGTTCATATCCTACCCTTGATTCGCTCTGCGCCAGCTGGATGGAAGCCAATGATACCAGCACTTTCGTGGCTTTCTCGTAGATGGAGCACCATCAGCTACACTTGTTACTACACGTAAATGGGGCAAGTGTAGCTGATGCAAGCCTTGCGGTTATTGGCTCCCAATCGGCTTACTACACTTCTACACTTGTTTTCAAAGTTTAGTTAAATTATATTAAATATATATATATTACTAGTATCTATAAAAAGGTTTCTGAAACAAGTGTAGTAAGTGTAGAAGTGTAGTAAAACGCCTTTTGTAGCTACCCAATCAAGGACTTACGATCCCAGTGCCAACTACACTTGTGCGAATTTACTACACAGGCAGCTGTAGACAATATGCAAAAAGCGGCCTTTTTGAGCCTTTTCGGCGCTTTCCAACTGGTTTACATATATTCTATAAAAAGGCGTAATGCACGTCCGAAACAACGAAACGGAGAGCAAAGTGCAGAGCATATTGTTGAACATATCAGAGGATCTACTGGCCCAGGTTGACAAGGTAGTCAAGCGCAGGATCGCAAAGCGCAAGACGACATCACCTCCAAAACTGACGGCAGAGCAGTCGCAGACACTGCAGCAGATCGCCCAGGAGAAGGGAACGACTGCAGCGAATAAACATCTTCGAGGCCTACACGCAGGTGCGAACAGAATATCCCGCACCGCAGTGCTGATCGGCTTCATCGAAGATGGCGTCAAAGCAGAACGTGTTAAGAAGTAGCGAGAGGGTTACAACAAACAATCGGCCGTATATAGTGCGTCGGTCAACTCGCATGTTTCTTGTCTCGCCCGGGGCAAGATGCGGCGAAGCGCAGCGCACAGGTTCCTCCCGCTCTCTGTGCAATATGCGGGTTGGCACCTTATGGGAAACGCGGGAGAATCAAGCGGAGTAACAATGCCAAACAATAACGAACTCGGCGTCATATCAAAGCGCTCAACAAAACGCGCCATTACAAAGCCAGCCAAACCAAAGGCAGATGATTCGCAGAAGCTGTTGATGGAGAAGATCCAGGCGTCCATGCTCGATGCGGCTGACGCGAAACTCTTACTGATGAAGCCGGCCAACAAGGCAGAGCTTGTCAGCTTAGGACTGCCGGGTAAGAAGGCATTCGAGCTGCCATACTTCGATGCGACAGGTAGGCCTACAGGCTTCAAGCGGTGGCGCTACCTGGAAGACACAAGAGACGGCATCGCTGCGCACACAGATGCAAAGCCTGTGCGGTACGTGCAATCAAAGGACACGATCCAAGAGGTATACATGCCGCCGCTGGTCGACTGGTCCGCGGTGCAGAAAGACATCGCGCTCCCGATCGTCATCACCGAAGGCGAGCTTAAAGCGGCATGCTGCACCAAGCTGGCTTATCCTTGCCTAGGTCTCGGCGGCGTGTTCTCATTTAAGAGTACCAAGCGCAAACTGCCGCTGCTCCCTATCTTCTACGACTTCGTGTGGAAAGGACGCACGGTCATTGTCGCGTACGACTCAGACGCCCACACCAACAGGATGGTGGTCATGGCGCGCAACGAGCTATGCCGTGAGCTGTTGGCCTTGGGCGCTCTGCCACACGTTGCAGACATCACAGCAGCAGACGACAACTCGAAGCGTGGTATGGACGACATGGCCTACCAGGACGGGGCCGAGGAGCTTCGTACAGTGCTCAGTATGGCAGAGCCGTTCGCACCGAGTGCAGCGCTGCATCAGCTCAACGCCGAGGTGTCATATATAAAGAACCCAGGCATGATCGTCGTCATCGACACAGGGTTGAAGATGCGGCCATCAGACTTCACCAGCCACGCGTACTCGAACCGCCACTATTGGGAGCAGACACTTGACGCCCAAGGCAACGAGCGGTTGGTGAAGAAGAAAGCGGCGACAGCCTGGCTCGAGTGGCCACTGCGCATGGAGCTTGAGCGCATAGCTTATGAACCAGGGCAACCGAAGATCACAGCGGCTGCCGAGTACAACATGTGGCATGGTTGGGGCTGCGATCCGAAAAAAGGAAGTGTCAAGCCATGGCAGGAGCTGCTGGACCATTTGTTCCGTGGACATCCAGTAGAGCGCGCTTGGTTCGAGCGTTGGTGTGCTTTGCCATTACAACAGCCTGGTGCGAAGATGTACACCGCCGTCGCCTTATGGGGCATCTCGACCGGCACAGGCAAGTCGCTCGTAGGGTACACGCTAGGACGGATCTACGGCGACAACTTCACAGAGATCAGCGATATCGAGCTGCAAGACGATCGAAACGAATGGGCGATCAACAAGCAGTTTGTGATGGGCGACGATGTGACAGGCCATGAGCAACGCAAGCATGCCGACAGGCTCAAGAAGATGATCACTCAACTCTCGATGCGCATCGACCAGAAGTACGTGCCATCGTACACGGTCAAGGATCATATCAACTACTACTTCACGGCGAACCACCCGGACATGTTCTTCCTGGAAGACGACGATCGCCGGAACTTTGTGCATGAGGTGAAGGTCGGGCCGTTGCCGCGCGACTGGTACAAGCAATATATGAAGTGGCTGAACGACGGCGGTGCGGAGGCCTTGTTCCATTACTTGCTTGGCCTGGACCTGAAAGGCATGGCAGCAGAGGACAGGGCACCAGACACCCAGGCACGACGTGCGATGATCGAGGATGGTCTATCAGACATGGGTAGATGGGTGCGCAGGCTGCGTGATGATCCAGATCATGCGCTGCGTGTCGGCAATATAAACCTACAAGGTGATCTGTGGGGCGCTGCTGAACTACTGCGGATCTACGACCCTGAGAGCAGGAGCCGAGCGACCACAGGCGGCATCGGCAAAGAGCTCAAGCGCGCCGGGTTCAAGCAGGCTTACGAAGGGATGCCGGTCAAGACGTCGAGTGGCCAGCAGCGCCTCTTCATCGTGCGCAACACAGACCAGTGGCAAGGCGCCCAGCTCAAGGACATCATTGCCCACTACAACACGACCAGGGCCGGCATCAAGCGCGGGCAAAAATACTGAGGCACTATGACAGCTAAGATCCTTCCGTTCAACGGAGTCACAAGGTTAGATCTTCCGGTAGATCGTGTACTAGAGCGGGCCAAGTCACACTTGGATGGTGTCGTCATACTAGGTTACGAAGAAGACGGCAGTATGTACTTCGCGTCGACCTTTGCAGACGGTGGCCAGGTGCTTTGGCTACTTGAGAAGTGTAAGGAAGCATTGATGAGTGTAGGATCTGGTTAAACAACGCAATTACTGGGTTACAACGTACGGCGCGCTCGGCATTATCTTTCTACATACAAATTGAGCGGGAGCTCCAAATGAAGCGAAATAAAAAGCCATCCCTGGTTGTAGGCAATCCATACTCCTTGCTTGGAGTGTCGCGTAAGTTTACACCTGAGCAGCTCGTCCAGCGTTGGAGGATGCTCTCTCGTCAGCTCCACCCAGATCGCAACGGACAGAAGACCACAGAAGACTTCGCAGCGCTGAGCTGCGCGTATGCCACGCTATCAAACAATGAAGCGCGGCGCATCTACGACACCAAGCTAGACATGCTGACAGCACCGTGCATAAAGTGCAGTGGGGTAGGGGCAACGTACAAGCAGAAGGGTATGCTAGACCGCACCGAGACTATCTGTCCTGAGTGCAGTGGGTGTGGCAGAGCTTAAGAGGTAACACCGCCGGCTGTCGGGTACAGCTAACCAGCATGGAGAATCATCATGGCAAAAGTAATCACCAAAGAAGACGTGACCGCAGCATCTGAAAAAGCAGCAGCCAAAGCAACAGCAGCTGAGCAGCGTCGTTGTATCAAAGCAGTGAAAGATGCAGCAGCAATTGTGCTGGCCGATGCAAGCAAGGAAACAAAGGCCAGCATCAAGGCCGTCGTGCAAGCAGTCACAGCCTCCATCAAGGGCTGAGCATAACCCAGGAGGCCGGAGAGATTCGGCCTTTCTCAATTCCAGGAGAGCGATATGAACTTGCAAAAGATAACAGGCTTTGGCTTCACACGCTTCGCAGGTAGCCAAGGCGAGGCGACAAAGATCCGTATGGCTTTAGCCGACGAGCACGGCTTGAAGAAGAACAGCATCACGATCGAGGCGATAGAAGTGCCTACCAACAAAGCAGACCTGCTGCCGTTCCTGAACGAGCTGGCAGCCATTGCAGATCCGAAGGCTGAATGACATGAAAGACGTCATGATCGACCTAGAGACCCTGGGCAACAAGCCAGGCTGCATGATCCTCAGCATAGGCGCCGTGTACTTTGACCCTGCCACCGGTAAGCTTGGCAATGAGCTCTATATTGTGGTGGCCACCAAAGGCCAGGAAGCACTCGGGCTGCACAAAGACGAGGACACGCTCAAGTGGTGGCTGAGTCAGTCAGAGGAGGCGCGTGCGGTGCTCATAGAGGCTGAGGCAGATGATGCCGAGCCACTAGACGCTGCCCTCGCACAATTGACTGCGTTCTTAGCATCCCCTGGTCTTGGCGCCGTGAAGGTGTGGGGCAACGGATCAGACTTCGACAATGCGATCCTCACTGTATGCTACAGGGCCATTAAGCAGAATATTCCATGGAAGTTTTGGAATAATCGCTGCTTTAGAACGCTCAAGGCTTTGTATCCAGAAGTGAAGATGGAGAAGCAGCTGGTCGCGCACAATGCATTGAACGATGCGATCATGCAGGCTGAGCATGCTTGTAAGATCCTGTCCACAACGCAGGCGCCACAGCTCTTGCCACAACGGCGGCCGATATGAAGCAGGACTTCGTCGCTGTTCAATACTTAGCGCCGAAGAAGTTGGCGGTGGTGGTAGCGCTTACGCTTGGCGTCAAGCCACCGCCCGTCTTAGCTGTCATGATGAACCGCAAGACCAACGAGATAAGCATCCTGGAGGTCACATTATGAAGTCACCCATGCTAGCAGCAGCCACAGATGGCAAAGGGCTCAAGTACCCACTCCTGGTGAGCTGTAAGCTCGATGGTGTGCGAGCGCTGGTCATCAATGGCGTTGTCGTAAGCCGTAAGTTCAAGCCCATCCCTAATAAGCATGTGCAGAAGCTGTTTGGCAGAGCGCAGCTGAATGGCTTGGACGGCGAGCTTATCGTAGGCAGTGCAACAGCGCCAACTTGTTTTAGCGATACCATGAGCGGTGTGATGTCAGAAGACGGCGAGCCAGACGTTGTGTTCCACGTGTTCGACGACATCACCAAGCCTGATAGTTGCTTCGTGGATAGGCTCGATCGAGCATACAAAAAGTCTTTGGCAAATCGTGTCGCGTATGTCAACCACCGCCAGGTACAAACAGAAGAGCAGCTCAACATCTTCGAAGAGGCCGCAGTGTCAGATGGCTTTGAGGGCGTTATGCTGCGCAGCCCATTAGGGCCTTACAAGCAAGGGAGGTCCACTGTCAAGGAAGCATGGCTGCTAAAACTAAAGCGCTTTGATGACAGCGAGGCAGAGGTGATAGGCTTCTCAGAGTTAGAGACCAACACCAACGAGAAGAAGGTAGGGCGTGGCGGTGTAAGCGAGCGAAGCCATAGAAAGGCTGGCATGGTCGGTCTTACCGCATTAGGCGCTTTCCTGGTGCGCGATGTCAAGTCAGGTGTTGAGTTCTCTGTAGGCTCAGGCTTCACAGCAGAGCAACGCAAAGACTACTGGGACACGCGCAGCGCTTTGGTAGGCAAGATCGTCAAATACCAGTTCTTCCCACTAGGCTCGAAGCTCAAACCGCGTTTCCCAACCTTCAAAGGCTTCCGTGATCCAATTGATATGTGACTGGGTTACAACTTAAAAATTGCCGAGTATTATCTAAACTGATCAGTGCGATCACTTGTGACTTGTTAACTAGAACGGGAGAATCATCATGGCACCACATGCAAAACTACCTGCAGCAAAACTACCTGCAGCAAAACCACCAACACTGAAAGAGCGCGCAGCTCAAGCCGCCAAGGTCGCAGGACCTGAGGGCAAAGACACTACACACAAATTCCAAAAAGGCTGGAAGGCACCGAAGTCTGTCGCCATCGCAGCAGATGCCTTATGGAACGCACAACTGAAAAAGTCCGAAGCACAGAAAGCGGTGGATCTGATTGCTGCAGAGGAGTCCGACCTTAAGGCATGGATCATTGAAACACTTCCCAAGTCTGAGGCAAGCGGTGTAGCTGGCAAGCTCTGCCGTGTCACGATCACAAAGAAAGATGTGCCACGTGTCGAGGACTGGCCAAAGGTGTATGAGTCCATCGTTGCACAGTACCAGGCCCACAAGCTTAAGAAGGACGGCATGGAGGCCAGCGCGTTCGCTCTTCTGCAGAAGCGCCTCGGCGAAGCAGCTGTCAAAGAGATCTGGGAGAACGGCAAGACGCTTGAAGGCGTTGGCAAGTTCACAGTCACCTCACTCTCCGTCAACAAGGTTTGACCATGGTCGGCGTCAAAGTATACTGGCACGCGCCGATCCCTGCTGCTTGTGAGCTTTGCAGTAAGCCTATCGAGTCGGCATTCGTAGACGGCAAGACAAGTCTCGGACCCTGGGCCATTCAGTGTGATGCCTGCCATCGCAGCGGGTTGTGCAAAGGAAAACTAGGCATTGGTTTTGGCCAGCGCTTTGTGCGCCAGCGTGATGGCAGGTATCTTAAACAAATTTGAATGCATCAACCGTTGACCAGGCGGGCACTTCGCGACCTGGCTTGAACTAGTTCTTTACGTAAGGAGAATCAACATGGTAACACGAAGCAAAAAGACAACAGGCACTGCGATCGTCGCCTGGGATGAGAAGCTCGCAGCTCGCGCATCTTTGGCCAAGAAGGCAGAGTCGTCGGTTGGCACAGGCAGCTTCATCAGTATGAAAGGCGGTATCTTGTCTTATATGGGCAATGCTGTTCCTGATAACAAGCTGAATCTGGTGATCATCGACGCTGTGCTTGAGAATGACTTCTTCGAGGGCCAATATGACCCAACTGTGCCACAGGCGCCGGCGTGTTATGCATTCGGTCGCGATGAAGACGAGATGGCCCCACATGAAAACGTGGAAGCGCCATTCGCTGACTCTTGTGTCGGCTGTCCTAACAACGAATGGGGCTCCGCTGAAAAGGGCAAAGGCAAAGCGTGTAAGAACGTCCGCCGCCTGGCAGTGATCACAGAAGATGCTTTGGACAATGGCGCCTCAGGTGTAGAAGACGCAGAGGTAGCATACATGAAGCTGCCGGTCACCTCTGTCAAAGCTTGGGCCGGTTATGTCAACCAGCTCGCGGCAACGAACAAACCGCCTCTGGCATTTGTCACTGAGGTGAGTGTCGTGCCTGACGCCACATCGCAGTTCAAGGTGCAGTTCAAGGTGGTGGAAGAGATCGACGACGGCGAGTTGATCGGTGCGCTGCTGGCTAAGGCAGACATCGTAGAGAATTTGATCTGCTTCCCCTACCAAGCGGTAGAAGCCCCACCTGCCAAGCCAGTACGTGCAGCTCGCGCTCCAGTAGCGCGCGCAGCAGCGGCTAAGAAGCCAGTGGCAAAGGCAGCCGCGCCAGCAGCTCGTACAGCGGCAAAGGCGGCAAAGGCGGCACCAGCTGCAGCACCAACTAAGCGCCGCAAGTTTTAAAGCGCCAACCACAAGCCAGGGCCTCAGCGCCCTGGTTCTTAGGAGCAAGCTATGCCAACACCAAAACTGAAAGAAGCCCTTGCTACATGGGAGGGCTTGAATACGTTCTTGCGTACAGCAAGCGAGAAGCAAGCCAAACAGCTGCTTGATATGGAGCGCAAAGGTAAGCGCCGCATTCAATATCTTATGCGCACGCATGCAAGGTTCAACAGAGAGCGAGCACAGCGCGAGCGCACAGAGCTGCTCCGCTTGGACTGACCGCCATGGCAAAGCGCCCAACGGTTATCGACTTCGAGACCAAGCCCATAGAAGGCTGGCCACATTACCCACCAATACCAGTCGGCGTGTCCATCATGCTGCCGTCTGATCGCAAAGCGCGGTACTACTCTTGGGGCCATGCTTCAAACAACAACTGCACATTTGAAGATGCCAAGCGCGCATTGCATGCCGTCTGGAAGTCTGGCAATAGTATCTTGTGCCATAACGCTAAGTTTGACCTGGACGTCGCTGAGGTGCATTGTGGCTGCCCGCTTCCTGCGTGGGAGCTCATCCATGATTCTATGTTCCTTATTTTCCTATCGGATCCACACTCACCAAACTTAAAGTTGAAGCCTGCAGCAGAGCGCTTGCTTGGCTTACCGCCTGAGGAACAAGATGCGATCCGTCAGTGGTGCATAGATAACAAGCTCCTGGCAAAGAACGCCAAAGAGTTCGGCCATTTGATCTGTCAAGCGCCAGGCGACCTAGTCGGCAAGTACGCCAACGGCGATACCTTGCGCACGCTCAAGCTGTTCGAGAAGTTGTACCCTGAGATCGTCAAGCGCGGAATGAGCGATGCATACAACAGAGAGCGGCGTCTGCTGCCCGTACTCCTACGAAACGAGCACCAGGGAGTTCCTGTAGACCTTAAGCTGATGAAGGCAGATGATGCGAAGTACGAAGCTGCCACAGCGATCGTAGACACTTGGGTGCGCAAGCAGCTCAAGGTTGGCGCGGACTTCAACATCGACTCTGACGACCAGCTAGCAGATGTCATGATCGCACGCCGCAAAGCCTCGGCAGATCTTTTCTTGCTCACGCCAGGCGGCAAGCGCTCAGTGGCCAAGGATAGTTTGATCGGCGCTGTGACAGATAAAAAGCTGCTACAAGCGCTGCAATACAGATCCAGGTTGAGTACAGCCTATGGCACGTTCCTGCATCCATGGTACATGGAAGCAAAGGCCTGCGGTGGTATCGTGCACCCATCCTGGAACCAGGTCAGGCAAGCAGGCCAAGGCAAAGACACTGCAGGCGCCAGGACTGGCCGCTTGAGTGCCTCGCGCTTCATGAATGTCCCCAAGGAGTTCAAGCAGCGTGAGACAGGCAAGAACGCGTATACGCACCCAGCGCACATCGTAGGACTTCCAGAGCTGCCATTCATGCGATTCTATATGAAGCCATTCAGTGGCGAGACCTGGTGCAAACGGGACTACATGCAGCAAGAGCTCCGCGTACTAGGCCACTTCGGCGATGGGGAATTACAGAAGCGCTTCAGCGAGGATCCTGAGCTTGACGTGCATGACCTAGCCGCCAAGCTCATCACGGAGCAGTTTGGCATACCTGTGACGCGCGATGACACTAAGACCCTTGGCTTCGGGCTGCTGTACGGCATGGGACTTGGCTCATTGGCTGAACGGCTTGGTGTAGATGCCAACACAGCAAAGACGATCAAGAACGCGTACTTAGGCGTCTTCCCTGAGCTCCCTGATCTGCAGGAAGGGTTGAAGGACTACGCGGCAGCCGGCATGCCTCTCACCACTTGGGGAGGCAGGGCGTACCACTGCGAAGATGCTAAGTGGTCAGATAGATTCGGTCGCCATCAGACTTTTGAGTACAAGATGCTCAACTACTTGATTCAAGGATCGTCTGCAGACTGCACCAAAGAAGCCTTGATCAGATATGATGGCGCGCGCCAGCATGGGCGCTTCCTGATCACCGTACACGATGAGATCAACCTCAGTGTGCCTAAGCAGCATGTAAAAAGCGAGATGCAGCTGCTGCGAGAAGTGATGGCCTCAGTAGAGTTTGACGTGCCAATGTTGTCTGACGGTGGCACAGGCGCTAACTGGGGCGCATTGAAGAAGTTCGACGAAGACCCATTGGTCTTATTACCTTGGCAATGAAGGAGACAGCATGGCAACACAGAAAATAGAGGCATGGAGCTTTTCACGCTTACAAGACTATCGCAAATGCCCTAAGCTGGCAAAGTTCAAGCACATCGACAAGATCCGCGAGCCAAGCAACGAGGCCATGGCACGAGGCTCCGCGATCGGTAAGATGGCAGAAGACTTCATCTCTGGCCGCTTGAAGAAGTGCCCTGAAGAGATCTCATCCTTTGAAGCAGAGTTCAAAGAGCTGAAGAAGCGCAAGGCGATCTGCGAAGAGCAGTGGGCCTTTGACAAGAACTGGGTAGAGGTCGGCTGGTTCGACAAGGCTGCCTGGTGCCGAATCAAGACTGACATCTACTCACACGACCTGAAGTCCAACACACTGCTGGTGGTAGACAACAAGACAGGCAAAGTGCGTGACTACCACCGCGAACAGGTGAAGCTCTATGCGCTAGGCGGCTTGATGAAGTTGCCGACAGTTGGCACGGTAGACGCCAGAGTCTGGTACACGGATCATGGCATCGAGGTGCCAGACGAGCCTGAGATCTACACGCGCAAAGATGTACCTGCCCTCAAAATATACTGGGCCAAGCAGACGAAGGCCATGCTGGCCGATACACGCTTCGCACCAAAGCCGTCCAACGACTGCCGCTGGTGCTTCTTCTCGAAGGCGAAGGGAGGGCCGTGTGAATACTAAGGTCAACAGAGGCAAAGCAGTAGAGGCTGGGGACACTTGGCTAACGCCGCTTGAATTACTGCAAGCGCTCGGCAGCTTTGATCTCGATGTATGCTGCCCCCCAGTAATGCCATGGAGGACAGCCAAGCAAATGGTTTGCCTGCCTGAGAATGGGCTAACGGCCAAGTGGCGCGGTCGAGTGTGGTGCAATCCACCCTATAGCGCCATTTTGCCGTGGGCTGAAAAGATGACTGCGCACGGCAATGGCATCTTGCTAGTGCCTGCAAAGTCGCCTGAGACAAGATGGGGCCAAGCAGTTTTGCAAGGAGCGGATGCTGTGCTATTTCAAAGAGGCCGCATGCTATTCCATTATGCTGACGGCACATTGTCTACAGGCAAATGGAGCCCTCACATGCTTTGCGCCTACGGGCAAAAAAATGTGGCGGTGCTGCGCAAGCTAGCAAAGGGCAATGTGTCACCTGGGATTGTCTTTGTTAAAGCATGAGGCGCATCCATGAAAAGAAAGCGCAAACCACCACCAATAGCTGGTATGACGCCCGCTACCCTGAGAAGCGCACAACGCTGACTCTCCGTGGGCGTCGTGGTTGGCCAGACGAAGTCTACTGGCTGCCTGGCGGTAGACCACTGCTGATAGAATTCAAAGCTGACGGTGAAGAGCCACGCAAGCTGCAGCTACATGTACACAAGCAACTCAAGGAGAACGGGTATGACATCGAAGTCCACACTAGTAGTGCCGAAGCGATCGCATCGCTTAAGAGGCACATCACAGCCCGTGGAGGCAGGACCACAGCCTTGGATCCCAGAGCCTTACCAGGTGGAGGGCGTGAA
>Ga0172380_10001790_pt1 | contig 36294 bp, 37 predicted proteins | sample Leawe162metaG_FD_119747 | JGI IMG/M metagenome (GOLD analysis project Ga0172380, IMG submission 119747) | Leachate microbial communities from a municipal landfill in Southern Ontario, Canada - Leachate well 162 metaG | ecosystem: Engineered > Solid waste > Landfill > Unclassified | place...
ATGGAGAATCGACGGATGATGTAAGTAAACTCGGCAAACGCTATAGAGAGGAAGTTTATGATGATGCCGTCAATCTTTACCGTGTCACCATAGACAACTGGACCAATGAAGACTTGGGCAGTGATCGAGACTTTGTCTTCAAAGATCGGACACTCGAATTGGTTTACGATGGTGATAGTGACCACACTGATCGAGCCCTGCAATACGATTACGATACGGACACCGGAAACCTCACGGAAGTGACGGACTGGGGCAAGGTGGATGCTGATAATGACGGCACCTATACGGATACCTGGAATGACAGTTTTTCAACCGCCTATACCTACGCAGATTGGTCTGGTGGAAGCGTAGAATCTGGCTTCAAATCAACAGAGACGCTGAAAGACCGCAACGGTAATACTGACCGTGAGACTAAATATCTCTATGACGGCCTATCCTTCGGTTCCGTGAGTGATGGCAACATGACCACGGAATCCAAATGGATCTGGTACACGCACACCTCAGATACTGTTTACACGTACGATAGTTACGGGCTCGTTGCCACAGTAACTGATCCGGACGGCAATACGACCACGCTCACTCCAGACAGCCATCATCTCTACCCCGCGGAACAAGAAAATGCGCTCGCCCAAACCAAAACGTTTACGTACGATTATTCATCCGGAAAAGTGTTGACCATGACGGATGAGAATGGTTTTGAGTATGAGAATACGTATGACGGGTTTGACCGACCGCTCACGGAAAAACAACCGGATGCCTCCTCCCCCACTACGCTCGTGAATAAAAAGACCTATAGCTATAACGACTCTTCTTTCCCGCTTTCGGTTCATGAAACAACGTATTTTACCGCGCTCAATTCAGAAGACGTTTACACCTACATGGATGGCTTTGGTCGAGTCATTCAGCGCCGTGAAGAAGCACCAGGCACATATAACGTGACAGATACGGCGTATGACGAGCGTGGCAACGTAGAGAAGACTTCCCTGCCGTACGCAAACAGTGGAAGCCCTCGCACGAGCCCCACCACTACATCCACACTCTACGAAACACTTGCCTATGACGCGCTTGGCAGAGTAACGGCGAGTACGAACGCCGCCGGGACAACCACAAAAGTCTATGATCAGAATAGTGTAGAAGAAACAGACGCGGAGGGTAATGTAAAGACGTATACCAATGACGGCCACAACCGCCTGGCAAGCGTCACCGAAAATAACGACAGCGCGCAATATCAGACCGGCTATGCCTGGAACAATGATGGCTCGCTAGCGGGGATACACGATGCCGAAGAAAACTTCCGTGCCTTTGTTTATGACAATCTCGGCAGACGAACAGGGGCCACTGACCTTGCGGCACCTGAAGACAGAGACTACGGCTTCTACAACTACACCTATGATGATGCCGGAAACATGCTGACCTCCGTGAACCCGAACGGCATCACTACCACATACACCTATGACGAACTGAATCGCGTGGAGACGGAAGATGCGAGCTCTACCACCGGCACAGACATCACCTACACCTACGACACCTGCACGAACGGTGTAGGTAAGCTGTGCGAGGTAGACATGCTCACCGGCGCGGACGCTGTGTACACGTATGACGCGCTTGGTCGAACCGTTTCTGAAGAGAAAACGATCGATAGCACTGCCTACACCACCAGTTACGAATATGATCGTCAGGGTACCGTCACGTCCGTCACCTATCCTGACAGCAGTGAAGCTTCCTACGGTTTTGACACCCAAGGACGCGTGGATGACGTCACTTTTGTTGATTCAGACACCACTAGTACAAACGTGGTGACAGACATCACCTACGGCCCGCATGGAAAAGTAACGCACGCTACATATGGCAACGGTGTTGAATCTGATTGGTCCTATGACTCAGCCGAACTTTACCGCCTGAGCAATCTAACAACAGTGAGCGGCACCGACGAAATCGAAAACTTTGATTACTCGTTTGATAATGTTGGCAACCTCACGGACCTCAACGATTCTTCCAGCCTCTACGCCGGCATGGACATCGCATATGACTATGACGATCTCTACCGTCTCTTGAGCGCGGATTCTACGAGCACTGATACCGCACTCGACTATACAAAGAATTGGACCTACAGCAGCATTGGCAACATCTTGTCGTCAACAGACAAAGGGACCTACACGTACGGCGGAACCGCGACTGGAGACACCACCAACCCGCATGCTCCTCTCTCAGTTGGTTCAACCGATTTTACGTACGATGATGCCGGCAACATGCTGACGGATGAAACCTGGACCAATACCTGGAACTACAAGAACCAACTCACCCAAAGTACCAATGGACGCCCTGTAAACTACGAATACGATCACGAAGGCAATCGCGTAAAAACAGCAAGTGATTTTGAAGCCGGCACAACCATCTATCCCAACCAGTACTACACCGTTACTCCCAAAAATACGCTCCGCAACGTTTTTGCCGGCGCGCTCGGTAACGTGGCTACGTTCTCATGGGATGGCGCAGCAGTGGCTACCTACCATCACCGTGATCACCTAGGCAGCGTACACGTAGAAACAGACGCCAGCGGATCAGTATCTGAATACATCATCTACTCCCCCTTCGGCGACACGTTGTACGATTCCAAAACTGATCCAAATGAAACTTCACGGTTTAAATACACCGGAAAAGAAAAGGACCGGGATACGGGTTGGTATTATTATGGTGCTCGGTATTACAATGCGGGACAGGGACAGTTCATGAGTGAGGATCCTCAGTTCCTAAAACTCGGAACCGATCAAAAAATGATGTCCCGCATGCTTGCCGACCCTCAGGCAATGAATAGCTATGCATACGCTCGAAACAATCCGGCGGTTCTCACAGATCCAAATGGAGAATGTTTCTGGGATCTGTGTATCGCAGAGACCACAATTGTCGGTGCGGGCCTCATGTGGGTTGGTGCAGCTGCAATAGCAATGGTTGTTCCGCTGATCACGGGCCAGGCAATCGCGTATTCTCAAGGTGATGCGCAGTTGGGTGATCAATTCGGCAACGCGGCAATGGGAGTCTATGGAGGCGTAGCGATTATCGGTGGAACGACTCTCCAATTGTCTCAACCCGCCACACGCAACACCTACAGTCCGCAGGGAACAAAACTTAATAACGTCATAGTCAGAAGCTCTCAGAATCCATCGTATCAGTATCAAGGACCACGGGACCTCACTCAAACAGTGCAAGCAGTAGAAAGTGGTGAATTGAGTGGAGTCGGCTATAAAAATAGTAATGGACTTTTACCCCAGCAACCAGATGGGTACTATACAAGATATCAGGTACCCAATACCCCTGGTTGGACACAAAATACAGCAGGTCCGGAACGTATTATTAGTGGGCAAGGAGGAGAGATGTACTATACCCCCGATCACTACGAAAGCTTCACACAACTGAAATAAATATGACAAGTATATTCGAGGTTATAGAAGAGAATTTGTTGGAGAATATTCGTTCAACGAATCCTACAATGATCATGATCCCGCACGAGACCAGTTCCAAAGAAGACTTATTCAAATATTACTTTGACCAAACTGGCGCGAAATACATGGGCCGCACATGGGATAGTCTTGATGAGGTACTGATTGATACCGATTGGATGAAAAACGATGTGGTATATATCGCCCATCGATTACTCCCCAAGCTTTCCAACAGCGATCTGACCGTTTATTTAAAGATTTTGAGATCGGCAGTTGAAGCTCATCGAAAAGGCCCGCTGAAAAATATCTCTCAACCTCAACGTAAGATAGATTTTCACGTTACTTTCATTTATAGCAACCGTGAAGAAAAGGAGATGCTTGAAACCAATCTCGACCAGTTATGAAACAGGATTGGATAAATGAATTTGATGCCATCTGCAAGATCCTGAACGAAAAAGATCTCATGGGACTTATCGCGGGAGGTGCTCCGGAAGATGAGTATGAAATAGAGGCACTTGAAATCTTCTTTCTAAAGAAAAGGGAACGGCTCGATGATATGAATTCTGCAAGGCTGATTAAAACTATATTCAATGAGCAGTTTGAATTCGGCGCTGTATTGGATGAGGAAAAGCTACAACCACTATCAAAAGCGATACTAGCCCTCAAATAAACAACACGCAGACCAACCTTCCGCAAAATAGTAAATACTATGACTCTGTTGAAAAACGATTCGGAAGGATTCCAGATAGAATTGACCCGCGATCAGGCGTTGATCATTCACCAGTCTCTTAATGAAGTTTGTCACGGCTTTCGTATGGATGACTTTGAAAAAAGAGTGGGCAAAAAGGAGTCTGCAATTCTGGAGATGGATATCCTTGGTTCACTCATCGACAGCAAGAAAACGCCTATCAGTATCATGGTTAACCTAGATCAGCTCACCCTATATAGGAACGCAGTTAGAGAAACCTGCAGAGAAATAGACGACTGGGAATTTTCTACAAGAATCGCAGGCATCAAAAAGAGCGTCGCACTCGATCTTCTAAAATCTCTCGAAAAAGCGGTTTCTTCATAGGATCGTATGACCCATATGAGGCCTAGTGCAGAAATCATGTGGAAAATTTTTGTAGGCTTGCTCATTGCGACCGCAATTCTTTTTGTGGTGCTCCTTGTGGCCGTTGGCTACTATCTCAACACTAGCCTTTGCAGTGATGATTCCATGAAAGAAATTGACGGCACTTATAAAACAAAGATTATGCTGCTCAATTGCGGCGCTACTACGGATTACGTTACGCATGTACAAATGGTCGATAAGTCATTCTCTACGGACGTACTGAAAATAAAAGGTGATCACGCGGACGATCTACAAGTATTCTGGCCCACAGAAAAAAAGATGATCATCGAATACACAGGCCCTGAGACAACAATCTGGGAACAGCAGAGAAAATACCGCGATATCGAAGTTAATTTCGTTCAGCACATAAAGTAAAGATAAGGTTGCTATTTGCACGATCATTCGGCCTATGGTTTGCTTTACACAATTAAATTTCTTTATGAAGCAAGCACGACGATTTTTTGCACTTTTCTTTCTTCTCGCACTCATACAGCCGAGCCTGTTTGCTCATGCGACAACGGACACTAATAGCAACGTAAAAAATGTTGCTATCATTTACTGCGGCTGGCGAGTGAATGGCGAATTCACTATCGTTACTCAGGGGTCAGGAGTGGTGATTGGAGATAATACGGTCTTGACCAATGCCCATGTTGTCACCGATCCGGACGATCATGTACGGCATCTTGATTGGTGCGTAGGGGGCGTGGCTGAAAATTCCTACACCGCTCCTGAAATCACCTTTGAACTTCGATCTACAGATTTTTACCGCTATGATGAATACTTTGATTATGCTTTCATGGATGCTTACAACGAAGATGGCAGCCCATACACTTTCAATTCCTACGCGGCCGTAGCCAATGCAGACTCCATGGTATTGAATGAACCCATCACGGTCATGGGATATCCTGCCTCCGGAGGAAATACACTCACCACAACAACAGGAAATATTGTGGGCTACGTGGGTACAAATTGGTTTAAAACGAACGCTACCGTGGATGAAGGTAGCTCAGGCGGAGCAGGATTTGATAGTAACGGAAACCTCTTTGGCATACCTACCGCCGTATCTTCAGGAAACTACGCTTCCTTCACTTTCCTCCAAAACATTAATGCCATTGCAGAAGACGCGTTTGGAAGCACGCTCGCGGTCCGCGATTATGACACGCTCTACCAATCTGATAACGTCTTCTGTCTTTATGATAATTGCTATCAATTCGCTGAAGATGAAAGTTCTTGGACGCAAAACGTTGTAGCGGATGATACGACCACCGAACCTATAGGAGATGCTATTAACTCCGTAAACGGAGATTCCGCAACAACGGATTCTACGACAGACACAACCACAGAGGACACCTCAGCACAAACGGATGAACCGCTCACCTATACCGTTCCTGATCACGCGCGCTATGATGCTAGCCGCCACAAGGCTTCCTTTGATACGCGCATGAAGGGCTACATTCTTCTTCAGACAGAGGAGCATGGCGAAGCCTGGTATGTAAACGTGAACGACGGCATGCGCTATTACATGCGTGATGGGGCCATTGCTTACCAGATGCTCAGATCATTCGGTCTTGGTATTACGGATGCTGATCTTCTGAAAATTCCAGCCGTTGATACGGTAGAGGAAATGCGCACCGCTAAAAGTGTTTGCAGCACCAATCCTACTGCCAAACGTTTGCGTGGCCAGATCCTGCTCCAAGTACAGCAGCACGGCGAGGCCTGGTACATTCACCCTGACACCTGCCGCCGAGTCTATATGAAAGATGGAGACGTGGCCTACTCCACCATGCGCTTCCTTAGCCTTGGCATCACAGACGAAGACCTAGCCAAACTTCCCTACTCCTCTACGCTGATCATCAAGTAGATTAGGGAACTGAGCATTATGCACCTCGGAAAAAAGATTCTCGTACTGATCGCCCTCTTTTGTTTACCGTTGGTTCTGCTCTCGGGCTATGTGACATACGCATACATTCAAGCACAAAATACGTTGGACAAAAACTTTGTCAGATCGTTCGAAAATAAATGTGGTGCGAATCCTCACTGCACAATGAATATCTCTGAAGTAACACCCTTCCCCTGGGACACCGTGTACGTATTCGAAGCGGGAGAAACGGTGGACATGGAAAGCGTCATCGGGATACCTGTTCCTCTCTTAAACGAAATGTCCCTAAGGACCGTCTTCCTAAATGAAGGGAGGATTGTTTATGCTACGACGCTCCCCCAAGATGAGGAAGGAAACTACGTAACGAAAATCTCTTATGATATCCCTCAAGAGAAAAGGTACAAAGCATACACGAATGAAACTGCCACAATTGCATTAAATGAACATGGCCGGCTGCAGCTCTTCGGTGAAGATGTGTCTAAATGACGACTATGAAGAAGTTTAGTGCCGTAACGGTGATTGGGACGATTATCGCGTTGCTAATCCCTATCTTTATCATAAGCGCTTATGTTTGGGCCGCTATTGTTATAAGTGATATCCCGAGAAGTCACATAGAAGGAAATGTTCCTGACGAGGCAGAATTTCAAGGATTCCTCACAAGAGATCTTGAAGCTTACTTCTCAGAACAATTAAAAAAGCCGGTTTCGGTCCAACAAGAAATGCTCCACAAGGGAACATATCAAGCAGGTGTGGGAGACCCAAAGTACTATGCGTGGGTTCGTGTTGCAGATAGAGATACAGGAAAGCAGATAAAGGAGGGGGTAGCATACGTAGCTGCGAAGGAAAGGACGCACTTCTTCATTATAGAATTCATACAAAAAGAAAATCTGAGTAGTGATCTGAATTCATTGAAGCAAAATTTTCCTTCGACCGTTGCCGAAGGGATAGAAAGAAAACTTAAGGAATAGGTATGACCAGAAAAGAATACGCAGAACACGTGGGACTCAGCGAACAGGAAGCTCAGAAGTACCTCGACTTCCTGCCTATCCTTACTTGGGTACTGATACTTGTAGGAGCTGCTATTAAACTCTCGATGTATATTCTCCCCTTAGACTTCCTTCAAAACATTCTCGCGATCACCGCATTCGTTTGTTTCGATGTGTTGCTTGTATATTGGGTTATTTATTGCATTAAGATTCTTAGGAAAACAACGAGATCGGGATTCAATATGTTCTTTGGTTTTTTATTCTTCCCAATCGGGCTGCTCTGGTTCTATCCCTATCTCGTCAGACCATTAAAGATTGTGGTTGGAAAGATAGAACCACCCGAAGAGCTCCCTACATCTTCCGATAGCAAGGCCTCAAACAAAAGAGTCTGGAGGTCGGTATTCAAAACCATGGGACTGGCAGTACTGATCACCGCAGTTCTCATGACTGTGATGGTTATAGTAATAATGATTCAGTCAGGGGAACTTTAGCTAAGAAAACAAAAGACGCTCCGTTTCCGGAGCGTCTTTTGTTTTTATTTACTCAATTGCGAGTTTGGCGTTCACGGTTACAGGGACTGGGGAATAGACATGTTCCGTTTTCACGGCAATGTCATCCCAGTTGTAATCGCTTTCCACGAACTCACGGGCCACATGGCCAATGGACGCAGAGAGCATAGGATCGGCCACGAGCTCAGTAAGCTTTACTGCGAGCTCATTAGCGTCACCGGCCTTGAACGGCACGCCGTGATCACCTTCAATAACTTCGAGAATCTCCGGAATGTCAGAAGCTACTACGGCCTTGCCGTAAGACATGGCTTCAAGAATACAGATAGGAAGTCCTTCAGAAACGGACGGGTGGGCAATGAAGCGTGCTCCCATAAAGAGAGATTCAAGCGCTTCCCCATTCTGGAATCCGGTGAAGACAATGGAATCATCGCCCTCAGCCATAGCGTGAAGTTCTTTCACGTAATCATCCGTAAAGGCAGAGCCACCAATGATGGCAAGCTTGAGATCCCCAAAGACCTTGGCATTTTCAGCCTTTGCCTTTTTCCACGCGGTAATAAGCGTGTGGGCTCCCTTGTGGCGCACCAAACGAGACACCATGGCAATGTAGCCGTTAGGTTCAAGCTTGAGCGGTTCAAGAAGAATAGGGTCAGCTGCTCCGCGGCGCGGAGTAATACCGTTAGGGATGTACGTTACCTTGGCACCGTACTTCTCCTTGGTGTAGGCCTTCAAGACGCGAGAAACCACAATGGTCTCATGCGGGAAGGTCACGGCAGCACGCTCACCGGCGGCAAGCATAAACTGCGCAAACTTACCCCACTTTTCATGCGTAGCGTCCACACAGTGGAAGGTCACCACTACCTTAGCAAACGGCGCAAAGATGCGCGGGATAAAGGAAAGAAGTGCCGGTCCTACGCCGTGGAAATGATACACGTCCGGACGGACAAAGAGGACTGCATGCATGGCAGAGATAAAGGTATGCGTAATGGCATCCAAGTTCTTGGTACGAATGCTCGGCAAGCGAACAATACGAATACCGTTAAACATCCGGGTACCCTTTGGGGTGTACCAGTTGCGGGAATAGCCATAAACCGTATGACCGGCCCGTACTAGACGGGTAGCCAACTCCGTGACGTGGGCTTCCACGCCGCCAAAGATGTTTGGTACGCCTTTCTGGCCGATAATTGCGATTTTCATAGGGGGTAAACTGTCATTTACGTAACCGGGCATAATACCAGAAAATGACCATTTTGTCAATCAAAATCCGCTCTTCCCGGTAACCAAAAAGTGGCTTGTTACAGCCACTTTGTACACATATCCACAGGGGCGCTTTGACGCACGATAAAATACATGATCGTGCGTCGTGGGCCGACAGGGACGTCGGCCCCTGCGCCCCTATTTATGTTCAATAACAATCACTCGGCTGGCCCCATTAGCCGGGTCTCCCCCGTTCCAATCCCCCATGGCACTCATAAGAACTGACGTGGAATAGGAGTAATTTTCGCCGTGTCTCGTTCCCGGATCATTGGTAATGAAGGTATCAGCTGTATACCCGCGAATTACGAGCATGTGATACAGCGGCCCCTCCCCGGTAAAAAATGGGTTGCCGAGCTCTCGACCAGCTGCCGGAACAATAATGGGATACCCTTGGACCAAAAGAAGTTTAAGGTCATCCGCCGTTGGATTCTCCACTATCCTTCCGGTTACTCCCAGGTCACTTTTCATGAAAGCCACAATCTCTGCCGCCGTAGCGCTCGGTCCGATGCCCTCTGCCGTCTCCTTAGCCACCATGTCTTTCAGGATGGGATCTACCACAGCCGGATCAAGTGTCTTACTGGTATTCCCCGCATAAAATTCTGTCACCATATACATGGATGCCTCTTCACACGCATCTTCATGGAGAGCGTCCCAATTTCCGGTAGGTGCCTGGGAAGTGAACGGCACCGAAAGATTATAGGAGGAGGGGCCTATAGGAATAACAGGTTTTACCGGCTCTGTATTTGGCGGAGGCGTGGTGTCAGCCGGTTGATCGGTTGTGGGTGGTGGGTTATCAGTTGTCGGTTTGATGTCATCAAGAGACACGGAAGGAACATTGGCCGTAGGTACCTTAGGCCCGTCAAAAAAGTGCTGCTTGATCTTCAAGACTCCGGCAATAGCCAGAACAATGAACAGCAAAACAAAACTCTTCCAGGTGATACTTCTTGGTTGACGATTTCTTTTTTGCATAGATATATTCTTCTCCCCACAAAACCCCTCCCGTCCTCCCCCTATCGGGGGAGGTGTTGCACGTCAGGTAGTTCATTCGAAGGTATCTCACAGACCCTGAGTGACAACGAAGGGTCCAGAGAGTGCAGTGGAATTTCCTAGATCCTTCGCCGGCGCTCAGGATCGTTTACTGATGTGTTCTACCCCTCCGGATACGGAGGGGCCAGGGGAGGTCAGGAAAGATTCTTTTCCGCCCACTCCTTAAGGACGAGCGTAGCACGAACGTCATCTTCATTGTAGTCCACAATATCCTGCATCATTTCATCCTTTTGATCTTTGAGCCATTCCTCATACCAGAGCACCGAGTTGAGCCCCGAAGCGTCATCATGGCGCCAACGGAATCCAAGATATTGGGCGAGATCTTTCAGGGAGTAAAACGAGAGCGGGAAAATGACGGCTTCGCGCAGACGGACCAGGAGATCTACCCCCTGCTCTTCAAGCATGGCCAAAACTTCTTTTTCTGTGCCGTATCTTTCGCCAAGCACTTTAAACATCTCCTGCTCTGACCAACCGTAATGATAAATAGGGACACCTATGAATCCTCGGATGTAGGCAATGAATTCGTTCCAAGCTCGCTCTTCTTCTTCCGGCTTCTTAGCCAAGAACGAATGATAGCGGGTTCCTTCTGGCCTGACTTCAAGTACGCCAAAGAGATAATAGAGATCGCGCAGCGGATCGCCCTCAATGTCTACGATGAGTACGATGTCGCTATCTGGGAGATCAATATGCCCTACCGCAATATGGCGATTTTCTACTAACGCTTTGGCTTGCAAGTGAAGAAACTGCAAACGGTCCGGCGAGATTCCTGGAACTTTGGAAGCAACTAAATCACGATGCATGCCGGCGAGTGCCGTCACCGTCTTGAATCCCGCGGCTTCTAATTCTTTTGCTTCGCTTCGCCAAACTCTGTTTAGCCTGGAGATTCCGTCACACTCCAGCGCGTCCTTCTTGCAAACATGAAACCACGGCGACTGCTTACAATCTGAGGTTAAGAAGTGTGGTTCTTCGGTTCCTTCCAAGATACGCTCGATGCTATCAAGCGTGATTCGGTATTTAATTTCAAACTCGGCCAAGAGATAGGATTCTATTTCTCCGTTTGAGTGCATGACGTATCCCTGCGTAGGTTTGGTACCTTGCACGAGCCCCAGAATGTCCGCGTAAAAACACCCCTGCAGACAATATTCTTCTTTCAGGCGGCGCGAACGTTTGATGTCACACGCTATGTAGTAGTAATCGCCAAACTTTGATTTTCCTTCCACGCGTTCCAAAATATCTGGTCGAGCTACGTAGCGATCATGAAGAAGAACGCCCGCATAAATAGTGGGCGTGCCCTTTTTCATTTCCTCAAGCGTGCGGGCAAATCCTTCTTCTGGATCATCAAGTGCAATCTCTACCACGGTTCTGCCGCGCAGTAACTCTCTTTCAACATGTGGCAAAAGACCGTCCTGCTGGAGACGGTCTTTCAACTTATCATCCAAATGCCCAGCCTTGGCGTCAGACGCAATCCAGGATGGACATTTAAGATACTGATAAAAACTTTTTTCGGTGATCATTTATTTGATGTCTTCTACTGCAACTTTAGTCATGACCACTTCACTTATTGGGCGATCCCCGGAAGCAGTAGGGGTAGTGGCAATAGCGTCCACCACGTCCAGACCGGAAGTGACATGGCCAAAGATGGTGTAATCATGCGGCAAAGCGTAATCCTGGTGCATGATGAAGAACTGGCTGCCGTTCGTGTTTGGACCGGCGTTGGCCATAGCCACGGTGCCGCGCGTATAGGTGTGATCATCTTTCAATTCATCCTTAAAGGTGTAGCCAGGACCGCCGCGGCCGGTGCCCGTAGGATCTCCGCCCTGAATCATGAAGCTCTTAATGACACGGTGGAAAATAACGTTATCGTAATATCCCTGGCTCGCAAGATAAATGAAGTTTGAAACAGCCAAAGGTGCCGTGTCCGGATAAAAAGCGATCACAATGTCACCCTTATTAGTGGTGATGCGAACCTGCTTGTTTTCAATCTGCGCTTTAGGAAGTACTCCTGGAGAAGTGAGATTCATAGGTTTTTTATCGGCTGTAGGGGTCGACGTCTCTGTCGACCCTGTTGCGGCCGGCGTAGACGTATCCGTGGAATAAGCATCCGTGGTGGAAGAATAAGAGGAACCGCCCAGGTTATTACACCCCGCGCCCAGAAGCGTCAAACCAAGAACCGCCATAACAACCGATTGTTGCAAACGCATAAGCACTTACTGCTGCAAGGAAAGCTGGGCCTCCAAATCCGCCACCTTTGCCTGCTGAATATTTAGAGCGTAAACGGTAGTAAGAAGTACTGCCGTCAGAGAGAAAACTAACACAAGCATAAGCGCCGTCAAATCCATGCTCCCCATAGGAAGCGCATTGCAGCTCCGGCAGACTCCCCCGCTTTGCGGCATGGAAGCAGCTACGGAAACTACTTTTGTTTTTTTAGCGCTTATGGCTTTTGTTTTTTTTGTTATTGGGGTGGACATATCCTCCATAAAAAGGTCTGAATATTACTGCGAGAGTATATCATATTTCACCAAACGCTGAAGCGGCTTTTCTACGCTGCAGCCGCCCGTAGAAGCCGTTAGCCAGCGGGTCAAAAAGACAAACCGGACCGGCGTAGTGACATCATTGACGAGTACGTTTGCATCCCTTTCTCTCGTAGAAAATTCTTCCCCGTCTCCCGCGCCCGTGACTCCCCCGCATCCACCCGCATCTCCGGTGCCGCGAATGTTCAGAATTTCACCGTCCGCACGTTTGTATCCAACGTGGATGTCATATCCCACAGCGTTTTTTGGAGCTGTGGTTAAAAGATCATCATACACCGTCAGAAATTGTGGTGCCGTCACGGTTTCTTTTTTGCCAAGCGCAAAAATACCCAGATCCTCAGCGCTCACGCTCATGCCCGTATCTGTATACGAATTCACCGGCAGCGCCTCCTCCCACATCAGGGTCACCGTATTAAATCTGTAAATGGCGTAATTATTCCCCGCCTCCGGAAAAGAGAAAGAAACTGTAGCGGGATTGTCGAGGTGAATCATGGATGGTTCGATCCGATAGGCTGGAGAAAGTAGTGGAATTTTTACTTCACGGCCATCGGGGGCAACGATAAATGGTTGGGATCGGCGTGTAACACCAGAAACGGTCACCTTGCCGTCAGTACTCCCCACCGTCATGGCCTCCGGTTCAGAAACTAAAACAAATCCCACCGTGCCCACAAAAAGCATGGCTACAAAAATAATGGAAAAAAATCTGTCGCGGTTCATGAGGGTAGTATAGCGTAACCTTCCTCTTTCCTCCTTCCACCTTACTCTTCCCACGGCAATCCTTCTCTTCCAAACATGCCGTACGCGGCACAAGAAGCATAAAGCGGACGGCGGAGGTTAAAACGTTCCACGATTGCTTCTGATCTAAAATCAAAACGGTCTTTTACTAAGTCCGAATAATCTGTGCCGTCTCCCCCGCGTGCGGACAGTAAAACAGGATCGGCAATGCCAACCGCGTAGACCGCATTCACTAAAACATTCTTGGCCACACCTTCTTTTACCAGTTCACGCGCTACGTAGCGGGCCATGTACGTACCGGCACGTGCAGGTTTGAGCGGATCCTTGCCTACTAATGACATTCCGCCGTGCGGCAACAGTCCGCCGTAGGAATCTGAAAGAACTTTTCGGCCAGACACACCGGCGTTCATGGTGAACCCGCCAGTGGTAAACGCTCCGCCTGGATTGATAAATAACTTTGTGCCTTCAATGCTCCCGAGAACAGGAACGATAGCTTCTTCAAGGAGCGCCGTCTGCACACGAGACAGATCCATCTCTTCTTTATGCGCGGCAATGACGGTGACGTGTTCTATTTTTCCGTCCACCATGGCTAGCTGCACTTTGCCGTCTGGCTGCAACCAGGAAAAACGCTGATCGGTTTTTCGTAAATCGTCTATACGTCTCGCGAGCGCCTGCGCAAAAACAACTGCCGGCGGCAGCATCTCCCGCGTCTCACGCGTAGCGTACCCGTACACAATGGCCGAACCTTGCGCGCCGCGCTCCTTCACGCTGGTAAGACCTTGCGGCATCTTCCCTTCTGCCTTAGAAGACTTTTCCAAATTTACAAAAAATTCTACCGGCTCTTCATAACCAATATTTGCGTACGCGGTGCGCGCCACTTCGGCAACATCAAAGTCTGCCTTAGAATCGACCACCCCACCGAGCATCACCATCCCGTTACTGCCTAACGCTTGAATATCCATCCTGGAAAGCGGATCCCGGCGCAAATACTCGTCCACTACGGACTCAACCAAAATATCGCAGATTTTATCCGGGTGTCCTGAAAGTGGTGCCTCGACAGCCTTAAGCATAGGAATGAAGGCAGTTTAGGGATGATCGGCCAAAGAGTAAAGATTGACTTATCCCCGTCTCTATGGTATGGTTCCACCTTATCACTCCGAAGGCTGTTCTTATACAGTCTCTCGAATCCCAGTTTTCTACAGCTTGTCGCAATGAAACATAGGGGTCCGAGCCGACGTTAGCGTTATGCTGACGTGGTAAATAACCGCTATGTCTTTTGACACGCTTGGCCTTGCGCCGCAGATGCTTGAAATCTTGCGCGCGAATAAATTTGTTACCGCTACTCCCATTCAGGAAAAATCCATCCCCGTAGCCCTTCAGGGTTCGGACGTGATCGGAATCGCCCAGACCGGAACCGGAAAAACACTTGCATTCGGCCTCCCGATGATTGAACGCCTGGCCCGTAATAAGGGCAGAGGACTTGTCATTCTGCCTACCCGCGAACTGGCTCTTCAGGTTGAAGAATCACTCCGTAAGATTGGCGGACAGCTCAAGATGAAAACGGTCGTTTTGATCGGTGGTGATAACATGGGCAAACAGATCCGCGCACTCAAAGAAAATCCGCACGTCATTATCGCTACCCCTGGTCGTTTGATTGACCACATGGAGCATAAAACCATTAAGTTGAGTGACGTTAAGATTCTCGTTTTGGACGAAGCGGACCGCATGCTCGATATGGGATTTGCTCCCCAGATTAATCGTATTTTGGAATCTGTTCCTAAGGAACGCCAGACGCTTCTTTTCTCTGCCACCATGCCGGCAGATATCGTGCGCATTGCCACAGAACACATGAAGATGCCTGTCCGCGTAGAAGTGGCTCCCCAGGGAACTGCCTCAGAACGCGTCAGCCAGGAACTCATCATTGTAGATAAAGCCAAAAAGCTTGATCTCCTTGGTGCCATCCTCAAAGAATCCGCATTAACGGTTCTTGTGTTCTCGCGCACCAAGCACGGCGCACATAAAATTTGTGAGTCCGTGAATAAAATGGGACACCGCGCGGCGGAATTACATTCCAACCGTTCGCTGAACCAGCGCAAAGAAGCCTTGCTCGGCTTCAAAACCGGCAAATACCGTGTGCTTGTCGCTACGGATATTGCCGCCCGTGGAATTGACGTGAAGGAAATTGGTATTGTCATTAACTTTGACCTGCCAGATTCTTCTGAAGACTACGTGCACCGCATTGGCCGTACCGGCCGCGCGGGACATGAAGGTCGCGCCATTTCCTTTGCTACTCCGGACCAGGCTCAGGATGTTAGGGACATTGAGCGATTGATTCGCACCACACTTCCCGTGAAATCCCATGCTTCTGTTCCGAATGTTGTTTTCTCCTTTAGAGGAGGAAGCGGCGGTGCCAAGAAACCATTCCGCTCAGGCGGTAGTGGCCGAAGCTTTGGCAGCCGTCCGTCATCCGGTTCTCGTCCTGCGTTTGGCAGCCGCCCAGCACCTTCCTATGGAAGAGCCGCTCCTGCTCCTACGCGTACGCCTTCCGGAAATGCCTTTGCTAAACGTGAAGGTTCCCCAACTGCCGCTCGTGAAACCTTCCCTAAACCGGCAGGTGCCACGGCTAGCCGAGGAAGCGCTCCTGCCAAACGTCCGTTTGGTAAGGGCGCCCCAAAGCGCGGTGGAAAAAAGAGCGGTTTCCGCAAATATGAACCAGCTGAGAGATTCGACAAAGAAGAAGATGGCCCATCAACCGGCCAGTACGCTTTCCGAACCACGCTGTAAATAAAATAAGAAAACCCTCGCTTGTCGGGGGTTTTCTTATGTGTCCACAATCTGTTGACGACAACTAATAGATTGTGGTGAAATATCTTTATCCTAGCGGGTCTCCCAAAGACCTTGAGGGTGGTCAAAGACAACTCCCCAATTTTGGCGGAGTTGTTTTTGTTTATAAATATGCCGAGTCGGACCTAGGGCCTGTGGGGTCAATGGTTAACCTGCTAGGATTACCACCCTTGAGATGCCGGTTCAAATCCGGTCAGGTCCACCAAGAAAAACTTGGTTCCAAGACTCGGCACCACAAGACCCGTCGCTCGAAAGAGTGGGCGGGTTTTGGTTCATACACGCATCATCTAATGCATTTCGAACTTGGCGACGATTCTCTTCTGAACCTCAGAAAGCTGTTCAGGAGTAAACATCGAATTGTATTTCCAAATTCTCCCTTTTGTGGCAAAAGCGCTGAGATATGAGTTGCAATAAATCTCTGGGTTAATAACGAGAGTGCCGTCTTTATTTTCCCAACCACTGGTTGTTTTATAGTCATACTCTATTCGGTGCCCCATTGACCCAAGCCATTGGTGAGCGAGAATATTTCGCCAATCATGAATATCCTTCGCAATTATGGAGAACTTTAAGTCTTCCGTATCGCCATCAACAAAAACTTCCAGAAACTGTTTGTAATCCTTGAACATTGAATCAGGCTTCTCATTGGCGAAAAATACTTCCCCGATCGTTAGAGCAGCCGCGTGCACACCGAGGAACATGAGCGATGTTTGTTGATTAGAGGGGGTAATCTTGATCTCGTTATTAAAATAACTACTCATTGAATTCAAAAGAGTCTCGATGGCTTCAACGGAATTACTTTTAAGTCGGTTGAGTCGATGATCTTGCGATTCCGAATTATGCGCTCGGTTTCTCCCCATATAAAATTGTTTTTTATCGTTATTAGACGTTTGCCCGTCGGAGGTATTCTCGAAGCTTCTTGGCGTATGGCGCGCGGGCTTCGGGTTCGACAAAGGTACTCTGGTCATGATTCTGATAAAGACGGTCGTCCTTATGACGCGGCAACACGTGCAGATGAAAGTGCCAGACGTCCTGGCCGCCATCAGGTTCATTGTGCTGCCTGGTAGAAATACCAGTACAACCATAGATCTCTCGCATAGCGATCCCGATCTTCTTTGAGGCTTTGGTGATCTCCATCAATTCCTCCTCCGGAATATCGTACAGATTTTCAACGTGCTTCTTTGGGATGATGATGACGTTTCCCGGATTATTCGGCCACCATTTGGGTGAAACAAACGCCATGACAAAATCGTTTTCATAAACAATGTCATCCAGTTGTTTATATGGTGTTTCTCTACCTGCCACGAATTCACAGAAGGGGCAGATGTAGTCCGAAGGGGCATGGTTGAACATAATGGTTTCTATCCTACAGGGAATTTTCCGCTTCAAACAAGGATATCCAGCGCTTATCCCCACCCAAACATTGTGTTCGGTTCTTGTTCGGTTATACTACGAACATAACGAAACACACTTCTATGACATCTTTACCTCCACTCACCAAAAAACAGCGCCAAGTGCTGGACTGCATAGAAACTTTCGTGAGGACAAATGGCTACACGCCGTCCTACCGGGAGATCGCGGAGGAGCTAGGGCTCTCCTCCCCAGCCACCGTCTGTCAGCACATTAAAGCGCTGTGTGAAAAAGGTGTGATCAATACCGGTGAACACGGCGTAGCGCGCTCCATTGAGCTCGTAGAGGCTGAACCCATGTCTCCGCTCGCCATCATGCTGCCACTTGCCGGTCTCATCACTGCCGGAGAGCCGATCGAGGCGATTGAGGAACGTGAAGCCATGGCCATCCCTACAGACTTCATGATTGATCCAATGAATTCCTATGTGCTCAAGGTAAAAGGACGGTCGATGATCGAGGACGGAATTTTCGATGGCGATTTCGTGGTAGTAGAACGCAATTTCTCACCCAAAAATGGAGACATCGTGGTAGCGCTTCTCGATAACGCCTACGCCACGCTCAAAAGATTTTATAGAGAGAAAGATCACATCCGTTTGCAGCCTGCTAACAGCACCATGAAACCTTTCATTATCAAAGGAGACATCAATATCCAGGGAATCGTTAGAGCAGTCATGCGTAAATTCTCAACCACTTAATAACCGTGCCCTCCCCAGACCCCTCCACTGCGTGGAGGGGATGAACTAGGAGAGGGAGCGCTAACGAACAACAGCTATGTCCATCATCGCACTTCGCCACTATCAAGTGGCGCCTGATTATCGCATCTCAGTTGTGACCGTGAGAGATAAAAAACATCGAATTTCTACGCTCAGGGTTCACCGAAGGAGAATAAAGAAACATTTCCGCACAATTCTTTCACAGCTCGCTCTCCCTCGATCAATAAGACTGAGACACAAATTAAGATAACCCTATGCATGAATTCCTCAATGACCCCGTAGACGTGGCTGTAGATTTCTCCGGACTCAAGGTACGGCCACAGAGGGTCAGGTGGGGAAACCATACGTATGATATTCAAAAAACAAACCTCGTGCATGGCGCACGGGAAGGGACAAAACGCATCTTCTACTTCTCTGTTTCTGATGACGCCAACTTCATGAAACTCCGCCTGGATACGGAAACGCTCGAATGGCGGCTGGTGGAGGTATATGCCGTCTGAGAAAATCATCCTCCATATTGATTTCAATTCTTTCTTTGCTTCCGTAGAGCAGCAAGCGAATCCGTTTCTTAGGGGGAAAGCAATCGCTGTGGCAGGAAAAGGGAAAGAGGCTATAGACGTTCATTCCATTGAGAAGAAAGGAACGCGAGTGCGGGTGGATACCCTTCCGTATATGCGTTCCGTCATCACTACTGCCTCACGCGAGGCGAAGGCACAAGGCGTCAAAACCGCCATGGCCACCTGGGAGGCGAGAAGGATTCTTCCAAGTCTCCTCATTATCCCTGGTGACCCGCGGAAATACAGCGAGATTTCGTCCCGCTTGATGGCCATCCTTCGCAGATACGCTGACGCGGTAGAACAATTCAGTGTGGATGAAGCTTTTGCGGACATAACGTGCGCAAGCGGCGGCGATTACTTTGGGGCAACGCTCTTAGGCGAGCGGATTCGCGCGGATATCAAGCGCGAATGCGGCGCATATTGCACCGCCTCCATAGGTATTGCGAATAATCGCCTCTTAGCCAAGCTCGCCAGTGAATCCTTTAAGCCCAACGGATTCACAGTGGTGCCGCCTGAAGACGCGGAAGCCTTTGCCGCAAGTCGTCCGTTACAGGACTTCTGCGGCATAGGTCCCCGCATGGTGAAACGTTTGGAGTCTCTTGGTGTTACATCAATAGAGACGCTTCGTTCTTTTCCTCTCTCACGCTTAACTCATGAATTCAAGAGTTATGGACAATTTCTCTTTGACGCAGCCCACGGAAGAGGAAGTGATTTGGTGAGTGATGACGCGCGGGACCCTAAATCCGTAGGGCATTCTTACACCTTCCCCTTTAATCTCCTTTCGCATGAGGAGGTACGAAAAAATCTCCTGTCCTTAGCTGACAGAGTGGCCTCACGAATGCGCAAGCATGGATTCGCGAGTACACATCTTACGGCCTACGTACGGTATGACGATTTTTCCGGAACCGGGGCTGCAAAAAAGTTCAAGGAGCCTATCTCTGACGGTCTTGAAATTCTTAAGAACGCCCTGGTACTCCTTCGTCCATTCCTTGAGGTTGATCGCGGTATCCGTCTCCTAGGCGTGACCGCGAGCGGCCTCACAAAACTTGAAGGGGGGCTCCCCTTGCTTCAAAAAGAAGCTAAAACGCATAGCGCGCTCCGCTCCCTTGATAAAGTGACCGCCAGATATGGCACGGGCACCTGGCAGAGAGCCTCTACGCTCACTACAGATTTCAAAGAGCGTACGAGCGGCTGGCATTATGACCACGAAACATAAAACCACCTGAGAGAGGCGGTTTTATGTTAGGACTGGAAATTATTGTAAGTCTTCTTCAATCTCTAAAAGTCTGTTGTATTTGGCGAGCCTCTCGGACCGGGAAGGAGCTCCAGTTTTTATGTATTCAGCATTCACGGCCACGGCAAGATCCGCAATGGTGGTATCCGTGGTTTCACCGGAACGGTGAGAAATGACTACCTTATACTTATTCTTTTGTGCAAAAAGGATGGTATCCATGGTTTCAGACAAGGTACCAATCTGATTAGGCTTCACAAGAACGGCGTTTGCCACGCCGCGCCTTACGCCCTCCCGAACGCGCTCAATGTTTGTTACAAAAAGATCATCGCCAATAAGCAGCATATCTTTCCCGAGCTTTTTGGTCATAGTCTCCCAATCTTCCCAGGCGTCTTCACTCAAGCCGTCTTCAATAGAAAGCATGGGATACTTATGCATCCAATGATTGTAGAGTTCAATCATTTCCTCTGCCGACATGCGTCGGCGATCAGTGTTCAAAATGTAGCGGCCGGAACGTTCGTCAAAAAATTCGCTCGCCGCAACGTCTATACCAAAAGAAATTTCTTTCTTGAGCTTATAGCCAGCTGCTTTTACCGCTTTCACCAGGTAATCGAGTGCGGCTTCCGTCTTCCCCACGTCCGGTGCATAACCACCTTCATTGCCCACATCAGTATCTAGACCGTCTGCTTTCAACACGTCCCCAAGTGCGTGAAAGATTTCGCTCCCCGCCTGCAGTTTGCGCGAATACGTCTTAAAACCTGTGGGCACAATGATGAACTCCTGCATGTCTAAGTTGGTATCCGCATGCCTGCCGCCGTTAAACACGTTCATCAAAGGCGTAGGGATCCTGAATGACTTGTATGAAAGGTCATAGACGTTCCGGAGGTAGGCGTAGAGCGGCATCTTGGCGCGCTTAGCCCCGGCATGCGCGCAAGCCATGGAGACGCCCAGGATGGCATTCGCACCGAGCACACGTTTGTTCTCTGTACCGTCCAGAATCCGCATGGCGTCATCAATTTTCTGCAAATCAAACACATCCATACCGCGGAGCGCGCGGTTAATCTTCACGTTCACGTTATGAACCGCCTTCATCACTCCTAAGCCGCGATAGCGCTTCTTGTCTCCGTCTCGCAGTTCCAGCGCTTCATGACTGCCCGTAGAAGCACCGGAGGGCACGGAAGCCGTGCCTCTTGACCCATCTCTAAGCATGACGGTGACGTGCACCGTAGGGTTCCCCCGAGAATCTAAGATTTCGTGGGCGTGGATCTGATCTATCCTTTCAAGCACAGGCATTATTCAAGGACAAAATTGATATTCACCGTAAGCGATGTTTCATTTTCTCCTGCAGAAACTACCGGAGCTGCTCCGCCCATACCTTCAGCCTTTATGTCGAACATGTAAGGAATGGGGGAAGGTCCGCCATTATGGTATTCAGAATAGGAAACCACTGCACCAAGACGAGCGCCCATGGCATCCGCAATGGAAAGGGCTTGTGCGTACGCCTTTGCGATAGCCTTCTTTCTCGCTTCTGCTTCAACGCTCGTGGTGTCATCCACCTCAAACCTGAGGCCGCTCACGTTTGTTGCGGAGAGTTCACGGGCCTTATCAAGCACTGGGGTAACTTTTGCGGAATCACGGATGCGAACCGTAATATTCTGAATAGCCTGATATCCCGTGATGCGAGCGGGTCCTGCGTTTGAATAATCGTATTGTGGCGAAACATCAAACGTGGAGGTCTTTATGTCCTTTGCGTCTATGCCAAGAGCCTTCACAGCCAAGATAAGCGCGTTCATCTGCGAAGAGTTGTCCGTCTGCGCTTTGGAAGCCGTATCCGCAATCACGGTGTAGCCGATATCTACGGTGGCGATATCAGGAACAGCAGAAGCGGAATCTGTGGCGCTCACAGAAATAGTGGGCGGTTCCCTGTCTGCTACGCCAATATGGTTTGTCTCATACATGGATTCCCGCGTCTTGGTCCAAATGAAAACAATGCCGTATACCAAGAGAATCCCGAGCAAAAGAGTAAACAGTTTATTCCCCTCCCAATTGGGCCAAAAACTTCCCTGTCTGTCTGAAGAATTTATTGCCATAAATATAAAAGAAAAAGTGAGCTTGTGCGGATTATAACACGAGATCTGTCAGGAATATCTATCGAAGCGCTTCAAGTCCCGGAAGTTTTTCGCCGGAGAGGAAGGCTAACATGGCGCCGCCGCCGGTGGAGACGTGCGTGAAGCCGCCGAGGAGGTTTTTCTTTTCTAAGTAGTCGACAGAGTCTCCGCCGCCTAAAATGGACCGGCGGGGTTTGTTTCTTGAAAGGAGTTTGGCAATAGCTTCTGTAGATTTTCTGCCGCCCGGAAGTTCAATGATGCCCATCGGCCCATTCCAGAGGACTTCTTTGGCACCTTTGAGTTCACTTGAAAAAAGCTTAACGGTGTCGGGCCCGACATCGAGAACCCTCTCCTCTGCATCATCGAGCACGAGATCAATAGGTACAAAAAGTTTTGTGCGATACTTTTTGATAACGGCCTTTGCCGAAGCCACATCCGCAGGCAGAAGAAGGCCGTGCGGCTTTACGGGCATCGGAAGCTCGAGAGCCTTTAAGAATGGGAGGCAAATAGCACCGCCAAGTAAAATTTTGTCAGCCTTTTTCCCAAGGACGTCGAGAATAGGGATCTTCGTAGAAAGCTTCGCTCCGCCCATGATGAGGACAAAAGGATGGAGAGGCACGGTCGACAATTCCTTAATTTCCTTGTGCAACAATCCTCCGGCGAAGCTTGGAAGATACTTGGTGATACCTAGTATAGAAGCATGTGCCCGGTGACAAGCCCCAAAGGCGTTGTTCACGTAAACATCCGCAAGTCTCGCGAGCGATTTCGCAAAAGCAGTATCATTCTCCTCCTCCCCTTTTTCAAAGCGCAGATTTTCGAGCATCACAACCTCCCCTGGCTCCATCTCGAGAATTGCTTTTTCGACATGCTTCCCAATTACGCCGTCAAGCACCAACACCTTCCTTTTTAGACGCTTCTCCAGAGCTTTCGCGATCGGCTTAACCGATAATTTCGCGTCGACTTTGCCCTTAGGGTCACCAAGATGGGTGGCGAGGATTACTCGCGCTCCGTGCGCGCACAAGCGAATAATTTCGGGGATAGATTGAGCAATTCTGCCGCGGTCGCCATCTTCTATTGCACCCTTTTTCATGGGAACGTTCGCATCAATACGCAAAAAAACTCTGGTGCCGATTCCTATATCTCCCGTGGTCCAGGTTTTTATACGCATACTTACAAATCGTTCTTTTCGTACAGAATAACGGCCTTACGCCACTTCCGGAAAGCCAAACGCGGAGGAAGAATGAGGAGAAAATATCTGAGGTCAGAAAAAAGCTTCAACGTATACGCTACTCTGCCGCGGACAAAAAATCCCCACACATTCCCGGCGGCATATTTTGCGCCTAATGCCACAAGAACGTCCCAACGCTTGTACACCGGAAAAGCCTGCAGTTTTTCACCGTTGATAAACCGAACAATGTTCCCTGCCAAGACCTTAGCCTGCGCTACAGCCACTTCCGCGCTCTGCGGATCCGGTTTTACCTCCTTGCCAATGAGCATTGCAGCGCAGTCGCCGGCTGCAAAGACGCTCGGATATCCTGGCGTTTGGAATGTTCGGTCAATAATGATTCTCCCTCTTGGTTCCTTTTGGAACGGTGTGACGCGCACGGCCTCAGACGGCTTCACCCCGCCAGACCAAATGCAAAGATCAGACGGCAGCCGGTGATCGCCGAGGCTCTCGCTCTTCACCATGAGATGATCCTTCTTGGCCTCAAGAACGGACGTACCTTCGAGCACCTCTACGCCAATTTTCCTAAAACGCTTCAGTGCAGCTTTCCGAACGCGCGGATCAAACATCCCGAGAATCTTTTCGCGGTCCATGAGCTGAATCTTAATAGTACCTTCCGGAATCTGGCCGTCGCCCTCAAGCCTCCGGAGCGCGGAAACAATTTCCGCTGCCACTTCTACGCCGGCCGGACCGCCGCCGATAACATTCACCGTACGCGCACGCTTGCTCGGCACCTTCACCAGATTCCGAAGCGTAGCATCTATATCCCTTGCATCCTTCAGGGTTTTCAACGGAATACAAAACTTGGGAAGTCCGGGGATGCCAAAATAATTTACCTCGGCCCCAAGCGCTACTACCAAAATGTCATACTTCACGCTCAACCCATCAGCGAGCACTACGGATGTCTGCTCCGTATGCACCCCGGATACTTCACCTTTACGAAAACGGATACGTTCGTAGGTTGGGAGATGCGCAAAAGGGAACGCGGAGGCAGCGAGCATTTCCTTACGTTCAGCATTCTTTGTCCTCGGGGAAAACGAAACAGAGCTCGTCTCGTAGAGCCACGGTGTATACACGTGCTCAGCGCTGCGGTCGATAATGGTGATCTCCACCTGGTCAGATACTGCTGATTTCAAAAGAACATGTGCAGCCACGAGCCCCGCAAATCCTCCTCCTAAAATGACTACCCGCTTGGCACGTTCATGCATAAGTTATCCAAAAAGCGCACGGGCAAACGCCCCCGGATGGCGGATATTTCTAAGCACTATGCCGTTCAGCCCAACGGCATGACCCAATCCGCCGGAAAGCATGAGAAGTGAAAATGCTATCACGCCCGCATGTACCGCCAGCATGGACTGCATTATGGCGGACGGAAGCACGAATGCGTCGCCAATAACCACCATAATGATGCAGAGGGCTCCGGCCGGACGGGTGAGCAGACCGAGCATCAAGAGGACACCCACCGTCATGAGCGCTACCGCGGCAAAAGACATGACGGAGTGATGATCAAGGAGCACACGAAGCATGGGGCCGAACGGTTCCTCAGCAGGAACACTACCCACCTGAAGCGCCTGCCACATAGCCCGACCGAACACAAAAGAGTAGAGGCCGAAAGCGATCCGCACAGCCACAAGCGAAATACCAAACCACTGCTCATCTGCAGCGCCCGCTATTCGTCCGAAAAGTGATTGTATTCGCATAGAATTATTTATCGCCCGCGCGCTCCTCCCCCGACCCCTCCCTATCGGGAGGGGTAAAACACATTTAGTATCTCGTTTTGAAATCGCTTCCTGACGTACTCCACCTCCCCCGATAGGGGGAGGACGGGAGGGGTCCGACAAGGCTAGAGAGAACGTGCCGCAGCCATGAGTACAACTTCTGCTAAGCGGTGAGAATACCCCCACTCGTTGTCATACCAGGCAACTACTTTTACCAAGTTGCCTCCCACCACGTTCGTGAGCTCAGCGTCCACAATGGCCGAACGTTCATCGCCAATATAATCGCTTGAGACGAGTGGCTCAAAGCTCACGCCAAGAATCCCGGAAAACCGGGACGTCTGACTGGCTTTGACGAGCGCATCGTTGACCTCGTCAATCGTCACGTCACGCTTCAGCACAAACGTCATGTCAGAGAGCGAAACCGTAGGGATAGGAACACGAACAGACAAGCCATCAAATTTCTCTTTCAGTTGCGGGATGGTCTCCGTAACCGCAATGGCCGCACCCGTAGAAGTAGGAATGATATTTTCCGCTGCCGCTCTTCCCTCGCGGAGATCCTTCTTAGGGGAATCCACGAGCGCTTGAGATGCCGTATAACCATGGACCGTAGTCATGATAGCTTTCTCTATGCCGAAAGCTTCTTCCATCACCGCCGTGACGGGAGCCACGCAATTCGTAGTACAAGAAGCATTGTTAATGACTTTGTGGCGATCATCTTTGATGCCCGAACAGTTCACGCCGCGCACATACGTAGGCACGTCCCCGCCTTTAGCGGGGGCTGAGAGAACCACGCCCTTTGCACCGGCCTTGATATGTCCCTCCGCTTTCTCCTGCGTAGTAAAAAGTCCCGTGGATTCAATGACAATATCAATTCCAAGCTTCTTCCACGGAAGTGCGGCTGGATCTTTTTCCGCAAACAGCGCTATCTTCTTACCGCCTATGATGAGCGCGTTCCCTTCCGCAGAAACCGGCACGTCCCATAGGCCGTAGTTGGTGTCATGCTTCAAAAGGTAAGCGAGCGTGACCGCGTCTGTCAGATCATTTATCGCTACCACTTCAAATCCTTCTTTGTGCCAACCCGCTTTAAGCGCAGAGCGGCCGATTCTTCCAAAACCATTGATTGCAATCTTGGCCATAAGTAGTTGAATTATAGCAGGATTTACGCAGATTGAATCATGCAGCAGATTTAACGCAGATTATACAAACAAAAAAACCCGACCGGGTTGGTCGAGTTCTTTGAATCTGCGTCTAATCTGCCTTACCGTTTGAGTATCTGCGTGAATCCTTATACTCCTAACTGGATTCTCACAAACCGTCCGATCTTAATGCTTTCACCAATAGCGAGAATTTTCTGTTCAAGAAGGTTCGTGATAGAGATGGAATCATCTTTGACGAACTTCTGGTCCATGAGGCAGATCTCTTCGTAGAACTTTGCGAGCTTTCCTTCCATGATCTTTTCAATCACGTCAGCTGGCTTGCCTTCTGCGGAGAGCTGTTCACGGTAGACGTTCTTTTCACGTTCTACTACTTCAGCGGGAACTTCAGCGCGCGTGGTGTACTGCGGAGCGGCAGCTGCAATGTGCATGGCCAAATCCTGACAGAGCTCTACAAATGAATCCGTGCGAGCCACGAAGTCCGTTTCACACATCACTTCCACGAGTACTGAAAGCTTTCCCGTGCCGTGCGTGTAGGCATGAACGCGACCTTCTGCGGTCACACGTTCAGACTTCTTGGCAGCCTTCATGGCGCCGGAAGCGCGCAAGATATCAACCGCCTTCTCCATATCACCCTCTGCTTCCGTCAAAGCTTTCTTGGCATCCATCATGCCGGCACCCGTCATGTCGCGGAGTTTGGCGACATCTCCTGCTGTAATCATAGTTGTGGAGTTGGGGGATGGAGGATGGGGGTACCTATCCCCCATACCCTATCCCCTCTTATTACTTAGTTTCCTTAGCTTCACGGGCCTTGGCTGCGAGCTCTTCTTTTACTTTATCATCCAGATCTTCCACCACCTCCTTAGACTTATCTGAAACTTTGAAATCCTCTTCTGCGTTCTTAGGAGCTACTGCCGCAGCCGCTGCAGCGCGAGCACTCACGGCTTTAGCGCGGCCTTCCTTCACCGCTTCTGCTACCAATTTTGTGATCATGTCGATGCTCGCTGAAGCATCATCATTTCCTGGGATAACGTACTTGATACCTACCGGGTTCACGTTGCTGTCCACCAAGCTGATCATCGGGATGTGAACGCTGAGCGCTTCACGCATGGCAGTCTTTTCCGCACGTGCGTCAAGAATGAAGAGCGCGTCTGGCAAACGGGTCATGGTAGAGATACCACCAATTTTTTCATCAAGCTCTTCAATTTCACGGTCAAACTGGAGCTGTTCAAGTTTGGTGTACTTACGGAGATCTCCTTTCTCACGCTTATCCTTCAAATCAAGATAGTGACGGATAAGGCGCTGAATCTGTGGGAAGTTGGTGAGCGTACCACCCAACCAGCGAGTGCTTACGTATGGCATCTGTGCGTCCAAGCCGTACTTCGCTACCACGCTCTGTGCCTGGCTCTTGGTTCCTACAAAGAGGATCACGCCGCCCTTCGCTACGGTTTCCGTAACGAACGTAAGTGCTTCTTCAAGCTTCTGCTGGGTCTTCTCTACATCAAAGATGTGGACGCCCTGGCGAATGCCAAAGATGTACTCTTTCATTTTTGGGTGCCACTTTGAAGACTGGTGTCCAAAGTGCACGCCCGCTTTGAGCATTTCCTCCATGCTCGGAATCTTCTGTGCCATAGATTGTTTCCTTTTAACCTCGATCTCCCTGCATACGGGCCCGTCGATTAACTCTCGGGGAGGATTCCGTAGCGTTTGTATGGGAAATCTGTGAGATAACATTTATTAAATTGCCCGTTTAAGGACGGCAGAATAGTACCGGATAGGCCTATAAACGTCAAGAATTCCTCTAGACACAGACAAAAATCCTTGTTAAGATTTCATGAGCTCAATTTCGAGCAAAGTTCGAGCAAAGGAGGTTCCATGTCTGGATTGGTGAATAAGAAGGATACCGTAGCACTCCAACAGCCGCTCAAGCCCTTCTGCGGAATGTGTAGCTACGCGGAGACGTACTGGCCGAATGCGGTAAAAATCCGCAAAGAGCGGGAGAGCGCAGAGATGCTCACCATCTTCTGCGCGTTCATCGGACTCTGCGGTTCGGCGCTCATTTTCCTTGGGTACGGACTCGTGTATTCCCCAATGTGGATCTACGTCATCACCGGTGGAGTACTCGGAACCCTGGGCGCCATCATCAGCGCGGGGATCTCCGGCTTCTGGGCGATCACCATGGCCAAGCAGCTTCCCGAGCTCAGGAAAGCGGTGGCGAACCGTCGCAAGCGAGGAAACGCGTACCTGTCTGAAGACGGCGTGTATCACTTTCACGTCGTAGACAAGGCCGCTCAATTGCGCGCCTATCCCATCGCGGCCCTCGACATCGAAGATACTGAACGCGAAAGCGGACGTCTGGAGATCCGCGGAGTACGGGCGGAAAAATCCGGCAAAGTCAGGTATCTGGGCGGCTGCCTGCATTGCTCCTTCAACATGGAGGGGTATACCGAGCCACTCACGATCGACAGCGGCGCCGAGACCACTCTTCGCGCCCTCAACCAGCTCGGTCCGTCCGCACTCGATCCGGGCACGAAGGATCAGCAACACATCACCATCGTCTTCCCGAACGGCTACGAAGAACTCCGCGCTGTACGGCGTGTAGGGGGTTTCCCCTCACGAAATTTCCTCATCGGCTGGTGAGTTCTCACGGCCCTTCTACCCACGTTCGCTGACGCCAGCAACGTGGGTTCGTCGTTTTTATAGACTGATGCCGTTTTCTAAAAGTTTGGCGCGCATTTGGGTGTAGGCGTTGTGGCGGTGGGAAATCTTGATCTTCTCTTCTGGGCCCATTTGAGCGAAGGTTTGATCGAGGCCGTCTAGCATAAAATAGTAGTCGAATCCCCAGCCCTCACCTGCTGATCGTTCCATGTGTCTCCCTTTCGCTATTCCAAGAACAATGATTTCGCGATCAGCATCTTTGTAACCAACGCAGCATGTAGCGGTAGCACCGCGTTCGCCCTTCTCTCGCAAGAGTGGCTGAATGGCCTCATGCATGCCGCCTTTTTCCCAAAACTTGATAAATGTTCCAGGAAAATTGCCACATGCCGCGAGTGAGTACGAAACATCTTCTACAAGAACAGGTGTTTGTAGCTCAGCGAACGCTGCCCGGACTTTTCCGCGCACTATTTCTTCTATGTCTTCTGTCTGAAGCTCAGGAAGATCGAGTGCGGTACTTTGAAGATGTTCACCTAAAAGCATTTTTGCTTCTTTTAGTTTGTTCGGGTTTCCAGTGACGAGGGTGATCATATCTTTTTAGTAATTGGTACATAACTTTGTCATCCCGAGCGACGGCGAGGGACCTCTCACCGCACGTGCATGAGAGAGGTGTCTCCTGACGTCGACATGACACAGGACTGGCGGATAAACATCGCGTCACCGAATGAGAAAAATCGATAGCCGTTCTTTTTCGCTTCTTCGTAGGCGTGCAAAACATTTTCGCGACCAGCAAAGGAAGAGATGAGGACAAGGAGCGTCGATTTGGGAAGATGAAAATTGGTGATAAGACCGTCGATCACCTTGAAAACGAAGCCAGGGGTGATGAAAATATTTATTTCTCCTTCGTACGCGACAAGCGGGCCGACAGGGGCGTCGGCCCCTGCACGCATCGCGATTCCCTCGAGAACTCGCGTTGTCGTAGTCCCGACGGCAATAATGCGGCGGCCTTCGGCCTTGGCACGATTGATATTATCGGCCGTAGCCTGTGACAAACTGACCCACTCGCTATGCATAACGTGCCCCTCGATCGTATCCGTCAATACTGGACGAAACGTGCCGATGCCGACATGAAGGATGACGTGCTCAATCTCTACTCCTTTGGCTTTTATCTTATTGAAGAGCTCTTCTGTGAAGTGAAATCCCGCTGTTGGTGCTGCTACTGAGCCAACCTCTTTGGCATAGACGGTTTGATACTTGGCCGTATCGTCGATGCGTTCGCTGACGTACGGCGGCGTGGGGATCTGACCGTGCTCGTCACAAAACTCGAGCATCTCACGCGCAGAAAGATCGGTCTTAAGGCGCACCACGCCGTCAGCGGTTTTATCCTCCACGATGAACACTCGACCAAACACTTCGATGGGAGAGCCGATGGGAAACTTCTTGCCGGGCTTAATAAGCGCGTCTATGAAGCCATCGTGCACGCGGAGCACGAAAAGCTCGGCGCGGGTTAGGAGCAAACGAGCCTTGAAGACTTTTGATGTATTAAAAACCAAAACGTCTCCGGCCTGTAATTCCTCCAGAATATCGAAAAAGTGCCTATGTTCAAGCTCGCCCGTCCGGCGATCAAGAATCATAAGCTTGGAATGATCCCTCGGCAAAACCGAACGCTGAGCTATAAAAGACTCCGGGAGATCGTAATTAAAAAGGGAAATATTGGTACCCATACCGGCCACACAATAGCGAGGATGAATGTATTTGACAAAAAGTGGCTATTTCAGTACTATTTCGGCAATCTTATTTCCCCTATGAAAGAAGGAATCCACCCAACTTATCACTCCCCCGCCAACATCAGTTGCGCCTGCGGAGCAAAATACACCATGGGCTCAACCAGTGAGCGCATTGATATTGAAATCTGTGCCGCTTGTCACCCATTCTTCACGGGTAAGCAGAAGATCGTAGACTCTGCCCGCCGCGTAGAAAAGTTCACGGATCGCTCTACTGCTAAGACCGCTACGGTCAAGACAGCTAAAGAGAAAGCAGCAGACCGCGCCGTTCGTGCAACTACTAAGGCCAAGAAGCGCGCTGACCGGGACACGAGCATCAAATCCTCACGTTAGCTATTCCAAAAACGCCTCCTCGGTTACCGATCAGGCGTTTTTGTTATATCCTGAACCTACCTTCTATGGAATTTGAAAACATCATCGCAGAAAAACGTGCCGAATATGCAAGACTAGAGCAGTCCCTCATGGATCCTGCCGTTCTTGCTGACCGTAAAAAACTCAAAGAGGTGAACATGGCTTTCCAGTCACTTGGTAAAGTCATGGACGCCATTAACGCCTATGAGAAGGTGGCGGGAGATCTTGAAGGCGCGAGAAGTACGCTCAAAGATGATGACGCGGAGATGAAGGCGCTTGCCGAGGCAGAAATCGCTGAGCTTGAACCAAAACTTCCTGAGGTGACAAAAGCGCTTGAACTCGCTCTTGTTCCTAAGGACCCTATGGATGACAATGACGCCATTGTGGAAATCCGTGCGGGCGCCGGAGGAGATGAGGCAGCGCTGTTTGCCTCAGAACTTTTCCGTATGTACGCCCGTTTTGCCGAGCGTCATAACTGGAAGTATTCCGTTATCTCCCAAAGCCAGAATGATTTGGGAGGATTCAAGGAAGTTATCTTTGAGATCTCAGGGCCAGGAGCTTTCGGCACCATGAAACTCGAAAGCGGCGTGCACCGCGTGCAAAGAGTTCCCGCCACAGAAAAGGCAGGGCGCATTCACACCTCAACTATTACCGTTGCCGTCCTCCCAAAAATTGAAGAGGAAGATTTTGATATTAATCCAAAAGACATCACGATTGAAGCAACCACCTCCACGGGTGCCGGCGGACAGTCCGTGAACACCACGTATTCTGCTTGTCGCGTAGTACACGTTCCCACGGGCACAATTGTCTATTGTCAGGATCAGCGCTCCTTCAGCCAGAACCGCGACTCCGCACTCTCCGTGCTCCGCGCCCGCGTGTATGCGCATGAACAGGAAAAGAAGCGGGCTGCGCTTGAAGCTGAACGCCGCGGACAGATTGGCACCGGAGACAGATCAGAAAAAATCCGTACCTATAACTTCCCGCAGGATCGCGTGACAGATCACCGTCTGAAACAGTCTTGGCATGGCCTTCCCGGCATCATGGACGGAGACATAGAGGAGATATTGAATGCGCTGAAACTTGCGAGCCGTGACGAAAAATTTGCCGCTATGGGCGCGAGTGATGACGATGATGAATAACCTTTTGTCATGTCGACGTTAGGAGACACCTCTCTGATGCACGTGCAGTGAGAGGTCCTTCGCTGTCGCTCAGGATGACTGATATGACTATATTCGAAGCACTTACCAGGGCGAGCGAAGAACTGAAAGGCGCTGCATCCGTCAGACGCCAGGCTTTGCAGAATCCTAAACTCGATGCACAGGTACTCCTCTCCCACTCCCTCAATCGTCCAACGTCATATCTTTTTGCCCATGGCGATGAATCGCTTATGGCAGAAACCGAAAAGACATTCTTTGATCTTATTGCACGCCGCAAGAACCACGAACCCGTGGCGTACATCTTGGGCGAAAAGGAATTTTATAAGCGCTCTTTTCGCGTCTCCCCCGCCACGCTTATTCCAAGACCGGAAACCGAACTGTTGATCGAACTTGCCATTAAAGCAGCAAAACCCGGAACCGTCTTTGCGGACATAGGAACGGGAAGCGGAGCGATTGCCGTGACGCTCGCTGCGGAAACGGGAGGGTTTGTTTTTGCTACGGATATTTCCGCTGATGCGATTACTGTGGCTCGCGAGAATGCAAAAGCAAACGGCGTAGCGGACCGCATCTTCTTCCTAGAAGGTGATCTGGTACTCCCTTTTATCAATGATCTCAAAGCATGGCTTCTGGAACGCAAAGACTTGCAGCGGATGACACTTGTGGCCAACCTTCCGTACATCCCCCGCCGCCATTACGAAAATCTGGATCCTGATGTCAAAGACTTTGAACCAAAAACCGCCCTCTTGGGCGGCATTGATGGCTTAGAAATTTACGATCATCTTTTACATCAGCTAGTGCAGTATCGCTCGTACTTCCCTTCTGAGCTCAGAATTCTTTTTGAAATTGACCCCTCTCAGGATATGTCCGGCCCGAGCCTCATCCGCCATCACTTTCCTTACGCGGAGGCTACCGTCATTGAAGACCTTTCGCACAAGGCACGGATTCTTGAGGCAAACATTTAGTCTATTGTTGTAAGCAGTTCGGTAACGCTATCAAGGCTTGGGACCACCTCAATCCAGGTCTTCCCCGCATTCATGGCGATTTCTTTTCCATCAGCCGTGAAGAATCGCAAGCGATCAGTACGGGCCGGCTTCTTCCAAGTAGCTTCAACCTTTTTCCCGTCTTGATACACAAGCGCCTTCCCTTCCCCTGTTGTCGTCAGACGGCGGCGGCCAACCGCATCCACGACCGTCATACCTGTCTCCACGATAGCGATATTTTTTGCCGTAACCGCCCCGCCCCCCGTCATCTTGAAAGCTATGCCGTTCTGCAGGCGATCGTATGCATTCTTTTCGTTCGCATACTTCCACGTCACATCATATTCGCTTGAACCGCTCGCCCAATCGATAGTCAGCGAAATGAAATTATTCGCCGCAGGCTCGTCATCTTTAAAGACCCAAACGCCGTAAGACGGAGCCCCGAGCTTCACTTCATCTAAAGCACTCGAAAGAAATGCGGTAGAGGTATAGACGTTGTGCGGCGCAAACCGCGTGGCGGTATCACGCCAAAAATATTCGTCCTGGAAGAACTGGTCGAAGTTATGCGTGGTGCCATTCGCAGCGATGGAGTCTAGCGCTTCCGGCGAGCCGCCCACGTGAACGTAAAGAGCATCAAATTCATCAGCCCAATCAAGATAGTACGGACGCGCGCTTCTCACGGGGCCAATTTTGTCTACCTTTTCCTGCCCGTCATAAAAGAAGGAGATAAATCGCGGAATATTTCCTTCTACGGGAGCTTCAATGACGAGAAAGGCTTCATTCAATCCGGAGAGCGGCCACGCCTCATACGAGTTTTCCACCATAACCGCAAACACTTGCGGCAGCTCCTCAGAGACATCTTCACGCTGCTCCCCGGTGAGTGGATGCCGAGGAACTTCACTGATCATGATCGGGAGAAGCGGGACACTCGCATTGGGAGCAAAAACGTTTCTTGAAACAAAAAAAGCAACAACACCCACAAGAAGAGTAACGACAGCAAGAACGCCGAGTGTTCGCGGCCAGCTGGCGCGCTTAGCTACCGCTACCATGGCACCACGAAGATTCGGAATACTGAGGTGAGTTCTGCCCTGAATAATTTTTCGTCGTGGAGTCATAAAACTTGGCCAGTATATCACCGTAAAGAAAAAACAGCCACCCGTTTGGATGGCCGTTTTTTGTATTTCTTTACTTGGAATCCTTCTTTGCCTCCTTGCCGTCTGCCGCTTTCTCTCCCTCAGCGCCTTCAACCGGTTCATCCTTCTTTTCTGAGGTTACTTCAACCTTAGAAACGTCAGTATCCACGGCGGCATCAAGCGCGGCCATTTCTTCCTCAGAGCGAGGCGGCTGAACGGATGCTACGGCCTGATCAAGGTCATTCTGAACTTCAATACCCGGAGGAATGACGACGTCCTTCAAGCGAAGCATGTCCTCAAAAGTCTTCAGGGAAGAGATGTCCACTTCAATTTCATGCACAAGAGCGTTTGGAAGAGACATGACATCCACTTCTTCCAAAGACTGGATGAGCGTACCGCCCATGTTCTTCACTGCAAAGCTTTCGCCAACGAGCTTCAATGGAATCTTTGCCTCAATCTTACGGGTGATGTCCACACGACGGAAATCAGCGTGCGTCACAAAGTCCGTTACCGGATTGCGCTGGATGTCTACAATAATGACCGGATGCGTTGCGCCGTTGACCACGAGATCAACAACCATGCTTTCTCCAGCTTTGGCGTACACCTTCATGAAAGCGTTACGATCAACAACCAAATTCATGGGCTCGGTTTCAAAGCCGTACATGACAGAAGGTACCTTTCCTTCCTCGCGCAAAACCGAAGTTTTGCGTCCTTTTTCTTCCCTCGTAAGGGCCTCAATGGTTGCGTGCTGCATAATGCGCGATATTCTTCCTTAATTCGCTAAAACTGTCAAGGTTTAGCGCTTTTCTACCCAATCCACTGCTCGCACGGAAGAAGCGGCACTTTCCACCACCCCAAGAACCATAAAAGAAAGGATAAGGGACGTTCCCCCATAGCTCACAAAAGGGAGCGGAATGCCCGTAGCCGGAATCATGGCGAGATTTGCACCCACGTGGATGATCACCTGAATAAGGAAGAGGGCAAAAGAACCTAGCGCCAAGTACGCGGCAAAATGATCCCGGCTTTTGCGTGCAATGACGAGCATTCGGGATAACAGGAGAACATAGGCGCCAAAAACAATCATCACACCCAAAAAGCCAAGTTCTTCCGCAATAACGGCAAAAATGAAGTCTGCCTGACTCTCGGGGAGAAACCGCAGCTGGCTCTGGCTGCCGCCGCCTAAACCTCGACCAAAAAGTCCGCCCGCCCCAATCGCAATTTGTGCTTGCACGATGTTATAGCTCGTCTTCAGAGGATCTGACGTAGGATGAAGAAAGGTGAGAATACGATCCTTTTGGTAATCCCGGAAAATCACAAACCATCCAAGGAGAAACGCTATGATGCCTACCCCAAGAAGAAGCGCAAACTGCCGCCACTGCAGTCCGGCAAAGAAAATCACAATCGCCCAAATCCCGGCCAAGAGCATAGCGCTCCCAAGATCAGGCTGAAGAAGCACGAGTACCGCAGGAATGAGCGCCTTGATGCCGCTCCCAAAAAATTCCCTCCAGCCAAACGGCGAACGGGCATCATCCGCAAAATACCGGGCAAGCTCAAGAATAAGCGCGAACTTCATCACCTCCACCGGCTGAAAAGCAAATCCGCCTATGACGTACCAGCCCGTGGTTCCATTGAACGTATGGCCAAAAAGAAATAGTCCGAGCAAAAGAACTATCCCAAGGACATATAAAATCTTTGCATACGCTCTAAAAACCTGCGGGTTTGCGAGAGATGCGACAGCAGCAAGCGCTACGCCAATCACAAGCGCAATCAGCTGTTTTTCCACAAAAGAAA
>Ga0172380_10001792_pt1 | contig 36287 bp, 27 predicted proteins | sample Leawe162metaG_FD_119747 | JGI IMG/M metagenome (GOLD analysis project Ga0172380, IMG submission 119747) | Leachate microbial communities from a municipal landfill in Southern Ontario, Canada - Leachate well 162 metaG | ecosystem: Engineered > Solid waste > Landfill > Unclassified | place...
AAGATGGGTGTAGGACATGGCAGGCTCCTTCTGGGTGTGAGTTGGTCGTGCTTCTCAACATACCAGAAATCCTGCCATGTCCTGCTTTTAGCTCAAGTGGTGCACTTTTAAGTTGAATCTACCATCGGGGACAGAAAAACTAGGGACACTCCCCGGTTTTCCTGCGATGTCGACCAAGCTTCCCTGGTTTTAACATTTAGCGTTTTATCAGTTGTCCCGCCGTGGCTAAACAACGGGGCAATTGCAACCTGAGTTCGTGGCGAAGGCACCAGAGGGGCAATAGTTTCGCGGGATGATCGATAAAATGTTGTTGAACTGAGCCGCGATGCGCCACAACTCTATGGGATTTATATAGCGGGCGGGTATCTCGATAGCAAGCAGAAAGTTTGATAGGCAGGGCTTGTTTGTCGTTGATTTCATGGGTTGGCCTGCAGGTTGGTTCGGCGGCTGGCGGAGCCGTCTATGGGGGGCATGTTCGGGGTCTCGCTGAGCGCCTGGCGCAGCAAGATGCGCTTAGCCTCCCAGGGGGCCTCGGCGAACGGCAGTTGTCTGCCCGGATTCCGGCTTTCGATCCGGTAGCACCAGAAGCCGTTGGCAACCCGCATCACCCGGCTGATTTCTCCGGGCTGCAGCTGGGCCAGCTCCTGGTCCTGCCGGTTCAGGGGATTGAGGAAGCGGGGGGGCAGCAGGCCGTCCATGGTTCTGGTCGGGTCCTGGGATATTTTTTGGGCTAACGCGGCCAGCTCTTCTCCTGCCAGCAGCCGCTGCCGCGCCTTTTCACAGATCGCCTCCTGCTCCTGCCGGCAGGCCGGGCTGTCCATGGGATGGGCATAGCGGAAGATGCCGCTTAAGTTCAGGGTTTCCGGCAGAGTGACCACCCCATTGGCCAATTGCTCGAGCGCTTTGGGGATAGCTTGCCTGCGGGCCTGCTCATATTCCTGCAATCTCAAGGCCAGATTGGCCTCGAGCTCCTTGGCCGGAACCGCTCCGCCCAAGGCCTTGCTCACGATATTTTCCAGGGCCGGTAAAGCAGGGGGGACAAGGACGGCGGCAGCCGTGGCAGGGAGGCTGCTCCGGCTGGGTTCGGCGGCGGGCCGTGGCATAGCCTTGGCGGCGCGGGCCGCCTCCACCCAGGCCCCAACAGGAGGGGTTTTCACGAGCTGGCCCAGGCTGAAGAGGGCTGCGCCATCATAGCCCTGTTCCCCGGCGATTTGCGCTTCCCGGGCAATTTGCTCCGGCTCTTTGCCCGAGGGGCCAAGTCCGGCCCAGAGGGCAACCTTGGGGGCGCGGGGCGTATGGGCGGCAATCTCCCGAAGCTGGCCGCCCACCCGGTCGATCTCCCCGAAATAGGCCATGGGATAAAGGGCGTCTACCAGCCCTTCCGCAGCCCAGGCCTGCCATTCCTGGCCGTTATCCAGATAGGCGGCGGAGGCATCGGGGAAGACGGCGGCTGAAAGGATTGTCCCCGGAGCACCGCCTTGGTCCACAGCTTGCCGGACCTCCCGGAGCAGCTGGCTGATTTGTCCTGCCCGGAACTCATTCCAGAAAAGCGCCGCCGTGGTAAGCACACGGTCCGCCGGCGGTTGCGTTCCCTCAAGCCAGGCGTTTACGGTTTCGGCGTTGAGCCGCTCCGGTAGCAGCCTGGGGTCTAGCCCCCAAAGGCGTTCAAATTCTTCGGCCAGGACCTCGCTTTTCCCGTAGCCGGGGCCGGGGTAGCGGATGAAGTCAAGATGGATGCCAGCCACCGGGTAGCGGGCCAGCAGCTCGCGGACCACCGCCACCAAAAGTGCCCGGTATTCCGCGGAGGCCGGGTCGGCATAGCTGCCTTCGATCCAGCCTAGCCTTTTTTCCCGCCCCGAATAGCTGGAAACCGGCCGCCCGTTGTTGTCGGCGAGAATCCACGGCTGGCCGGGGTGTCCTGGGTGGCTGGGGTCTTCCGGCGGCACGGCCCCGCCCCAGAGATAATAGACATTGAGCCAGGCATGGAGGGGCAGGGGGGCGCAGTCGGTGAGCAGCTGCGCCAGCGGATCGAAATCAGCCGGGGCCGCTGCAAGGATTTCGGCCCGGGGGGCGAGGTCGCTCTGATACAGAGCGTCGGCCCTTCCCCGGACTTGGACCAGCAGTTCGTCGAGCCCTGCCTGTTTCGCCTCCCGGCAGACCGAGGCAACCTCCGCCGGGCTCTTGAGCTCGAAGCGGACCACCCAGGCCGAGGTCTTAAGGTGCGGGGCGCAGGCCGTGACCAGAATCAGCAGGACCAGGGCAGGAAGCAGAGCGCGCAGACAAGGAGACGGCGAGGTGGTCATTCGTTTTCCCCAGGGACAGTACTCGGCATGGATATTGACCTTTTGCCGGCAGGATGGTAATTTGCGCGCCGCTTTTAAAGCTGAATTGAGCAGCTTGCCTGCTCTTACGAAACTTATACCCTCTGGGTGAAAGGGGCGCTTTCGGTAACAATTCGTTTCCGCATTGTTACCGCCCAGCCCACATATTGCACCAGGAAAAAGATAATGACCGACCTGAAAAAATTTCCCGAAGGCATGCAACCTCTGGGCGACTCCCCGTTTCCCTTTGCCTGCCATGCCGAGGTTCCCTGTTTTACCCGCTGCTGCCGCAAGCTCACCCTTTTTCTCTACCCCTACGACCTCATCCGCCTGAAAAAAAGGCTGGGGATTACCTCGGAAGAGTTGCTCAACACTTACACCGGCGTGGCCCAGGGAGCCAATCCGCTCTTTCCCGCCGTGGTCATGCGGATGCGTGATGACTCGGAAAACAGCTGTCCGTTTCTCGACCCGGCCCAGGGTTGTCTGGTTTATGAGGATCGACCTTCCGCCTGCCGCACCTACCCCCTGGAGCGGGCCGTGGATCGCAACCCGGAGCGGGGCCGGCCTCGGGCCTATTATTTCCTCACCGCGCACCCGTACTGTCTGGGGCACCAGGAGAAAAAGGAATGGACGGTGAAGGAGTGGCTCCGCGATCAACAGCTGATCTATTACAACGCCATGGATGACCTCTGGGCCGAAATGGACCCCCTCTTTGCCTCAAACCCCTGGCAGGGCGAGGGCGCGGCCGGCCCCCGGCAGCAGCTGGCCTTCATGGTCTGCTACAATATCGACCGCTTCCGGCAGTATGTGGCGGAGCATAACCTGCTCAACCTCTACCGGCTGGATAAATCGCGCAAACGCCTCATCGAGACCGATGACGAGGCCCTGCTCACCTTCGGCTACGACTGGCTCAAGCTGGTGTTGGGCAACAAACCCACTCTCCAGTTGAAGTGATAGGGCAAACTGCCTTCCTCCCGCCTTTTTCAGGACTGATCCGTGAAAGATAAATTTGCCAAGCTTCGCCCCTATTTTTCCGTCCTGGCCTTCTTTGCCGGTTTTTTGTGGGATGCCCTCACCATCGGCTTTTCCGTCGCCTATTCGGATCTCTGGATCCTCTCCGGTTATCTTGCCGCAGCGGCCGGCATCCTGTGGTGGCTGGGGCAACGACACCACACCCTTGCCGTGCCTGGCTGTAACGGTGATGCGCAGATAACAGCGCCACCCGTCTCTTTCCTGTCTCCTTGGCTGGAGCGCGCTCCTCTGCTGTTGCTCCAGTTCCTGTTCGGCGGGCTTTTCAGCGCACTTTTTATCCTGTATTTCAAAAGTTCCAGTCACTTTACCGCTGTGTTGTGGTCCCTGTGTATTGGTATCTTGCTGGTCGCCAACGAGTTTATCGACGACAAGTACCATCGTTTTACCCTCACCTGGGCTCTGTTCGGGCTTTGCGCCATGCTGCTGTTCAACTTTCTTCTTCCTTTTCTGGTCGGCAGCATCGGCATGGTCTGGTTTTACCTTAGCACCCTGGCGGGCGCAGGGCTTACCCACTGGCTGCGCAAGAAAACCCCCGGGTGTCCCGGACGGGCGGCTCCGGTCTGGATTATCGCCGCATTGTTGGCGGTGGCTTATCCCCTGGATATGATTCCGCCGGTTCCCCTGGTGAAGAGGGATATTCAGGTGGGAAGAAATTTTGCCCATGCAGAGGACAAATTTTGCCTTACCATGGAAAAGACCCCCTGGTGGGTATTCTGGCGGGAGCTGTCAGACGAGGTGCATCTTGGCCCGGGCGAGCGGCTGTACTGTGTTTCCTCCGTTTTTGCCCCCCGGGGATTAAGCACCCGTCTGTATCATCGCTGGGAGCATTACGATGCCAAGCATGGTTGGGTTACCGCTTCCCGCCCTGGTTTCACCCTTGCCGGCGGCCGCAATGGCGGATTTCGGGGCTACACCTATAAGCAGGAGGTGGCGGCGGGGAAATGGAAGGTACATGTGGAAACGGAAAACGGCCGCACAGTTGTTACCCATGCTTTTACCGTAATAACGGATGCGCCGCCCGAGCCGGACAGGGTGACAATATGGCGCTTGTGACGGATTGGGGTGCGATTCGAGGTAAGCGATCACAGGGCACCACATCTTGCGGCGATCGGTCCGGCTCACTTACAAAAATACGCATCGCCGTCCCGCTTATAGCTGAGCTTGGTAGCTTGCCTGCCTAGCGAAACTTATACCCTCTGGGTGCGCCGCAACCTGCACCACCCTGTGACCGCTTATTCAGTGGTTATTTGACCTCTTTGGGCATACCCCGAGATCCGTTACGATTCGAGAAATATAAATCCCTCCGGGTGACAACCATTTGTTGCCTCACCAAAAGAAGATGTGATATGGTGGTTTTCTCGTTGTAATTGATAAGCAACCAATTCCACCGCAGGAAGAACCGCAATGATCGCAGCAGACAGCTTCCATCGAGGAACGGCAGTGGGCAAGGCCTGGCTTGGTGCCCTGATTTTAGCGCTGGCCATCACTGCAATCGGCCTGCCCGTAACCCTGGCGGCAGAACCGGCTACCCGGCAAGTGCCGAAACCGGCCGTCAGCCAGCCGCCGCCCCCTGCCCCCAGGCAGTCTTCGTCCCCGCCGGTTTCCGCCCGGCCGCAGGCCCAGCCGAGAAAACCGGCTAAAATCAAGCTGCAGCGCAATGGCAAGGGAGATTATACCTGGGATCTCACCGGGGAAAATGTGGACGAGCTCCTGCAGATCGACCGGCGACTGCGCAAGGCTTTTATCCCGCAGGAGGAAGCCGGCCCCGGCAGGTAGGGATAGTCTCAGGTCTTGATATTGACAATAATTCCGGTCTCATGTTCGAGATTATCCAGAGTGGTCAGGAGGTTGTTGAGATCGATGGGGACCTCCTGCGTTATCTCGCACACCGCTTCTCCTGAGCATTCATAGATATCCAGGGCAAACCCCGCCTCGTTCTCAGCAAGAACCAGGTGCAGGGGTACCCCGCTCGCAGCCAGATCTTCATTGGCCTGTCTTACCATTTCCCGTATGGATTTTTCCGCCAGTGGCGGACGAGACGGGATTGCTGCCAGGGTTTTATTCCTCTTTCTCTTTTCCCATTCCTGCCTGAGTACCAGTGGATCAACGGGCCGTACCCTGCCGATCGGCAGCGGCGGATAGACTTCTCTCCTTATCGGCCCGGGCTCCGGCGAGGGAGGGGTCGGATTTCTCACCTCGTAAACCGCGACCGCATTTTGATACGGAATCGGCTGGTTTGCTGCCTGTTGGGCTAGGGTCAGCGCTGTGCCTGCAACCGTTGCGGCCGCGGCGGGGGTGGTAGTCGCGGTCGGCGAGGCTGCGGCGGCAGCAGGAGTAGTCGCTGCGGTCGTCGCAGCCTCGGCTGCCGGAGTCGCTGCCGCTTGGCCTAAGGGCAGCGTTTCCTCGGCAACCCCGGCCGCCGCGGCAAGAACTGTGGTTTCCGGCACCACCAGGGGGGCTTCCAGGGTTTGCGTTGTCTGGTTAACCGTCAAGGCGGCCTGTTGGGCAGGAGTAAGGTTTTGGAGCGCAAGAGCGGTTTGTGCCGATTCGTTCACCGCCAAAGCCGCCTGTTGGGCAGGGCTTAATCCCTCTGATTCAATAATCGTGGTTTGATCGGGAACCGCCGTAACCCCATCCAGCAGCGGCTCGATCGGCGCGGTTGCCTCACGGTTCAGGGCCTGGAGCGCCTCGGCGCCCAGCAGGGCAGTCTGTTGGCCGGGGGTCAGGTTTTGCGCCGCAACGGTTGCCACGGCAACAGGATCCTTAACGAGAGTAAGGGGGGAGGCTGCCAGAGGAACGAAGGTCTGAACCCGGCGTTGCAGAGCTGCCGACAATACTGGATTGGGGGGAGGGATATCATCAACCGCCATGTCTTTTCTCCATCAATGTGAGGCTGTAATCACTTTTCGCGGAGCAGACGCATGGGCCTGATATACTTTCAGGCCTATATATTATGATTAAACAGAAATGGAGATGGCGTCAAGAGCAGCCCGGGAAATTGGCTTTGCGCCAATGGCCTCTTACGGGATTCGCAGCAGCTTCAGGACAATGATCCCCACTTCGTAGAGCAGATAGAGGGGGCCGCCCATGAGCAGCATGTTGAAGATATCGGGAGTGGGGGTGAGGAGAGCGGCGATGACGCTGATGGCCAAAGCTGCGTAGCGGCGGTTTTTTTCAAAGACGGCTCTGGGCAGAATCTGGATCTTGGCCATGAAAATCATGAAGATCGGCAGTTCAAAGATCAAGCCGAAAGCGAGGACAAAAATCGAGACAAAGGAGACGAAGTCGCTGATGGAGATAACCGGCTTGAGCTGTTCCGTCTGAAAACCCAGCAAAAAATCGATGCCGAAAGGCAGGGTGATGAAATAGCAGAAGGCGGCCCCGCTGTAAAAGAGAAAGCAGCTGAACACCACAAACCAGAAAACAAGGGTGCGGGAGAAGGTGAAGGGCTTGGCCAGGGCGCGCCAGAGAAAGTAGCTGAGCATGGGCATGATGGTAAAAACGGTCATGGCCAGGGAGATGGTGAGATGGGCGAGAAAAGGCTCGGCCACCCGGAAAAAGGCGAGCTTCTGGTGGAGATGTTGCTGGATGCCGCCCAGGATCAGACTGGAGATGCTGTAGAAGCCAAGGCAGCCCAGGAACAGGCCTGACCCCACCGTCAGCGCAGCCCGGCGCAGGTCTTTGATGATGATGGCTAGGCGTTGGCTGGTGGTGTTCAAGGCGGGCCCGGGTTATTGCGCGTTGCCGGCAGAGTTTGGGGGAGTTCCGTGGATCTCCTTGTCCAGCCGTTTGAAAAAGAGCTCCATGAACTCGTGCCGCTCGGCGGCCAGCCGTTTGCCTTCCGGGGTCAGCATCTTGTCTTTGATCTTGCAGAGTTTTACCAGAAATTCCCGATAGGCCGTGTCTTCCACGGAGTACGAAGAGGTTTTTGACACATCGACCCCCCGGTTGTGCAGCCGGGCTCCGACCTGACCGGCAAAGAGAAAGGCCCGGCCGATGCCGATGGCGCCGATGGAGTCAAGCTTGTCCGCATCAAAAAGGATCTTCGCCTCCAGGGTTTCCGGCACCTTGTTGTTGCGGTAGCGGTGCGCTTCGATGCAGTGCAGGATCGCCTCCTGCATCTCTGGGGAAAAACCCAGGTCGGTGAGAATGGCGCGGGACATCTCCGCCCCCTTGACGGCATGGCAGATCTTGCCTTGGGAGAGCATTTCCTGACTGCGGCCGATGTCGTGGAGCAGGGCCGCGGCGCTCAGGATGTCCAGGCGGGCATTCATCAGGCGACCGATATGAAGCGCCAGGTTATGGACCCTTTCGGTGTGGTCCGGGCCGTGGCAGCCGCCTTCCGCCTGGCAGTATTCGTGGGAAATGGCGAGCAGCTTCCCGGTCAGCTCCCACCCTAGGGGCGGTTCGCCTTGCAGCTGCCCGGCAGAGAGGCAAGCCTGCCGATAATCAGCGTTTGGCGAGGACATGGCTCAACCACCTGATGCCGATCCGCAGCAAGGCAAGGTCTTCCCGGGCAAGTTCCTGATGTTCGTCTGCCGTGATGGGAAAAGGCGGGGTTAGGCTGCCGTCGATGAGCTGCCGGCGAAAGGTATCCAGGCTGTAGAGGGAAAGGAAGATCGCCACTTCTTCTTCCGTCGGCGGCTGACCATCTTTAAGGAGGGGGTGGTGGAGAATGGGGAGCAGTTCGTCGTTAATGGCGTTGTAGATGGCCAGTTCCTGATTATTCTGCCAGGTGGAGATGTTCTGTTGGTCGCCCTCGTTAAAGCCATGGCAATGGGGCTCGCCGAGAAGGACATGCATTTCATGCCGGGTGCCGTCTGGGGTGGTGAAAGCCCCGCGCCCCAGGGGATAGGTCCGGCAGGCGCCTGGACGGTCGGCATAGACGCGACAACCAGCGGCGGTGACAAACGGGCAGCTGGCCAGGCCGTCATCAAGCATGCCCAGGAAAACCAGGGGAAAGGGGCAGCCTTCTGTCTGCTCGACAAGCGCGTACCGGTCAAGAAAGGTTGATGGTGTGAGGCGCAGATGGCCGCTTAACCTGAGGACATCGTAGGGGGTAAGAGCCAGTTCAAGCTCCCGGCAGCAGTCCGTAAAGCAGGTAACGCCGGGATGACAGCCAAACCGGAAGGTCTCGTCCGAAGTCAGGGGCCGGACATGCTCTGGGGCGAGATCAAAGGGCATGGGCTATGACACCTTGCCCCGGTGCCAGAGGGTGAGCAGCGGGCTTGCCACGAAGACCGACGAGTAGGTGCCCACTACCACCCCCACCAGCAGGGCAAAGGAAAAGTCGTGGATCACCGAGCCGCCCAGGACATACAGGGCCGCGAGTACCAGGAACACGGTGAGCGAGGTGACGATGGAACGGCTCAAAACCTCGTTGGTGCTGATGTTGATCAGGGCGTCGGTAATGTTATCCGGGTCTTCGCTCTTGCGCTGGTTTTCCCGGATTCGGTCGAAGATAATAACCGTGTCGTTTAAGGAATACCCGGCCAGGGTCAGGAGCGCGGTGACGGTCAGGAGGGTGATCTCCATGTTGAGCAGCCAGACGAGACCAAGAACCGCCAGAACGTCATGGAGGGTGGCCAGGGTAGCGGCAACGCCGAAACGCAGGTCAAAACGCAGCCCCAGGTAGACGATTACCCCCAACAAGGAAATAGCCACAGCCAGCAGCGCCTTGGAACGGAGGGTGTCGCTTACCGAAGAGCCGATTTCCGACTGGTTTTCCACCACGAAGTGCTTATCCGGAAAATTGGCGTTCAGCTGGGTAGTGACCGCTTCGGAAACGTGGCCCACCACTTTTTCGCTGTTTTTTATCTTGACGATCAGCCGGTTTTCGCCCTCGACCTTTTGCAGCTCGACCCCTTCAAGATCCCCTTTGGCCAGGGCGGTGCGCACCTCGCCCAGGGTGAAAGGCTGGGTGGACTGGTATTGGAGCAGGGTGCCGCCGGAAAAATCAACGCCCATGTTGGCCTGGCCGCGGATGATCTGGACAAAGGCCAGGCAGCCGATGAGCGCGCAGGTGCCGGAGATGGTGAAGGTCAGTTTCTTGATCCGCATGTAGTCAAGTTTCGGTTTTTTCAGGAAGAGCATAAAGGTGAGCTTTTTGAGCTTGCGCTTGCCCTGCATGAATTCGTAGAAGAGCTTGGAGGCGAAAAGGGTGGAGAAGAGATTGAAGATGATGCCCAGCGACAAAGTGGCGGCAAAGCCCTTGATCGGGCCGGTGCCGAAGAGAAACAGGGCCAGGGCGGTGATCAGAGTGGTCACATGGGCGTCGATGATCGTCCATAAGGCCTTGGCGTAGCCGGCTTCGACCCCGGAGCGCACCGATTTGCCGAGAACGAACTCCTCGCGCATCCGCTCAAAGATGACGATGTTCGAGTCCACCGCCATGCCGACGGAGAGGATGATGCCGGCAATGCCCGGCAGGGTCAGGGTGCCGCCCATCATCGCCAGTCCGGCGAAAAGCAGGAGGATGTTCAGGACCATGGCGACGTTGGCGACGATGCCGGAGAGCCGGTAGTAGACGGCCATGAACAACACCACCAGAAAGGTGCCCAGCAGGCCGCTCATCAACCCCTTGTTGATGGAATCCTGCCCCAGGGAGGCGCCAACCGTCAGGTTCTGCACGATTTCCACCGGGGCGGGCAGGGCGCCAATCCGCAGAACGATGGCCAGATCGGTCGCCTCCTCGTAGCTGAAGCTGCCGGAGATCTGGGCGCTGCCGCCGAGGATCTTTTCCCGGATGACTGGGGCGGAGCGGACCACCTCATCGAGGACGATGGCAAAGCGCTTGCCCACGCTTTTTTCCGTGACCTGGCCGAAAATCGTGCCGCCGCGCCCGGTAAAGTCGAGGCTGACGTATGGTTCGTTGAAGTTGCCGCCGACCCGGACCTGGGCATCCTTGACCATGTCGCCGGTCAACAGCACCTGGTTCTTAAGCAGGATAGGCTGTTTGCTTTCCTTCTTGGTGGTTTTGTCCACCTCTTTTTCGAAGTAGATCTCGGTGTCGGCAGGGAGCCTGCTCTGCAAGGCGAGATTGAGCTGTTTGCGGCTGCCGCCTTCCTGCCACTGGCCGGCTTTGATGGCTTGGTCGATAAGCTGCGGTAAGTTGATCCCGCCTGTCTCGGCCACCAGTTTAAACTCAAGTTGGGCAGTGCGACCGATGAGGTTCAGGGCGCGCTGTGGGTCCTTGACCCCAGGTAGCTGGATGACGATCTCGTCGCTACCCTGCCGGACAATGGCCGGTTCGGCCACGCCGAACTGGTCAACCCGGTTGCGGAGAATCTCCAGGGACTGGTCCACCGCCTTGTTGTTGATGAAGTCGATTCTTTCCTGTTTCAGTCTGAGGATAATCCGGGGGAAGGAGCCCTGGTCTGTCTGGAAGTCGCCGATCAGGTCGGGAAATTCTTTGCTGATGGTCTGCTTGACTGTTTCCAGGGCGCCGGTGTTGGGCAGGGTCAGGATAATTTTACTCGCATCGGGGGAAGCGGTGCGGACTACGGTAATCTTTTTCGCGGCCAGGGCATCCTTGAGATCCTGGGCTGAGAGGTCCAGATTGTTCTCGATGGCTTTTTTGAGGTCGACCTTGAGGACCAGATGCATGCCGCCCTGGAGATCCAGTCCCAGTTTCAGCCCTGCCGGGGCAAGATATTTCTGCCACCAGGCCGGAACCTTGGTGAAGGAAGGAGTAACTGTCAGACCGGCAAAGATGGTGATAAAGAGCAGGAGGATGATTTTCCAGCGTAAGGAACTCGACATAGGCACTCCGTAAGGCGGGTTAACCGTGGTTGTATGAAAATAATGTTGTCATCGGCTCGTCATGTTTTGGTGATTAAATATTTGAGCCGTGGATAAAATATTACCGAAGCCGATTTATGATTCGGTGCGAGATTATACCCGCCTTTCGCCAGAAGTCAAATTGCAAAATGGAGGGGATAAAGCACTGCTCTGAAGTTGTCGGGCAATTTTTTGGGCTCCTTATTTCAGTAAAAAGTCCAGGGCAAAAAGAGGCTATGATATAGTTTAAAGTATGGGTACGCAGAAATGAGAATTATTGATTCAGGCAAGGGAAAAAGGCTGCTGGTTTTCTGGAGCATTATTGCCTATTGTCTGATCGGCATTGAAATCATCATCATGATTTCTCCCTTTGCCCTCTATTTTTACTCGGTGTACGGCCCTGTGCTTCAGACCCTTGCCGCAAACCCCCTCACCAGCTGGTCCACGGAATTTTTTCTTCCGCATCTGGTTTTCCCCGCTGATCCGCTGATCAGAGCCATATCCCTGTTGCAGGTTCTCATGGTGGTGGGGCTGCTATTTTTTGCCTTGGCGGCTATCCCTCTTTATTATGGGCGTTTTCGCGGCAAGGGGGTGGTGGCCCGCAGTTTTTATAGCAAGATCCGGCATCCCCAGTATCTCTTTCTCGCCATTTCCGGCTTCGGCTTGATGCTGTACTGGCCGCGTTTTATCATCCTGATCATGTACCTCACCATGCTCTTTGTCTATTACGCCCTGGCCCGCAATGAAGAGAGGCGGATGCTGCAGGAGCAGCCCGAGGCCTATGCCGGCTACCTGGCTAAAACGTCAATGTTCCTGCCCGGCGAGCCGGGAGGGCGGCTGTATCGGCTGCTTTTCGGTCGGATCCGGCCAAAATGGCTGGGGATTGTATTGCTCTACGGCCTGACGGTGAGCATGGCCGTGCTGCTGGCCATGGCGCTGCGCAGCTATACGGTGCGGACCCTACCCATGGTCATAGCCCCGGATTCCCGCCTGATTGTTTCGGTGTTTCCCCGGTCTGCCCAAGAGATTATCGCCGTCTATCAGGCAGCCCTCTGCTCGGTCCAGGTGCGGGAAGAATTGCAGGGCAGTGAGGCCAACGCGGTGTATCTATTGCCAGGGGATTTTTTTCTCAATGCCCTGCTCACCGAGGAGGAGCGGCGGTTTTCCGATCAGATGCTGGAGCGGTTTCCCGAGATTCTCGAATGGCACCAGCATCGGTTCAGCGGCGGGCTGGGCAAATTTTTCCGGATCTTTTATAATTATGTCCGGACCTGGGGTTCGGTGGAAACCGATTATGAGGTTGAGCGGCTTATTTTTATGCGAGTGGATGATGCCAACGGCCACCCTGTCTCCCCGGGGGGAATATTCAAGGCCGGTCTCAAGCGCAGGCCGGTTCTGGTGGTTGACCTGGAAGCATCCGGCCATGCGGTCCGTTCGGTGGTCAAAACCACGGACAATCATAAGTGGGGTCTGGTGCCCATGCCAACTTTTTAATCATTTGCCGGCAAGAGGCAGGCATTTAATGATTACCCATCGTTTGGAATCTTCTAATTCTGTCGACGCAATTGTTTGAAACAAATTCCGAGTTGGCGGTCGGAGTATTATTTTAGTTGAGTAATTTTTCGGATTCTTTTAGAACGGTAACAGTATCTTTCATTTATTTCTGGCAGTATCCTGACACACTGGAGCCATTACATGAGCCATGACGCTGGTTACAAAACTGATATTCTTTTGCAATCCGGGACTAACGAGCTGGAGATTATCACCCTTTTTCTCCAGTGGCATGACAATGCCACCGATTCCATCAGCAGGACCGCGTATGGCATCAATGCCGCCAAGGTCCGGGAGTTGGTGGCCATGCCGGAAACCCTGACCGAGATTCCGGAAAGCCCCCGGGCCATGAAAGGCGTATTTCTCCTGCGGGACCGGACCATCCCTCTGATCGATTTGTGTGACTGGTTCGGCTATGATCCGGATCAGTCCCCGGAGGCAAAAGCCAAATGGGTGGTGATTGTCACGGAAATAAACGGCAAGTTTTTCGGCTTTATTGCCCACGGAGTGGATAAGGTCTACCGGGTCAGCTGGACCGCAATCCTCCCTCCGCCGCCAATCATTTCCCACTACAGCAGCCTCACCGGGGTATGTCTTGTCGATGGCAATATCATTCAGATGGTCGATTTTGAGAGCATTATCGCCTCCATTGATCCCAGTATGGTTATTGATTCCGAGGCCCATGCCATCTCGGTGGGTCCCGAAGGGACTCAGGTCGAGAAGGCCGTGGTCATTGCCGATGATTCACGGATCATTCTGGAGCAGATCAGAAAAACTTTGGAGAGGGCTGGATATCGGGTTATCGCCCATGCAGACGGGCAGGATGCCTGGGAGTATCTTGAAAAGCTGCGCATAAGCGGCACGGTACACAACGAAGTGCTGGCCGTGATCAGCGATATAGAAATGCCGCGGATGGACGGGCATAATCTCTGCAAGCGGATCAAGGAAAATAAGGGGTACGACGGCATTCCGGTCATGCTTTTTTCTTCCCTGGTCAATGATCTGGCTCTGCACAAGGGCGAAGCCGTGGGCGCGGATGATCAGATTTCCAAGCCGGAATTGGGCCAGCTTGTTATCAGGCTCCAGGATTGTCTCCGGCGTTTTGCTGCCTGATGACCTTTCACTGGTGACCCCCGCCATTTTTTTTCAGACAAGGGCTGTTTCCCAGTCTCGGATAAAGTGATGCAGAGCGGGATGCATATCTATCGGGCCAACCGGGTTGAGTCACTGCTGGACTCGCTGGCGGATGTTTTACTTGCCCCGCTTTCCTCCCCTTTTGCCCCGGAATGCATCATCGTGCAGAGCAAGGGCATGGCGACTTGGCTTGCCATGCAGCTTTCCGGCCGGTTCGGGGTGTGGGCCAATCCCGATTTTCCCCATCCCCGGCAGTTTGTCCAGCGCGTCCTGCGTGCAACCCTTGGCGAGGAAGGCGATCGGGTGCAGCGCTACAGCCGGGAACGGCTGGCTTTGCTGATCTGCGCTCTGCTCGATGAGTGCCGCCATGATCCGGATTTTTCTCCCCTGACCTCCTACCTCGCCGACGGCCCTCTGAGCAAGAAGCTTCAGCTGGCCAGGCAGATTGCCAATCTCTTTGATCAATACGCAGTGTACCGGCCCGAGATGATCCTCGCCTGGGAGGAAGGAGGGAACCAACCCTTTACCCATGCTCTGGCAGAGGACCTCTGGCAGCCCAAGCTCTGGCGGCAACTGGTGGCGCAGCTGGGCTGCTGCTCCCCGGCCCGGCTGATGCTGCGCGCCAGGCAGGCGCTGGCCGCAGGGGTGATTCCCTTTCCCCACCTTCTGCCCGCCAGGGTTTCCCTGTTTGGCATCGACACCCTGCCTGCGGTATATCTCGGCATTATGGGGGAGCTGGCGCAGATTCTGCCGGTCCATTTCCATCTTTTCTCCCCGGCCCAAGGCTATTTTGCCGACATCCGTTCCCAGGCCGAGGCCCACCGCGCCCTGGCCCGCATGCCTGCCGGTCAGGAGGAGACGGATCTTTATCTGGAGGTCGGTCATCCGCTCCTCGCCTCCATGGGCGGCATGGCCAGGGATTTTCAGGAAGTTTTGGAAAATGAAGTGTCTTATCTTGAGGCGGGAGAGCAATACACCGCCCATGTCGCGCCGCAAACCATGCTGGAGGTGCTGCAAAATGATATCCTGCACCTCTGCCACCGCCGTCCGGCAGACGACAATGCAGCTCCCCTGATTCTGGCCGGAGACGATACCTCCCTTCGCATCCATGCCTGCCATAGCCGTCTTCGCGAGGTAGAGGTCTTGCAGGATCAACTGCTGGCCCTGCTTCAGGACGATCCCCTTCTTGCCCCCCGCGAGATCGTGGTCATGCTGCCGGAGGTTTCCGCTTACGCCCCGCTGATCGAGGCGGTTTTTGGCTTTTCCCCGGAGGACAGACGTTTTATCCCCTTCCGGATTGCGGACCGTTCTCTGTTGAGCGGGGCGGTGCTCATCGAGGTGTTCTTCCGTTTTCTTCAGATGGCTTCCGGCAGGATGCCGGCCTCAGAGGTGCTGGATCTGCTGGCCTGCGAGGCAATCCACCTTAATTTCGGCATCAGCCCCGAGGAGCTGCCCAAGATTCGGCTCTGGGTGGAAAAAAGCGGGATCCGGTGGGGGATTGACGAGCTGCACCGGGAGGCGCGGCAGCAGCCGAAAGAGCGGCAGAACACCTGGCGCTTCGGCTTTGACCGTCTGACCTTGGGCTATGCCGTCCGGGCCGACGGGGGTTTTCTGGGCGACATTCTGCCCTATGAGGAGATCGAGGGTCAGGCGGCCGAACTTGCCGGCCGCTTCATCCATTTTTGCGAAACCCTGTTTGCTGCGGCGGACAAGCTAACCTCCGCCAGGGAGCTGCCGGACTGGCAGCCCGTTATCCACGACCTGCTGGCGGCCCTTTTTCTGGAGGACTCGCCCCAGGCCTGGCAAGTGCAGAAGATCAGGGACAATCTCGCCCGGATAGTCCTTGAGGCTGAGGATGCCGGGTTCAGTCAGCCCCTGGACCTGAACGGCCTGATGATCCTGCTCAAGGAAAAGCTCTCCGGCCAGGCCACGGCCCAGGGCTTTCTTGAAGGCGGCCTTACGTTCTGCGGCATGCTGCCCATGCGGTCGATTCCCTTCAAAGTCGTCTGTCTGCTGGGCATGAACGATGGGGAATTCCCCCGAATCGAGCACCCGCAGAGCTTTGATCTCATCGCCCGCTACCCCCAGCGGGGGGACCGGGCCAAACGCAACGATGACCGGTATGTTTTTCTCGAAGCCCTGCTGGCCACCCGCGAGAGATTTCTGATTTTTTATCTGGGCAATACCCTGCGCGATGGCAAGGAGCTGCCGCCTTCCGTGGTGGTGGAAGAGCTGATTGACAGCCTGGCGGAGAGTTTTTCTCTTGAACTAGAGCTCTCCGGGGAATCCGGTGCATCTATTGCCGAGCACCGGAAAAGAATGGTTGCACGGCTTGTGACCCGCCATCCTCTCCAGCCTTTCAGCCGGAGATATTTTTCCGGGACAGAGGCACGGCTGTGCAGTTTTGCCTCGGAATACTGCCTGGCAGCCCAGGCAAGAGAGGCTGGAGTCCGTACCCGCCATGCTTTTCTGCCAACCCCTTTGCCAACCGCCGATTTCAAGCCTGCTTTGCTCTCCCTCCCGGAGATGTCCCGCTATTTTTCGCAGCCGGTTCGCTGGTTTCTCGAAAGCCGGCTCGGTCTTTTTCTGCAGGATAAAAGTCGGGAGCTTCAAGACCGCGAACCTATCCATCTTGACAATCTGGAAAAATACCAGCTGAACCGGGATCTCCTGGCCATGAAAGGGGAGGGACTCTCCCGGCCGGAACCCCTTCTTGCCCGCTGGCGGGGGGAGGGGCGAGTTCCTCTGGGCCAGGGAGCGCAGGCGGTCTTTGCCGAGATCAGGGAGACGGTGCGCCCCATCGTGGAACAACTCCTTGCCCATGAGACCGGGGAACCACTCCCGCCCCTGCGCCGGGAAATCGCCCTGTCCCCGGAGCTCACCCTGCACGGCGAGCTGGGCAACAGATACTCCTCCGGCCATCTCTGCTGGAGCAACAGTCTGCTTCACGGCCGTATTTTGTTGCCGGTCTGGTTGGAGCATCTTTTCCTCTCCGCCGTCGCCCCCGATGATCAGCGTTGCGAAACCATCGTGATCGGCAGGGGGAGCTGCAAGGGCACGGCTCAGGTTTTCCGTTTCTCGCCGGTGGACGAGGCCGCCGGGGTGCTGCTTGAGCTGACCACCCTGTTTGCCGACGGCCTCAATGCGCCACTGCCCTTTTTTCCCCAAAGCGGCCTGGTCTTTGCCCGGATTATGGCTTCCGGCAAGGGAAGCGAGGAGGAGCGGCGGCTTGTCGCCTTTGCCAAGGCCGAGGAGGAATATCTCGGCAGCGATTTTGCACCCGGAGAGGGGGATGACCCATACTGCCGCCAACTGTTCGGCGAGGCCTTGCCGGTTGCTCCTGGCTACGCCCTGTACCGCGAAGGCAACTCCCAAACCTTTGCTGAGCTTGCTACCCGCATCTTCCTGCCCATGCTCAAGCAGATGGAGGAATTATGAGCCGCGCCTTTGATCCGCTTGCGGTGGCCACCAGCGGCGTGCAACTCATCGAGGCCAGCGCCGGCACGGGCAAAACCTATTCCATCACCTCCTTGTACCTGCGGTTGTTGCTGGAGTATCGGCTGAGCGTGGAGCAGATCCTGGTGGTCACCTTCACCGAGGCGGCAACGGCGGAGTTGCACGAGCGGATCAGGACCCGGCTGCGCTCGGCGGCCCAGGCCTTTGAGAACCAGCACGGCGGGGATGACCCCTTTGTCTGGCAACTTTTCAGACGCAGCCTAGACCCGGAGGCCGACCGCCGGTTGCTCGTTCGGGCCGTAAGCGATATCGACAAGGCTGCGGTCTTCACCATCCACGGTTTTGCCCACCGGGTTTTGCAGCAGCATGCCCTGGAAACCGGGCTGCTTTTTGAGTTGGAGCTCACCGGCGCCACCGAACCCCTGGTGCGGGAGATCGCCGATGATTACTGGAGCACCTTTTTCTACGCTCTAGATCCCCGCTTGGCCGGCCTGGTCAGACAAGGCGTTTCCCCGGGCCAGCTGCGCGGTTTGATCCAGGAGGCGATCCGGCACTCCGATTTTGCCGTGGTCGCCGAGGACTCGGCCACGGAGGAGACCCCGGCCCTGGTGGCGGAGTATGGCCGGCTCTATGTCAAGGCCCGGGTGTGCTGGCAGGAGCAAAGCGAAGCTCTGGCTCGATACTTTGTCCAGGCCGAGGGGTTGACCTCTTTCTTTAAGACCCTGTTGGCGCAAGGGTTGCTCGACCGGATCGCTGCTTTTTTCGCCGAGGGCGAGCCAAGCGTCTTTGCCCTGCCAAATCAGTCAGGGCTGCTGGCCGAAGAAAAGATCTTTCAGCCGGAGGGCAAGGTTTTTACGGCAACAGCCCTGAAAAAAGGGCTGGCGCAAAGCAACCCCTTCTTCGCCGCCTGGGGCGGATTGGTTGTCCAGGCAGAGGCCATGGCCGCCCGGAGCCAAGCGCTTTTTCTGGCCGGGGCGGCGCGTTATATCCGAGCCGAACTGCCTAAGCGGCTTTTAGCCGGGCAGCAGCAATCCTTTGATCAGCTCCTCAGCGGCCTGGATAAGGCCCTGCAGGGCGGGCAAGGAACCGGGGCGCAGCTTGCCCAGCGGATCCGGACCCGCTTTCCGGTGGCGCTCATCGACGAGTTCCAGGACACCGATCCCATCCAGTACCGGATCTTTCGGACCATCTACGGGAGAGGCGGCAAGGAACCCCTTTTTCTGATCGGTGATCCCAAGCAGGCCATCTATGCCTTCCGGGGTGCAGATATCTATGCCTATCTTGCGGCTGCCGGTCAGGCGGAGGCGGAAAAACACACCATGACCACCAACTGGCGGGCCGACCGGAAGATGGTGGCGGCGCTCAACTCTCTGTACACCGTTCTGGCCCAACCCTTTGGCGATCCGCGGATCAGCTACGCCGAGGTTGGTGCCCGACCCGGGGCGGAAGATCTCTGGCATTCCTCGAGTTTAGGCTCGGAGCCCCTCCAGTTTCTCACCCTGCCCGAGACCTTTTGCGGAACCAGGGGAGGGCGGCTGATCAAAAATCAGTTTGTTCACCTGATCCCCGAGCTGGTGGCCGGAGATATTGCCGGGCTGCTGGCCGGAGCCGGCAGGATCGGGGAGAGGGCGGTGCGGGCCGGGGACATTGCCGTGCTGGTCCGCACCAACAGCCAGGCGGCGGAGATTCAGGGTGCCTTGCGGGGGAGGGGCATCAACGGGGTGCTCCAGAGCAAGGCCAGTGTCTGGACCAGCCCCGAGGCGCAGGAGTGCCTGAGGCTGCTTGCGGCGGTGGCCGAACCGGGCAATGAGCAGCTGCTCCGCAAGGCCATGGCTACGGTGATGTTCGGCTTTGTTGCCTCTGATCTCGACCGGCTCAACCGGGCGGAAGCCGAGCTGCACACCCTCATGGCCCGGTTTGTTTCCTGGCAGGAGGTGTGGCGGAAAAACGGGGTCATGCGGATGCTGATGGCGGCCTGGCAGGAATATGGCGTCACCGGCCGGTTGCTGTTGCTGGAAGACGGCGAGCGCCGCCTGACCAATCTGCGCCATCTTGCCGAACTGCTCCAGGAGGCGGAGAGCCGGAACCATTTCAGCCCGGAGATGCTGGTGGACTGGTGCCGCCGGACCATGGCCGCCAGTGACAGTGAAAGCGGTGAGGAGGCCGAGCTGCGGCTGGAAAGCGACGAGGATGCGGTGCAGCTGGTCACCATCCACCGCAGCAAGGGGCTTGAGTATCCGGTGGTCTATTGTCCCTACCTCTTTCTGGGGGGCGGCGGTGCCGGCAGGCAGCCTTTTGTCAGCCTCCATGATCCGGAGGACGATTGGCAGGGCAGGATCGTCCTCTTGCCCGACGAGCGGGCCAAAGCCCTGGCTGCGGCCGAACGTTTTGCCGAAGAGCTGCGCCTGGCCTATGTGGCCATGACCCGGGCTCGGCACAGTTGCCATGTCTTCTGGGCCCCGGCCTCCGGCTATGATGGCAGCGCCCTGGCCTGGCTTCTGCACGGAGATCAGGCCGACTCAGAAGAAAGCGGCGGCCCGACAGCGTTAGCGCAGCACCTCAAGGGCTGCACCTGCCAGGAGCTGCTGGACAAACTTCAGGAGCGCGCCAGGACAAGCGAGGGCTGGCGAGTTCGGCAACTGCATCTGCTTCCGGCTTCGCTAGGCGTTGCGGCCAGGCCGGAAGCTCCTCCATCCCTGGCCTGCCGGATCCCGAGCCGCAGGTTCAAACAGGTCTGGCGGATCGGCAGCTTCTCCCATCTCACCGCCCAGTCCGGCCACGATCCGGGAGAAAGAGAGCCGGAAGCCGGGAGAGAAGGAACGGTCACGCCCCTTGATTTGCCGATTCCTGTCGCCGCGCAACTGCCGTTGGCCCAGTTTCCCAAAGGCCCGGTGGCCGGAAATTTCTTCCATACTCTCTTTGAAAAAATCTCTTTTCAGGCGGAAAACTCCGCTTTGTTGCGGGAGCAGGTGCGGGAACAGCTTATGTTTTACGGCTATCCGGAACTCTGGCTTGCCCCGGTCTGCCGGGCCTTCGGTGAGGTAATCAAGACTCCTCTTTGCGCAACGGCTGGTTTTTGTCTGGGTGATCTCCGCGACGAGCAGCGCCTCATCGAGATGCCCTTCACCTTTCCGGTGGGTGCGGGGTTGGGCGAGGATGCCAGCCTCTCCGCCGAACTCCTGGCCCGTCCCTTTCTCGATTATCCCCAGGGGATTCCCGCCGGGTATGTTGAGGCCTTGCGCGCCTTGCGCTTCATCCCCCTGCGCGGCTTTCTCAAGGGGTTTATTGATCTGATCGGCGTCTTTGCTGGTAAATGGTATCTGTTTGACTACAAGAGCAATCATCTCGGCGTAAGCCGGGATGATTATGCCAATGATAAACTGCTGGCGGCCATGGCCGATCATCACTATTTTTTGCAATATCACCTCTACACTGTGGCTCTGCACCGCTATCTGACCTGTCGCTTGCCCAGCTATGACTACGAGCGGGATTTCGGCGGGGTCTTTTACCTGTTTATCAAGGGGATGCACCCGGACTTCGGGCCGGAATTCGGGGTGTTTGTCGACCTGCCGCCCTTGGCCCGCATCAAGCAGCTCTCTGCGATATTTGCGAGTCTGGCAGGGGAGGACGGGGCATGATCAGGGAGATTGAACAGCTCATTGCCTCCGGCGCCCTGGACCAGTTCGACCGCTATTTTGTCAGAACCCTCCAGCGCTTTGCCCCCACCGCCGCGCCTCGGACCCTTGTCCTCGCCGCCCTAACACGGAAGGCGGTGGGCAACGGCCATGTTTGCCTTGATCTCAAACGGCTACCGGCTGGAGCCCCTGAAAAAAGTTCCCTCCCCCCCGGCGGGGGAGGGTTAGGGAGAGGGGGAAACAGCGATGAGGTAGGCAGTTCGCCACTTCACCCACCCCCCAGCCCCCTCCCGTCAAGGGAGGGGGAGTCAACGCCTTCGCTCGCAGAGCTGATCGCGGAACTCCGGGAAAGCCCCCTGGTAAGCCGGGATGGCCATCTAGCCCCGCTGGTACTCGAAGGCACGCGCCTCTATCTGCAACGCTACTGGCGTTACGAGGAGGAGCTTGCCCAGGAGATTCGGGCCAGGACCGCAAGCCCGGCGGCGGTGCAGGAGGATCTGCTCGAAAACAGCCTTGCCGAACTATTCACCGGCACGGCACAGGATGTCCGGCAGAACCGGGCCTGCGCCGGGATTTTCCGGGAGCGGCTGGGTCTGATCACCGGCGGACCCGGCACCGGCAAAACCACCCTGGTCGCCAAATATCTGGCCTTGCTCCTCCTGTATGCCAAGGCCGCAGGAGAGCCGTTGCCGCGGATCCTCCTTCTTGCCCCCACCGGCAAGGCGGCGGCCCGACTCACCGAGTCCCTGCAGAAAAAGGTCGGGGCGTCGTTTCTGCCGCAGGAACTGGTTGTAGCCATGCCCACCCAGGCGGCGACCATCCATCGGGCCTTGGGCTACCGGGCTGAGCACCCGACCACCTTCCGCCACAACCGGGAAAATCCTCTGCCCTGCGAGGTGGTGGTGGTCGATGAAGCCTCGATGATCGACGTGGCCCTCATGGCCAAGCTGTTTGCGGCGGTGCCGCCCAAGGCCCGGCTGGTCCTGCTCGGCGACAAGGACCAGCTTGCCTCGGTGGAGGCGGGCTCCATCCTGGGGGATATTTGCGGGGCGGTTTTGGACAACGGAGCGGGAGCCGGGGAAAATCCTCTAGCCCGCTGCGTGGTCCGGCTGACGGAAAGCTTCCGTTTCTCATCCCATGCGGGGATCGGGGCCTTGGCCTCGGCGATCCATGCCGGCAAGGCGGAGGAGGCCGTTGCCCTTTGTCAGCAGGGCTTTTCAGAGGTCAGCCTGCTGCCGCCTCTGCTGCCGGGAGATCCGGCCCATCCTCTGGCGGAGATGATCCTGGCCGGATACCGCCCCTTTTTGGAGGCTGCTGATCCCCTTGCGGCCTTGGCGCTGTTCGAGAAATTCCGGCTGCTCTGCGCCCACCGGCTTGGGCCGCTTGGGGTCTCTTCTTTGAACCGTTATGCGGAAAAGGTTCTGGCCAGCCACCGGCTGATCGAGACGAGCGGGTCGTGGTACAAAGGACGCCCCGTGCTGATCCAGGCCAATTCCTACCATTTGCGCCTTTTTAACGGCGAGACCGGCATCCTCTGGCCCGGTGAGGACGGTGAGGGGCTCAAAACATTTTTCTTTTCGGAAGGCAGGGAAGGGGTGCGTTCCTATTCCTTGCGCCAGTTGCCCGCGCACGAAACCGCCTTTGCCATGACCATTCACAAAAGCCAGGGCTCGGAATTTGACCGGGTTGCCCTGGTCCTGCCCGGAGAGGATTCGGTCCTCTTGAGCAGGGAACTGCTCTATACCGGGATCAGCCGGGCCAGGCGGCAGGTGGCTCTGGTCGGCAGACCCCGGGAGATCGAGGCGGCGGTGGGCAGAAGGGTGGAGCGGGCTTCGGGGCTGCAGGAAAAGCTGGCCGGAGATTTTGAATAGCATCACCTGAAAGGGAAAAGATAACTTTATTGGATACGGTTCAGCAAGCATGCTATGATAGCATTGTAAGCTTCTTGGGTCTGCTCCTTAGTTTTGTTTTAGCTGTCAGCAAACAGTTGAATAATTTCGCAAGAGGCTCTTGTTAATGAGTGAAAGCACAAACAAGACCTGTCTTATTGTGGACGACGACCAGATGATTTTGTCTACGGTCGAACAATGCATGGAGACCATCGGCTATTCCTGTTCAACAGCTATAAGCGCGGAGGATGCCCTGAAAATATTGGCTGAAAAATCCTTCAGTCTGATGATAACCGACCTGCAGATGGGGGGGATGAATGGCATTGAACTCACCAAGCTGGCAAAAAAAGCACATCCATCCATGTCGATTATCGCGATGACTGGCTATATTGATGACCACCATTACGATGAGGCCATCGAGGCCGGCGCCTCCGATTTCCTTAAAAAACCTTTTACTGTCAACGAAATCCACGCGAGGGTGGAAAGAGTAGCGCGCGATGCCAAGTTTCTGGAGCTGCTCAAAAAAAAGGAAAAGTCCATGGAAGAAATCAGCACCTTGATGATTTCTGGTCTTCAGGAAGAGGCGCAACAGAAATTTGCAGACCTTGAAGCAAAGATTGTTAAATTGAAGGAAGAAATATTTGCCTCAAAGACGTAAGCTTTCCTGTCAAGTAGACAGTTGCAAAATAAGTTTCCCAGATTTTTCTGCCACGTTAGCCAGTCCCTTTACTGTTCCAGAATCCCAATAATATCCGGAATAGCCTGCTTCATCACTTCCTGCATGGTGTTGCGGAGCATGGTTTCCGCCAGCCGGTCGCGGTCCTTGATCGCCAGGTCGCTGCTCTTTGCCTCATAATTGAGCTTGCGCACCGGCATGCCGTTTTTCATCACCGTCAGGGAAATCTTGACGGTGCAGGAAGCGTTAACCCTGGAAATATTATGGACCTGATCGACACTCACCGTTGCAGCGGTGATCTCCACCACCTTGTTATAGAGGTCCGGGGCTCTTTTTGCAGGGATCACCTGATAGCCGGTTCGGCCAAGCTCGATGGTCATGGCGTTCTGCACTATGCCTGTGGGAGAGACGCCGCTCCACAGGGTGTCGATCATTGCGCCCTCGGTATTTTTGGTGTTGCCGATGGCCCAGGCCCCGGAGGGTGTTGGCGGTTGCAGCTCGGCGTTAATGAGATAGAGGTCGCCGCCGCCAAAGCGGGTGGTGGTTATGGGGTCGTAGCGCAAAACAAGTTGCCTGGTATAGGTGGCGCAGCCGGCAAGGAAAAGGAGGGTTATAAGGCCAAGGGTCAGGAGGTTGCGACGGCAGGGGGTGAAATGAGGCATGTGGTTCTCCTTAGGTTGGGTGCTAATTATTTATCGGATGTTATGCCCAATGGGGTGGGGAAGTCAATGGAAAAACCTGCAAGGGTCTGGAAGGGAAGGGGTTATTCTTCTTCGTCCGCCTCTGCCGCAAGCTGGCCGCAGGCCGCGGAGATATCCCCGCCTCGGGACTCGCGGATCAGGGCGGTGATGCCCGAATCGCGCAGGGTTTGCTGGAACAATTCCACCCGTTCCCGGTCCGGGCTCTGGTAGGGGAAGGTCTTGTTTTCGTTGTAGGGCAGAAGGTTGACCTTGCAGCGCAGCTTGTGCAGTTTTTTGATCAGTAGCCGGGCGTGGCGGACCGAATCGTTGAGATCCTTGATCATGATGTATTCGATCATCACCTTGCGGCGGCTGGGCAGGGGGTAGGCGCGGCAGGCGGCGAGCAGCTCGTCCACCGGGTAGGTCTGGTTGATGGGCATCAGCCGACTGCGGGTTTCATCGTCCGCTGCGTGCAGGGAGATGGCGAGATTGACCGTCACCGCCTCGCCCAGGGCTTTGAGCTTGGGGACGATGCCGCAGGTGGAGACCGTGATCCTTCGGCTGGAGAAATCGAGGCCGGTCTGCTCCATGAGGATGTTGAGTCCGTCGATCAGGTTGTCGAAATTGGCCAGCGGCTCGCCCATGCCCATGAAAACCAGGTTGTTGATTCGGTTTCTACCTTGGGCCCGGACAATATCGGTTACGGCCTGGACCTGGCCCACGATCTCGCCCGCGCTCAGGTTGCGGACAAAACCCATGGTGCCGGTGAGGCAGAAGTTGCAGCCCATGGCGCAGCCCACCTGGGAGGAAACGCACAGGGTCAGCCGATCGCCCTCAGGGATAAGGACGCTTTCGATCACCGCTCCGTCTGCCAAGCGGAAGCCGTACTTGACGCTACCATCCTCGGAACGCTCCTCCATGGCCGGGGTAAGGCGGCTGATCGTGGCGATCTCAGTAAGTCTGGCCCGGACCTCCTTGGAGATGTCGGTCATCTGGGAGAATTCGCTGATCCCGGTGCGGTAAAGCCAGGCGAAGATCTGCTGAGCCCGAAAGGCTGGCCAGCCCTGGGCCTTGACCCACTCGCGCATTTGGGCCAGGGTGAGGTTTTTCAGATCGATTTTTCCCGTTTCCATTACAGGGCTCGCAGATATTCTGGTTTGAGCCGGGTCTGCCCGGCCAGGGCCTGGTCGATGGCCGTCAGCACCGCCGCTTTGTCCCGGGGCATTCTGGCGTTGATCGCCAGATAGTTGGAAGCGTGGTTGCTCTGGAGCTGGCCTCTTTTCAGGTCAAGATGTTCCACCATGGTGCGCAGCTCGCCCAGTAAAGACTGCTGGCCAGGAAGCTTGAATTTGCCCGCTGTTCCAAGCTGATAGAGCTTAGTGTTTTCAAGAAGCATCAGGGTTAGGATGCCGGTCTGGTTGGGTTCCATCGCCGAAAGCACCTGGCCGGTGGCCCTGGCGTGCGCCTGGGATAGTTCGGCCCCGGCGATGCCGAGCAGGGCGGTTACCGAAAGAAAGAGATTGGCCGCCCGAACCCGCTGGCCCGCCGCGACCATCTGCGCGGCATCCGCGCCCTTATCGATGGCGCGCAGCACCTCATCGTGGCCGCTCTCCAACCCCATGTACACCCGGTGCAGGCCGAGCGCTTTCAGCGCCAGAAGCTGAGCCACGCTTTTGTTGCGGATGGCCCGGGCATTGCCGTAGAGGCTGACCCGGTTCACCCAGGGCAGCTTCTCTTTGATCCTAGTAAGCAGCTCTACCAGGCGAGGCTGGCTCAAGGCCAGCACGTCGCCGTCGGCCAGGAAAACCCGGGACTGCCTGTGGCAGTATCGGGCGGCAAAGTCAAGGTCCGCCTCGACAATGGCCCGGTCCTTGATGCGGAAGCGCTCTTCCTTGTAAGTGCCGCAAAAAGTGCAGCGGTTGTGCGAACAGCCCACCGTTACCTGAAGAATGATGCTGTCCGCCTCGCTGGGCGGCCGAATGATGTGGGTGCCTTCGTAATGCATAAATTATTAGCCACGAAATCCACGAAACTCCCGAAAAAATGAGGGGCGATGTGTTGCGTAATCTCTGCTGATCGCACCGTTAGTCAGAAGTGTTTGGTTGTTTTTTTGTCTTAGCTCCCCTCCCTTGACGGGAGGGGATTGAGGGGGGGGTGAAGTAGCAAGAGGCATCGCATCCAGCCTGTTCCCCTCACCCTAGCCCTCTCCCGCAAGGGGAGAGGGACTTTCTTGCACTCTGCGACTTTCCAGACGGACAATGTTGACCTTTCGTGCCTTTCGTGGCAAAAAATATCAACTGTTCATCTTCTCGAATTCCTTCATGAAACCCACCAGCGCCTCAACCCCGGCCTTGGGGAAGGCATTGTATATCGACGCCCTGCAGCCGCCCACGGAGCGATGGCCCTTGAGTCCGTCCATCCCCTTGGCCGTGGCCTCCTTGATGAACTGAGCCTCCAGCTCCGGGGTGGGCAGGTTGAAGGTGATGTTCATGTTGGAGCGGGAGCCGGGCAGGGCGTGGCCCCGGTAAAAATTGCTCCCGTCGATGGCGTTGTAAAGGATAGCCGCCTTTTCCTGGTTGATCTTCTCCATGGCTGCGATACCGCCCAGTTTCTTGAGCCATTTCAGAACCAACCCCATCACGTAGATGGAAAAACATGGGGGGGTGTTGAACATCGAACCGTTGTCGGCGTGGGTTTTGTACTTGAACATGGTGGGCAGGTTTTCCGGGGAGCGGTCCAGCAGATCCTCGCGGATGATGACCACCGTGACGCCGGCCGGCCCCATGTTCTTCTGGGCCCCGGCATAGACCAGGCCGAAGGGGGTGATATCGAATTCGCGGGAAAGGATGTCCGAGGACATGTCGGAAATCAGCATCTTCTCGCTTTTCGGCATGTCAGGGAACTGGGTGCCGTAGATGGTGTTGTTGGTGACGAAATAGAGGTATTCCGAGGTCGGATCCACGGTATAGTCACTGTCCCTGGGCACATGGTTGAAGACGGACTCCTCGCTGGAGTAGGGAACCTGAATGTTGCCGAACAGCTTGGCCTCTTTGATCGCCTTCTTGGCCCAGACCCCGGTGTTGAGGTAGCTGGCGGTTTTGCCTTGGCCGAGAAGGTTCATGGGGATCATGGCAAACTGGGTGGAGGCGCCGCCCTGGAGGAAGAGCACCTTGTAGTTGGCCGGGATCTTCATCAGCTCACGCAGGTTCGCCTCGCACTCATCCACCACGGCAATGAAAGCCTTGGAGCGGTGGCTCATCTCGATGAGGCCCATGCCCAGGTTGTTGAAGTTTACAATGTCCCTGGCCGCCTGGGTAAGCACCTCCTCGGGGAGGGTGGACGGTCCGGCGCTGAAGTTGTAAATTCTCTCGGGCATGATCTTCTCCTTTGTGGAATATATGGTATATAGATGTCTTATATGCTGATAATGTTGGTTTTTCCGTCCAGAAGCCGCTTGTCGGCCGGCTGGATTGCAATCCTGTATTTGTACCGGAAAGCAGCCTGAAGAACAATTCTTTTCTTTGCCGTATATTAGGATACGTTACCAGCCATGGATCGTCCTGCCGGAGAATCGCCGCTTACCGAACCAGTGCTTGTTCTCATCGGCCCGACGGCCGTGGGCAAGACTGCGCTCTCCCTCGCCCTGGCCGAGCGGTTTTCCTGCGAGATCGTCGGCCTTGATTCCGTGCAGATCTACCGGCACATGGATATCGGCACTGCCAAGGCCACCGCCGAGGAGCGCGCCTTGGTGCCCCATCATCTTCTCGATGTGGTCGATCCGGACGAGGAGTACCATGTGGCCCGCTACGTGGCTGACGCCTCTGAGGCCTGCCGGCAGATCATCGCCAGGGGCAAGCGCCCTCTGTTGGTGGGCGGTACGGGCCTTTATCTCAAGGGCTTGCTGGAAGGGCTGTTCGAGATTCCCACGGTACCGGAGACGGTGCGGGACTGCCTCAGGCAGCGCCTGGCGGAAGAGGGAAGGCCGGTCCTTTTTGCTGAGCTTAAACAATGTGACCCGGAATCAGCCCGCCGCATCCACGCCAACGACACTCACCGGCTGCTGCGGGCCCTGGAGATTTTTCAGGCCACCGGACTATGTTGGAGCGAACATCTTCGTGCGCAGCAGATCCGGCCCGCCTTGGGCAAGGTCTTGCAGCTCGGCCTGCACTTCGAGCGGGAGGCGCTCTACGAGCGGATCAACCTGCGGGTCGAGCAGATGGTTGCCGAGGGGTTGCTCGGGGAGGTGGAAAAATTACTGGCCCTGGGGTATGATCCTGGTCTGAAGGCCATGCAGTCCATCGGCTACCGGCACATGCTCCAGTTTCTCCAGGGTCACTGGGCTTGGGACGAGACCCTTTTCCTGCTGGCCCGGGATACCCGGCGTTACGCCAAGCGGCAGATGACCTGGTTTGGCGGCGATCCGAATATCCGTTGGTTTGCCCCCTCTGACTCAGCGACAATTTTTGCCTGCGTCGAGGGTTTTCTTGCCGAGCTAGAAGGAGAGTGAGCAGCGCATGAACATTCCAAACATTCTCACCATCGGCAGGATTCTCCTTGTCCCCCTGCTGGTTATTTTTCTCCTGGAAGGCAGGGAGCTTGCCGCCTTATGGGTTTTCATCCTGGCCGGGGTCACCGATGCCCTGGACGGCTTCCTGGCTAGGGTGCTGAAACAGAAAACCGAGTTCGGCGCTTTTATCGACCCCATTGCCGACAAGCTGCTGCTGATTACCTCGTACATCACCCTGGCGGTGCTGGGGGTTTTGCCGAAATGGTTGACCGTGATTGTGGTGAGCAGGGATGTCCTCATCTGCGGAGGAATCGGCATTCTCATGCTCTATGACCGCGACTTCAAGATAAAGCCATCCCTGGTCAGCAAGGTGACAACCTTTCTGCAGCTGCTTACCGTGGTGTATTATCTAGGCCACGAATATTTTCAGGCCATTTTCACAGCAGGTTTTTATCTGATTTATGCCACGGCTGCATTCACCATCCTGTCCGGAGTCCATTACATTATCAGGGGAATTGGTATTCTCGGCGACCCTGATACAGTCACGCCTCGCCAGACAAACGATCAGTAAAAATATTTTTGCCAACCACGATAAATAAAAGAAAAACATAAAGTAATTTGTAAAGGATACCCTTTGTCCAGAATTGAAAAAATCTGGGAGATAGACCCCGTTGACCACGAGCGGGTGAACCGTTTGGCCGCAGAGCTGGGCCTTCCCAAGCCGCTGGCGGCAATTCTTTTACGTAGAGGCGTGGAAAACCGGGCCCAGGCGGAGCGTTTTTTTTCACCCTCCCTGGCCGATTTGCCCTCGCCCTTTCTCATGCGGGGCATGACGGCGGCGGTGGCGGTGGTTTTGCCGGCTCTGGCTAAACAATTACCGGTAATCGTTTACGGCGACTACGATGTGGATGGCACCACCGGAGCGGCCCTGCTTTATCTTTTTCTGAAAAAAATCGGTTTTTCGCTGGTATACGTCTGTCAACCTCACCGTTTACATGAGGGTTACGGGCTGCATCTGGAGGCGATCCGGCGCACCGTGCCGACTGCCGTACTGGAACAGGCGCCCCTGGTGATTACCGTTGACTGCGGGATCTCCAGCAAGCAGCAGGTCAGGGAATTAAGAGAGATGGGCTGCCCGGTAGTGGTTACGGATCACCATCAGCCGCCCGAGGAGCTGCCCGAGGCTGAGGCCGTATTGAATCCCTGGCAAAAAGGGTGCGACTTCCCGGAGAAAAATCTGGCCGGGGTCGGGGTTGCCTTTTATCTGGCCATGGGGATCAGGAAGGCGCTGCATGAACAGGGGCGTTATGGCTCCGGCCTGGAGATGCCAAACCTGAAAGGTTATTTGGACCTGGTGGCCGTGGGCACTGTGGCGGATATGGTGCCGATTACCGGGATAAATCGTACATTAGTTAAAGCAGGACTTGAGGTTTTGGGCGGTTCCGTGCGTACCGGACTGGCTGAGCTCAGCCGCGTGTCAGGCGTTGCCGGCTGCTGGGTAACCTGTGAGGATATCGGCTTTCGTCTCGGACCGCGCCTTAATGCCGCGGGAAGGATGGGCGATGCCGGGAGGGCCATGGCTTTGTTGATTGCGGAGGATCTTGAGCAGGCCAGGGAGCTTGCCAAGGAATTGAACAGCGAAAACGAGCTGCGAAAATCCGTGTTGGAGACCATGTGCCGGGAAGCCGGGCTACAAGCAGAATCGGCGGTAAGGGCTGGGAAAAATGGGCTCATTATCACTGGGGCAGGTTGGCATCCGGGCGTGATCGGCATAGGGGCGGCCAGAATGGTTGAGAAGTTTAATCGGCCTACGCTGATTTTTACTATTAATGATGGTTTGGCCAAGGGGTCCGGACGATCAGTGTCCGGCGTTAACCTGCATGAAATACTTAAGGGAAAGGCTCATCTCTTCGCATCCTTTGGCGGACATGCCGCAGCGGTTGGCTTGACCATGCCGGCGGAGAATCTGCCGGAGCTGGATGAATTTTTTCAAAAGCAGCTCGGCGAGATCGTTACCGGGACGATGCTGGCCCCCAAGGTCGCCATTGCCTGGGATGACGAAAGCGGCAACATCTTTGCGCCGGACTTTCTGGAGCTGTATGAAAAGCTGGCTCCGTTCGGCACGGGTAATCCGGAGCCGATTTTCAGTGCCCAGGGGCTGGCCGAGAAACCCCGTGAGGTTGGCGTCAATCATTTAAAATTCACCGCGCGCTTCAACGGAGCGATTCTCGACGGCATTGGTTTTGGCCTGGGCGGCTTTCAAAGCATTCTGGGTACTGGTCAACCGCTCAGAATGGCCTTCAGGCTCCGCCGTAATAATTTCCGCAACAAAATCAGTTGGCAGGTGGAAGCTGTGGATTTTAAGCGCTTACTATCTTGATTTTATTTAATTTTATTTTAGTATACATAATATACATTATGCGACATTGCGCATTAAGGTGAAACTTGAGGCCGGGGGGGGTCCCGCCCTTTCACGAGCATTTTTTCTTTTTTCTTGGTAAAGAACCTCCTGTTGTTGATGCAGATAATTCCCGGTGGATTTGTAACGAACCAAATTCGCTTTATTCTGAGACGGAGATAATTATGAATCGCGATATCTATCAGGAACCTCTGGTAAGCCGCTACACCAGCCGCGAGATGCAGGAGCTTTTTTCCGAGCGCACCAAGTTTGAAACCTGGCGGCGCTGCTGGATCGCCTTGGCTGAGGCCCAGCATGAGATGGGCCTTACCGATCTCGTAACCAGCGCAATGCTCGATGAACTCCGAGCCCATGCCACGGATATTGATTTCGAGGTGGCCGCAGCCAAGGAAAAGGAAATCCGCCATGATGTCATGGCCCATGTCTATACCTATGGCCTCAAGTGCCCTACTGCCGAGCCGATCATCCACCTGGGCGCCACCTCCCAGTTTGTTGGCTGCAACACCGATTTGCTTCTCCAGAAAAAGGGTCTGCAACTCGTCAAGAAGAGCTTGGTCAATGTCATTGCCAATCTCGCCGGATTCTGTCGCCAGCATAAAGCTCTGGCGACCCTGGGCTACACCCATTACCAGCCGGCTCAGCCCACCACGGTCGGCAAGCGTAACACCTTGTATCTTCAGGATCTTCTTATGGATCTTGACTACCTTGAGCACCTGGAAGCGCAGATTAAGGCGCGAGGAGCCAAGGGCACGGTCGGCACCCAGGCAACCTTTATCGAATTGTTTAAAGGAGATCACGATAAAGTTAGGAAGATGGATGAACTTGTTGCCAAAAAGCTTGGATTTTCCGAAGTTTTTGCCGTAACCGGCCAAACTTATACCCGCAAGCTCGACATGAAGACCGTGGAGACCCTGGCCGGCATCGGCGCCACGGCTCACAAGTTTGCCGTGGACCTTCGCTTGCTCAGCAATCTCAAGGTCCAGGAAGAGCCCTTTGAAAAGCAGCAGGTCGGCAGCTCGGCCATGGCTTACAAGCGAAACCCTATGCGCTCCGAGCGGATGACCGGCCTGGCGAGAAAGCTCATGGGGTTGGTAGGCAATTTCAGCGCAACCTACGCCAATCAATGGTTTGAGCGAACCCTGGACGATTCTGCCATCCGCCGCATGGATATCCCTCAGGCCTTCCTGCTCACCGATGCAATATTAAAGTTGTTTCTCAATGTTTCGCAGGGAATGGTCGTATATCCGAAACAAATTGCCCGTCATCTTGCCCAGGAGCTTCCCTTCATGGCCACGGAGCAAATTCTCATGGCCTGCGTGGAGAAAGGTAAGAGCCGTCAGGAGATGCATGAGGTGATCAAGGTTCATTCGGTCGCCGCCGGCAAGGTGGTCAAGGAGGAAGGCAGGGAAAACGATTTGCTGGTCCGTTTGGCTAACGATCCCGCTGTACCTTTTTCGGTGCAGGAACTTCAGGATCTGATCGGAGACGGCAGCCAGTTTGTCGGCCGGGCGCCGCAACAGACTGATGAATTCCTCGATGAGGTGGTCATGCGCCGCCTTGTTCAATATAAGGATATTCTGGGTGGAGTTGATTCCACCCTTTCCGTGTGATGAATTTCATGACCACCAGTCTTGCCAGCATTCGAGTTCGTATTGCTCCTGAGCAGATCTATTTTTTGAAATTTATTCTCGAGGCCTACGATAATCTGACGATCATGTCCACCGTGGACCGGGTCGAAGGGATAGTTGAACTGAAATACCCCGTTGAGCTGGAGCAGGAGGTAAAAGGTGTTCTGCAGAGCATGGCCCAACGTCTCGGTCTGGAAGATTGCAACAGTTAAGGTAAGACATTAAGTATGACACAGCTTCTCTATATAGAAACCTTTGGCTGCCAGATGAATGAGCGTGATTCCGAGATCATGGCTCAGCTTCTCGGCGAGCAGGCCTATCACCGGACCGAGCATCCCGAAGAGGCTGATGTGGTGGTGGTCAACACCTGCAGTATCCGCGGCAAGGCTGCGCACAAGGCCTACAGCTGCTTTGGCCGCTACAGGAAGATCAAGGAAAAGAACCCGAACCTCATCCTGGCGGTGACCGGTTGCGTGGCCCAGCAGGACGGGGCGGCCCTGCTTGAGCGGATGCCCTATATCGATATCGTCATGGGCCCGCAGGCGATCTACGCCCTCCCCTCTCTGGTGGCCGCGGCCCGCCGGGAGAAAAAGCCCCAGGTGGCCACCGATCTTTCCGCCGAGTTTGTCATCCCCCCTTTTCTGCCAAACCTGGCCGAGGGGCCTGCCCATAAAAGGTTTATCACCATCATGCAGGGCTGCGACAATTTCTGCACCTACTGTGTTGTCCCCTATACAAGAGGCCGCGAAATTAGCCGGAGTTTCAGCGAGATCATTGCCGAGGCGACCCATCTCGTGCGCCAGGGGGTCAAGGAAATCACCCTCATCGGCCAAAATGTCAATTCCTACGGCAAAAAGGGCGCCACCCGGCAAAGCCGGGGGTTCCCCGAGCTCCTGCGGGCGGTGGCCGGGATCGACGGCCTGGAGCGGCTCCGTTTCACCACCTCGCACCCCAAGGATCTTTCCGAGGAGCTGATGCGCTGTTTTGTCGAGATCCCCTCCCTGTGTCCGCATTTTCATCTACCAGTCCAGTCCGGCTCAAACCCCATCCTTAATCGGATGAACCGCCGCTACACCATCGAGGATTATCTTGCCAAAGTGGCTAAATTACGGGAATACCGGCCGGATATCGCCCTGACCACCGACATCATCGTCGGCTTCCCAGGGGAAACAGACAATGATTTTGCCGCCACCATGCAGGTGCTGGAGACGGTGCGTTACCACGGCTCCTATTCCTTCAAGTATTCCGACAGACCCAATGCCAAGGCTGCTGATTTCTCCGATAAGATTGCGGAAGAGGTTAAAACCGAGCGGTTGGCCCGCTTGCAGGCACGGCAGGAGGAGATTGCCCTGGAGCTTAAGCAGGCGGAGATCGGCAAGACCGTGGAGGTCATGGTGGAAGGGGCAAGCAAGGCGCCGGCCAATCAATGGAGCGGCCGGACCGGCACCAATCAGATCGTGAATTTTTCCTGCGCAGCCAGGCTGGTTCCGGGCCAGTTGCACATGGTCGAGATCGAAAGCGCCTGCCAGAACTCCTTGCGCGGGAAAATGATTTAGCCACGAAACCCACGAAAGGCACGAAAGTTAAGGGCATCAGCGATGGTATTACAGCATCGTGTTGCAATATCGTCCAAATTGTTCCACCAGATTATGCTAAGATACACAGCAATTTTTTCGTACCTTTCGTGGTTTTCGTGGCAAAAAATATAAATAATAATGGAGACCTCCCATGATCGATCTGCATACCCATTCCCTGTTCAGCGACGGTGAGCTTGTTCCGGCCGAGCATCTGCGTCGGGTGGAAATCCTTGGTTATTCCGCCATCGCCATCACCGACCACGCCGACTCCTCCAATCTGGATTTCATCATCCCTCGACTTGTCCAGGTGGCGGCTGACCTGAACAAATATTCCACGACCCGGCTCATTCCCGGCATCGAACTGACCCATGTGCCGCCAGAGATGTTCGGGGAACTCACCCGCAGGGCCAGGCAGCTTGGTGCCCTGATCGTGGTCGGCCACGGGGAAACCCCGGTGGAGCCGGTGCGGCCTGGGACCGGTCGGGCCGCCATCGAGGCGGGGGTCGATATCCTGGCCCATCCCGGCTTCATTACTCTGGAGGAGGCGCAGCTGGCCGCGAAAAATGGGGTTCTCCTCGAACTCTCAGGTCGCAAAGGGCACTCGCTCACCAACGGGCATGTGGCGAAGATGGCCCTGGCCGCCGGGGCAAGTATGGCCGTGAACGCCGACGCCCACGGGCCCGGAGATTTTCTCAGCGCAAAGATGGCGGAAACGGTTGCTTTAGGGGCCGGGCTTTCCGGCGAGGAGTATGCTTTGGTTCGCGCCGCCATGGCGGCGCTGGTTGCGAAAGTTACCGGTTGATCTCAATCGGTAACGAGGTTGGCCTTCAGGATCTTCAGCTTGGCCGGGCCGACCCCCTTTACCGCGTCCAGTTCCGCAATATCGTTGATCCTGCCCTGCTGGTCGCGAAACTCGATGATTCGCCGGGCAAAGGCCGGACCAATCCCCGGAATGGTAATCAGCAGCTCTTCGTCGGCCTGATTTAAGGGAATGGGCTGAAAAAACAGGGGGGCCAGTCTGGCCGGGAGTTGGGAAGTTGCGCCCCCCGCCGATTCTGGCGCGAGGTCGGCCTCCACCCGGTAGAGACCGGGGGGAAGGGAATCATCCCGCCAGGCAAGTTTTTGCGGGGCGGTAGCCTGCCGGGCCAGATCGAAAAAACCACTCTGCCGCGCTCCGGCAAGGCCCAAAAGACATAGGGCGAAAAGAAGCAGCGCCAGCGGGCGCCGATCCTTTGGTCCGGGCTCATTTTTTGTTGTGTTCATCCTTCATCAGCTTGTAGGTGATGCTGTCCACCAGAGCCTGCCAGCTTGCCTCGATGATGTCCGGAGAAACCCCCACTGTGCCCCAATGGCTGTCATGGTCGCGGGATTCGATCAGCACCCGCACCCGGGCCTCGGTGCCATGTTCGCTGGCCAGCACCCGCACCTTGTAATCCTGTAGTTCCATTTCCTTGAGATTCGGATAAAACCTGGTCAGGGCCTTGCGCAGCGATTTGTCCAGGGCGTTGACCGGGCCGTTGCCCAGAGCGGCGGTATGCACCTCCTCGCCGGCCACGGCCAGTCGAATGGTGGCCTCCTCCTGCAACACCCCGTCCGGGGTCTTCTGGCTCATCACCCGAAAGCCGTGCAGGTCGAAATACTTCTTCGGGGTTCCCATGGCCCGGCGCATCAGCAACTCGAACGACGCCTCAGCCCCTTCGTACTGATAACCCTGATTTTCCAGATCCTTCAATTCCTTGACGATGGTGCTGACCACCGGATCCTGGCTGTCCAGGTCCAGGCCGAACTTCCTCGCCTTAACCAGCACGTTGCTTTTGCCGGAAAGATCGGAAATCAGCACCCTCCGCACGTTGCCCACCTTTTCCGGCTCCAGATGCTCATAGGTCAGGGGGTTGCGCTGCACGGCGCTCACATGGATGCCGCCCTTGTGGGCAAAGGCGGACTGGCCCACGTAAGGCTGGTACTTGTTGGGGGAAAGATTGGCCAGCTCGGAGACAAAGCGG
>Ga0172380_10001793_pt1 | contig 36254 bp, 33 predicted proteins | sample Leawe162metaG_FD_119747 | JGI IMG/M metagenome (GOLD analysis project Ga0172380, IMG submission 119747) | Leachate microbial communities from a municipal landfill in Southern Ontario, Canada - Leachate well 162 metaG | ecosystem: Engineered > Solid waste > Landfill > Unclassified | place...
AATAATAGGTAAGGCCGTTTTGCGTGAGCGTAATAGCCCCGGTTTTTTTGACTTCCATACCGCAAATCGGGTCTCTGGGCATAGTTCAACTCATTCGACGATTAACCGGCCGGTCATTTCGGATTTTTTCCCGACATAAACAAGCGGGGAGCGAAATATGAATGTTCCTTTTTTGTCGGCCAGAAATTCTATCTTTTTTTCTTCATTCTGTATGACCGAAACGTTTATGCCGTACTCTTTTATTATCAGGCTGCGATTAACGTTTTTAGCGATGAAGGTTATCTGTACGATGTCACCCTGCTTCATCTTTATTTCTAACGGAAGAAACGAATAAGTTTGGGCAAGTAACGTGATTTTTTTTATCCGGCTGAGGTATTTTTCCGGGTCTTTTTGGAAATTGATGACGCACTCCGGGTTGCAAAAGTAATATGTTTCCCCGCCGTATTTACAAGAATTGGACAGGGATGCTTTTTTGCCCAGGACCGGGCAAAGACCCGGATTATCGGCTGCTAAGGCGGCAGACGCCAGAAGACCAAAAACCAAAACCAACAAAAGGCCACGCTTCCGGATTTTATTCATCGTTCATTTTTTTCTTTTTAAATCAGTCGGGCAAGTTTTTCCGTTATTGCCCAGTATGGGTCGGTTTTTGGGTGTTCCAGGTTAAAGGCGTGGTTGCCCGCGGTAATTTTCAGGCCGTCTTCTTGCCCGGTGACTTCGCCGACGATACTGCTTAAGATGTTGTTTTTCGTAAACGCCGATACCAGCTCTCCGGCTTCTTTGGGGTCCACCACGGCGATGAGCGTGCCCTCGCTGATGGTTGCGAATGGGTCAATTTGGAAGTGTTCGCAGGTCTTGATGATAACCTCCTGCTTTACGATTAAATCCTGTTCAACCTTTATCCCGTATTTGCCGGCCCGCGCCATTTCATAGAGGCCTCCCCATATTCCGCACTCGGTGGCATCGTGCATTACCCGCACTCCCGGGAACTCCCGGGCGACGGCGCAGTCGTCCATGACGGACATCTGGAAGAATACGTCCTGGGCCTTCTTTTGAAAGTCCGCTCCAAAAGCCGCCTGGAATTTTTCGGGAAAAGAGATGGCCAGCAGCCCGGTTGTTTCAATGGCCGGCCCCTTGGTTATAATAATCTGGTCGCCAATCTTTACCCGGTGGGGACCGCGCAGTTCCGCTTCGGTTCCCTGGGCGATGGCGGTGGCGCCGCCCACCATCGGATAGTTGCAGCCGGCGTAACGGGCGGTGTGGCCGGTGATAATGCTGATGTTGTATTTCTCGGCTTCCCGGTGGACCGATTCCCACATTTCCGTTAACTGCGCTTCGGTTATTTCCGGCGGAAGATTAAGATCGACGGTAAGGTACCGGGGTTTCAGTCCGGATACGGCGACGTCCGAGCAGATAATGTGAAAAGCAAACCAGGCCGCCCGGCTGAATCCGTATGCCGGGACGATGAAGAACGGGTCGGTCGAGAACGCGAGGCAGGTATCGCCAATCTTCACCACGCCGTAATCAACGCCGTGGCGCGGTCCGATGATGACATTTTTATCCTTGGCGCCCAGGCGCGGATAGATAACCCGGTCAAAAAATTCCGGGTGGATTTTCCCGAGTTCCGGCAGTTTTTCCATAATTTAATTGTATAGGGATTTCTTTTGGACGCAGATAAGCGCAGAAATAACAAGATAATGATTAAGAGATAATTTAAGAGTAATTCTTTAGAGCACTTCTTTAAAGTAATCTTTAATAATCTGTATCTGCGTTTATCTGTGGTAATCTGCGTCCAATGAAGTTAATTATTTCTGACTTTTGCCCAGGGCCTGGTCAAGGTCCGCGATGATGTCTTCGGTGTTCTCCAATCCCACCGAGAGCCGGACGTAATCTTCGGTAACGCCGGTGCTGACCTGTTCCGCCGGGGTCAGCTGTTGGTGCGTGGTGCTGGCCGGATGGATAATCAGGGTTTTGGCGTCGCCGATATTGGCCAGGTGCGATATCAGTTTTACCGATTCAATCAATTTACGACCTGCTTCCTTGCCGCCTTTAATCCCGAACCCGAGGATACCGCCGAAGCCTTCTTTCAGGAAGGTCTTTGCCCTTTCGTGGTCCGGATGCCCGGGAAGTCCGGGATAATTTACCCAGGAGACGGCCGGATGTTTTTCCAGCCAGGCCGCGCAGGTTAGGGCGTTGATGGAATGCTGGCGCACCCGCAAGGGCAGGGTTTCAATTCCCTGGATAATCTGGAAGGAGTTGAAAGGCGAGATACAGGGGCCGAGGTCCCGGAGGAGATTGACCCGCGCTTTAAGAATGTAAGTCAGGCCCGGCGCCACCGCTTTATCGTGATTGCCGAAGGCCTGCCAGAAAGAGAGGCCGTGGTAAGACGGGTCCGGCTCGGTCAGTTCTGGAAACTTTCCGTTGGCCCAGTTAAAGGCGCCGCCGTCCACAATGGCGCCGCCGATGCTGGTTCCGTGTCCGCCCAGGAATTTGGTCAGCGAATAAACGATGATGTCCGCGCCCAGGTCAAAAGGTTTCAGGAGCGGCGGCGGTGAAACGGTGTTGTCGATTATCAGCGGGATGCCCTGTTTGTGGGCGACGGCCGCGATTGCTGGGTAATCGTCAACGTTATTTTTAGGGTTGCCGATGGATTCCAGGTAAAGGAGCCGGGTATTTTTGTCGATGGCGGCGGCAAAGTTTTTCGGGTCGGCGGAGTCCACGAACCTTACTTCAATTCCAAATCGGGCCAGGGTGTAGTGAAAAAGAGTGTAGGTCCCGCCGTAGAGATAACTGGTGGAGACGATATTCTGGCCGGATTTGGTGATGTTAAGTATCGCCAGGGTAATTGCCGCCTGGCCGGAAGCAACCGCCAGGCTGCCGGTACCGTTGTCCAGGGCGGCAAGCCGCTTTTCCAGGACGTCGGTGGTCGGGTTCTGTATTCGGGTATAAATATTACCGAATTCTTTCAGGGCGAAGAGGTCGGCCGCGTGCGCGGTATTTTTAAAGACATAACTGGTTGTCTGGTATATCGGCACCGCCCGCGAACCGGTGGTCGGGTCCGGTTCCTGGCCGGCGTGTAAGGCCAGCGTTTCCACTTTCTGTTTTGTTTTACCCCTTCCGTTTTTTTCCATGAAATATATTATAACACCTTCTTACCGGCATTGCGACAGCAAGAATTCGGTAACAAAAAACATATTTTTAATTCTGTGTATTCACCGTAATTTTCGGCGTTGCCTAATCCGCAAATTCCTGGAAGAGCCAGGTGGAAAGGTATCTTTCGCCGGTGTCAGGAAGTACCGCAACAATCGTCTTCCCTTTAGATTCCTTTCTTTTGGCGATTTCAAGGGCGGCCCACAACGCCGCTCCGCTGGATATGCCGACGAAGATACCTTCTTCGCGTGCCAGCTTCCTGGCTACTATTCCCGCGTTCTCGTTGCTTACCTGGATAATCTCATCGATGATTGACCGGTTCAGGACGCCTGGTATGAAACCGGCGCCTATCCCTTGGATTTTGTGCGGGCCGGGTTCGCCGCCGGAGAGCACCGGCGAATCGACCGGCTCAACGGCGACAATCTTTACCGACGGCCTTCTCTTTTTCAATACCTCTCCCACGCCGGTGACCGTCCCGCCGGTACCTACGCCGGAGACAAACACGTCTATGTTTCCATCCGTGTCATTCCAGATTTCTTCGGCGGTCGTCTTCCGGTGGATTTCCGGGTTTGCCGGGTTTTCGAACTGCTGCAGGACGAAACTGTTGGGTGTCGCGGCCTTAAGTTCTTCGGCCTTCTGAACCGCGCCTTTCATGCCTTTCGCGCCTTCGGTCAGCACCAGTTCCGCACCGAGAATCTTCAGCAGCTGCCTGCGCTCGATGCTCATGGTGTCCGGCATCGTAAGTATCAGACGGTATCCTTTGGCGGCGGCGACGAAGGCAAGAGATATGCCGGTGTTGCCGCTGGTCGGTTCGATGATGACTGTGTCCTTTTTAAGCAAGCCCTGTTTTTCGGCTGTTTCAATCAGCGCCACGCCGATTCTGTCTTTTACGCTGGAGAGCGGGTTGAAAGATTCCAGTTTTACCAGTACCGTGGCGTGTAAACCATTCGTCAACCGGTTGATTTTTACCAGCGGTGTTCTTCCCACCGTTTTGGTTATGTCCGCGTATATTTTGCTCATGTTTTCTCCTTTGCCGCGCCGTAGCATGGACGCCTCGGGGCGGCGAAGCCGCCGGGAAACGAGGCGTCCGCATTGCGAAGGCGGGCTTTGCCGCGCCATAGTTATTATACATAGGCGGGCTTTTTTGTTTTTATAGCACCGCTTGTTTCAGTGCCTGTTCGAGGTCTTCTTGGATATCCTCGATTGATTCCAGTCCGACCGACAGTCTGATGTAATCCTCCGTTACGCCGGTCTCTTTTTGTTCCTCCGGAGTCAACTGCTGGTGAGTTGTTGAGGCCGGGTGGATAACCAGGCTTTTCGCGTCCAGGATGTTGGCCAGGTGCGAAAAGAGTTTGACCGAATTTATGAACTTTTTTCCGGCTTCAAGCCCGCCCTTAATTCCAAATCCAACGATGGCGCCGTAGTTGCCCTTCAGATACTTTTCGGCAAGCGCGTGGTTGGGGTTGTCTTCAAGGCCGGGGTAGTTTACCCAGGCGACTGCAGGGTGCTTTTTCAGGAAACGAGCGACCGCCAGCCCGTTTTCGGAATGTTTAGCCTGCCGCAGCGGAAGCGTTTCCAGTCCCTGAAGGAACAGGAACGCGTTGAACGGGCTTAGGGCCGGGCCAAGGTCCCGCAGCAGTTGCACGCGCGTCTTGATGATGAACGCGACGTTGCCGAGGCCGGGAAAATTTCCGAAGACTTCCCAGAACTTCAGGCCGTGGTAACTTGGGTCCGGTTCGGTAAATTCCGGGAACCTTCCGTTGCCCCAGTTGAACTTTCCGGAATCGACAATGATGCCGCCGATTGAGGTGCCGTGTCCGCCGATGGCCTTGGTGGCAGAGGTGGCCAGGATGTCCACGCCGTAATCGAACGGCCGCACGATTCCGACGCCCACGGTGTTGTCCACCACAAACGGGATTCCAGCCTCATGCGCCACTTTGGCAATCGCCTCAAAGTCAGGCACGTCCAGTTTCGGGTTGCCGATAGTCTCGGCATAGACCGCCCGCGTCTTTTCCGTGATTGATTTCTTGAACTCGGCGGGTTTTGTGGAATCAACGAACTTCACGTGTCGGCCGAGTTTGGGAAAGGTGTAGTGGAAGAGCTCGTACGTACCGCCGTACAAGTTATTTGCCGAGACAATCTCGTCTCCCACCTGTGTAATTGCCAGCAGCGCGAGTGTTTCCGCCGCCTGACCGGACGCAACCGCCAGGGCGCCGGTTCCTCCCTCAATCTGTGCGACGCGTTGTTCAAAGACGTCGTTGGTCGGGTTCATAATCCGGCTGTAAATGTTCCCGAATTCTTTGAGCGCGAAGAGGTTGGCCGCGTGGTCCGTATCTTTGAATACGTACGACGTAGTCTGATAAATCGGCACTGCGCGTGCTCCTGTTACGGGATCAGGTACCTGGCCCCCGTGCAGCGCAATGGTTTCAAACCTCAAACCGTTTTTCTTTTCTTCCGACATTTGTAACCTCCATTTGTTGTGGGGAAGGGGCGGCGCGCTGCCCCTTCCCCGTTTCTTATCCGGTAACCTTAAAACGAATACTGGGCGCTCAGCACGAAACCTTCGCCCAAGCCGGCTTTGCTGGTTGATTTTTCATCTCCCGCGTTGAGATAAGCGGCTATGAGCGAAAGGTTTTTGTTTGCCAGGTAGGCAAGGTGCGCGTTCCAGTAATCGGCGTTCTTGTAATCGTTGAATTCCGCTCCCTGTTTGTATTCCACACCCAGCACCAGGTTATTGGTTACGATTATGTCGGCGTTGCCGAAGAAGACCGTGTCGCTTTCATCGTCATAACCGAACACCCCGGTGGCCCTACCGCTGGTCTGGAGTATGCCTCCGGAAATCAGGACCGGTTTAGGCAGCTGTGTAATCAGTTTGGTTACAACAAGGTACCCATCGGTCCCGCTGTCATCAACGCTTGATCCGGTCGGGAGGTCAAGGCCGGACGTGCTTTTCCAGACGCCGCCGACGGATACCGCCGGGATGAACTTATTGCCACCGGCATTTTCCGGAACCAGCAGCAGTTTGGCTCCTAAATTGTTCTTGTGCAGGTTATTGGTTAGAGCCGAGACGGCGATGGTTTCGTAACTGTACGAAATTTCCAGATGCTTGAACAACGTATCCGAGATTCCGATGCTTGTCCAGTCGGTCTTTACGCCTTTTGCCGGAAGGCTGACGTACCAGATTCCAAACCTCGGCTTGCTGAAGGCTTGGGTGTCGGTCCCGCTGGAATCTAAGGCCGGATAGGCCAGCGGGTTTAAAGCCACTCCGCCGACTCCTTCGATATTGGTGAACGGAACTCCTGCGTACGCAATGCCTGACGATAGGGCGACCGCCAGTACCGCAATTCCAAAAACTAACTTAACGAACTTCATTCAAATCTCCTGAGGTTGCGCCTGATCTTCCAGTCGTTTGGTCATCTCGGCTTTTGTTCTCTTTTTGTTTTTCCGGTGGTCCGGTGCAGTCAAACACTATTTTTGGATTAGATACCACCTCCTTTCTCAATCAGCCAGGCGCTTTCATAACGTTCCTTTTCCGCTATTTCCGTCTGGACTATTCTGGAATTGTGGACCGTAATTGTAATTGAACCGTATTTAATACTTAGTATTTTTTTGGCGATATCGCTTACAATCGATTCGTTTATGCTTTTTTTGTTCTCTTCCATGCACTCTCCTTCGGTCGCCATAGCCCTGCGCTGCGGCGACCTTGAAATAAAAAAGCCCGTTACCTTTTTTGTCTGGTAACGGGCTTTTTAAATCTTTCTTTTTGAAGAATCCAATGTTACATAAATTGGCTTCTCCTCGTTACCAGCGAGAATTTCCGCATACAGCAACACATGACCATGCGGACTTTCTGCTGGCGGATGATGTAGTCCTTTTCAGGACTGATTCCTTTTTCCGTTTTTTGATTTATCTTTATCATTTTGATGATTGATTACTATTCTAATGATTTTGGTAATATTATAATCTTACAAAACAAATCTTGTCAAGTCTTTTTCTTAAATCAATGGTTTTAGTTCAAATTTATCCAGCCAGTTTCTTTGCCAGCCGCGCAATACGGTCGCCCAACGCTAGACACTGTTCTTTCGCCCGCTGGTCCGGCATGCCGATCGCCACCGGTCCGTAATGATCCCCGCCGTAAGAACCCTGGACAACCATTCCGTGAATAAGCATCGCCTCCAGAATACTTAGAATGGTTGTTTCGTTGCCGCCGCCGATGTTGGCTGCGGAACTGAAAGCGCTGCCGACTTTTCCCTCTAGTTTTCCGTGGAACTTCACGCTCTCGTCCAGGAGTTTCTTTACTTCCCAGGCAAGCGTACCGTAGTAGGTGGGCGAACCGATAATGATGCCGTCGTAACCAAGCAGGTCTTCTGGCTTGACCTCGGCAACTTCCTTCAGGTTAACCTCGGCGCTTTTGTCTTTGGCTCCCCGCGCCACCATCTCCGCCATCTTTTTGGTATTTCCGCTCCGGGAGTAATAGATCACCAGTATTTTAGCCATTATTCACCTCTTAAGTAGTCAGAAATCATTTTGGTTTAGACCCAAAAACCTTTATACTTACAACCGAACCTGCAATTTCTCTTAACTTTTCGGCTGGTATGTTTAAATCTTCAATGACCGCTTTTGCGGTTGGGTCGTTAGCCATAAATTCAACCGGAAATGCCGCTTCTTCGAGTATCCGTACCTCCTGAAATCCCGCCGCCCTTATTGTTCTCAAGTATTCGTCTTTCTTTGTCGTTCCGGCAAGACAGCCGACATACGCCTGAATAGAATTTTTGAGGCAACCTGGGAGTTCCTTTACCAAAACAAGGTCGGAAACCATCAATTGACCTCCCGGTTTCAGAACCCGGAATGCCTCCCGGAAGACTTTTTTCTTATCCGGCGACAGGTTTATAACGCAGTTTGAAATAACCATATCAACGGAATTTTCAGCAACAGGCAGGCTCTCAATTTCCCCGAGCCTGAACTCAACATTTCCGTAGCTGCCTTTCTTAGCGTTCTCTCTCGCTTTTTCAATCATCTCCGGCGTCATATCCACACCGATGACCTTGCCGCTTTTGCCGACTTTTTTGGCGGCAAGGAAAGAATCGAAGCCCGCACCCGAACCAAGGTCAAGGACGGTTTCGCCCTCTTTTAGGGAAGCGAACGCGAGCGGATTACCGCATCCAAGGTTCAGGTTTGCGCCTTCAGGAACCGCCCCAATCTCTTCCTGGGTGTACCCGATTTTTTTGCTGATGTTTTCGGTAGAGTATCCGGGCGAATAACAAGAACTGATTTTCTTGGCTATTCCGGCGTAGCCTTTTCTTACCGCTTTCTTTATCTCTTTCTCATCCATTTGCTGCCTCCATAGTTATTTCTTCAATATTTCTCCCATGATCGGCCCGAGCATCTCTTCTACCATGCCGGCAAGGCTCTCGGCTTTAATTAAAGAGATGCAGCAAGTTTTTTCTTTTCCCCAGCTTACAATCGCCAACTTATCACCCGGCCGAATGCCCGCCTTATCTCTGATTTCTTTGGGGAGCACCATCTGTCCCCGTTTGTCAACGCTAATCAGCGATTCAACCTTGCAGCAACCCAATTCTTTGCCCAGCAGTGCACAACCCGAGTTTTTCTTTTTTTGCTTAGCCATTTACGCCTCCCTTTTTTATCAGCATAAGCTGATTATTCATAATATTCTGCTTATACTGAAATTGTAGCATCATCTGAAATACGCTGTCAAGTTTTGTTATTGTGCGACGTGGCAGCGCCCGGAAACTTATGCGCGATTTGCCGGGCGCTGCAACTGGAGGGGTGTTACTTTGATAGTTTCCGTTTTATTTCCTGAGCGGCTTTCCTACCCGAAAACAACATTCCCCCGAAAGTAGGTCCCATACGCGGTATGCCGTATACGGAAGCCGCCGCCATTCCGACCGCAAAGAGACCGGGGTGTATTTCGCCTGTTTTTTCCACGACGAGGTTCTCTGAGGTGTTGACATCCATCGGGCCGTAACCTTGTAGTTTCAGCAAACCTCTTTTTTCCAGGCTTTTGGCTACCCAGGCGTCATGGCCGGTGGCATCGATTACGACTTTTGTTTCCAGGGCGATGGGGTCGACGCAGGTGATTTGCCTGGGCAGGGCGGAAACCGGAGCCCAGTTAATTACCGCTCCTTCCACCTGGTTGTTGCGGTAAACCACATCGTCAAATTTGGTGAGGTTCAGAATTCTGGCCCCGGAATCGCAGGCGGCGGAGATGAGTTTTGAACAGGCGGTTGGACCGTCCGCGGTAAACAGGCCGTCCGTTGCTTTTTTGTAAGGTATCTTTAACTCGTCAAGAAACTTATCGGCCGGGGCCCGGAAGGTCAGTGTATTCATGAAATAACCGCCGACCCAAAAACCCCCTCCGATGTAGTTGTTACTCTCAATCACCAATGTTTTCAGTCCGGCGTTTGCCAGGTCGCGCGCCGCTATCAGTCCGCTCGGTCCACCCCCAACTACGATGACGTCCGAAACGATATACTCGTCAAACCACCGGCTGAATTCTTTGACAATCGCCCGGCTTACCTGCGCCTCCGTTATCTTGCTGAACATCTTCCTCCTTCGTCCGCCGTAGCAAGGATGCCTCGTAGCGGCAGAGCCGCTTGGAACGAGGCATCCGTATTGCGAAGGCGGGCCTTTTGACCTGAAGAGGATAAATCGCGGAGGCAATAAAAAACCCCTTAGGCAGGCGGTATCGCATGCAATAAGGGGTGTCCAGGTTCATGCTTCTTCCCTCCGCTGGTATTACCCAGATCAGGTTCTGCGGGTTATCTGTTTACTTCTCAGAACTCTCAGGCCGCTCTTACGACCTCCCCGTTTAATTATTGATAATATTAAAGCATACCTGCGCTGTTACTGTCAAAATTTTGCAGCGTTAGAACGAGTACGAAAGGCCGATGGTTATCACCGGATAGAGCTGGAACTGGTCGGCGTCGTCCTTGTATGTTTTTATTTGTTCCGCGATGTTGTTGTCCAGTTCCGTTTGCAGAAGGGGGTCGCTCGCGGTGGCGCGGAGACTGACGTCCGGCGAACCGACGTAGGCAACACCGAGGTCTGCGGAAAAATACCAGTGCGAAGAGGCGTGAACGGCGTTGCCCCACCCGATTCCAATATAAGGGCCGACCGTGTTGTCGAAATCAATCTTGCCGCGGATGTCAGTGACGGCGTAATCAACGTCGTTAATAGTCACGGTCTTGTTCTGGTCTGAGATTTTCAGATAATTGTCGGTGAACATCACGCCGCCCGAAACACGGAAGCCGCTGTCTTTAAAAGGATGCCAGTCGAGCAGTATCGGGACATTGAGCAGGTTAATGTCGGCGTCCGCTTCGTTGATGTCCTGAGTTGTATTAAAAGCGCTGACCCCGGCACGCAGGTTGAGATTATCGTTCAGCTTGAACGTTAAGTCACCGCCCGCGCCGGTTGTTCCGCCTTTGAGCGTTAAGCCGACCCCGGCCTGCGCGATGGAACCCAACCCTAAGATTACCGCAAAACCCGCCACCGCCGCGCACAAATTCCTCACTCTTTTCATTTGGCCTCCCGGCATAAAATGCTGTTTAGTACTGCGCATTCGTTTCTTATTTATCATATTATACTTCAAGGCATGTGTCTGTCAACTAAAAAGTTCCAAAACTATCATTTTTCACCCGGAAACTCTAGTTTTTAAAACAAGCCAAATAACGAAAACGATTTGACGTTCCCGCCGTTTGACTGATAACATATTTTCGCGAATGGCAGAAAACCGGAAGTTAATGATAAGGGACTTGGCCAGGGTGGAGAGGCCCCGGGAGAAATTAATTAAGTATGGTCCGGCGCGTCTTTCCAACCGGGAATTGCTGGCTATTATTTTAAGGACCGGCGGCAAGAACGAAAACGCGCTTGATTTGGCCGGCCGGGTACTCCGGAATTGTAAATCCGAGGGATTGTCTTTTGCGTCTTACGCTGAAATTCGGAAAATTTCCGGCATCGGACCGGCCAAGGCGTGCGAGATTCTGGCCTGTTTTGAACTGGGCCGGCGCTTCTTAAAGGGGAAAATTTCCAGCCTGTTCCTGAAACCGGAGGACGTCTGGAAAGAACTGAAAGACATAAGAGGATTAAAAAAGGAGCATTTTGTCATTTTTTATCTGGACAGCCGCAACCAGGAGATAAAACGGGAGATTATTTCCGTGGGTTCGCTCAATGCCAGCCTGGTTCATCCGCGGGAAGTTTTTGAACCGGCGGTGAGCAGTCATGCCGCTCAGGTTATTATGGCGCATAATCATCCCTCCGGAAACCCGGAGCCGTCCCGGGACGACCTGGAGATTAACCGGAGATTGGTGGAGGCCGGAAAGATTTTGGGCATAGAAGTGATAGACCACATAATCGTGACCGCAACCGGCTACTTGAGCTTTAAAGAAAAAGCTTTGATTTAAAATGGCTGCTTCCGCGAACCAATCTTTTTTGGTCAGGGGTTTTGAACCGGCGGACCGGACCAGGATAAGAGCGATTAGTTGCGCAACCGCGTTTCACGGAGTGCTGCCGGAGCGTACCTGCCGGGTTGATTGCCGTCTTCTGGCCGACCTGCTGACCCGTTATTACACCGATTGTGAGCCGGAATCTATTCTGGTGGCAGAATCCGGGGGCAGGGTAGTGGGCTATATAATGGGAGCGGTCAGCACCAGAAGTTTTTCCCGCGCGATGCTCCGGTTGGTTCTGTTCAAGACAATTCCGGGAATTTTGCTCGGCCGCTACCGGATAAACAGCCAGGGACTGGTCATTTTGGCGGTTCTGCTGGCCGGTACGGTAAAAGGAGAACGCGACCCGGATTTGGAAGAAGAATACCCGGCCCATTTGCATATTAACATTGACGATGAATGCCGGCAGGCTGGTTTGGGTTCAAAACTCATGACCGCCTGGTTCCAACGTCTTAAGGAAAAACAGATTAAAGGCGCGCATCTTAGCACGAATTCCGCCAACGAAGGAGCCATCAGGTTCTTTCGGCGTTTTGGTTTTCAGCGGTGTCATCGCCGGCGCTCCACCTTTTGGAGCTTTGCTTACGGCCGGCCGGTGTATGTTGAAATTTTCGCCCGGAAGACATTTTCCGTTTAGTCCGCAATCTTTTTTCCGATTTTATTTTGGCTGCGATTTGACAGTGTACCAACCAGACGGTATAATATGTTTCAATAATCAAGCGAAACATTTATGGGTAAAAGAAAAAATTCTTACGATAATATTCTGAACGCGGCGGAAGCGGTTGTGCTGAAAGTGGGGGCCGCCCACATGACGCTTGATTCCGTAGCCCGGAAGGCCGGCGTCAGCAAGGGAGGTCTGCTGTACAATTTTTCCACCAAAGAGATTTTGTTAAAGGCGATGGTAAGCCGTTTGATTCGCTGTTTTGAGGAAGAACGGATAAAAAAGATAGCTAAAATGAAAGAGGAGCCGGCGCGGGAAATTAAAGCGCACATTCTTTCCATGCTTGCCCGGAACTGTCGGACCGACCGGAGTGCGTCCGCCTTGCTTGCCGCTATCGCGTATAACCCTAAATTAGTTGAGCCCATCCGTAAAGACGGTCTGAAATTTATGGCGGAGATTACTACGCCCGGGCTTGGATTTGAGCGAAAAGCCATTATTTTGCTTGCGGCGATGGGACTCCATTTGCAGGAGGTCCTGCAGGTGTCCTGTCTGAACGAGAAACAACGTAAAGGCGTAATTACCGAATTACTTCGGCTGTCCGAAGGATAAATTTTGACGAAGGCGGGCTTACAAACAGACAATATTTTTGTAGGGGCGGGGTTACATCCCCGCCCGCGGGAGGGGCACAGCCCCTCCCCTACATTGCAAGGGAGTCAATTATGGACAGAAACGTTTTGAGAAAAAGAACCGGTCTGCCGGTTTTCGTTCCTATGCTTATCATTTTGTTTTTTCTTCCCGGGTGTTCCGGCAAGAAAGAAAAAACATTGCCGGTGGCGGAGAAGGTGCCGGTGACCGCGGTGGCAGCAACGACGAAGGATGTTCCCGTAAAATTGACCGCCATCGGAAACGTCCAGGCCTATTCCACCGTTTCGGTTACCTCGCGGGTTACCGGGCAGCTGCTTAACGTATATTTCACCGAAGGTCAGAGTGTTGCCAAAGGGCAGAGACTTTTCCTGGTTGACCCGGAACCAAAAAAGATAACCGTCAGCCGTATGGAAGCGGGACTGGCCGGGAACAACGCACAACTTCTTAACGCCCGGGTGGAGGAGCGCCGTTACGCAGAGTTGGTAAAGAAAGGATTTGTCGCCCAGGCGGATTACGATAACATCCACACCCAGATGGCTGCGTTGGAGGCAATGGTACAGGGTGCAACCCAGGACTTGGAAAACGCCCGGCTTCAGTTGAGTTACTGCACGATTTACGCCCCGATATCCGGTCGGACCGGAAACCTGCTGGTACACCAGGGTAATCTGGTGGGCGTGGAACCCCTGGTGGTTATTAACCAGATTCAGCCGGTCCTGGTTACTTTTTCCATCCCGGAGCAGCGCCTGACTGAAGTCAGGGAATTTATGAAAAGCCATACCTTGAAAGTGGAAGCGGTTTTATCCGGAAGCCAGCCGCGTTCACTCTTTGGTTCGCTCACTTTTATCAATAATGCGGTCACCGCCAACACTGGTACCGTCGAACTGAAAGCCGTTTTTAATAATAGGGAAAACCTGCTTTGGCCGGGGCAATTTGTGAGCGTGGTCTTAAGTCTGACCACCCTGAAGAATGTGGTGGTCGTTCCCGCTCCGGCGGTCCAGATGGCCAGCGACGGACAGTTTATCTTTGTGGTCAAACCGGATTCTTCGGTGGAAAAACGGCTGGTTGAAGCGACGGCGGTTTCGGAGACCGAGATGATTGTGGAAAAAGGAATCAGCCCGGGAGAAACGGTGGTGACCGACGGACAGCTGCGCCTGATTCCCGGAGCAAAGGTAACGATTAAAGGCCAGAAATAATGTAGTGCGACCCTTTAAGGTTTTTAATGGTGTCATCCTGAGCCTTTTTTGCGAAGGATCTCGTTTTTAACAGCGAGATTCTTCGGCTAACGCCTCAGAATGACAGGCAGAAAAACAATGAGTATATCTGAAATATTTATCCGTCGTCCGGTGGCAACGGTTTTAATCAGCATTGCCATTTTGCTGGCCGGTGTTGTTGGGTTTAAACTCCTTCCGCAGAGTACCATGCCCAATATCGACCTTCCCACCATCCAGGTTACCGCTGCTTTGCCGGGCGCCAGCCCGGAAACGATGGCTTCTTCGGTCGCCACTCCGCTGGAAAAAGAATTTTCCGCCATTTCCGGATTGGACTCCATGAATTCCACCAGTTCTACCGGGATGACCCAGATAACCCTGCAGTTTAATCTCAGCCGTAAAATCGACGCGGCCGCCCAGGATGTTCAGGCAGCCATATCCATAGCTTCCTATCAACTACCCAGCGATATGCCTGCTCCGCCTTCATACCAGAAGATTAATCCGGCGATTCAGCCGATTCTGTTTCTGAACGTTACTTCGGAAACGATGCCTCTTTCCAGGGTAAATTATTACGCATCAAAATATATTTCCCAACGTCTTTCCATGGTAGACGGTGTCGCGCAGGTTCAGGTCTACGGGGCGCAGAAATACGCGGTCCGGATTCAACTCGACCCGGAGAAACTGGCCGCGCACTCGGTTGGAATGGACGAGGTCGTAGCCGCTATTAAAGCAGGGAACGTAAATTTGCCCACCGGAGTTTTGAACGGCAGCGCCAGGACTTTTACCGTTGAATCGAACGGACAACTGGAAAACGCCGACGCCTACCGTAATTTGATTATTGCTTATCGCAACGAATCTCCGCTGCGCCTGGGAGAGGTTGCGCAGGTGATTGACAGCGTGGAGGAGATTAGGACGGCCGCCTGGTTAAACAATGACCAGCGTGCCCTTGTGCTGGCTATCCAGCGCCAGCCCGGCACCAATACGGTGGCCGTGGTGGACCGGGTCAGAAAATTGCTGCCGGAGCTCCAGGCACAACTGCCGGCCTCAATAAAATTAGAAATTTTCTTTGATATGTCCCAATCCATCCGGGAGTCGGTACGCGAGGTTAAATTCACCCTGCTTATCACGATGCTCCTGGTGATAATGGTGATATTCCTCTTTTTGCGGAATGTGCCGGCGACCGTCATTCCGGGCGCGGCGCTGGCTATGTCCATCATCGGCACTTTTGCCGTAATGTATTTTTCCGGTTTCAGCCTGAATATTCTTTCCCTGATGGCCCTGTCTCTCTGTACCGGTTTTGTGGTTGACGACGCCATCGTCATGCTGGAAAATATCGTCCGGCACGTGGAGCATAAGGAAGAGCCCTATCAGGCCGCTCTGAACGGGTCGAAGGAGATCGGTTTTACGATTATCGCCATGACGCTTTCGCTGGTGGTGGTTTTTGTTCCGGTCCTTTTTATGGGAGGGGTATTAGGGCGCATCTTTAAGGAATTCGCGGTTACCATCAGCGCGGCAATCCTTATTTCCGGGTTTATCTCCCTGTTTCTTACGCCCATGCTGTGCAGCCGTTTCCTGAGAGTCCACCCGGTCGGTGAGAAGCATAACCGGTTTTATAATTACTTGGAAAACGGTCTGGCTTGGCTGCGGCTTGGATACGAAAAGAGCCTGCGGAAGGTTATGGAGTACCGGTTGGTCACCATCGTGATTGGTTTTGTGGTTTTAATTGCCACCGGTTTTCTTTTCGCAAGAATACCCAAAGGTTTTATTCCGAACGAAGACTGGAACGTTCTTCTTACCCAGACCGAAGCTGTCCAGGGGATATCTTTTGATTCCATGGCTGCTCATCAGCGGGCGGTGGCCGAGGTCATCGGACGTAATTCCAACGTTGAAATGATAATGCACGTGGTCGGTTTTATGGGTACCGCCAACACCGGCTTTATGTTCGTGCGCTTGAAGCCCAGGGTTGAGCGTACCCTGGACGCGGACGGAGTGATTGAATCGTTGAGAGGGGAAATCTCCGGAATTCCGGGTATTAAGGTCTTTATGCAGAACCCGCCGGCAATTCCCATCGGCGCCCACGAGATGAAGAGCCCGTATCAATTTACACTGCAGAGCCCGAATACCGCTGAACTCTACCGTTATACCGAAATACTGGAAGAAAAGATGAAAGGCATAGAAGGGATTCAGGATGTTTCCAGCGACCTTCAGATGCAGAACCCGCAGGTTAAAGTGGAGATAGACCGGGATAAGGCTTCGGCGTTGGGTATCTCTTCCTACCAGATTGAAGACCTGCTTTTCAGCGCTTACGGTTCCCGGAAAGTTTCCACCATCTTTATGCCGGAGGACCAGTATAACGTAATACTGGAATTACAGGACCAGTATCAGCGGGACCCATCGGCGCTGTCAAAACTTTACCTGCATTCTAATACCGGCGCTTTAATTCCGTTGAGCGCGGTGGTAAAGACGGGGCAGAGCGTAGGACCGGTATCGATTAACCACCAGGGTCAGCTTCCGTCGGCAACAATAGCATTTGGTCTGAAACCCGGAATATCTTTGGGAGGTGCCAGCGCCGCGGTAAAGAAAATGGCAATCGAGACCCTGCCGACCAGCATCAACGGAAATTTTCAGGGAACAGCCCAGGTTTTTCAGTCTTCCGCCAAGGGTTTTCTCTGGCTTTTCCTGGGGGCAATTTTAATCATTTATATAGTCCTGGGAATTCTTTACGAAGATTTTATTCATCCGATTACGATTTTAAGCGGGCTTCCGTCCGCCGCGTTCGGCGCGTTGCTGGCTCTTTTAATCTTTAGGATGGAACTGAATATTTACGCGATAGTGGGAATTTTGATGCTGATTGGAATCGTGAAGAAGAATGCTATTATGATGATTGATTTTGCGGTTCAGGGGATGAGAAACGAGGGAAAGAGCGGGAAAGAGGCGATTCTTGACGGCTGTCTGATTCGTTTCCGGCCCATTATTATGACTTCAACCGCTGCTTTCATCGGCTCTTTGCCGATAGCGATTGGGCTTGGCGCTCACGCGGCCGGCCGGCGTCCTCTGGGATTGGCGGTGGCCGGCGGCCTTTTGTTTTCGCAGATACTGACCCTTTATTTGACCCCGGTCTTCTTTACCTATATGGAGGATTTCAAAAAGTGGCTGAAGCGGTTTTCCCGGCATAAAAATTTATAAATTATTTGGACGCAGATTTTCGCAGATAACCGCAGATACAGATTAAAGAATTGCTTTAAATAAGTACCTTAAAATTATCGTCTGATCCTTATCCCGTAGTTTCTGAGCTTATCTGCGTCCAAAGGAAATTCTTAGGTAATTAAATTATTTCAGGAGGTTGTTGTGGTGAAAATAAAATATATTTTTCTGATTGTTTGTATTCTTTTCGCCGGTTGTTTTTCGGTTCGGGCGGAAGAGGCCATCGCGAAAAATTCAACCCTTACCCTTGACCAATGTATTCGGGTCGGACTGCAAAACCACCCGGATATCGCGGCCTATGCCGGCAATGTCAATGTCTACCAGGCCCGGGTCGGTCAGGCCAGGTCTGCTTATTATCCTCATTTTAGTTTAACATCCGGATATTCCCGCGATAAAATGACTCCGCCCCCGACTATGCCTGAGATGTTGAGTTATTCCGTTGGTCTTTACCTCAACCAGAACATTTATGATTTTGGCCAGACCGGCAGCAAGGTAAAAATTCAGAATCTAAATCTGGGAGCCGCCGCTTTGGACCTGGACGCGGTTTCAAACCAGGTTGCCCTGAATATAAAACAATCCTATTACGCGGTATTGAAGGCGGAGAAGAATAAGGAGGTGGCTGAAGAATCTGTCCGGGTGTTTGGAAAACATCTTGACCAGGCGAAGGCGTTCTTTTCCGTGGGGCAGAAACCCCGTTTTGACGTTACCCGGGCCGAGGTGGATTTAAGCGGCGCAAAATTAGGGCTCATTAAGGCCGAAAACGCTTTGAAGGTTGCCCGGGTGACGCTGAATAATGCCATGGGCGTTCCGTCTGCCCCGGAGTATTCAATTGAGGATAATCTTTCGTTCCAGAAATATCAGGTGACCATGGAAGAGGCGCTGGCCAGGGCGTACTCAAACCGGCCGGACCTGAAAGGGGTCGTTGTCCGGAAAGAGGCGGCGCTGGAATCGGTCAGGTTGGCCCGTAAGCAGTATTTGCCCGTTATTTCCGGAACCGCGAGTTACTCGCAGGGGAATGACGAGTTTCCGCTTAAAGAAGGATGGGGTGTCGGCGTTAATCTGGCGGTACCGATTTTTAATGGGTTTGAAACCAAAAACCGGGTGGCGGAGGCTAGAGCGGCCGAGACGGTTCTGCGGGCAAACGAAGAATCGCTCCGGCAGTCCATCATACTTGAAGTACAGCAGGCGTATCTGGGTTTACGGGAAGTGGAAGACAGTGTTTCTACTTCAGAGCTTCTCGTAAGGCAGGCGCGGGAAAGTTCCGAGATTGCCCAAGGCCGGTATGATGCCGGCGTGGGAAGCCCGCTTGAAGTTACCGACGCGCAGATTACTTACGTGGAAGCCCGGCAGAATTATATTGAGACGCTTTATCAATATCAGGTTGCCCGGGAATCGCTTCAGAAAGCCATGGGACTTCAATAGAAAAGGAGGGGAAAATGGCCGAGTGTTTTTTTCACATGGGGAGACCGGCGGTAACTCGTTGTAAACAGTGCGGGAAACCGCTTTGTTCCGACTGCCGCCTGGTGACCGAAGACGGTCTTTTTTGCGGTGACAAGTGCGCGCAGACCGCCAGTGTTTTTGCGAAAAGGTCACAGAATTTGGAAGAGAAGAGATCGGCGCGGCGCAAAGGGGTTCCGGCCGGGTTGATTAGATTTATTATATTTGTGATTGTTGTCGTGGTCGTTTATAATTTAGGTAAGCAGCTTATAGCCCAGGGATTTGTGGAAAAGTTACTGCAAACCATTAAAAGAACCGGGTAGCGGGGAGGTTCCATGCCAACTGACGATTTTAACGAAAAAACAAATTCGAGAGTCAGCCAAAAAGAAGGCCGGGACATTCGCGGAGGGCAGACCGAAGAAGACCAGACAGCGGCTGTACAGCTTTCCAATATCGTAAATCAGGCGATTAGTTCCAAAGCAACTGACATTCACCTGGAAGTAGAAGAAAACGGACCTAAGCTCCGCTACCGGATTAACGGCATCCTTTATGAGTTTCCGGCGCCTTCCGCCGAACTTTACTCCCGCGTTATTTCCCGGTTGAAGGTCCTCTCCGACCTTGATGTTTCCGAAAAGAGAATTCCGCAGAGCGGCTATGCTTCCTACCGGGCCGGAGACCGGAAGATTGACATGAGAATTTCCATCTTCCCTTCCATTTTTGGCGAGTCTTCATCTATCCGCGTTTTGGACCGCAACAATATCGTCCTGGGTTTTGACCGGCTTGGGTTTTCCCCGGAGATACTGCCGCAGTATCTCCGTCTGCTGGAATTGACTTCCGGAATGGTCCTGGTAACCGGACCGACCGGCGGGGGAAAGACTACCACGTTGTATGCTTCGCTTAACAAAATTCGGAACGGACGGAAAAAGGTTATTACGCTTGAAGACCCGGTGGAGTATCATATTGCCGGCGTTACCCAGGGGCAGATAAATCCCAAAGCCGGTTTCACTTTCGCGGCCGGATTGAGGTCAATCTTGCGGCAGGACCCGAACGTGGTTATGGTCGGTGAAATTCGGGATACCGAAACCGCGGCTACCGCCATGCAAATTTCTTTAACGGGTCAGATGGTTTTTGCCACGCTTCACACCAATACCGCCCCGGGCGCGGTAACCCGGCTCCTGGATATGGGAATTGAGCCCTATCTGGCGGGTTCCTCTCTGGTGGGTGTAATCAACCAGACGCTGGTGGGCCATATTTGTCAGAAATGCAAAGAAGAGTATCAGCCGGACCCGGATATTTTGGTCGAAGCAGCCGGTGATTTGGAGAAGTTCGGGAAGATAAAATTTTTACGGGGCAAGGGTTGTCCGAATTGCAACCAGTCCGGTTATCAAGGAAGGATTGGACTGTATGAACTCATGGTTATCAATTCTCGGCTCCGGGCGACAATTTTGCGGAAACCTTCTACGGAAGAGGTGACCGGCGTGGCTCTTGAATCCGGTATGATAACGATACGGCAGGACGGCTTGAAAAAAGTGGCCGAAGGTATCGTTACGATTGAAGACATGGTTCAGGTTACCCGTCGCGAATAGTCCGATTCGTCTTCATTCATATAGCGGCGTTGGCCGCGCGTCAGCTTCCTCGGCGTACTTCCGTGTACGCCTTCGTTGTTTACTTCTCGCCGCCTTGCTCTATTTCTGAATACGAATCGGTGTACAATTTATGTTTATCAATAATTATAAGCGGTTGCTAAAAGCGGCGCAGGTTGGGGACGCCGCTAAAATCGGCGTCCTGATAGATAGAAAAGCCGATGTTAACGTCCGGAACAGCCGCGGGCTTACGGCTTTGCTGATTGCGGCGCGAAACGGCTGCGAAGACGCGGTAAAGGTTTTGCTCTCCGGCGGCGCGGATGTGAATGCCGCAGACGAGCAGGGAAATACCGCCCTGATAACGGCGGTGGAGCAGAATTATTTGGAAATCGTAAAGACGCTATTGGCGGGAGACGCGGTAGCGGACCGTTGCAATCATGGGGGCGAGACGGCTTTGATGACGGCTTCCAGGAAAGGTTTTGCCGAAATAGCGGAGTTGTTGATAAAAGGCGGAGCAGATGTTAATCTTAAAGACAAAGAAGGCGTCACGGCTCTGATGCTGGCGGCGGCGCGCGGCCACACCGGGACAGTCCGGATGTTGATAGAAGGCCGGGCGGATTTGAATGCCCGGAACAATATTGGTTTTACCGGTCTGATGTTTGCCTGCTGGAAGGGACGGACCGAAACGGTGAAGGCGTTGCTCGCCGGTGGCGCGGATGTTAATGTTAAGAAAGAGGACGGTGTTACCGCCATGATGTCCGCGGCTGTCGCCGGGCACGCGGAGATTGTTCAGATAATCAAGGATGCCGGCGCCAAAGGATGAGGTCCCTAATATGAAAATATTTCGTGCTGTTGTGTTCAGGTCAGCTCTTACCTTTCTTCTGACGGTGACCGCGTGTTTGACATGCGGCGCCGCGCCGCGTGTAGGTTCGCCCGAAAATCCTTTCGTGCTTACATCTACCACCCCGACTCTTCGTTGGGAAAAAGTTCCCGGCGCGGATTTGTACGCCCTGTACGTCAGCCGGTATCCTTACGAGTCGAAAGATATTGTTTTTAAGAATGAGTTGCTGAAGAAGACATTTTTTAAGGTTCCGGACGGGTGCCTGGTTGACGGCGAGCGATACTGCTGGAACGTCACGGTCCGGAAAAAGTCCGAATGGAGGGATTCTTCCGAACCTTTTTATTTCCGGGTTAAACTCAATAAACCGACGGCCCGGGATTGGTACCGGCAGGGAAACGCTGCTTTCGAAAGAGAGGAATACGATACGGCGCTGCGTTGTTACACGAAATTGATTGAAATGGAACCGGATTTGGCCGAGGCTTATCACGTTCGCGGTACGGTTTATGGAGCTAAGAGCGAATACGAAAAGGCTTTGACCGATTTTGACCGCGCGATTCGGCTGGACCCTGATTACGGCGAGGCTTATTACGGCAGGGCGATAGTCTATTCCGCGCAGCAGGAATACGGTAAAGCGGCGGCGGATATTACAAAATCCAAGGCCCTGGGTTTTCCGGTCAACCCGAAGATGGTTGAATTGCTGCTTAAGGTTACCGGGGTCAAGGAATAGCAAGGTTCTACCGCTGCCGGTAAGCCGCCGCCCGGCGTTTTTTCACAGGTATAATTAAACAGAATTCGGGAAAATGTTATCTAATCAATTATGTTAATTATGCGGAGAAAGACGGCGCTTTTTGTTTTTGCTGCCCTGTTGTTATTTCAAACTAAAATAATTTTAGCCGGCCCGATTCAGACGGGTGACCGCCTTACTTTGGAAAAATGTCTGGATATTGCCCGGACAATGAATCCGCAAATACTGACCGCGGAACAGGCGGTAAACGCAAGTCAGAGCAGAATCGGCCAGGCAAAGGCAAACTATTATCCTCAGCTAAACGTATCTTCCGGATACAATCACGGCTGGTCTTCGACCGGAACCGCCTCGGGTTCTTCGGACCAGTTTTCAGCCAATATCGGAGTCAGCCAGAATATCTGGGATTTCGGCAAGACATCCACCCAGGTAAAAGTTTCCAACCTAAACCTGGATTCGGCTTCTTTCAACCTCGGTAATGTCTCCAGCCAGATAGTCCTGCAGGTAAAACAATATTATTATCAACTTCTCCAGGCTCAGAAGGCCGAAGGAGTTTCCCGGGAGGCCGTGGCGCAATACCAGAAGCATTTGGAGCAGGCGCAGGGATTTTACGAAACCGGCCGAAGCCCCAAGTTTGACGTGACTAAGGCGCAGGTTGATCTCGGTAATGCCAGGCTGGACCTGATAAACGCGGAGAACGCTTCCCGGATTGCCCTGGTTAATTTGAATAATGCCATGGGTCTTTTGGACGCGCCCGAATATACGGTGGAAGACAATCTTGCCCTCCGGCACCCGGAAATTATTCTGGCGGATGCCTTGGAAACCGCCTATCGGAACCGGCCGGACTTGAACGCGGCTGTTACCCAACGCGAAGCAGCCGGTTTATCGGTGGACCTCGTCCGAAAGGGTTACTACCCGACCTTGTCCGGTAGTGCCGGCTACGGCTGGTCCGGCGGAAATTTCCCCCCGGGTAACGATAGTTGGAGCGCCGGAGTTACATTATCCGTTCCGATTTTTAACGGGTTTTCAACTAAGTACAAAGTGGATGAGGCCGGCGCTAATTTTCAAGCGGCCAAGAGCCAGGAAGAGACCGCGAGACAAGGTGTATCTCTTGATGTGAAACAGGCTTATTTAACTCTTCAAAGCGCGGAGGCTAAAATTCCGGTGGCGGAACTGACCGTTACCCAAGCCAGAGAAAATTTGGAACTGGCAAACGGCCGGTACGAGGCCGGAGTCGGCAGTCCGATTGAGGTGACTGACAGTCAGGCGGCTTACAGCCAAGCGCGATATGCCTATATTCAGACCCTTTATCAATATCAGATTGCTCAAGCCGGTCTGGACAAAGCAATAGGAGTACAATAAAAAATGAACAAACCAAACAAAAAGAAAAGATTGCTGGTTTTCGGTTCTATTCTCGCGATTTTGTTTTTGGTCATTCTGGCGGTTAAAATCGCGAAAAACAAGGAATCGGCGCCCAAGTTCCGCACCGAAAAGGTGACCCGGGGAGATGTTGTTACCACGGTTACGGCGACCGGCGCCATTAATCCGGTGACCACCGTCCAGGTCGGTACCCAGGTTTCCGGCACCATCAAGCGATTGTTCGTGGATTTTAATTCCACGGTGCGGAAAGGGCAAATGATTGCCCAGATAGACCCGACCTCCCTTGAGGCTCAGGCGGAACAGCAGCGGGCCGGTCTTATTTCCGCAAAGGCTAACGTAATCAAAGCGCAGGCGTCTCTCCTTGATGCCGACCGGACTTATAAACGCGACCAGGAACTCTTTTCCCGGAACCTGATCGCGCGCAGCGAATTGGACGTTGCCGAAACCAACTACCAGGCGAATGTGGCTTCGGTTGACGCGGCCAAGGCCCAGGTGACTCAGGCGCAGGCGTCTCTGAAGTACGTGGAGACCAACCTTGGTTACGCGAGGATAGTTTCTCCGGTGGATGGAATCGTTATCTCCCGCAATGTTGACGTTGGTCAGACGGTGGCCGCCAGTTTTTCAACGCCGACCTTGTTTACTATTGCCCAGGACTTGACCAAGATGCAGATTGACGCCAGCGTGGCGGAAGCGGATATCGGAAGCATCAAAAACGGCCAGCCGGTGGAATTTACCGCCGACGCTTATCCGGAGGATATATTTCACGGCTCGGTCTGGCAAATTAGAAATGCGGCCATAACTGTTTCAAACGTGGTTACCTATGATGTAGTAATCAGGATGGATAATAAGGACTTGAAGTTAAAGCCCGGTATGACCGCCAACATTTCGTTTATTATTTCCACCCGGAAGGGCGTTCTGCGCGTGCCGGACGGCGCCTTAACTTTCATTCCTTCAGACGTTAAATCTAATGGCAAGTCAAAGGATAGGGGGGCAGGGGTCTGGATTCTCCAGGACGGAAAGCCGAACCGAGCCGGGGTGACTACGGGTGAAAGCAACGGTACTTTTACGGAAATTACTTCAGGTCAACTGCAGGAGGGTGGCTTGGTAATAACCGGTTATCTTGTTTCGCCTAAGAATAATTCCGGGAACAACTCAGGGCAGCGTCCGCCCAGAATGTTTTAGCCCAATTCGCCTTCATTCATATAGCGGCGTTGGCTTCGTCAGCAGCTTCCTCGGCGTACTTCCGTGTAAGCCTGCGTCGCTGCTTCCTTGCCGCCTTGTTCTATTTTTGAAGGCGAATTGGTATAAATTTCGGTATAAATTATGACTCTGCTTGAACTTTCCGGAGTATCCAAGGTTTATAATTTGGGCGATGTCAGTGTGACCGCGCTCAATAATGTTTCGGCTAACGTGGAAGAAGGTGATTTCCTGGCGATTATGGGTCCCTCCGGTTCCGGGAAGTCAACCTTTATGAATATTGTCGGTTGTCTGGATAAACCAACTTCCGGACGTTATTTGCTGGAAGGCAAGGAAGTCGGCCGGCTGGACCGGGACACCCTGGCCGCCGTCCGGAATGAAAAACTCGGTTTTGTCTTCCAGGGTTTTAACCTTCTTTCCCGAACTTCAGCTTTGGAGAACGTGGAACTTCCGATGCTTTATTCCGGGGTTCCTTCGGGAGAGAGAAGGCGCAAAGCTTTAGCCATGCTTAAGTCCGTAGGTTTGGAAGGCAGGGAAAGACATTATCCCAACCAATTATCCGGCGGGCAGCAGCAGCGGGTCGCCATCGCCCGGGCCATCGTCAACGACGCAGCGGTTTTACTGGCCGACGAACCGACCGGGAACCTTGATACTCATACCAGCGCTGGAATAATGGAACTCTTCGTAAAACTCAATCGCGAATCTGGCATTACCGTTATCCTAGTAACTCACGAACCGGATATCGCCGCGTACAGCAAACGTATCCTGAGATTTTTGGACGGTAATATCATTGCCGACGAAAAAAGAAGCCTGATATGATTAGCGTAAGCGCCACTATCAAAATTTCCCTAAGGGCTTTGCAGACCAACAAGATAAGGTCAGGCCTTACCATCCTGGGTATTGTGATTGGCGTGGGCGCGGTAATCGCCATGCTGGCCATCGGCAATGGTGCGCGTCAGCAGATTACCGACCAGATTTCCAGCATCGGTAGTAATCTTTTGATGGTGCGGTCCGGTTCGTCCGCTTCCGGAGGGGTAAGAATGGGCGCCGGTACTCAACCGACCCTGACCTTGCTGGACGCGGAAGCAATTATAAAAGATTGCCCTTCGGTAACCGCGGCCGCTCCGGTAGTTAACGGCGGAGCGCAGGCGATAAACGGCAATAAAAACTGGTCAACTTCCGTCACCGGAAGCACTCCGGACTTTTTAGAAGTCAGAGATTGGCAGGTGGCCGAGGGCCGTTCGATAACCGACCAGGACGTTCGGAGCGCGGCCAAGGTCTGCCTGTTGGGCGCCACCGTGGTTGACAACCTCTTTGGTGACCAACCTCCGACCGGTAAGGTCATCCGGCTTAAAAATATGCCCTTTATGGTGGTTGGCATGCTGGCCAGCAAAGGTCAGTCGGCGATGGGCCAGGACCAGGACGATGTCATTATAGTGCCGGTAACGACCGCCCAGAAGAAGCTCTTCGGCACTTCTTTTCCCGGAATGGTTAATACCATTACGGTGAAGGCGAACAGCGCCGAAGGAACCAAATCGGCGCAACAAGAGATAGAGAACCTTTTAAAACGCAGGCACCACATCGGTTTGGGAAAAGACCCTGATTTTACGGTCCGCGACCTTACCCAAATCATGCAGGCCGCCGAACAATCCAGCCAGGTTATGACTATTCTGCTGGGCGCTATCGCTTCCATCTCGCTGTTGGTGGGCGGAATCGGCGTGATGAACATAATGCTGGTCTCGGTTGCCGAGCGGACCCGTGAAATCGGCATTCGGATGGCGGTTGGCGCCAAGACTTGGGACATACGCCTCCAATTTATCACCGAGGCCCTGACCCTATCCCTCATCGGCGGAATTATCGGAATCATGTTTGGCGTAATCGGCGCCAAGGTTATTTCCGTAAAGGCCGGCTGGCCGACCGCCGTGTCGCTTTCCTCGATTATGATGTCCTTCGGTTTTTCCGGTTTCGTGGGCATCTTCTTCGGTTTCTACCCCGCCTACAAAGCTTCCCTGCTTAACCCCATCGACGCCCTCCGGTACGAATGAAATTGATATAAATACAATCAATGTCGTTGACTTAAAAAAAGAATATGGCTTAAAATAACCCTATCTTCTTTTATTTCTCCTCTATAAAACAGATTAATAGAATGAAAAAGAACTGTTGGTGGAGATGTTGCTTGATAGCCGGGTTTTTATTTTACCTGGCTGGGTGTTCGGCGCAGCATTATCGGGAAAGCGCGGACCGCGAGGTTTACCGCATCCTGGCGGAGAAGAAGGGGCCGGGTCCGGTGGTTTCTTTTGATATTGAACCAAAAAGTCCGCCGGTTTTTTTGCCGGGCGAGATAAAAGAGGTCGGCCTGCGGGAAGTGCTTCAGCTGGCAGCCCTGCACAGTCGGGAATATCAGGATAGGAAGGAGAGTCTTTATCTGCAAGCGCTTAGTCTCACGGCCCAGCGCCACAACTATCGGCCCAGGTTTGGCGCTGGTATCAACGTCGACTGGACAACCGCCGGTAAGGACAGTGTGAGTGTTGCCGGCGATTTTTCGCTTGTCCAGTGGTTGGCCGACGGCTCCCAGGTTACCCTGAATCTGGGTACGGATTTTTTACGGTATCTGACCGGCGACCCGCAAGAGTCGCTCGGTTCGCTCTTGAGCCTTAATCTCCTGCAGCCTATTTTTCGGGGCGCCGGTCGACGGGTTGCCCGGGAAAATCTCACCCAGTCCGAACGGGATGTTGTTTACGCCATCCGCTCTTTTTTGCATTATCAGCGCACCTTTTCGGTTGCAATTACCACCAATTACTATCAACTCCTGGAGCAGAAGATGGTGTTGTCTAACGAAGAGAATAATTATCAGCAATTGGTGGCAAATCGCCAGCGCAGCGAGATGCTGGGTGAAGCCGGTCGTTTACCCCTTTTCCAGGTGGATCAAGCCCGCCAGGATGAGTTGAAAGCTTACGAACGGATGATTTCGGCCCGCACAATTTACCAGGAAGAGGTTGACCAGTTTAAGGTTTTGTTAGGATTGCCGGCTAACGCCGCCATTCGTTTCAGCGACAAGGAGGCCGAGGAGTTGACTACCCGGGCACTGCCGGTTCTCCAGCTGGACCTGGCGCAGGCGCTCAAGATATCTTTGCAAAACCGGCTGGATCTGATGAGCGCCCTGGACGCGGTTGAGGACGCCGGTCGCAAAGTGACGGTTTCCCGGGATAATCTTCGGTCCGACCTTTCGTTTGTTGGCGCTGCCAGCGGTTCGACACCGGAGGATGAAAACACGGTTCTAAAATTTGAATCGAATAAAGTTGATTACAGCGCCGGTTTGCATCTGAATTTACCCGTTGACCGGTTGACGGAAAGGAATAGTTATCGCCAGAGTTTAATTTCTCTGGAACACAGCCGCCGCAACCTGTCTTTGGTGCAGGACAGCGTTTCTTTGGGAATGCGCACCGCCTGGCGCAACCTGGAACAAGCCCGGCAGAGTTACGAAAATCAAAAGATCAGTTTAGCGTTGGCGCAACGGAGGGTGGAGAGCACTAACATGCTGCTGGATGCGGGCCGGGCATCCCAGCGGGACCTTTTAGAGGCACAGAGCGCCAGTCTGCAGGCACGCAACAGCCTTCTGGCGGCAACGGTTGATTATCTTTCCGCCGACCTGGCTTTTTTGCGGGACGCAGAGATGCTGGAGATTGGCAGCAATGGTGTTTGGACGGGAGATTGGAATGCGCAAACTAATACGGATACAGAGATTAAGAACTAAGTTGGCATTTTGGGCTAAAATACCCCCAAAAAGAAAACGTTTGTTTATTTGGCTTTTTCCGGCGGTGATTATTTTGCTGCTCGTCCTGATGCTGGGAGGCCGGAAAGAAAAGACCACGGAGTTGACCTGGCGGGTCCAGCCGGGCGATTTAAGGGTGACGGTGTTGGAAGGCGGAACGCTGAAAGCGGTGCGGAGCCAGGATATCCTTTCTGAAGTTGAGGGGCAGAGTACGATTCTGGATATTGTGCCGGAAGGGACCGTGGTGACCGAGGAAGATATTAAAAATGGTAAGGTGCTGGTGCGCCTGGATTCTTCCCAGATGAGAGAGAGATTAGCCCAGGAAGAGATTAATTTACAGAATGCGGAGACAACGCTGACCGATGCCCGGGAAGGTCTTCAAATCCAGGTTAACCAGAATGACACCAACGTTCGAAAAGGCGAATTGAGTTTGACTTTTGCCAGGATGGAACTGGAAAAGTATCTGGGCAGCCGTTTGACGGAGACGGTGTTGAAGCAGAAAGGTGAAGTCAAACCCGGAGAAATTTTTGCCAGCCCGGACCTGGAGGGCGAAGCTCAGCGCCAGATGAAACAGTTCAAGAATGCGATAGATTTGGCCAAAGAACAGCTTTCCCGCGACCAGGACCGTTTGAATTGGACCAAAAAACTGGTGGAGAAGGGCTACGCAACCCGGGGAGAACAGGAGGCCGATAATCTGGCAGTTCAGCAGCGGCAGGTGGAAACCGAGCAGGCCCAGACCGGGTACCTTCTTTTCAAGAACTATGATTTTCCCAAGGAATTGGCAAAGCGGTTTTCCGATTTTCGGGAAGCCGGAGAAGAGTTGACCCGTATTAAGGCCAATGCCCGGTCTCAAGAATCCCAGGCCCGTAACCGATTGGTGACCCGGCAAGCCTCTTATGTATTGACGCAGGATCGGGTCAAACGTTATCAGACCCAGGTGGAAAAAAGCATTATTGTCGCCACCCAGCCAGGCATCGTGGTTTATGCCAGCAGTGCTAATCCTTTTCGATCAGGTCAGCCCATTCAGGCCGGCGCTACGGTTTATCAGCGCCAGGCCATTATTACCTTGCCGGATATTTCCCAGATGTCGGTGGAACTAAAAGTACCGGAGTCTTCCATTGATAAGATTCGGGAAGGGCAGACGGCACGGATTACGGTGGATGCTTTCCCGGGTATGTCTGTTGCCGGCAAAGTAAGCAAGATGGCGCTTTTGCCGGATGCCACCATGCGTTGGATGAACCCGGATATCAATGTGTACGCGGTAGAGGTTGTTCTGGACCAGGAAATGCCGGACCTGCGGCCCGGAATGTCAACCCAGGTGGAGATATTGGTGGCTGAGCTTAAAAATGTTCTTTTGATTCCACTTTCGGCGCTCCATGTTTCAGACGGTAATTACTCGTGCGTTAAGATGGTCCGGCGCCGGTCGGTTGAGGTTCCGGTGGTAATCGGATTGAATAATGAGAATTTTGCCGAAGTGAAAAGCGGCCTGAAGCGCGGAGATGTGGTATTCCTATCCGGAGCTGCTACTCTGCCGACGCTGGTGTCGGAAACGCCGAAAATGGAAAAGGTTGCGCCGGATAATGAGGGAATCGCTAAAGAACAGCCTGTTTCCAAACAGCCGATAGAACCGGTCGGCGGAAAGACCGGCGGGAAAACCAGTGTTGAAAATGGCGGTGGCGCACCGGCTCCGGTTCGGCAAAGGCCGATTATCCGGGAAGAAAAACTAAAATAAATGGTTGAACAAAACAAAAAAATACCGGCGATACAGTTGGAAGAAATCAGCCGGATTTACCAAATGGCGGCAGGCGAGGTAGCGGCCCTGGCGGGAATTAATCTCACAGTGGAACAGGGTGAATACATGGCGATTATGGGTCCATCCGGTTCCGGCAAAACAACCCTGTTGAATCTGCTGGGCTGCCTGGATCAGCCCACCGGCGGACGATATTATCTCGGCGGAGAAGATGTTTCGGCGCTTCCCGACGACCAGCTTTCGGAAATTCGCAACCGCAAAATAGGTTTTATATTCCAGTCGTATAACCTGATTCCGGAATTGACCGTTCTGGAGAATATTGAGATTCCACTTTTTTACCGGAATCCTCATGACTCGGACGGACTTCAACGCGCGGTCCGCCTGGCGGAAATGGTCGGCCTCGGCAGCCGTTTGGACCACCGGCCGGCCCAGCTCTCCGGCGGGCAGCAGCAACGGGTGGCTATCGCCCGCAGCCTGGTAAATGACCCGCTTATTATTCTGGCGGATGAGCCGACCGGCAACCTTGATTCCACAACCGGGCAGGAGATCCTTTCCGTCCTGCAGGAGATGCATCGTCAGGGTAAGACGCTGGTGGTTATTACTCACGACATCAGCGTGGCGCAACACTCTTCCCGAATAATTAATATTGTGGACGGGCACATAAAAGAACAAAACTAATGATACTTCCTTTATTCTTTCAGCGGAACCTGACGGTCGGTTTAAAAAGTCTCTGGCACCGGCGGCTCCGTTCTTTGCTGACGGTTCTGGGCATCGTTTTTGGCGTGGCTTCCGTTATCGCGATGCTGGCTATCGGCGAAGGCGCCAGTTACGAGGCCCAGCAGCGGATTAAACAGATGGGCAGTTTGAATATCATCCTGCGCAGCGTCAAAGCGCCGGTTGGCGGTCCGGGTGCTAAGAAAAACACCCAAAGCACATCGGGTATGTCGATAGACAAATATGGTTTACTCCGGAGCGATTTTTCCCGGCTTAAGACCATTCCTTCGTTAAACCAGTCGGCCCAGTTGCGTCGGACAAGGGAGACGGTCTGGCAGGGAGAGTGGAGCTTTCCCGGACAACTGGTATCGACCAACCCAAGTTATTTTCAACTGGTCAGCCTCTCTTTGGCGTCCGGCCGGTTATTTAATGAAGATGACAATCTCCATCGGTCCAATGTGGCGGTGCTGGGCGCCGGCCTTGCCCAAAAACTTTTCCCACTGGGCGGCGGTCTCGGGGAGACTGTCCGGGTTAAAAGGAACTATTACCGGGTAATCGGAATCTTATCGGACCGCAGTATCTCCGGCGGCGGGTCTACGGTGGCGACGGAAAACGTCAATTATGAAATTTACATCCCGTTCTTAACCGGAATGAGCCAGTTTGGAGAGTTCATCTTTAAAAATGAGGCGGGAAGTGTTCAGCGGGAATGGGTGGAATTGCACGAAATAGTTCTGAAGGTTGGTTTGGAATCCGACATTCCGGCAACCGTTAGTTTAATTTCGGCGGAGTTGAAGAGAAGCCATAAGGCGGACGATTACGAGATTATGGTGCCTCTGGAACTTCTAAAACAGGCCGAGCAGACCAAGCGTATTTTTAATATTGTCCTGGGGTCTATCGCGGCTATTTCGCTGTTAGTGGGCGGCATCGGCATCATGAATATTATGTTGGCCAGCGTTATGGAACGGATTCGGGAAATCGGTCTGCGCCGGGCTTTGGGCGCCCGCAAGCGGGATATCGTAACCCAGTTCCTGTCCGAGGCGGTAATTCTTTCCGCCATCGGCGGTGCTATCGGCGTTATCCTGGGAATTTTTGTCCCGGCGCTGGTTACGCGCGCTACCGGCATGAAGACAATCGTTACGCTCTGGTCTCCCATCCTTGCCTTTGCCATTTCCGCGGCCATCGGAGTTATTTTCGGTTTCTATCCGGCCCGTTCCGCGGCCGAGTTGGACCCGATAACCGCTTTGCGCAACGAATAGGGGAACAACCTGGAAGCCGTTTAAAAAGCCCGCCTGTTTTTTTCCATACTAATTTAATATCAAATCAGTATGCTTAGCGCAGGTGATATTCGGACAATTTAACAAAGCGGAAACCTTTCTTCTTAAGTTCCGGCACCGCGGCGATTATCCCTTCGGCAGTCTCTTTCTCCGGGTGGTTCATGTGGCAAATGATGATTGAACCTGGTCCGGCAGTAAGGAGAGCTGTCTTAACCTGCGCGGCAGAATAGGTGGCGCCTTTGTCGCCCAGTATGCTGAAACCGACCGCTTGATAACCTAATGCTTCAACGATTTTTAAAGCCACTTCGTCGTAATAGGCGGTTCCGGACCGGTAATATTTCGGTTTGCGGCCGGTCAATCGTTCTATTTTTTGACCGTTTGTTTCCACTTCTTCAAACACCTCTCCCGAATTAGCGGTGCCTTTAATGCCGTAGACCGACCGGCCGTTTACGGAGCAGGGCCGGTGTAGCCATCCGTGATTTTCAATTTCAAACAATTTGTTGCTTGCCAGCCGCTTGAATGTTTCCGGATTTTTATCAATCCAGCGGCTATTGATAAAAAGAGTGGCGGGAACGCTTTCTTGAATCAGGAAGGTTATTAATTCCGTATCGTACCCGTCTTTTTCCGAACCGCAGGCGTCAAGAGTGAGCGCGACAACTTTTTGACGCGTGTTCAGCCGGGTTTTGACGCCGGGTAGAACTTCGGCCCACTGTCGGGGGTCTTGGCCGTTGAAACGGGAAACAGTGTCCTTTTTGCTGAGGGTGCCTTGATTATTCCGGTTTTTCGGGCTTTGGCCCGAAAGGGTGGCCCCCGAAATAAAGATAAGGACGAATACGGCCGAAAAGAGCGTAAATCCTAACGGAAAATGTCTGATATTCGTGGTTTTTCTTAAAGTTTAGCCGGGGAATAATGATATTTCTTGAACTTTTAGCTGGTTTGAAATCACCTCTCGTTTCTCGGGTATGTTATCACAGATTGAAGTGTTTCTCCAGCCGGCGTCATAAGCTCGATATTTCGGGTAATGGTATCAGCACAATGATTTTTTGACACAATTGTGTTATACTAAATAGACAAAAGGTTAAATAAAAATGGGGGGGGTAAGATAATGGCAGAATTACAAAACGAGCAGGCAATTATTGTCAATGCCGGAACCGGCGAGTTTTTCGGTAAGATAAAAGAAGTTAAAAACAATGAGGAATACGAAATATCTTTTTTTGATAATAAATCGTGTTGTTGGGCATCAAAAATTTCCTCAGAAAAAAATAGCCTGGTAGGACAACAATGCCGGGTTTATTATTTAAACAAAGAAAGAATCCGCTCTTTCTTTACGGCAACCATATCTTCCGCAAATGGCAATTTCATTCTTCAGCAGAGTTCTTCCGCCGGTTCCCAGGTCAGGCAAATCAGACACTTTGCGCGTTTTAAAGTCGATTTGCCGGCAACAGTCATGAACGAAAATCTTCTAGGGAGAGGTGTTATCATAAACGATGTCCTGCCGGGTGTGGGAATCAACGTGAAAACCTTTAATATCAGCACGGGCGGAGTAGGGATAATTTCGGAAATTCCGTTTCAGCTGAATTCCTTCATTACTATAGAGGTAAATTTTTGCGGGGAAAAAGTTAAGGCAATAGGCGAGGTAAAATATTGCCTGAAAAATGATGCGCTCTTTTTTGCCGGCGTGGAGTTCATTGTAATATCGGAGGAAACAAAAGGAAGATTGGAAAACCTGCTGCTGGTTTTGGGAGCTTAGCTCAAAACGGCGGGGAGGGAAATAGCTGCCCGGTGAGGATTCGGCGGTTTCGGCTTCACCGCGCCTCAACTCGGCCACCCGCTGGCAACGTTCCCTATTCGGTCGCCTCGCCTGACTTCGCTCCCCTCGAATCCTCAATACCCGGGCTTTAGGCGGGATTAAAATTGGGCTGCCCGGTGAGGATTCGAACCTCAACGCCCAGCTTCAAAGGCTGGTGTGCTACCATTACACAACCGGGCAATAACTATAGTGAATAGTGAACTGTGAACAGTGAACGGTAACAGACTAAACTGCTGTTTTTAGTTTTCTAACCAATCCTGAAATAAGCTTGAAAGTTGTGGTTGTCAACGAAACAGTATCTTTGTAATTACGTTCATTTAGATAGTTTAACTTTAACGATATTTCCAGTTGTGTGTCAAGTTCACTTAAAGAACCTTGAGATATACTCAGAAATTGTAAGAATTCCTTCGTAGAATTACGTGCTGCTCCTTCCGCAATATTACTGGCAACCGATACTGCACATCTGCGCATCTGATTCGTCAATCCATAAATTTCTTCTTTTGGGAAAAGGCTTGTTATTTTGTAAATTATTTCCGTTAGTTCTATAGATTTTTGCCACACTTCCAATTTTTTATGCGGTCTTACTGCTTCATTTGTTTTATCTTTTTCCATTCACCGTTCACCATTTACCATTCACTGCTTTTAATGTCGAAAATGGCGCTGGCCGGCCATAACCATTATCATTCCATATTTTTCCGCGGCGGCCAGGACCTCGGCGTCTTTCTTGGAACCGCCCGGGTGGATGATGGAAATCGCGCCTTCCTTAGCAACCACTTCCAGGGCATCCGGGAACGGGAAAAAAGCGTCGGAAGCCACCGCGGCTCCGGAGACGTCGAATCCGAAACCTTTTGCTTTGGAGACCGCAATCTTGGCGGAATCAACCCGGGACATCTGGCCGGCTCCAATGCCGATGGTCTGGCCGCCTTTTACCAGAATGATGGCGTTGCTCTTGGTGTATTTAGCCACCAGGTAAGCAAACTTCATCTCTTCCAGTTGAGCCGCGTCCGGGGACTTGACGCTGACCACCTTCAGTTCCGAAAAAAGGGCGGTGTCAACGTCCTGGACCAGAAAACCGCCGCTTACCTTCCGAAAATCGAATTTCCCCCCTTCTTTTTTGGGCCAACTCAACCGCAGTACCCGGATATCCGGTTTCTTTTTGAAGATATTAAGTGCCGTCTCGTTGTATTCCGGAGCAATTACGCATTCCACAAAACCGGTGATAATTTCAGCCGCGGTATCTTCGGCTACCGGACGGTTTAGCGCTACGATGCCGCCGAAGGCGCTGACCGGGTCGCAGGCGCGCGCTTTCTGGAAGGCGGTCAGGATATCCGGGCCAAGCGCGACACCACAGGGGTTATTGTGCTTGACGATTACCGCCGCTTCCGGGTCTAATTCCCGGACCAGGGAGAGGGCGGCTTCCAGGTCAAGGTAGTTGTTGTAGGAAAGTTCTTTGCCCTGGAGTTGTTCGGCGTCGACCAGGAGCCCGATTTCGGAACGGAAACTCTTTTGCCGATAGAGACTGGCTTTCTGGTGAGGGTTCTCGCCGTACCGCAAATCCGCAATCTTTTCCAGGAGCAGGGAGATTCGGGCCGGGAAAGCCGGCGCTTCTTTTTCCTGATTGAGATAAAGGGAAATAACCGCGTCATACATTGAAGTTTTCGCAAAGACCGCGGCGCCCAATTGCCGGGCGATTTCTTTTGAAATCCTGCCTTTTTTTAATTTCAGTTCGTTGATGATTGCCGGGTACTGATTTGGGTCCGAAAGGACAACCACGTCCGAACTGTTTTTGGCGGCCGCCCGCAGAAGGCTGGGACCTCCGATATCAATATTTTCAATGGCGGTCTCCAGGTTGGTTTCTTTTTTTGCCGCTACTTTTTCAAACGGGAAAAGGTTGACGCAGACCAGGTCGATTGGCCTGATTTTCTCTTTTTCAACTTCTTCGCGGTGTTTCGGAACTTCCCGCCGGAAGAGAATGCCGGCAAAGATTTTGGGGTGCAGGGTTTTAACCCTTCCGTCCAGCATTTCCGGGAACGCGGTTACATCCGAAACTTCGGTTACCGGTATTTTTGCTTCCCGCAGCGCTTTGGCGGTGCCGCCGGTGGAGATAATTTCCGCACCGTTTTCCACCAGCGCTTTTGCCAGGTCAAGAATACCGGTTTTGTCGGAAACGGAAAGGATGGCGCGTTTAATCGTAATCATATGATTTTCCATTTTTGGTTGTGTCACCCTGAGCGAAACGAAGGGTCTCGTAGTTGAAAGAGGAGATTCTTCGGCTGGTGCCTCAGAATGACAAACGACTATTTTCCCACCAAAAGCAGGTAGAGCACTGCCATTCGAACCGCTACGCCGTTTTCTACCTGGGTTAGGATGGCAGAGTTATTGCATTCCGCGGCTTCCGAACTTATTTCCAGTCCCCGGTTCATCGGTCCC